>Ga0265314_10004361_pt1 | contig 13173 bp, 13 predicted proteins | sample 4126metaG_FD_203106 | JGI IMG/M metagenome (GOLD analysis project Ga0265314, IMG submission 203106) | Rhizosphere microbial communities from Carex aquatilis grown in University of Washington, Seatle, WA, United States - 4-1-26 metaG | ecosystem: Host-associated > Plants > Roots > Rhizosphere >... | reverse complement strand
CGCGTTACTCGTCCTCTTCTTCGTGCAGCACTTCCGCTTTCCCCAGCACCTTGTCCAGGACCGCGGGATTCGGCGCGAATTCGGGATCCAAAAAAACAAAGCGGTATGAATATCCCTCGTAATCTGGAATTGGCAACTCAATGAGCGCGGTTTGCAGGTCGTGGTCCGGGTCGAGCTTGAGCTTGTCGAACTCCTGTTTTCGGATCACCAACATACGGTTGGGGCGCTCAAAAAATAGGCTGCGCAGTTGGCCCGTGGTCAGCGCGCGGTCGATGTGGCTGTCCAGGTACCAGCAAGCCGCATTATGCGTGCGCCCGTACCAGACCAGCGGCAGCTCGGCCTGCTTTATGGCTTTGTAGTACTGCGTCTTCCCGCTGTAGATCTGGGCATAAAAATCGCCCGCGTTATCCATGCGCTCTTTAGCTGGGCGCACGCTCATCTCGAAGACCTGCCAGAGCACCAGTGGACCCAAAAGAGCCGCAATGCTGGCATGAAAGAGCCGGCCTTTCAGCGCGTTGAACACAAAGAGTCCCAACGCACCCAGGACCCCCACCCCGCCCAGTGCCAGAATAATGCGTTCGGGGTTCTCGAGCGGCAGACGTTTGGCCACGCCAGCGGGCTGCGCCGCGCCGATAAAGAGCCCCACCGCGCCCGCCACCAAGACCATTGCCAGCAGCGCCAATACCATTTTGCGCCACATGGCGCCGGGCGTGCGCTCGGCTTCGAGCACCGCGCGATCCCAAACCCACGCGGAAAACAGGGCCAGCACCGGAAACAGCGGCAGCATGTAGACCGCGCGTTTGCTTCCCGCCAGACCCATGAAAAGGAATGGAATGAGGATCGCGCAGCAGAGCAGTTTGCCGGAAGAACTGATTTCTTTGCGCAGCTTCCACGCCAGCGCCATGCCTGGCATCCAGAGCATGACCCACGGCGCAAAACCGCGCGGCAAGTCCTGTAAATAGAAGAGAAACGGATAGGCCTTGATGCCGTCGTTGTGATCGACCTTGCCGGCCGCCCGCCGGAAATTCTCGTTCCAGATGAAATCCTTGACCGCATCCTCGTGCCCGGCGGTCCAGAGCATGGCCAGCCAGGACAGCCCAACCGCAAGCGCGAGCGGCGCGCCCCACCACAAGCCGGTGCGATGGAGCACCCAGACCGCGCGGCCTTCCCCAGACAGGTAGCGCTTGCGCTCCCAGACGAGGTACGCGGCCATCGGTGCGACGGCGAAAACCGCAATCAGGATCGGGCCCTTGGTCAACGCGGCCAACCCGAGCGCGAGATAAAATCCCAGCAGCGGCAGTACCGGCGTGCGCGTGGGATCGGCTTCGAGCTTCGAGAGGGCGACCACGAAGCAGTACCACGACAACGTCAGCCAGCCGGTCAAAATCGGATCGACGATGATCTCGCGGTTGAGTTCGTGAAAATCGTAGGTGGTGGTGAGAATCAACGCGGCCAGGATCCCCGCGCGCGGACCGATCAATCGCCGGCCCAGGCCAAAGACACACAGGACCGAGAACAAGCCCATCAGGATTGGGACCCAACGGAACGACGTCGCGAGTTCCAGATGCGCAACATCGCCGGTCCGGCCCGCAAGCGCCAGCATCCAGTAGATCAGCAGCGGTTTTTTAAGGCGCGGTGCATCGTTGAATTCCGGAACGATCCAGGACGCACCGCGTTCGGCGATATCGCGGGCTGGGCACGTGTAGCGCGCTTCGTCCGGGTTGGCGATGCCTTGAATGTGGAGGTTGTAGGCGGTCGGCAGAAGGTACAGCAGGGCCACGGCCAACGGCAGCATCCAGGCGCGCGCAGAGGGCGTGGGCGTTTCGGTCAATTCCGAACAGGCTCCGCGTCAAACTGGGTTAAAGGGCTTTAAGAATTCACAACAATCCGGCATGGCAAAATGTCAGGCGTTCTTAATGGACGCAGCCGCCGCGTCGGCCTTCAAATCATAAAAGCCGCGCTTGATGCGCCGGCGGCAGCGCAGCAGTTCGGGAAAGCCCGTGATCGCCTTGCGCAGCGCCTTGTACTTGCTCGCGCCGTGCTTGCGCGCTTCATGCCGCGTCTCGACGTCGCCGATGCGCTTGGGGTCAAGCCCGCGGCGCACCAGGATCGGAATGATGTAGCGGTGGTCGTTGTCTTCGGGCACCAGGGTCAGGTTGCGCGCGAGCTTGCCCGGCAGTGCGGTAAAGTTGCTCGCCGCATCCGTCACCGGGCAGGTCATGAACCAGCGAATCAGCACGTTGCCCAGCTTGGAAATCGCGATCATCGAGCCCGCGTGCTGGCGCTTCATCCGGATCGCGTTGGTCAGGTCCAGTTTGCCCGAGTCGATCGGTTCGAGCAGCTTGGGGATGTCTTCGGGGAAGTTCTGCAGGTCGGCGTCCATAGTCACGACGATGTCGCCTGTGGCGTGGCGGAAGCCTGTCTCGAAGCCACCCGTCTGGCCGGAACGCCGCGGATTCTGAACCGGCCGGATGCGCGGGTTGGCTTCGGAAAGCTTCTTCAAAAGCGCCAGACTGCCGTCGGTCGAATGGTCGTCGCAGGCGATGTGTTCCCACTCGCGGCCGGGCTTGGCCGCGCGCCACTCTTCCATGCTCTTGGTGATGCGCTCGACCAATTCAGGGATCGACGCCTCTTCGTTGTGAATCGGCGTGACAATGGACACTTTTTGGATCATGGAGCGGTCATTCTAAGAGTGTGGCGCCAATTCGCAACCGTCAGGCGCGGGGTGCCACGGGCGCGTCCTTGGGGAGGGCCTTGGGCACGCCAGGGGCTTCGTCGGCCCCGGAGATCTCGGCCAGTTCTTCGGCGGTCGGCTTGGGCAGGCCCGCCACGAGGTACACAAATCCACCGACAATGCCTGTGACCACTGTCACGCCGTAATAGATCAGCCCCAGCGCCAGCGCGGCTTCGCGCAGGTCTTCGCCGACTAAATTCGGCACCAACGCCGCCTGGCCGATCATGACCGCACAGAAGATGGCTTCGCGCACACCCAGGTTGCCAATTGAAATGGGAATCAAGCCCATCACCGCTTGGAACGTAACCATCGCCCCGAAGATCCAGAACGGAAGGTGCAGGCCGAGGCCATTGCCCAGCAGCCAGACCATGAAGACTTCGCTGACCTGGTAAACGAGTGCAATCAAATATACGGCCCAATACTGTGGGATGGGCTTTTTGTAGGCCTTCAGTGCCGAGTGCAGCTTGTCGACCTTCGCGCGCAGCTTGGCCGGCAGGCGGTTCAAGACCAGGCGTTCAACCAGATTGTACGTCTGGTCGCGGAATAGGATCAAATTCGCGAGCGTAAAACCAAGGATAAAGAGGAGGAACACGGGCCAGAGCGACAGCTCAAACTGGCATTTGAAAAGAGTCGCTTGGATCGAGGCTGGGAATTCCATGGTCAGCGTGCAGAGCGCACTTACCAAGCCAACGGTCAACAGCGCGGCCATGCCGATATTGCGGTCCATGAAAACCGAGGCAAAGGCAGCGCTCTTGGAGCGCGTCAGCCGACTCATGCCGACCACGCGCATTACGTCGCCGCCGATGGACGTCGGCAGGCAGGTATTAAAGAACATGCCCGAGTAGAAGATTGGCAGCGCGTGTCTGAAGGAGACGTCATAGCCGGCCTGGCGTGTGACCCGGACCCAGCGATACGCACTCAAGGATTTTCCGGCCAGATCGACGACCAGCGCGCCCAGCAGGAAATAAAGCGGCATGTTCCAAGCGCGCTCGAGGACTTGGTTCAGGTCAACGCCATGCTTCCAGAGCAGGAGCGCAACCAGCGCGATCCCGATCCCCAGCCGCAAGATGACCTTGAGTACGGACATGCGCACTCCCAATTCCTGTTAACCTAATTCGTCTAAACCCTAGCGTGACTTAAGTATCGGTTAGACGCCGGCTGCAGGAGAGACTTCACGTATGGTACCGTCATAAAGTTCAGTTTCAAGAAGCGCACTATTAATACAATCCCCGCCTATACAATAGCTTACGCGATGGTTGCAAAAGTTTAACCGTGCTCTAACGCGGGCGCTTAACCACCGTCGCGGTTGGCGGGCGGCTTGACGTCCGGCGGCTGGTTCATCACGTCTTCGGGGAAGTGTTCGACCAGGTATTTCAGCAAATCGCGCGCGCCGACCATGCCGTAGGCGCGGCCGTCTTCGTTGACGATGGGCAGATGGCGATAGCCCTGCACCATCATTTTGTTAAGCGCAAAGCCTGCCGTGTGCTTGGGCGTGACGCATTCGGGATTCGGCGTCATAACTTCGTGAATTTTGTGCGCGTAGAAGTTCCAGCCGCGGCCGGCGACGCGCAGCAACAAGTCGCGTTCGGTAAAGATCCCGAGCATGCGGCCCGATTCGGGGTCCGTCACGAGCACCGCGTTCTGGCGCTGCTCGCGCATCGTCACGATCACGTCCTGCAGGAACGCGTCCGGCGCAACGAAAACGACTTCCGGAAGCGCCAGGTGTTCCAGCGGCACGCGCAACACCTCGTCGGTCAGGTGCCGGCGCACCGTGACCGTCGTGTCGCGATACATCTGCTCGTCTTCTTCCTGGTCGATCGAATTCATGGCCGCACCCCCGCGTGCATTCCGGCGCCGGCGAAACCGCTGCCGCTTACTTCACGCTCCAGGTCTCGCCGCCCTTAAGGAGACGGTCGAGATCGCCGTTGCCGTACTTCTTTTTCGAGTCATCGATCTGGTGGTAGGCCCGGCGTTCGAACGTCGGGCGATTGATGTCGCGGAAGACGCCGATCGGCAGCGGAGCTTCGACGCGCGAGAGCAGATACGCCAGCGCCTGGCTTTCGCAGTGCTCGTCGTGGACCAGCAGGTCCTTCTCGGTGACGCCGTCCTTGCCCATTTCGACGACTTCCAGATCGAGGCCCTTCAGGCGCAGGCCCTTGTCGCGGCCCTTGCCGAAAATCAACGGCTTGCCGTGTTCGAGCTGCACCTGGCGGTCATCGCGCATCACACGGTCGGTCACGTCCTTGAACGCGCCGTCGTTGAAGATCACGCAGTTCTGCAGGATCTCGATAAACACCGAGCCTTCATGCGCCGCGGCGCGGGCGAGCAAATCTTCGAGGTGCTTGATGTAGATGTCCGCGGTCCGCGCCACGAAGGTCGCTTCGGCGGCCAGCGCCAGCGAGATCGGGTTGACCGGATGGTCGAGCGAACCGTACGGCGTCGACTTGGTCACCTTGCCCACTTCGCTGGTCGGGCTGTACTGGCCCTTGGTCAGGCCGTAGATGCGGTTGTTGAACAGCAGAATCTTGAGGCCCACGTTGCGGCGCAGCGCGTGCATCAGGTGGTTACCGCCGATCGAAAGCGCATCGCCGTCGCCGGTGATCAGCCACACTTGCAGCTCGGGGTTGGCCATCTTGACGCCCGTGGCCACCGCCGGGGCGCGCCCGTGGATCGTGTGGAAGCCGTAGGTGTTCACATAATAAGGAAAGCGGCTCGAGCAACCGATGCCCGAGACCATGACGAACTTTTCCCGCGGCACGCCCAAGCGCGCAAAGGCCTGCTGCGCGGCGGAGAGAATCGCGTAGTCGCCGCAACCGGGACACCAGCGGACTTCCTGGTCCGACTGGAAATCGGCCTTGGTGTACTTCGGCTTGGGGACTTCCTGGGCAATCGCGGTGGTCATGTCTTGAGCACTCTCCAGTTGTACGGCTCGTTTCCAATGTGCCTTTGGTTCGCGTTTGATGCAATCCCGGCTTTAGCCGCCTTCCAACACATCTTCGGCGCCCTGCTTCGTCTGGCCGGGCTTCACGACCGGCTTGCCGGCGAGTACCGCTTCGATCCCCGCGAGAATCTCGCGCGCCTTGAAGGGCTGGCCCTTGACCTGGTTGAGCGGCACGATGTCCACAAGGAAGCGCCCACGCAGCAACAGCGAGAGCTGGCCCATGTTCATCTCTGGGCACATGACCTTCTTGAATTTCTTGATCACCTCGCCCGTATTCGCCGGGAAGGGATTGAGGTAGCGGATGTGCGCGTGCGCAACCTTGAGGCCCTTCTGGTGGGCGAGTTCGATGCCGGCGCGGATCGCGCCGTACGTGCTCCCCCAGCCCACGATCAGCAGTTCCGCATCCTGGTCGCCTTCGATCTTGAGCGGCGGCGCTTCCTTCGCAATGCGCGCGACCTTTTCCGCGCGAATCACGACCATGCGCTCGTGGTTGTCCGGTTCGTACGAGACCGTCCCGACCGTCTCGCGCTTCTCGATCCCGCCGATGCGGTGCTCCAGGCCCGGCGTGCCGGGGATCGCCCAGGGGCGCGCCAGCGTTTCGGGATTGCGGCGGTACGGGAGGAAGTTTTCCGGATTCGAAGCGAATTCGACGGGAATCGGCTTGAGGTCCGCGGTCGCGGGCACCTTCCACGGCTCCGCGCCGTTGGCCAGGTAGCCGTCGGAAAGCATGTACACCGGCACCATGTACTTGATCGCAAGACGGCAGGCTTCGTAGGCGAAGTCGAAATTCTCGCCCGGCGTGGCCGGCGCGATGATCACCGCGGGCGACTCGCCATGGCGGCTGTACAGGGCCTGCATCAGGTCGGCCTGCTCGGTCTTAGTCGGGAGGCCCGTCGACGGCCCGCCGCGCTGCACGTCAATGATCACCACCGGCAGCTCGGTCATCACCGCCAGACCCGCGGCTTCGGCCTTCAGCGCAATACCGGGACCGGACGTGCCCGTCACGCCCAGCGAACCGGCGTACGCGGCGCCGATGGTCGCGGCCAGCGCGGCAATTTCGTCTTCCGCCTGGAACGTGACCACGCCGAAATTCTTGAGCTTGGAAAGTTCATGCAGGATGTCGCTGGCCGGCGTGATCGGATACGCGCCGTAGAACAGCGTGCGCCCGGACTTCACGCTCGCCGCGATCAGGCCCATCGCCAGCGCCTGGTTGCCGGAGATGTTGCGGTACAAGCCCGGCTGCGTCGGCGCCGGCGGAATCTCGTACGCCACCGCCTGGAACATGTCGGTCATCTCGCAGTACGAGAAGCCCGCTTTCAGCGCCATGCGGTTGGCTTCGCAGACGTCCGGGTCCTTCTTGAATTTATCGCTGATGTACTTGAGCGTGGTTTCGAGCGGGCGGTTGAAGAGCCAGTAGGCCACGCCCAGCGCGAAGAAGTTCTTGCAGCGCGCCTTTTCCTTGGCGCTGACGTCCTTCAGGTCCTTGAGCGCGAGCAGCGTCTTCTCGGTCAGGTTTTCCTTGATTACGCGGTACTTGTTAAGCGAGCCGTCTTCGAGCGGGTTCTTCTCGTAGCCCGCCTTGGCCAGGTGGCCCGCGTCGAACTGGTTGGTGTCGATCACCACGATGCCGTTGGGCCCCAGGTCGTTGATGTGCACGCGCAGCGCGGCTGGATTGAAGACCACCAACACGTCCGGCTGGTCGCCGGCGGTATGCACTTCGCTCGAGCTGAACTGAATCTGGTACGCGGAAACCCCCGGTAGCGTGCCCGCGGGTGCGCGGATTTCAGCCGGGTAGTCCGGCACCGTGGCCAGGTCGTTTCCGGCGATGGCCGTGGTCGTGGTGAACTGGCTGCCCGTCAACTGCACGCCGTCACCCGAGTCTCCGGCAAAGCGCACGGTGACGCGGTCCACGACTTTGCGGGATACGCCTGGGGTCTTGGGTGCTTGGGTTTCGACGGTGCTCATTGAATTCCTCGACGCTAGCCCCTTCGCCTGAGTGCGGAGAGTGCCTCCGGCGGCGGGCTAAACCAGATTAGGTTGCTGATTATCGCTACCAGTCACGGGATACTCAAGGACAACTTCACTTCCCGGTGTGCATTCAGGCCCTAATCGTCTTCTATTCCTAAATTACACGAGTCCTTATGCGCGACCACTCCAAAAGTTAGACGCTGGAAAAAAGGGGCGCCACCAACCGAATGTTGGCACGCTAAAGCCGCGCGGGTGGGCTACTTTTGCTTGGTATCGGGCTTGTTTTTGGGCGGCGGAATCAGCCGGCCTTCGGATTCCGGCGTCGCCGGCACTTCGGCTTGAGGCACGTAGATCGGCCCCATGACCGGCTTGGTCGGCTTGGCATTGAGGCCCGGTTTGATGGGCGCTTTGGCCGGATCGTCGTTGGGCTCGGCGCGAACCGGAGTGGATGGCGGTTCGGGCTTTTGCGGAACCTCAGCCGTCGCCGGGCGCGTGTACGTTCGCGGCGCGGGCGCTTCGGCCTGGGCTTCGGGTGCGGACGGAATCTCGTTGCGGATCTGCACGCTGCCTTGCGGCATCTGTACTTCCGCCTGCACGCGCGCGGTCAACGGCTGCTTATTCTCAATGACTACGGGAGCGACCTGCGTGCGGGACTGTCCGAAGTACATCGAAGCGAACACGATGCCGGTAGTGACGATGGGCAAGCCAAAGAGCAAGACCAGCGGTTCGCGCCCTTCCATCTCGACCTTCATACGACGACCTCCCCGAGGGTCTGCCGCTTCGGCGTACCCCGGCCCTTCCCCCGACAGTTAATGCGATGGCGCAGTGGCACTAATAGAAGACGTAAATAACTTTTGCACGCTAGAAAAAATATTCTTTTCCCTTTAATAGGCCTGAACTTGCGAAGACCTTATAGCGGCACAATGTGAGGTCGTCCCCTTGAAAGAATCCTGGACCGCAGCGCTCCTTCTTATTGTCGGCCTGGCCGCGATCCTGGCTCTTTGGCTATGGGTCTTGCGGCCCCCGCCCCGCCCGCCTGAAGAAATCCGCGCGGCCCGCGGCTCGCTCAAACTCGTGGTCTGCTTCGGCGACAGCCTGACCGCGCACGGCGGCCTGGGCGGGCGTTACTCGGACTTCCTGGCGCGCGCGCTGCCCGGCGTCGAAATCGTCAACCGCGGCATCTCGGGAGACACCCTGGAAGGCGGGCGCCGGCGCTTCGACCGCGAAACCCTCGCCCTGGCCCCGGATGTCGTGATCGTCGAACTCGGCGCCAACGACTTCGTCCGCATGCAGCGTCCGCTCTCCGAACTGCGCGAAGACCTCGAATACCTCCTTGCGGCAGCGCGCAAGAACGGCGCGCAAGTCATCGTCGCCGGCGTCCTCGGAAAGACCAAGCCCGGCTACCGCGATGAACTCGGCACACAATTCACCGACGAACAGAAAGCCTTCGGCGCTGAAATCCTCGAGATGGAACGCGAAGTCTGCGCGCAGTATGGCGCCGCGCACATCGACAACATCCAGGACGACCTCACGCTGCCCGAGCACTGGGCCGACAAGCGCCACCCCAATGCGGCGGGCAACGAACTCGTGGCCAAGCTGATCCTGCCCTATCTTAAGGATGCCCTGGGCGTGCAGCACGCCAAGGCGCAGCCCTGAACGATGCTTAAAGCCGAACGCCGCCCACTCACCAGCGAAGAGTTCGCTTACCTAAAAGACTTCTACACGCTCAAAATCATCGGTCCGCCGCGCGGACCCATGCGCAAAGTTGCGGGCTGCCTGGTATCGCTGAGCTTGTATCTGCTGCTCGCGTTTTTGCTGAGTCTGGGCGTGTCTGGCATTCTCTCCAGTTCCATCTTTGCCCTGCCGACAGCCACGCAAGACATGTACACCGGGTTTGCGGCCATGGCGATCTTCGGGGTACTGCTGCTGTTCTTCCTGGTCTCGCGGTTCAGCACGGCAAAGGAACGCAAGCTCGAAGCCCAGCTCAATGCGCAACTCGAAGTCCTCGACCAGCCCATGGAAGTCTGGAATGTAACGGCCAACCATGCGTATCTCGTCGTACCTACGCTCCCCAGCGGCGCGGCCAAAATCGACGCGGGCGAAGACACGCCGGATTACAAAGGCATTCTCCTGCAAGCCGAGCCCGACAAATGGATCTGGATGCCGTGGCTCGACGCCATGCTCCTTGACGCCCCAATCCTGACCTCCACCACGGAATTCGAATGGGAACGCCCGGAAGATTCGCAGAAGATTTTCCCCAGCACCGCGTTCACGATCTTCTGGGAAATCGTCGAGGAGCACGATAAGGATGTGCTCGACATCGCCTGCACGGGCATCCCGCTCTCGCCTGCGATTCTGACCGCGCCCGCCAAAGCACTCGAAAAGCTGTCCGAAACCATCTGCATCGTCAGCGACGCGGATTTAAAGGCGGTGCTCGAAGCCGCTACGGCAAATTCCGACAACAAGGTCCGCGAAGCCGACCCGGACGGTTCCAGCGAAGCGTAACGTTACGCTTGCAGCGTTGCTTCTGGGGGCTATTTTTAACGCGCCTTAAAAGCTTTGGTGCCTACACACCAACCCACCCAGTTCGGAAACCCGCAATTTCGCCTGCGCCTGCCCACGCCGGTCACGACCGACAGCCTTACCATCAAGCTGCTCGACAACCACGGCGCGGCGTACGGGAAGGTCCCCTTCGCGCTGATGGGCGTGCAGGTGTATTCGTAACCAGCGTCCCGGATAGCGCCGGCTAAATCGCCGTCCAGCCGCCATCGACGAGCAGCGTGTGGCCCGTCACAAGGTCCGACGCGGGGCTGGCCAGATACACGATCGCGCCCACGATGTCTTCCGGCTTGCCGATGCGTCCGAGCGGAATGCGCCGCAGGACGTCTTCGCGGAAGTCGGCTTTCTCGAACATGGGCTTGGTCAGCGGCGTCTCGACAAACGTCGGGCCGACCGCGTTGACGTTGATCTGGTGCGGGGCCCACTCGAGGGCCAGCACGCGCGTCAGGTTGATCACGCCGGCCTTGCTCGAACAATACGCCGCGCGGTAGTAGTAGCCGATCACGCCATTCTGCGAAGTGATGTTGATGATCTTGCCGCTCTTCTGCGGGATCATCGCGCGTTTGCCGACTTCCTGCGCCATGAAGAAGACGCCCTTCAGGTTCGTGTCGAGCACGCGGTCCCAGTCTTCCTCGGTCACGTCCACAGCCCACTTGGGCACGTTCACGCCCGCATTGTTGACCAGGATATCGATGCGCCCAAAACGCTTGAGCACCGTGTCCACGCACGCGCGAATCGAGTCGCCCTTGGTCACGTCGAGCGGCACGACCATGCCAGTCTTGCCCGCCTGCGTAATCAGCGCGACGGTCTCCTGCGCGTTCTGCTCCCGGCCGGGAAGTTCCGTGACCGCGACGTCGGCTCCGTTCTGCGCGAGCGCCACGGCCATCGCCTGGCCCAGTCCCCCGCCCGCACCGGTGACGAGGGCAAACTTTCCGTCGACGCGCAAGCTGGGGTATTGCATTAATTCCTCTTCCTCTTCATGCGGCGCGGACGCGCCCGTATTTTCAGCGGCTGTCGCCGGCCGACGGATCGACCATCACGCTGATGCTCGTGACCCCGGCGCCGCGCAGCACCGCCAGCACTTTGACCACCGTCTCGTAGGTCAGCTTGCGGTTGGCGCGCAACGAAATGCGCTCGGTCTCGTGCCCCTTCAGGAGCGGCGGGAGCCGCTGCGACAGGTCGGCGGGCTCGATGACCTGATTTCCCAAATGCACGCGCGCCTGATCGTCGATGGAGATCGACATCGGCAACGGCCCGTTGTCGCCGCTGCCATGCGCGTGCGGCAGGTCGATCGGGATGCCTTCCTTCATCATCGGCGCGGTGACGATGAAGATCACCAGCAGCACCAGCATCACGTCGACCAGCGGCGTGACGTTGATGTCGGCCATCGGATCGGGACGGCGCTTGGCGCGCCCGCCCATGTCGACCGGGCCGGCGCTCAAGCCGCGCCTCCCGGGACCTGCTCCGCCGCGGGCGTCGCGGCCGGCGTTGAAGCGGGCTTCTCGGGAGGCGCCGCCTGGGCGGCTTCCTTCGATTCCAACACGCCGCTGGCGCGGATCACCGCGGCCAGGTCGCGCACAAAGCCTTCGGTGCGGTCCTGCATCACGTTGAGTTGGGCGAGCAGCAGGTTGTAGCCCACGACCGCGGGGATCGCGACCGCCAGGCCCACCGCCGTCGCGATCAGCGCGGACGAAATCCCCGGCGCGACCACCGCCAGACTCGTCGAAGCCGAATTACCCATCGCCTGGAACGTGGTGATGATGCCCCAGACCGTGCCGAAGAGCCCAATAAAAGGAGAGGTGCTCCCGGTCGTCGCGAGAAAGCCGAGTCCCTTGCGCAGCTTGGCGAAGGCCGCGTCGGACGCGTTCTGCATGCGCAGCATGATCATCTCGACGGGCAACTTGTCCGGCTGGAGCACGACTTCGGCCACGCCTTTGACTCCGCTGTGCGCGTCCGGTGCGCTGCGCAGCTTCAGCGCTTCAACGCCGGCCCTGAAGACCGCGCCCGCCGGGGATTCGCCGAGCGTCTTCAGTTTCGCTTCGAGTGTGCCCATGTTGGTTTCTTTGGCAAACTGCGCGAAGAAAGCCAGATTGTTGGCGCGCGCCTTGGCCACGTCGAGAAAGCGCATTAACATGAACGTCCACGAAGCAATGGAGAGCGCGAGGAGCAGAAAGAAGACCGTCTTTTCGATGGGTCCGGATGTGCTGACCGTGCGGCTGACCAATTCCCACAGGGTTTCCTGCATGCGCGCACCTCGCGAAGGGTTGCGAAAGTACCGACCACTATACGTAAGGGGCAACTCTATGCAGGAGTAAATGCGCAAGGTGCGCCCAAGGTCACAATTAAAGGAACCCAAATCGAAACGCCCCCGTTCGCGCGCCGAAGAACTCGAATTCTACGCCTGCCTAGGCGGCGGTCGCGCTTCGCCGCGGCTCGAGGGCGGCGTGGGCGGGGCCGGGTTCGACTTCAGCCAGGGCGGTGTGGATTTCTCGCGCGTGCGCTTCCCATTCGCGGAGCCGTTCCGGCCATTCGTGTTCAAGTTCCCAGCGCAAACGCTCGAGTTCTTCGGGCGTGAGTGCGCGTGGCGTCGGCATGCGCTTGAGCGCGTGTTGCTTCGCGCGGGCTTCGCTGCGATTTTCACTCGGAGTTTGCCGTTTCGACCAATTCTCGCCTGAGATTTGTCGTTCCGGCGGCGCGGTCGGCGGATGTTTCGGGCGTGTCTCGCCGAGCGTTCCGCCCGGTGTTTGCCGTTCTGGTCGATCTGGGCGCTGGATTTGTCGTTCTGATTCATGCGTTAATTCATTTGTACTTGGCCGATCATGTTCAGAATTACTTTCTATTTCAGAATGTGAATTTATACGGACTTGATTGTGGTCTTCTGAATTATTTGTACATATTTTGTACGAATGATTGGTCGTTTCGGGCAACGTGTCCGCTTCTTCGAGCTGTTTGCGCAGCTTTTCCCGGCGCC
>Ga0265314_10004360_pt1 | contig 13175 bp, 17 predicted proteins | sample 4126metaG_FD_203106 | JGI IMG/M metagenome (GOLD analysis project Ga0265314, IMG submission 203106) | Rhizosphere microbial communities from Carex aquatilis grown in University of Washington, Seatle, WA, United States - 4-1-26 metaG | ecosystem: Host-associated > Plants > Roots > Rhizosphere >... | reverse complement strand
CTCGCTCCTTGAGAGCAGATGAGGCGTACAGACGGACCCTCCTCGAGGGCCGGTCGGCCTTGCAGCTTCGTGCTCAGGCCTGCAAAGGGCGCTGCCATCAACGACAGCGCCCTACGCCTATGCGGAGCAACGTACCTTCTTCACCCTCCCCTTGAGGGTCGAGGCCGTGAGCGAAAGCACGTCAGTGCTTTCGTAGGTCGAAATCGAAATTCGCGCAGCGAATTTCGGGGAGGGGTACGGCGCTGATCTCCAGTACATGCGCGACACCGTCCAACACGATCTGCGGATTCTTCAAGACCTCTCCGTTCGGATACCGCAACACGCGATAGCCATGCGCCGAGAGCCATTGTGTTCTTGCCGCATCATATTGGGCGTGTTCGTCGTCACCATGTTGATCGCCATCGAGTTCGACAATCAGCTTCGCAGCCGAGCAATAGAAATCGACGACATAAGGTCCGATGGGTTGCTGACGGCGGAACCGTAATCCGGCAACTTGTCCGCGACGTAGCATCGCCCAAAGCTTCCGCTCCGCGTCCGTCGCATCGTCGCGCAGGCGTGCAGCGAGTGTTTGCTTCAGGTCTTGTCGTCTTTCGGGATTTTGGACGTTCATCCGGCGCAAGACCACAACAACCTCCCACCCTCCCCTTGAGGGAGGGTCGAAATTCATCGGCGAGCGTAAGCGAGACGAAGAATTTCGGGGAGGGGTCGGGCCGAAGACGCGTTGCCGCGCACCCCTCCCCGAAAAATCACTTCGCTACGCTCGGATTTTTCGACCCTCCCTCAAGGGGAGGGTGGAATTCATTGTGGGCGTTTCTGGCCTTGGGGTCCCTTAAGCATGGGTGCATTATCCGCGAGTTGAAGTGGGAGGCCACTAAAATGAAATTTGCTATGGGACCGTGGCACGCGGCGGGTAATGGGGCGTTAGCCGGACTTTCCTTCGCGCTTTTTGAAGGAGGCTTGTTCTGGGAACACAACAAACAGCCCTATAACGATTCGCTGCCGTGGCTAATCGCGGCAATTGGATTCATTGTAGCGGGTGCTTTGGCTCTGCTAGTAATTCGTAACGTCTTGGCGGCGTTTCAGGATTGAAACTGTAACAGTGCCTAGCGATGACCTAACCTGACAGATGAATTCGCTAGTTCTATTGTGAAGAGTTTCGAATCGGCGAGGGTTAGGTGAAGCAGAATTTCATATATCCACTTCTCTATACGATTGTAGGTGGGATCATTGTCACACTGATAAATTCCGCATTGTTCACTCCAAAACCACATCGCGACAACGTAGGAGTGACCCACAATGTTGTTGAGATGGATCAAGACAGCGCCATGGCATTGATTAGTAGCTGGCTAGCAAAAACGCCGCTAACAAAAGAACAATCTGCGCAGTTCTTGGCTGACTTACCGTTGAAATTTAGCGGCTCAAACGTCGCGGTTGACACTTATGTTGTAGAGAACAGGGATACAAAGGTTTTCAAGGACCTGACTATCTACGTTGACGATGCAGATTTGGTCGTTCTTAGGGACGACGCCGAAACCAAGACGATCCCCGCGAAAGTTGCGAGCCGTTATCCGGAGTTGCTCCCGGGAAAATCCATAAAGCTCATCACGATATCCACCTCATTTGGCGCACTTAATTGGTATAATGATCACCAAAACACAACATTCGTTTTGAATGGATCAAGTATACCTGTCGTCAATTTGAGAGTTAATCCGGAATCGTCCGTATATTCACTTGCAAAAATATTGGACAACTACTCTTTTGGCATAGTAATGTTTGTTTTTTTATCTGGAGGCCTCTGGATAATCTTGCTAGTCATCGTGGTTGTCGCAGCAGCAACGGCGAAGAACATTCCTTTTAAGGCAAGAAATGCCACGGATGGCGATTTGGCGCTATCAGTCCAAATCCTAGATTACCTACAAGAAGCTGATCCCAAGAGACTTGAGCGGATCAAAGGGGTAGCGGAAGCAAACAAGGTCAAGGCTGCGGCGGAACAGAGCGCCCATTAGGGGTAAACAGCCTCTGCCTTGCCTCCCCCGCACCTTTCCGCTATACGCCCGCCCTCACAGCGGCTGCGGTCGCCGGAATCCTGAGGTGCGAGGGGCGAAGCCCCGAGCCTCGAAGGACGCATGGTGCGTTTCCGGCGATCCAATGCGGGCGAAGGCTTACCCGGCCACCCCGTACCGCAGCCTGGAAAGGGACAGACATGGCTCTTTACGAGCATCTCCTGATCGCGCGCCAGGACATCAGCGCGCAGGCGGTCGACGCCTTAGCCACCCACCTCAAAACCATCGTCGAAGGCGAAGGCGGCAAGGTCGAGAAGCAGGAATATTGGGGCCTTCGCGGCCTCGCCTACCGCATCAAGAAGAACCGCAAGGGGCATTACGTGCTCCTCAACATCAACGCGCCGTCGAAGGCCGTCGTGGAACTGGAGCGTCAGCTGCGGATCAACGAAGACGTGCTGCGCTTCCTCACCGTGAAGGTGGAAGCCTTCGAGGTGTCCGCCAACAAGGCGCGCCGCGACGAGACGTCTGACGTCAAACCCGAAACCGCAGCCGTGGAGGTCGCACAATGAGCTACTCAGGCGGACATAGCGGCGGCGGACGCAGCGGCGGCGGCGATCGCGGAGATCGCGGCGACCGTGGAGATCGCGGCGAAGGTCACGGCGGAGCGGGCGGCCAGCGCCGTCCCTTCTTCCGGCGCAAGAAGACCTGCCCGTTCTCCGGCGCAGGCGCACCGAAAATCGATTACAAGGATACGAAGCTGCTGCAGCGCTTCATTTCCGAGCGCGGCAAGATCGTGCCCAGCCGCATCACCGCGGTTTCCGCCAAGAAGCAGCGCCTGCTCGCCGTTGCGATCAAGCGCGCGCGCTTCATGGCGCTGCTGCCCTACGTCGTCGAGTAAGGAGAAAAGCCATGCAAGTGATCCTGCTCGAACGCGTCGAAAAGCTCGGCCAGATGGGCGACGAAGTGAAGGTGAAGGACGGCTTTGCCCGCAACTTCCTGTTGCCCCAGAAGAAGGCCCTGCGCGCCAACAAGGCCAACCGCGAATACTTCACCACCCAGAAGGCGCAGCTGGAAGCCAACAATCTGGACCGCAAGAAAGATGCCGAGGCGGTGGCTACCAAGCTCACCGGCAAGACGTTCGTCCTGCTGCGCCAGGCGGGCGACCGCGGCCAGCTTTACGGTTCCGTTTCTCCGCGCGACATCGCCGATGCCATCACGGCAGGCGGCTTTACCGTGTCGCGCACGCAGGTGCCGTTGCACAAGCCGATCAAGATGATCGGGCTCGTTCCGATCAGCGTGGTGCTGCATCCGGAAGTCCGCGTGGCGGTGACGCTCAACGTCGCCCGCAGCGAGGAAGAGGCCGAGCGCCAGGCGCGCGGCGAAGACGTGCTCGCCGAGAAAACCGAAGCCGAAGAGGCCAAGGTCGCGGCCGAGGAACTGTTCGAAGAAGGCGCCGCGCCGAAGGAAATCGCCGAAGGCGAAGAGGAAGCAGCCGAGGGCAACATCGTCCCCAACGAATAGGCCTCGCGGAACCATTCTACGCAAAGCCCTTCGGTCATGCCGGAGGGCTTTTTGCTATGCGGGCGGTTCGATCAGCTCCCAGCGGTTGCCGTAGAGGTCTTCGAACACGGCCACGGTGTCATAGGCTTCGCGGCGCGGCTCTGCGATAAAGCGCACGCCGCGCTGTTTGCGGGACTCGTAGTCACGCGCGAAATCGTCTGTGTAGAGAAACAGGAACACCCGCCCGCCGCCGAGATCGCTATCCTCGACCAGCGCGAAACCGAGCGCGCGGGTGAACCAGGCGATGGCCTCGTCATACGGTGGTCAGTACTGCGTCGCCGGAGTGACGTAGATCTTATGTTCCTGAAAAGCGATATAGGCATGCAGCCGCCGCATTACGTCCAGACCGATGATCATCTTCACGTCCGGCCGTTCCAGCAGCACGCTTTGCGAATCCGGGACCAAATCGATGTTGGGGTTTTCGACGGTCACGCTGCCAAACGACAACGCCTTCAATTTTGTTTTCTCGTCGATCTTCACGCCGCGGGCTTTGCTCTCGAACAGATATTTCGCATATTCAAGGCTCATCACCGTTTGATTGGAGCCTGTATCGATCATCGCGCCGACACTCTTGCCGTCCAGCGAGACCACCAGCCTGATTTCGCGATGATAGAAGTCGAAGTCGAAGGGGACGACGCCGAATTCCCCCTTGCTCCAATACACCACGTTGCCGGGACAATGATTGGGGCTGATGAGATTGAGCTTCGCCTTCGCGAAATCGAAATCCAGATCGAAATAGTACAGGAAGTCGACGCCGACGAGGCCGTCGAAGGAGTTCATTTCCTCCTTGCTCACCATGAGCTGAGTATTGCCGCGAGAGATCGGTCCGAAGCCGAAATGCTCCAGGTCGACAAATTCGTTGATGACGCTGCCCCGCCATCCGATCAGCGAGAAATTCCCGGCGTGATCGGGTTTCAATCCGAGCGATTTTGCCGCGCTCTCCGAGATCACCGAATAATAGTCGCCGGTGTCCACGAGCATCCGGAACGGCCGGGTATTCAATGATACCGGAATGGCGATGAGCCCTTCGTCGGTAATGCCCATGTCGAACCGCGCGATGGCCTTGAGCAAGCAGTCGCTCGCCGCATCGGCCGCCGCGGCGGGAATGCCAAGTCCCGCGAAAACGGCAATGACGATCAGAAGCTGCCGGATCATCGCGTTCATTCCTTTGGCGGCTCCAGACCGAGGCGCGGCGCTTCTTCTCGCGCAAGTTGGTATTCGATAAAGCTTTTCGGACAACCGGCCATCGCCGTGCCGATGAGGGTCTTGGCGGCTTGCGTGTCGCCGCGCGCGATCTGCCATTCGGCGATATAGAAATCGGCCTCGCAGCGCCGCCCGATGTCGTCGGCGGACTGGCCGCTGCCCGCCGCCGCGACCGCGGATTCCGGCTTGGCCGTGCCGAGATAAACGTCGATCAGCGGGCGCGGCCAGTTGGAGCTGTTCAATGAATCGGCCAGCGACGTCAGATGGGCGTGATCGAGTTGACCGACGCGATCGGCGGTCATGGCATACCAAAGCGCAAAGTATGCTGCGATCTTGTATTTCTTGTTCGCGGTATCGGCGGCCTTGAGCAGATCCGCACTCGCTTGCTGGAAATTGCCGAACGACCACTGCAGGCGGCCGAAAGAGGCGAGTCGATACGCATCGACATCGGCGCCGCTGACGTCGTCGAATTCCTTCTGAGCCCCCGCTCCATCGCCCAGGCATGCCTTCAGCTCGGCCTCGAACAATTGGCCGGAGTGATCGAGCGGCTTCAGCGCCGCCGACGCCTTGAGGTCGGTCGACGCGTCTTGGCATTTGTGCAGACGGGCATAGGCAATCGCGCGCAGCCGATAGGCCACCGGCACATAGCCCGGCGCCAGATCGCCGGCCTGCAAGGCCGCGGTAAACCCCGTAATGGCCGCCTGGAATTCGCCGCGTACATTTGCATTTGCGGCCGACGCGAAATCATCGTAACCGGCCGCGAGCCCCGCGTTCGTAAAGACGAACAACGCCGCAATAATGGTTCGCTTCACGGGCCCCCCCGAGCTTGGCTGGGCAATATACGTCAAGGCGGCGAACCTCGCCAACAAGGCTGGTTTTTAATGGGCCCCGGCGTTCACGTGCCGCGGGCCCTGAATTTCGGAATTTCGTCCTAGATTCTCTTCATGGAACAGGCCGATCCGAGCCATTGCGACACTGCGCCTCCGCGGCAGCCGAGTCCGGACGCGCGCGGCGCTCCGCGGGGGCGCCGACACTTGTCACCGGCAACGAACGTGAATTCGCGCGGATAAAATCCCTCAAGGTCGAGAACTGGCCGCGTTGATCACGCCGATCAGCCGCCCTTCAGCGCCGATGGTGGCGCCGTTCGCCACGCCATTCGCCGGCCGAGCCGGGGTCGTCGTTGCAGTAGGACCAGCGGCCGAAGAAGCGGTCGCCGCGATCGTTCAGGCGCAGTTGGACGCGGCCCCAGTATTGGCTGCCCATCCGGTCCTCGAAACAGCGGTGCGCCGCATAGGACTGGCTCCAGAGGCCGGAGAATCTGTCGCCGTTGACCTCGCCGCGGATGCGCCCGTCCTTCGTCTCGTACTCGCCCCTCGCCCGGTCGCCATCCTGCTCGATGTGCATGGCGCCGAAATTAGTCTGCCAACGGCCGGCGAACCCTTCGTCGTCCTGCGCCCGTGCGCCCGTCGAGAACACCAGCAGCGGAGCCGTCAATGCGCCGACGACGATCCATCGGCGAAGCGTGCGACTTTTCATGCTCATCGAAACTTCCCCCAAAGAGCCGATGCAACCACACCACGCACCGCGCGGCGCATCATTGCGCAATGTCAAATTGGCGGGGGTTACCGACGATCCGATTGTCCCGTGACTGCCCAACAGCGACCGACTCGCGATTGACCGTTACGCGATTTGCTTTGCGGATAATGCCCTAATTTGGGCGATGATCCCAGACTTGACCACCAGCGCGCGTCAGAAGTTTATGGGTGCTCTCCGACGACGACTGATATCCAGGTACACGTCGGAATTTCCTCTAGTATCTCTCTCGGAGTAATTGGTTTTTCCTGGCAACTGGTGTCCGACACAGGGACTTTTGTCACTGGAACGTTGACAGATTTCATTGCGTCAACAAAGGCATCCACGATCTTATTTGCACGAGGACTATTTTCGGGGAATAAGACTCTGATGCCGGCCATTACGGGAACCTGCGACTGGCCTGTCATAACTGACCAACCCGGTCCGCAGCATGTATCCCACCCTGCCATCTTGAAAATGTCGCGAAAATCTGCGGCGAAGTTGTTGCCTTCAACAGTTTCAGGATATGCACCGAAATATCCAACTTGTTTTCCTCCTAAGGGCTGGCCCTTTAGTGGTTTGGGGGCTGGAACCACTGCCCACCTTGCTAGTTGCTGGGCGGCAAACCCCTTCTGTACTTCGGTGAGGTGTCGTTGCGATTGCTTGCTTACAACCACTTCCATTTTTTGCCGAAGTTCTCGTATGGCGGCAAGTTGGCCGTTCATGTTTGCCAAGATGCTCTTTGCTTCTGCAACGCTTTTCGCGGCGTCTTCTCGGGCAGTCGCTAATTTTCTGTCATTGCTCCGTAGGTCAGCAATTGCGGCGTCAACACGTTTCTTTTGGTCCTTGACATACTGGTCCAAATTCTTCTCTTGCACGCCGAGAATGGCCGCTTGGAAGATCGCGTGGGCCGCATCACTTTTAACCTCGGTGATTTTTTCATCCGAAATCTGCTGGAGTCGCGCTGCAGCAGCCGATGCTCGCCCCCCAAATATATATTCGCCACCAACACCGAGAACGACAAGCACGCTGCCGACAACAAGCATCATTTTTTCTACACGCGACATATCTTTGCCAAAGATCAGTAGTGCCGCCAGTTCTAGAACAACACCAAGCACAACAACGACAGTAGCCCATTCGTTCAACGTGCTTGCCGTTGAAAACGCGATCTTCAGGGATTCTACGTCCGGGGTGCCCATTGGATACCGTCTTCACGTTTTTGAATGGCGTCGCGAGATGATCTTCAGCTTGGGTGTTTTTTTAGTTTCTCTCGTTGCGATGTTTGAAGTTCTGCGCCGCAAATGGAAACTCTAACTGCACTGGTTTGGGCGACACGCTGGGTCAAAATGTCCATGCCCCTTGAAGGCGATTATATACTTGACATAATACGGTAGAGGGGCTATATTCCCATCATAAGGAATAAGCCCATGACAAACCTGACCCTTCCGATTTTCACCGACGCCGACAAGGCGCGGGAGCATCTTGAGGCAATCCGCTGGCCAGATGGCAAGCCGATCTGCCCGCATTGCGGCACCGTTGGCGAGGCCACTCTTGTACAGGGCAAGTCGCACCGCCCTGGCATGTTTCAGTGCAACGCTTGCCGGGAGCCGTTTACGGTCACGGTCGGAACGGTCATGGAAAAGAGCCATATCCCGCTCAACAAGTGGGTACTCGGCTTTCACCTAATGTCTGCCAGCAAAAAGGGCATCTCGGCGCACCAGCTCCATCGCATGTTAGGAGTCACATACAAATCCGCATGGTTCATGGCGCATAGGATCAGGGAAGCGATGGCGCCGGCAAAGAACGCTGGCCCGCTTGGCGGCGAAGGCAAGGTTGTGGAGGTTGACGAGGTCTATACGGGGCAGAAGAAAGGCGCGAAGAAACCTCGCGCTGGCTTTGCTCACAAAATGGCTGTGGTTAGCTTGGTGGAGCGTGGCGGTCGCGCTCGCTCGTTCCATGTCGAGTTTCCCGACGCCTTCTTGGTCTCTGACATCGTGACGGACAACGTCGCGCCCGGCAGCCGCCTGCACACGGATGAAAGCGCTCTCTACAATCGCGCCGGTAAGTCGCTCAAGCGTGAGACGGTCAATCATTCCAAGGATGAATATGCACGTGGCGACGTGACAACAAATTCTGTTGAAGGATTTTTCAGCGTGTTTCGTCGCGGCATGATCGGAACATATCAGCACGTTTCCGAGCAGCACTTACACCGCTATACGGCAGAGTTTGATTTCAGGCACAGCAATAGAGAAGCGTTAGGCGTGAACGATGCAGCGCGGGCCGCAAAAGCGGTCAAAGGTGCAGAGGGCAAGCGCCTGACCTATCACCAAGCTAACGGATCGCGGGCGGCGTGAGTTTCGCGAAGGACGGGCCAAGCTCCGCTATTTTCTGTCTCTGCTGGATTACTAGTGTCAGAAAACAGGTAGTTCCTCGCCGAGACGATATCCCGCGACCCTATGTCGGGGCGCACAAAATGCCTGAAAACTGCCAAAACCTAGCTTAGAATTAGGTTAATGTAAATTAATGGGTTGACTTTATTAAGGGTTCGAGCGTTCCATCTGCGCGCCTAACAGCGCCGTTCATGCGCCTGAATGGGAATTCCTATCTTGTGTAGGCATCCAGGGGCCAGAGCGTCGAGTCGGAAAACGGGAGAATTGGCGATTAAGCCTTGATCCAGTGCACCGCCGCGGTGAAGGGAGAACAGCGTTAGGCGTGAGTTTCGATATGGGGTGTATCCACTGGGTATGCCCCATATTGCTTTTAGAAAAATCCATTTGGAAACAGGTCCACATGTGAACAGGGGTGTACGTGCCTGCTAGCATCGTGGCAGTCGATGAAATTTCCTGAAATATGTTCTCTGCGGTTTTCCAAGCTCACGTTGAAGTGGCGCGCTTCATCGTAGCGCAAACCGAATCGGAAAAACCCGTTTATCTTGCAACGAAATGAGTGCGGCGGACTCTTTGTGTCTGCCTTAGCGTGGCGTTCGGGGCCATACACATAAAAATGCCGCCTATCATCCAACAAATATGTATTTGGATAATCATCACTGGACTTCGGCCTCTGCCTGTCTCTGAGGCGAGCCAGAAGAGTTGTAAGTGTGTCGGAAAATTGATTCTCTCCCGCTAGCGCCGAAAAGGCATTTCTAAGTTCATTCAGATCTGGTGCCGAAAAATTATTCAGTGGAAGCAACAAGACTTTTTGATACTTGCCATCTGCGAATTTGACTGCAAAAGCGGAAAAGTTCTTGAGCACGCGCGAGAGGAATCGGTTGAGATAGTTGTGCAAAGTCATCCCCTCATATCCGCGCGTTATGGGCGCACAGAACATCGCATCCTTCAGAGAATCGACGACATTTTCGAGAACGTCATCGCAAACCAGCACTATTCCATCAGCGGTGTACATAACAGGCGTAAGAAATGTCCGCAGGTCTGGTGCGTTACCATTTGGAGGCACAAGGTAGGATGAAACCGAAACTGTGCTCTTCGGTCCTCCGAAACATCCGTGGCGCGATACGTCGCGCGGAATTATCCCCGTCTTTTTCTTGCTTACATATTTCGCGAGATATTCGTCTGCTGTGACGAAAACGATGTGGAATTTCATTTCTTCACGAGGAGTTTTGCGAGCACGCTAAGCGGAATTTGAATTTTCTCGATCTCGCTTTCGTCCAATTCGGCAAGAGCCTCTAAGAAATTCAACACAATGTACTTTTTGGGGGTTTGTCTTCTGGTGCGTTCAGACCTTTTTTCTCCGGCTTCTGGAGAAGTTGTCACACCTCTCTCAAATGAATAGTCCTGATCTGGCGGGATAACTCCAACTTTGGCCTTTTGAACGGGGTGCACCACGACCTTAAATTTGTCGCGTGCATTTTCTCTAAGAAATCCAGCCAGGTTGGTCTCTTCCCCGATTACATCTCGGTACGAAATTCCTTCCGCCTTCAAATCATTGCCAATGTCGCTAACAAGATATGGGGACCGATCTCTATCCCACTTCTCCGCAGCGATACTCTTCACAAATTCAATAATTCCAGCTTTCGAGTTGTCGATCATGGTTTTGCTCCGCGATATATCGCCTAATATCACCATATGGACACGATTACACTCAGTGCGAGCATTTGGACTCACTGAGCACACGGACTTCACTTCACTTGTAGCTTAATCGTTGCGTTTGGGCCGCGCTGGCTTTCTCTTCCGTCCGCCACCGCTTACCGACTCGCTATGTGGCTTTGGCGGCATCCCAAGCGCACGCGCCAATGCTTCGTCGCGTCGCCGCGCCGTTTCAGACTCGCTGAATTGCTCCGCGTCAGTCTTGGACTTCGCCATGCAACTCCCCGTAACTCATTGACTTTCTTGCAGATAAAGATTCTTGCAATTATATCAACGGTTTAGTATGTTCTGTGCCGGCTTCCAGCGTCGCCGGGGCCAACCGACGACGCCTTCAGCCAACGGTATCATGCTTGTTGCATGTACCACCTACCCGGACACGGCTTCACGGCCTTGCGCTGGGGGTTGAGCGGAGTGGCTAACACCGCAAGACATTTGAAGCGCCCTGCGAAAGCGGGGCGTTTCGTTTTTAAGAATCGTGCGTACGTCATTTCACGACCCTCAATCTTATCGCCTCAGCATTTGCTATCGGCGCTGGCTCATCATCGATATCGGACAGCAAGTCTTTAGCGGCTTTAGGTGCCGATCTTGGGCGCCCGCGCCTCTTGGGAAGCTCGCCTAAAAGACCAGCCTCACGATAGGTATAAAATGTGCCATATGAAATATCGGCCCGCTTGCATGCTGCACCGATTGTACCTCCGTCCAATATGATCCTTCGAATCAGCGCAACTTTCTCATCCGATATCTTCTTTAGAGCGCCGATCTGCTTGCCTTCCTCGCGCGCCTTCAACATGCCCTGGCGTGTGAGTTCGCCATGTTCGGCAGGCGCGCGACCGCCCGTGCCGTATGTGGCGTTGACGCCTATCAACTTCGCATATTTGGCCTTGTTACATTTCGACTTGAGATACCAAGTCGCCCAGCGCACGTGAAAAAGGTCCTTGTTCTTAACCAGCGACTTTTTCAGCGCATCCTTTACGGCGCGAACGGGGTTGTCCGATTCGAATTCTCTACCGGCCTTGCGAAGTGCGTTAGCGATCTGCTTTGCCGTCTGCGGCTTCGTACAAGTGCTTAGATACTCGATGTTCGCCTCGCCAAGAGGTAGACGCGTCAACTTATCGGTTAAGCTACCGTCCGTACGTACAACAGGCATCGACTTACCAGAGGGCGCACTGACTCCTGTGTCCTCGTATTCAGCAAGTTCCCCTGCGATTTCGGCAGCAAGCTCCGTGAGCGTTTTAATCCGCAACGCTCGGAGTTCCTTCCGTCTGTCTTCGCTCTTGTCAGTCATAGCCGTCTGCAATTCAGGATCAGGGACAAATCCGCCCCGCATCACTAGCGACTATTAACCCTTGTTCGTGAATTTGACAATAGGGGCCGCTTCCGGCGTCAATTGCGCATTTATGTGCGCACAAAATTAGGAGAACTAACCTATAATTCTATTACGTGAAGTATACAATCGCCCCCTTGAAATCCTGATTTTAGTCCTACATCTGCTGTATGACCAAGGCTGACCCCATGGCCGCGTCCGGCCAAACGAGTTTTGATGTTCGGAGAGAGGCGCATTCGCTTGCCTCGAAGGCTGACGCTCGGGTCGCCTCAATGCCGGCAATAGCAACCAAATTCGAGCTTCAAAAGTTTGGAATTACGGAACGGATTCAACCCTCTGTGCCAAAAATGGCCGATTTGAATTCAATTTTTGAAAAAATCGGAGGGGAGACCAAAGTCAAAAAGCGCCACCTGCGCCCACGGCGTGCCAAACCGCCGCGCAAACGGGGCGCCCAGCCCGGAAACCGGAACGCCTACAAGCACGGCAAATACACCCGCGAACGGCGCGCCCTTTACGCGCAGGCCCGCGCGCGTCTCCGCAACTGCCAAGCGCTATATAGGGTGGTTATGGCGTTCACATCCAGATCGGCGCCGTGGAACAAACGGGAGAATGCGGTGAGTTCTGGGAGTCGAAGGGCCGCACTACTTCGCGGGTGCAGCATGGGCTATAGTGATGTCGCCCCCTCCGTCGCGCCGGGCGCGACACCTGCCCCGCGAACGGGGGAGGAAAACATCGGAGTGCTTCATGTCCGCTCAGTTTGAATCCAAGCGCATCGCGGTGCCCGAGATCGTTGCGCACAAGAACGCCAAGCCGATCGTCTGCCTGACCTGCTACCACGCCCACACCGCGCGGCTGCTCGACGACATCGTCGATCTGATGCTGGTCGGCGACAGCGTCGGCAACGTCATGCACGGCCTGGAGAACTCGCTGAGCGTCACGCTCGACATGATGATCCTGCACGGCAAGGCGGTGATGCGCGGTTCCAAGCGCGCGCTCGTCGTGGTGGACATGCCGTTCGGCTCCTATGAGGAATCGCCGCAAGTGGCGTTCCGCAATGCCGCCCGCGTAATGCAGGAAACCGGCTGCCAGACGGTCAAGCTCGAAGGCGGCGCCCGCATGGCCGAGACCATCCATTACCTGACCCAGCGCGGCATTCCGGTGATGGCGCATATCGGGCTGACGCCGCAGCGCGTCCAGATCTTCGGCGGCTTCAAGACCCAGGGGCGCACCGAGGCCGAGTGGCCCGCCATCGAAGCCGACGCCCGCGCCGTGGCCGAAGCGGGCGCCTATTCCGTCGTGCTGGAGGGCATGGCCGAGCCGCTGGCCGCCAAGATCACCCACCAGATCGCCATCCCGACCATCGGGATCGGGGCCTCGCCCCAGTGCGATGGCCAGATCCTGGTCATGGAG
>Ga0265314_10004359_pt1 | contig 13176 bp, 12 predicted proteins | sample 4126metaG_FD_203106 | JGI IMG/M metagenome (GOLD analysis project Ga0265314, IMG submission 203106) | Rhizosphere microbial communities from Carex aquatilis grown in University of Washington, Seatle, WA, United States - 4-1-26 metaG | ecosystem: Host-associated > Plants > Roots > Rhizosphere >... | reverse complement strand
TGCTTTGCCCGAGGGATCGGGCAAAGCCGGTAGGGCCATCATCCGGTGGCAGCCCCGGCCCCAAATGGAAGCAATCTCTTGCTTCCATCGCGAACGTGGACTTCACTCTCCCGGTCGCGAACCCTGGCGGCGCATGACGTTTCGTCGGCCGCCGACGCCCGGACAGGTGCCTTCACAGCGGCTGTCCGGGCGATTTCATGCCGGGGCCGTGACCGCCCAGTTCGGCCCGGTCCGATTCGCGGCGAGAATATGCGTTTGCTCTTCTGACATCCGTGACCCAGGCAACATTGAAAACCGGCGACACGCGCGCGCTCGATGAACTCACGCGCGGTGCCTTCTCGGCCCCCACTTCCGGCGAACGCAGCGCACGTGTGCGCGAATGGCTCGCCACGAATCCTCCCATCGAGCAATTGCAGGAGGTGTTCCGCGAACTCTCTGCTAGAGACAAGGGCGCGGCGCGCCCCTTGCGCGAAAAGCTCGACGAGATCCGCCGCGCGCGCAGCCAGGAGGCGATCGCCGCCGAATGGGGCGACAAGGCGAATGCGCTTCTCGCTCAGCCGCGCCTGAACATCGCCGATGCACTTGCGTGGCAGCGCGACGCCGCGAAGCAGGGAGCGCCCTTGAGTCGCGAGCCGCTCGCGACCCTGAAGGCGCAGCTCGCCGATCGCGTCAAGGGCATCGAAGACTTGCAGCATCACGTGCAGGTCCAGCGCGAAGCCGCAGTGCTACTGGCGCAGCGCATCGAGGTGCTGTCGACCAAGTCGTGGCGCGATGCCGTGGCTGCGTCGGAGCAACTTGCGAACGACGTGCCCGAATGGCAATCACAAGCCGACGCGTTGCCGGCCGACGCAAACTGGGCGAGCGTCGATGCTCGGTTCCCACCGTTGCTCGAATCGTCGAAGCAGCAGTTGCAGGTCGTGTGGGATGCGTTCCAGGCCGCGCTCTCGCAAGCGCGCGCCGCTGCCGGCGATGCGGCGGCTCCGTTGCCGCCGGTGCCGGTGTGGGCCGACGAATTGCGCGCGGCCCGGGGCGTGGCCGTCGAAGCGCCGCCGTCGAAGCCGAGGCCCCGCGTCGATCCCGAACTGCGCGAGCGCGCAGCCAACGCAGTGCGAGAAGTGCTGGCCAAGCTCGAAGCCGAGATCGCGCAGGGCCACGGCAAGGCCAGCGCCGGCGCCGCGAATGCGCTGCGCAACGCGCTGAAGGAACACGGCAAGCTCGCGGGCGACAAGCTCGAAAGCCAGGCGCACGCGGCGCTCGCCGCGGCGGGTGAACTCGAAGGCTGGCAGCGCTGGCGCGCGGACCAGTTGCGTCAGGAGCTCGTCGTGAAGGCGGAAGACCTGTTCGAACGCGTCGCGCCTGCTGCACCTGCCGAGGGCCAGGAGGCCGAGCCACCCCAGCCACCGAAGCCCCGTTTTGGCGGACGCAAGATGCAAGAGCAGCTGCGCGCGCTGCGCGAACAGTGGAAGCAAGTCGACCAGGGTGGCCCGCCGAACCACGCGCTGTGGAAGCGCTTCGACGAAGCGTGCAACGCCGCATACAAGGTTGTCGAAACGTGGCTCGACAAAGTGAAGGCCGACGCCGCCGAAAACAAAGCGCAGCGCACGGCGCTTCTCGATGAACTTGCTGCATGGGCGCAAGCGAACGCCACGGCGCTGGACGACGACTGGAAGGGGTTCGCGCGCGTGCTTCACCAGTTCGATTTGCGTTGGCGCGAATCGGGCCACATGTCCGAAAAAGCATTCGCCGAAATGCAATCGAAGTGGAAAGATGCGATGCAGGCCGCACGCGCGCCGCTCGACGCGATTCAAAAGATCAGCATCGGCCGCCGCGACGCGATGATCGAAGAGGCAAAGGTGCTCGGCGCCGCGCCGCAAATGCGCATCGACGCAGTGAAGTCGCTGCAGCAGCGTTGGCAGGCCGAAGCGCAGGCGGTTCCGCTCGATCGCCGGCATGAGCAAAAACTCTGGGACGCGTTTCGCAAACCGATCGACGACGCGTTCCAGCGCAAGACGCAAGACCGCGAACGCGCAGCCGCCGAGTTGAGCGATCGCGATCGCACGGTGCTCGAAGCATCGAAGGCGCTCGAAGCTGCGAACGCCGGCGGCGACGCGCAGAAGATCAAGGCAGCGATGCATGCGCTCGAAGCCGCGCTCAGGGGACAAGCGCAAGCGCGCGCGGATGTCGCGGCGGCGGATGTCGCTGCTCCGAAGGCCGATGCCGTCGCGAGCGATGACGCCCCTGTTGCTCCGGCAGTCGAGGGGGAGGCCGATCCCTCGGCTGAATCCGCAGCGGCGCCAGCGCCCGAGCCGGCGAAGCCCAAGCCCAAGCCGCTCGTCGCGATGCGCGGCGACGACAGGCCCGGCATGAAGAAAACAGAGCCCGCGCCTGCAGGGCGCGGCAGGTTCGGCGACCGCGGTGCGCGTCCGGCGAGGCCCGGCGATCGCGATCGCCGCAGCGACGATCGGGCGCCGCGCGGCGACGATCGCTTCGCGCGCGACGACCGCGGCCCGCGCCTGGGCGACGTTGCATTCCGCGCGCAGCGCGATGCGCTCGAACACGCGCAGTCCGCTTTGAGGAAGCTTGCCGCGCAAGCACACGGCGAAGTGCTCACGCAGCTGATGACGGCGTGGGAACAGCGCTCGGCCGACCAGCTGCCGGGCCAGCAAGAGCTCGGCAAGTCCGTCGCTAATGGCGCGCGCATGTCGTGGGCGAAGGCGCTTGCGGACGGACCGTCGGGCGATGCGGCCGATGCACTTCTGCGCCTGGAAATCGCGGCCGAGACGCCGACGCCGGCGGAACACTTGTCCGCGCGCCGCATGATGCAACTTCAGTTGCTCACGCGGCGTAACGATGCCGGGCCCGCCCAGACATGGGCCGAAGACACTGCAAGGGTTCTCGCAAGCGCCTATGACGCAGCGAACGCACGCCGTTTGCAGAACGCGCTGAAAGTGTTGATGCGCTAGGGACCCGGGTCGCGCATTTGCGGCCCGAAGAACTTGTCGAACAGCTGCGCGAGAGCCGCATGCTCTTCGCGAAATCGCTTCGGCGCCACGAAGTACGCTTCGCTCGCAACAGCGAAGAACTCGTCGATCGATTGCGCACCGTACGCATCGAGCCACGTTTCGTCGCCGCCGAAGCGCTCGGCGATGATCACCTTTTCGCGAAACGCTTCGTACTCGCGCTGCATCACGCCCTGCCATGCCTTGCGCGCTGTGGACGACGGCATCGGCGGGCAGCCATCGGGGCTGCCGCCCCGCATGTCGATCTTGTGCACGAACTCGTGGATGACGACGTTGTAGCCTTCGCGCGCACTTTCTCCACTGCCTGCGACGTCGCTCCAGCTGAGCATCACGGGGCCGCGGTCCATCGCCTCGCCGGAGATCACTTCTTCCCAGTCGTGCACGACGCCCGACTCGTCCACTGAAGTTCGCTTCGCGACGACTTCGCCCGGATGCACGACGATACCGACGAAGTCGTCGTACCAATCCAAACCGAGATTCAGCACGGGAAGCACTGCCTGCGCAGCGATCGCGAGTGCAACTTCGTCCGTGATGACGAAACCATGGGCGCCGGTGAATTCCTTTTGCGCGAGAAATTGCCCCGCGAGTTCGCGCAGGCGCGCCACTTGCGATGCATCGCGCTGCGATAGAAATGGAAATTGCGCCAGCACGGCGTGCCACATCGCATCCGGAAACTCGCGCGCGGCCTTGCGCTTGCGCAGCCAGCCGAACATCAGGCGATCGCGATTCGCTGCGCGCCCGATGCGGAAAGGCGCAGCACCTCGCGCCGCGGCGGCGTTGCTTCGAGATCCCAGTCCGTGAGCACGACGCGCTTTCTGCCCGCGCCCAGATCGTGTTCGCGCGGCTTGTGTGTGTGGCCGTGGATCATCGTCGGTGCATCGGCGGCCGCGAGCCACTGCGCAGCGAGCGCATCGTCGACTTCGCCGTAGTCCGTGCCCGCGCCGGCGCGCTTGTTCTCTTCGCTTTGCGCACGCGTGGCTCGGCCGATGGCGATCCGCTCGGCCAGCGGCTTCGCGAGAAATTCGCGTTGCCACTGCGGGTTGCGCACCATCGCGCGGAACTGCATGTACTTCGTGTCGGAGATGCACAGCGCATCTCCGTGCGTGAGCAGCCAGCGCGTGCCCGCGAGCGTGAGCACCGTCGGGTCAGCCAGCAGCGTCATGCCGGTCTTGCGCATCAGGCCATCGCCGGCGAGAAAGTCGCGATTGCCGTGCATGAAGAACACCGGCAGGCGCTGCGCTGCGGCGCGAATCACGGCGGCGCACTCTGCAACGAATGGATTGACGGAGCTGGGCTGATCAAGGACGTCGTCGCCGATCCACACCTCGAACAAGTCGCCGAGGATGAAGAGCGCATCGGCACTGCACGAGGCCATGTATTCGTTCCACGCATCGAATGTGCGCAGCTGCGAAGCCTGCAAGTGCAGATCGGAAATGAATTCGACAGCGCGCCACGCGGGTGGCGCCTGGAGTTCGGCGAGATCGGCGAAATGGGGCAGCGCGTGTTCCGTCACGGCGTGCCTTGCGTTGCACTACGAAAGGACGACGGCCTTTTCGACCACGACATCGTCCTGCGGCACGTCGTCGTGAAAGCCCTTGCGCCCGGTCTTCACGGCGCGGACGCGATCGACGATGTCCTGCCCGGCCACGACCTTGCCGAACACCGCATAGCCCCAGCCTTGCGATGTGGGCGCGGTGTGATTGAGGAAGTCGTTGTCCGCGACGTTAATGAAGAACTGCGCGCTTGCCGAATGCGGATCGGACGTGCGCGCCATCGCCACGGTGTATTTGTTGTTCTTCAGGCCGTTGTTGGCTTCGTTCTGGATCGGCGCGCCGGCCTTCTTTTGCGTCATGCCGGGCTCAAAGCCGCCGCCTTGCACCATGAAGCCGTCGATCACACGGTGGAAGACGGTGTTGTCGTAGTGACCGGCCTTGGCGTATTCGATGAAGTTCTTCGTGGACTGCGGCGCCTTGTCGGCGTCGAGTTCGAGCGTGACGACGCCGTATCCGGCGATATGCAATTCGACTTTGGGATTGGCCATTGAAAGCTCCTTGTTCCTGTGTGCCTTATTTCGTGACGATCGTCGCGGACTGGATCACAACCGGCGTCTTCGGCACGTCGCCAGGGAAGGGGCCGCCGGGGCCGGTGGGTACGGCCTTGATTTTTTCGATCGTGTCCATGCCGCTCACAACCTTGCCGAACGCAACGTAACCCGGCTTGCCCGGCGCAGGGTCGAGGAAAGCGTTGTCGGCGACGTTGATGAAGAACTGCGCGGTGGCGGAATTGGGGTCGTTCGTGCGTGCCATCGCGATCGTGCCGATCTCGTTCTTGGGGCCGCCCTTTTCGAGGATGGTTGCGCCTTCGTGCGCGATGGGCGGGCGAGTCGGCTTCTGGCTGAACGTCGGCGTGAAGCCGCCGCCCTGGACCATGAACGTGCCGATCACGCGGTGGAACACCGTTCCGTCGTAGAACCTGGCCTTGACGTAGGTGAGGAAGTTGTCGACCGTCTTCGGTGCCTTGTCGGGATAGACCTCCACGGTGAAGTCACCCATGTTGGTCGTGAACTTCACGCGCGGATTTTCGGCGGCTGGTGCACTAAAGGATGCGAACGCAAGGCCGGCGGACACGATGAAGGCCGCGGCACGGCGGTTGATTTGCATTGGGAGGTTCCTTGGGTTCAATGTGACTGAAGCAGCTGGTGCACAAGCGTGAGCTTCGCGGGCGCCGTTGCGTTCGCGGGATCGATCTGCTTGGCCTTCGCATATGACTGGCTCGCGAGCTTTGCGTACACGTCTCCGAGGTTTTCGTGCGCGATGGCGTAGTTGGGGTTGGCGCGCACGGCGCCTTCGAGCGCTTCGCGCGCCTTATCGTATTCGCTGGCCTGCGCGTACAGCACGGCAAGGTTGTTGTAGGGTTCGGGCAACTCAGGGTATTCCTGTGTGAGCTGCGTGTAAGTTGCGATGGCCTGTTCGCGCTTGCCGGTCTCGGCTTCGATCACGCCCTTCAAGAAACGCATCTGCGGATCGCGCGGTTTGTCTGCAAGATACTTGTCGGCGCGCGCGAGCGCTTCGGCATATTGCTTTGACTGAACGAGGCGGTTGACGTCCGTGTATTCGTCCGCATGGGCACGCTGCGGCGCCGCAAACAGCACCGCAAAAAAACACAGCGCAAAACATCGGGCAATCGTGCGTGCGAGGGGCGGGAGATTGGCCATATACTGCGCTCGATTGTAGCCGCCGCCTTCTCGCGCGCGGCGCCGTTGCAGCCCCCATGACCTTGCGCATCTACAACACGCTCACGCGTGCACCGGCAGACTTTTTCCCGATCGAGAAGGGCCGCGTGCGGATGTATGTGTGCGGTGTCACGGTGTACGACAGGCCGCATATCGGCAATGTGCGCTCGGCAGTTGCATTCGATGTTGCGCGCCGCTGGCTTGAAGCAAGCGGCATGACGGTCGAGTTCGTGCGCAACATCACCGACATCGACGACAAGATGATTCGCCGCGCGGTCGAAAACGGCGAGACCGTGCGCTCGCTCGCCGATCGCATGACGGCGCTCATGTATTCCGACTACGACGCGCTCGGCATCCTGCGGCCCACGCACGATCCGCGCGCCACCGATTTCATCGCCGAGATGGTCGAGATCGTGCAGCTGCTCGAACGCAACAATCTCGCGTATCGCGCCGATAGCGGCGACGTCAACTTCTCGGTGCGCGCGCTGCCGGGCTACGGCAAGCTGTCGGGCAAGTCGCTCGATGAGCTTCGCGCGGGGGAGCGTGTTGCGGTGCTCGAAGGCAAGCAGGACCCGCTCGACTTCGTGCTGTGGAAAAGCGCCAAACCCACGGAGCCGCAGGACGCCAAATGGGAAAGCCCGTTCGGGCTGGGCCGCCCCGGGTGGCACATCGAGTGCTCGGCGATGGCGCACATGATCCTCGGCCAGCCTATCGACATTCACGGCGGCGGCACCGACCTGGTGTTTCCCCATCACGAGAATGAAATCGCGCAGAGCGAAGGCGCTTTTGGTGTGCCGCTCGCGAACGTGTGGATGCACAACGGATTCCTCAACATCGACGGCGAGAAGATGTCGAAGTCGCTCGGCAATTTCTTCTCGCTGCCCGAAGTGCTTGCGCTCTACGATGCCGAGACGGTGCGATTCTTCCTCGTGCGTGGGCACTACCGCAGCGAACTGGGCTGGAGCGACAAGCATCTCGACGATGCGCGTGCAAGCCTGCGGCGCTTGTACACGGCGCTCGATCTCGTGCCTGCCGACAATGCGCCGGTCGATTGGGCCGACCCGTATGCCGCGCGCTTCAAGGCCGCGATGGACAACGACTTCGGCACGCCCGAAGCGGTGGCCGTGCTCTTCGACATCGCCGGCGAAGTCAATCGCACGAAGTCTGCGCAGCTTGCTGGCCTGATGAAATCGCTGGGCGCCATGCTCGGCATCTTGCAGGGTGATCCGAAGAAGTTCCTGCAATGGCGCGCGATCTCGATCAGCTTGGCTGGCCAGGAAATGAACATCGAGGGCTCCGCACCCGTTGTCGAAGGGCAGCTTGCGCGAGAAGAAATTCAGCGACTCATCGATCAACGAGCCGCCGCCAAGGCAGCGAAGAATTTCGCGCAAGCCGACCGCATTCGCGACGACCTGCTCGCGCAAGGCATCGTGCTCAAGGATTCGCCCACTGGCACCTCTTGGGAGTCTGCATCTTGAGCGCGGCCCCGCTGCAAGTCACGTTCACTCGTCCTGCTTATTGGGACGAGGCGTGCCGCCATCTCGCAAAGCGCGATCGCGTGCTCAAGCGCCTCATCCCGCAATTCGGCGAAGCGTGCCTGCAATCGCGTGGCGATGCGTTCACCACGCTTGCACGCAGCATCGTGGGCCAGCAGATTTCCGTGAAAGCCGCGCAGACGGTGTGGGACCGCTTCGCAAAGCTCCCGCGCAAGATGACGGCCGCGAACGTGCTGCGCATCAAGGTCGATGACATGCAGGCCGCCGGTTTGTCGGCGCGCAAGATCGAATACCTTGTCGATCTCGCATTGCATTTTGATTCGGGCGCGATCCACGTCGATTCGTGGAACGAGATGCCCGACGAGGAAATCGTCGCCGAGCTCGTGGGCATCCGCGGCATCGGCCGCTGGACGGCGGAGATGTTCCTCATCTTCTATCTGATGCGGCCCAACGTGCTGCCGCTCGACGACGTCGGCCTCATCAACGGCATCAGCAAGAATTATTTTTCGGGCGACCCCGTGAGCCGCAGCGATGCGCGCGAAGTCGGCGCGGCCTGGGATCCGTATTGCAGCGTCGCGACTTGGTATATTTGGCGATCGCTCGACCCTCTCCCCGTGGAGTACTGACGGGGCGGGTCACAAAACGAGGAGGCGACATTGGCGAAACGAACATTCCTCGATTTCGAGCAACCCATCGCGGAGCTCGAGACCAAGATCGAGGAGCTGCGCTACGTCCAGACGGAGTCCGCTGTCGACATTTCCGAAGAGATCGAACAGCTCTCGAAGAAGAGCCAGCAGCTCACCAAGGACATCTACACCAGCCTTTCGCCGTGGCAGATCACGAAGATCGCGCGCCATCCCGAAAGGCCGTACACGCTCGACTACGTGAACGAGATCTTCACGGACTTCATCGAGCTGCATGGCGATCGCCACTTTGCGGATGATTTGTCGATCGTCGGCGGCCTTGCTCGCTTCAATGGCAACCCGTGCATGGTGATCGGCCACCAGAAAGGCCGCGACACGAAAGAGCGCGGCCTGCGCAACTTCGGCATGAGCCGCCCCGAGGGCTATCGCAAGGCGCTGCGCCTGATGAAGACGGCCGAAAAATTCAAGCTACCCGTCTTCACTTTTGTCGACACGCCGGGCGCGTACCCGGGCATCGACGCCGAAGAGCGTGGCCAGTCCGAAGCGATCGGCCGCAACATCTTCGAGATGGCGCAGCTGGAGACACCGATCGTCACGACGATCATCGGCGAGGGCGGCTCGGGCGGCGCGCTTGCAATTTCAGTGGCCGACCAGGTGCTGATGCTGCAGTACTCCATCTATTCGGTGATCAGCCCCGAAGGCTGCGCATCGATCCTGTGGAAGACCGCCGACAAGGCTCAAGAGGCCGCGGACGCAATGGGCATCACCGCGCATCGGCTGAAGGCGCTGGGCCTCGTGGACAAGATCGTGAACGAACCCGTGGGCGGTGCGCATCGCGACACGAAGCAGATGGCGGCTTTCCTCAAGCGCGCGCTCAACGACGCGCTGCGTCAGCTCACGGATCTCAAGACGCGCGAGCTGCTCGAGCGCCGCTACGAGCGCGTGCAAAGCTACGGCCGGTACAACGACACGAAGTCGGCGGCCTGAACTGTTCGCGATTTATTTGTCGAAGTTGTAGACGATCTCCGTCTCGACGGTCAGCACTTCGTCCACCGGCTGGAACTTCCAGCCCTTCACCGCTTCGACCGTCGGCTTGTTGAGCGAACGATTGCTGCTGGATAGCACCTTCACTTCGCTGACGCTGCCGTCGTAGTTGATGTCGAAATGAATCTTGACGGTGCCTTTGGGGTCTTCGCGCAGCAGCGCCGGCGTCAGCTTCGGGTCGTCGGTGCGGATCGGGATGATCTCGCGGCGGATCGGTGGCGGTTCCGCAGCGGGTTGGCGCGACACCGATGCGACCGTGGGTTCGGGCGTGGGTGCAGATGCGGGCTCCGCTTCGGCCGGGGCCGTGCGCTGCGGCTGCGCGCTGGCCTGCTGCACCGGCGGTGATGCGGCGCGCTTGGCCTCTGTTGTCACGGGTGTCGATGCCGTTGCGGGCGTTGTTGCGGTTGTCGGGGCCGTCGCAGTCGCCTTGCGCGCCGGCGCAGCGTTTTGAAGAATGAAGCGATAGGGGCTGGCCGCCGCGCGGCGCGCCGCTTCGCTGGGTGCGCTGTCGGTGGTGTTGCCGCTTGCGGGCGGCGTCGCCTGCGCGTAGGCCGATGGGCTTGCCGCGATGATTGCCACGAGGGGCAGCGTTCCAGCGATGAACCCGAGGAATCTCGCCTTGTGGGCGCTCCCGTCCTTGCCGAGTGTCTGCATGCCGATACCTTTTATGACTGCAATTTTATAGTTGAGCACGCGTCGTGCCACTGAGGGAGAACCTCTATCCATAATCCGCCGATGCCGATCGACGCCGCTCTAGCGAAATTCGCACCGGGACTGCCGCTCGCCGTCGCCTACAGCGGCGGTGCGGACTCCACGGCGTTGCTCGCCCTGTGCGCGCGGCGTTGGCCGGGCGACGTGGTTGCCATTCACATCAACCATGGCCTGCAAGAGGCGGCCTCGCAGTTCGAGCGCCATTGCGAGGCAGCGTGCACCGCGCTGGGCGTGACGCTGATTGTCGAGCGCATCGACGCGCGTCATGCAGGCGGCGAAAGCCCCGAAGACGCCGCGCGCCGCGCCCGCTACGACGCGCTGCATCGCATCGCGCTGCGACATAAGTTGGGGAGCGTCGCGCTCGCGCAGCACGGTGACGACCAGGTCGAGACGCTGCTGCTTGCGCTGTCGCGCGGCGCGGGCCTCGCGGGCCTTGCGGGCATGCGCGTGGAGTGGGACAAGGACGGCGTCGCGTACTTCCGTCCTTTCCTTTCGCTCGGCGCGCAGGAAATCCGCGACTGGCTGCGCGCGCAAGGCATCGCGTGGATCGAAGACCCGACGAATGCGAGCGAGCAATTCACGCGCAACCGCATTCGCGCGAAGGTGCTGCCTGCACTGGCGGACGCGTTTGTGTCGTATCGCGATACGTTCGCGCGCAGCGCTCGTCATGCCGCGCAGGCTCAGGCGTTGCTGGAAGAAGTTGCCGCCGAAGACCTGAAGCGCATCGGCTTGCCGCCGGCGATCGACGCGCTGCGTTCGATGTCGCGTGCGCGCCAGGCAAACGCACTGCGGCATTGGCTGAAGTCGTCACACGCGCAGCAGCCGAGCGCCGCGCAGCTGGATGAATTGCTCGACCAGGTTGCGGCGTGTGCGACGCGCGGCCACGACATCCACATCAAGGCCGGCAGGGGCTTCGTGAGGCGCGACGGCGGGGCCTTGGTGTTCACCCCATCGGTATAATCCCTGACTCGCCGCGACCCCGCGCGTCCCACTGCCCTTCTTCTCCCCGATGTCCTTGATCGTTCAAAAATACGGCGGCACGTCGATGGGCTCCGTCGAGCGCATCCGCAATGTCGCCAAGCGCGTCGCGAAATGGCATCGCGCGGGTCACCAGCTCGTCGTCGTGCCCAGCGCGATGAGCGGCGAGACCAATCGCCTGCTCGGCCTCGCCAAAGAACTCTCGCCCGAAAAAACCACTGACGCCCTGATGCGCGAACTCGACATGCTCGCGTCCACCGGCGAACAGGTGTCGGTCGGGCTTCTATCCATCGCGTTGCAGGCTGAAGGCCTCGATGCCGTGAGCTTCGCGGGCTGGCAGGTGCCGATCCGCACGAACAGCGCCTATACCAAGGCGCGCATCGAATCGATCGACGACAAGAAAGTGCGCGCCGAGCTCGCAGCCGGCAAGGTCGTGATCGTCACGGGCTTCCAGGGCGTCGACGACAACGGCAACATCACCACGCTCGGCCGCGGCGGCAGCGACACATCGGCCGTTGCAGTGGCCGCTGCGCTCAAGGCCGACGAGTGCCTGATCTACACGGACGTCGACGGCGTCTACACCACCGATCCGCGCATCGTTCCCGAAGCGCGCCGCCTGCACGCGATCAGCTTCGAGGAAATGCTCGAGATGGCGTCGATGGGCTCGAAGGTGCTGCAGATCCGCTCGGTCGAATTCGCGGGCAAGTACAAGGTGCCGATGCGCGTGCTGTCGAGCTTCACGCCGTGGGACATCCCCATCGCCGAAGAAGCAAAGTCGGGCACGCTGATCACTTTCGAGGAAGACAAGAAAATGGAACAAGCCGTCGTATCGGGCATCGCGTTCAATCGCGACGAAGCCAAGATCTCCATCCTCGGCGTGCCGGACAAGCCGGGCATCGCATACAACATCCTCGGCGCGGTCGCGGATGCCAACATCGAAGTCGACGTCATCATCCAGAACCTCTCGAAGGACGGGAAGACCGACTTCTCCTTCACCGTGCACCGCAACGACTACGCGCGCACGGTGGATGTGCTCAAGAGCAAGGTGCTGCCCGCGCTGGGCACCGACACCATCGAAGGCGACACGCGCATCTGCAAGGTGTCGATCGTCGGCATCGGCATGCGCAGCCATGTGGGCATCGCGGCCAAGATGTTTCGCGCGCTGAGCGAAGAGGGCATCAACATCCAGATGATCTCCACGAGCGAGATCAAGACGTCGGTCGTGATCGACGAAAAGTACATGGAGCTGGCCGTTCGCGCGCTTCACCGCGCCTTCGAGCTCGACGTCGTTCGGGCATAATGCCCGCTCGTGCCAGGAGTGATGACCGAGTGGCCGAAGGTGCTCCCCTGCTAAGGGAGTATGTGGGCAAAACCTGCATCGAGGGTTCGAATCCCTCTCACTCCGCCAGCTGACTAGCTAAACGCTCACTGCCGTGTGAGCAAGTAACGCTGGCGCGCCGGCTTCAACGCGAACCACGCCAATGCGGCGGTGAGCAAATCCATGCCGATCACCAGCGCGAAAACGGGCGTCCAGCTTCCGGTGGCTTCGTGCAGCAGCGACGCGAGCGGCCCGCCCAGCACCGAGCCCACGCCCTGCGCCATGTAGAGGAAGCCGTAGTTGGAAGTGCTGTTGGCGGCACCAAAGGTGTCGGTCAGTGTCGAAGGGAACAGCGAGAAGATCTCCCCCCAGCCGAAGAAGACGACCCCCGAGAGCAGCACGAACAGCACAGCGTTGTCCCGCGTCAGCAGCCATGCCGTCATGGCGATGCCTTCGAGCCCGAAGGCAAGGACCATCGTGTTCTCGCGGCCGATACGGTCGGACACCCACCCGAAGAACGGCCGCGTCAGGCCATTGGTGAAGCGGTCGATCGTGAGCGCCAGCGGCAGCGCCGCCATGCCGAACACGATGACCGAGGCCACGCCAAAATCCCTCGCGAAGGTGCCCATCTGCGAGATGACCATCAGCCCCGAGGTGGACATCATCGTCATCATCACGAACATGAGCCAGAACACGGGCGTGCGCAGCATCTGGCGCGGGCCCACGTCGAGGC
>Ga0265314_10004358_pt1 | contig 13176 bp, 17 predicted proteins | sample 4126metaG_FD_203106 | JGI IMG/M metagenome (GOLD analysis project Ga0265314, IMG submission 203106) | Rhizosphere microbial communities from Carex aquatilis grown in University of Washington, Seatle, WA, United States - 4-1-26 metaG | ecosystem: Host-associated > Plants > Roots > Rhizosphere >... | reverse complement strand
ACCGTGTGCGTCGAAGTCACCGACGCCTTCCTCGCGTCCAATCTTGCTGCGGGCAACGACCTGGTCACGCCCCGCCCGGAGTTCGATTTTCCCGGACTCAAACCCGGCGACCGTTGGTGCCTCTGCGCGAGCCGCTGGCTAGAAGCGGTCGAGGCGGGCGAGCCCTCGCCCGTCATTCTCGCCTCGACTCACGAACGCACGCTTGAACTCGTCCCGCTGGCCGTACTCCAACAATACGCCACAAGCTGAACGCGACCGGCCGTCCGGCGGATCGGCCGGTCCGGCCAGAGTCAGAGCGACTGCAGCTTGTTGATAAAACCCGCCGGCCCGCCTTTCATGTATCCAAGGTTGCCGACGCGTTGGCCGGAACTGTCAAGGATGACGACGGTGGGATAACCCTTGATGCCGTTCTGCCGGGCCAGCCGGCTGTTCTGGGCTTTCAACTGGTCCGATTGCGGCGTGCTTTGGGGAAAATCCAGCTTCACCAAGACCAGTTTTCCGGCGGCATAATCCTTGAACTCGGGAGTCGAGAGAATTTCCTGTTCGAGCCGCTTGCACCAGATGCACCAGTCGGATCCGGTGAAGAGCAGGAATACTTTTTTCCCTTCGTTCCGGGCCTGGGTTAGCGCGGCTTCATAATCGGTGTTCCAGACATCGGCCGAGGTCGGAGCGGACAGAGCGGTCCGCAGGGCGGCGGGGCGGGGCGTCGCTGGCAAAGTCCCCTTCACATTGGCTTCGGTCAATTCCTTGGCGCTCTTGATGGCCACGACATGGTTGTCCCGCAGTTTGATCGAGCCGTCGCCATAGGTGAGAATCGTATTCGTCCCGGCCTGCAGCTTGTTGGCGGGCTGGCCTTTTTCGGCGATGACCGTTTCCAGGGAATCGCCGATCTGCACGGCAACGAGCGGAAGCGAGCTGGCGGCGAGGGCGGTGGCAAGAATGAGTATTTTCATGTCAGGGCATTTTGCTGGGTTTCGGATTGGGGGCGGAGGCGAAATCTCCATCCGTGGTGATTCGCCGGGAATTTTCCTGCACCATAGATTGCAACCGCAGATGGACGAGGGCAAAAATAGTCGGCGCAGGATTTGCGCAATTATTTCACACCATCTCCGAGCGGATGCCTGAGATTCCGGTGTGCCAGACGCTGCCGGCACTGAAACTGAATCCTTGGTGGAGGATGCCGGGTATGAATGGCAAGGTGGTTTGTTCGGCAGCGTTCAGCTCGATCATCTCTTCGGCGGAATAATTTTGTATTCCTCGATCGCTTCAATCCAGACCGTGCCAGTTTGCAAGGAGTGTCGGGCGCAAATGAAATGCACGGTATCGCCTGCATGACCGTATATCGAAGGATTATAAAGTCCTGATACCAATATCTGCAGGAGATCGGCAGCTCCTTTATCTCCCCCATGGTTTGCCCGGACAAACACACGGGTAAGCGGCTCGCGTCCCTTCGCCGGAAAATAATGCTCTCCGGGCTGCTCCTCGATTTTCGTAATACTGCCAGTGCATGCTTCCTGCGGCGCTCTCAAATGAGCGCAGGCCGTTAAGGCAACCGCCAGCGCGAATGAGGAGATAGGAATAAGTTTCTGCATGGATCGGTATGATCTATCTGACACTTCAGCTTCACCAACTCTCTACCCGAAAATCAGTTTATTTCGGCGAGTTCCTTGGATGCTGCGGTGCCATGGATTGCCGGCCCTAAACGCCTATGCGGTCTCCGGTGACTTTCACAAACCAGAGGCTGCCGGCCTGAAACTGAATCCTTGATGGAGAAGGTTGCTGCCGGTGACCCGGTCGCTCGTTCTGTTGCGATCGGGATGGCTGGTAAAACATATCACCAGCAGGACTTTCTTTCGGTCGCTGCCCGGATGGCGCTTTGGCTTGGGTTGCGTAAGAGGCGAATCAGGCTAGGCTGCGGTGGGCTGGCGCCATGACGGTTGCCATCTCTTTTAACCTCCGATCCACGCTCCCATGAAACGTACTGCATCCGCTGTCTGGCAAGGTTCACTCAAAACTGGCAAAGGTGCGCTCACCGCCCCCGGCGGCGCGCTCAAAAACACCGAATACTCCTTTGGCTCCCGCTTCGAGTCGGGTGCCGGCACCAATCCCGAGGAGCTCATCGCGGCGGCGCATTCCGGCTGCTTCGCCATGGCGCTCTCCGCCATGCTGGGCGAAGCCGGTTTCACCCCGGAGCGGATAGACGTCACGGCCGAGGTCAGCCTCGACCAGGTGCCGCCGGCCGGGTGGACTGTCACGGCGTCGCATCTGGTGTTGAAGGCGAAAATCCCCGGCATCGACGCGGCGAAATTTGCGGATATTGCGGCCAAAGCCAAGGCCGGTTGCCCCATCTCGCGCCTGCTGAACGCCAAGGTCACGCTTGCGGCGACGCTGGCTTGACAGGCGTCCGCCGACGGGAAACGACGGCGCATGGCCGCTGCGGCCGGAAAAACACCTGGACTCCGTCCGACCGGCGAGCGCAAACCAATCGCCGCCGGACTGAAACTGAATCCTGCGCGGGGAACGTCGCGGGGTGACGGCTGGGATGTTTTTTCGCTAACGCTCAGCACGGTCCGCTCATGACATGTCCAGCGATACAGCAGATCCATTCAACCTCGGATTTCAGGAAATCCACCGATACGAAAAAATCAGGGAGAAGATCCGGATCGATCCGATTCACCTGCTGGGTGAAAACCAGGAAATCAGTATGGGATTGATCATCCGTGGGCATCGATGTTTCCGGGCGAAACGACATCGGGCAATCCGCGGTTTCATCTGCATTTTTTAGGCTCATGACAGTTGCCGCTCCACTTCTGCTGATCGCTCCCCGAATATCGTCGCGGCATCGTCCTCAACGTCCGTCCGGCTTGGCTTTTCCCGCCAGACCGGCGGGCAGGCTTTCGCGCGTGATCACCCTCGGGTCGTTATAAAATTCCCGGGCGAAACGGTTTTCCGCAGGATTCCATCTGTCGTTCCAGCACAGAAAAAAACGGCAGCGCGGAAAGTGCTCGGCCAGCCCGGCCAGAAAACGCCGGTAGTCGTAATCACCCGGCGGATTCGCGGCGCCATGCGGCCCGTATTCGGTGAAGCCAAACGGCTTGTTGATCGCGGACATCTCCGTGTAACCGTGAATGTGCCCGGGGTCGATATGGTCGGTGTAGGCGTCCAGGCCCACCAGATCGGCATAGGTATCGCCGGGATAATAATCCGCCACCTTTGCCCCCATGTTCGGACTGTAGACCCAGATCAGGTTGTGCAGTCCTTTGGTGTGCGTGAAGTAGTCATACATCTGCCGCCAGACGGCGACAAAATCGTTCGGTTCCTGCGCCCCCCACCAAAACCAGCCGCCATTCATCTCATGCCACGGACGCCAGAGCACCACCACGCCTGCCGCCTGCAGCTCCTGCAAACCGGCCGCGAGATCATCGAGCTGGCGCATCCAGCGTTCATGCACCGCTGTGCCCGGCACGAGCAGGCTCGCGAGCTTGAGCCCTTTCGCCTTCTGACCGCCGCCCTCCGCCATCGCCGGGTTGTTCAGATGCACGCTCAGGCTGACGAGACCGCCCGACCGCCAGTAATCGATCGCGAGTTGGTTGGGCGTGTGGGTGTCCAGCCAGTGGGCGGGGAAGTCTGCATAATCCGCTGTGATTATGGCCGGCCAGCGGCCCGTCGTGGTGAAAATTTGCTCGTCCGCCTGCAACCGGGCGCCCGGGCCGAAACCGGAAAACTGTCCCGAAATAAGCCGCAGGTCTGGACCCTCACGCAGTTGCCGGAAAAAATCGAGGATGGCCCGACCCTTCGCATTTAACTGCGGATCGGCCGGAGTGACGGCCTCGTCTGCACGGCCTGGTAGACTGGTGAGAGCAAACATCGTAAAGGCGATGACCAAGAAGCGCGGGAAGCTCATTCGTTCTGGAAGCTACTGTTCGCAGGCCCGTTCGCAAGTGCCGGTTCGAACCCCATGCGATCAGCGTGACGACCGCTTCATACAAAACGTCGCTGGACTGAAGCTGAATCGTGAGGCGAGAACGCGGCAAGCGGATGAGCGGGCGGATCGTTCTGCACGGCGCAGCACGAGCCGATTATGACAATTGAACCGGCTCCGCTTGGCTGTTCATGCCAAATGGTGGGATAACACCCCATGTTGGCAAAGAAGCCGGATCGGGTACTATTGGTGCCATCACTATGTCCGCAACTCGTCCTCTTTTTCCCCGGCTTAAATACGCCGCTATTTTTCTAATCTGTGCCATCATTGCCGGTGTATTCGGATTCAATGTCTTGACCGGCATAGGAGCGTTGCTCGCGAAGGTGGGCTTCGTCATTTCGCTCGTCCTATTAACGGCCTGTTTGCTTTATGATCCCGCCCGGCATCGGTCCGAAATTTAAGGGAAAGGGAAGAAAAGAAGGATACCGGGCGAAATAAGGACGGCACCTTGATCAAACGCAATGGCATCGAAAGATGCCTTGGGTTTCCGGGGGGAAGAAGCGTCCAAACAAAAAAATTCCCAAAATACTTCGGCCGAGCCAACCACCGGCGAGCGCAAACAAAACTTTGCCTGGCTGAAACTTCACCGCAGGTGAAGCGCGTCATGGGCGAATGAGCGAAACAGGGCGTAGAACACAGCAGATCGCCCGCAAACCCTGAATCCTCAAGCCCGTGACCCCGTCCCAAATCAGATCCGGAGCGAGCCGCGGAATCCCCTGCCGCTGTAGTAGGACTGCGCTCCGTTGTGACCCACAAAAACGCGGCCGTAGCGGCGATCACAATAAAGTGCGCCGCCGAGCTTTCTGATAGCAGCCGGTGTTTTCACCCAGCTCGACGTCTTGGTATCGAACTCTCCCAGCTTCTGGAGCTCCAGATATTGTTCTTCCGGCAGAAGCTCAATGCCCATGGCTGCGGCCATATCCACGGCATTATTTTTTGGTTTATGTTCTTTCCGCGAATCCAGTGCTTCACGGTCGTAGCAAAGACTGGTGCGGCCTTTGGGGCTTTCCGCCGAGCAATCAAAGAAAATGCACTCGCCCGTCTTTTTATCCTGACCGACAGCATCCGGTTCACCGCCGGTTCTTTCCATTTCCTGCAGTGACCACAGTTTTTCGGCCTGAGCGTCCAGCCTTGCCTTCACCTTGTCCCATTCCAGACCTTGATGGCGGTGCATGTTTTTTTCAAAACGGGCTTTCAGCACGCTAAGCAACCCGTCGCGTTGTTCTGCTGACAACTGCTTGTTGGTTCTGACGGCTTTCATGGAGGAATGTTGCGTCGTGTTCCTGGACGTTACTGCCCAGCCGGCGACCGGCGAGCGCAAACCAATCGCTACCGGACTGAAACTATATCATAAGCTCGTTCGGCAGACTCAGGGTGGTGGAGGGCGCCTCGGGCGAATTGGGCGTTGTTTCGCTCAGAATTGCAAAGTCCGACCTTATTGACTTTCTTTGGGAAGCCCGCCGGCCTTGCTGGGGCGAGCTGAGCCGCTTGTCGATTTACGACGTTGTGACCCTATTTGTTTGGATCTGCCCCGTTTCATTTGGCTTAGTTCATCATCCTGTTTTGCCTTCTTTTAGCAGGCTAAACGCCGGCCCAAATTTCTCGACGACTCCCATCAAACCATGAAACGCGCCATCCTGCTGATGCTGGTCGCTAAGATGTGTTGGTTGATGGTGAGTGCCAAGACCATTACCTGCGCCACCTGCTCCCAGGGTGATTTTGAACACGCCTATTACGTCGATTCTCAACCCGGCGACACCATTGTTTTGCCCGCCGGCTCCGCGACGTGGGGCAACGCCTCGCGGGGAAATAATGGCGTGATCTATATCATCACGAACGTCACCGTGGTCGGCCAGGGCGACTCCACCGTCATCACCCTGGATGATAGCGGGAAGACTTACAGCGAGGGCGTCATTGCGCTTTGGGGCGCGGCCACCTTCAAGCATTTCAAGATTGTCGGGAGCAATGTGAACCCGGTTACGGCCTTTAACATCTCCCCCTACAACAACCCTGCAACGGGAATAAATTTCACCGATGGTTTCCGCATCAGTGATATCACCTATGTCGGCGGAACCTCGGGCGCCTACTTCGCCTTCATCAATTCCGGCGTCAATTCCGGTTTGATCGACAATTGTCGCATCACGGGAAACAGCCAGCAGGCCGAGCTGATTTTCGCGCGCGGCCCGGCCAATGCATGGCAAATAAGCAATACCCTCGGTGCGGCGGGAAATATTTTCATCGAGGACTGCACCTACAACACCTGCGGCTACGTTTGCGACGCGAACGCCAATGCGCATTTCGTGGTGCGGTTCTGCACGATCAACGGCGTCAACAAGGTGGATGGTCACGGCGTGGCCAGCAACAGCCCCGCTCGGAGTGTGAGAAACATGGAGGTGTACCATAACAACTGGACCATGACGGGCGCGGGCAACTGGCAGGATATTGAAATTCGTGGCGGCACCTCGATGATTTTTGATAACACGTCGGTCGTGGGTTGGGCGCTCCTGACGGAATACGCCTACAATGCCGCACCGAACCCCTGGCCAAACTTTGGCTCGTACGGTCCGTCGCTCACCGCGGGAAATCCGACCACCATCGCGACCAGCTCCCCGCATGGTTACTCGACCGGATGGCCGGTCTGGGTGCAGGCTCCCCTTGGTGTGGTCTACGGATTTTATAATATCACGGTCACCAGTCCGACCACCTTCACGATTCCGGTTTCCACCTCAACAAACGAAACCGCTGATTTTTGCACCACGTACAAGACGCCGTATGATTACCCGATCAAAGACCAGGTGGGCAATGGCCGCGACGGTGCGGCCCGGGAACCGTCATATCTGATCCACAACACGCAGGGTGCCGCCGCCTGGCCCCGCTCCACCTGGAATGTTGCCGCTGGCGCAATCGCCTTTTATCGCGCCCAGACTGGAAATGGTGCGGCCACCTTCACGGAAAAAGATATCATTCAATCCAACCGGGATTTTTTTGCCGATGCCGGATTCGACACCAACACCGGTGTGGGACGCGGCACCAAGGCTGCGATGAACGCCTTCACGCCCAGTGTGGCCGGTTATGGTTGGTGGGTGACGGATGAGGGGAGTTGGAATACCAAACTGCCTCCGAATACTTCCGGTCAGCTCTACACCTGGAACGGCTCGGCCTGGGTGCTGAAATACACACCGTACGTCTACCCCCATCCGCTGCAGGGAGCCGCGATCGTGCCGCCGACGAATGCCATTATCAGCATCGAAGTTTTCTAGCCGGCAAACTGGCTGGATGAAACGTCGCGCTCAGCGCGATCCGATTATAACCATTGCAGTCTGGGCGTCGAACTTGCGGTGACGATGGTCTCTCCTCCGGCAGATTTGTTTTGGATAAATCACGCTTTGCAGGCGGCGGGAAAGCGCCAATAGTCCCGCCATGGACCACCCAGCCCAAGCCCTCGAGGAAGCGCGCCGCGCCGGCATCGACCTTGATTTGCTGGATACCAACTTGGCGTTGTCGGTCAAGGAACGTTGGGCCCAGCACGATGCCGCGTTGGAACTGGCCTTGAAACTTGAGCAGGCCGGAAAGAATCGAGATGCAAAACTTCAGTCAATTGCTGCAACGGCTCGCTGATGCCGGGCTGGAGTTTGTGATCGTTGGGGGGTACGCGGCGGTTGCCCACGGCTCCTTTCAACTGACCCGCGATGTGGATATCTGCGCCGTGCTGACGGAAGCGGACGTCGCGAAATTGCGGCAGGACATGGGCGTGATTGACGTCATCAGTTCCGTTTTGGGCGTTGGTGTTTTTCAGCGGCTCAACACCAAGGCGGAGGAACTTGAGGTGGATGGCCGGCGGTTTCGGGTTATCTCACTGGACGATTTGATTACGGCCAAGGAAGCGATGGGGCGGGAGAAAGATTTGCTGACGGCCAAGGAACTGCGAGCGATCGCCGCCAAGCGCCGGGCAATGGATCGCGGCTGAATCGGTAGGCACGCGACTGATGATAACAATAGCAACTTGGCTTGGTCCGACTGGCTCAGCCCGCGACCGATGAGCGTAAACCAAACGCCGCCGGCGGATGATCGGGTGCTTTCTTCTGCTCGGAGCACACAGGTTTTGTCGCGCCTGCGAAGCGGTGAAGCATCATCGGTCCGGCGGCAAGGCATTCGCTCTTCCTGGCGGCAAATTTTTCCTTTCGTTCCCCACCAAGATCGAGCTCCCGATTTTGCTCGGAAGCAGAAGGTCGATATTTTGTAATTAACCATATGTCCTCTAGTGGCATGCGGTTTTTCTTCGAAATGAGGCACGCGAAGCGCTAAACCAAGTCGCGCCACAATGATTGATCCGCGCCCCGCCATCATCGCGTGAAAATAACCGTGCAAAATCCTCCAACCCTTTTCTCCGGCGACCTTACCCGTTCCGAGTCTATCCCGCCCGGATCGCGCGGTTGTTCGCAGATCGCCCCAGTCACTTCCCTGATTTCAAGGCCTGTGCGCATTGCGCAACCATTAACCCCTTCCCATCCCAGCCTGGCTTAGGGCTGGGTTGACGAACCCGCCGCAAACCTATGAATGCCAAAAAAACTGCTGCTGATCTCCCCGAAAATCCGCTGGGTTTTATGGCCCGGCCGACCCCGCAACTGCAGGCCGCTCTGCGCCAGCAACAGGCCATGCTGCCGCCCGTCGAGTTTGCTGAAATGATGGTGGCCGTTCGGAGCGTCTTCGAAAAATTCACGGCCAAGCTGCTGGAATTTGCGCCCGGAGTGGAACGAGGCGCCGCCCTGCACCGGATGATGGATCATGAACTGAAGGCCGCGGCACCCTTCCCGATCAGTTGCCGCAAAGGCTGTTCCGGGTGTTGCCATTATGAAGTCGAGATAACCCGGAATGAAGCGGCGATTTTGAGCGAGGCGGTGGCTGGCGGCCTGCCGATCGATCATGATCGACTCAACCTCCAGGCGGCACGCGAGCGGCAGAGCCCGGAGTGGCGGCGCTATGGGAGCGAGGACAACCGCTGCGTCTTTCTCGGCGCAGACGGCGCTTGCCAGGTCTACCATGACCGCCCGTCCATCTGCCGAAAGCATCTGGTCACCACCCCGGTGGCCGCTTGCTCCACCGCAGGCCTGACGGTCGCTCCCGTGCAAGTGTTGTTCGCCGAGATCCTGTTGAGCGCGGAACTCAGCATCGAGGGCACCGAGTTTGGATCGCTGCCGAAGATGCTCTTGCGTTCGTTGTCGGAAATGCCGGAGCGTCGAGCGCCCGAGACCAATGTGCCGTTGAAGATTCGTTTGCAGGTCGCGCGCCGCCAGGCGGATTTGTCGCAATCTGATCCGCAGCCCGATTTCGCTGAATTTCAGATCAAGGCAATGCTTCTCTAAGATCGGCGTGGGATTCAAAAGATGCCCGGCCTCGGGCGGCACCAAGTTTTCGAAAGGTGCCACTTGTCGCAACCGTCGTCCGGCGGGCGCAAACAAATCGCTGCCGGACCGAAACTGCATCGTCGGTGGAGAACGCCGCGGGCTAATGATCGTGTGGTTCGTTCGGCAGAGCCTGGCGCGGCTCGATTGTGATAATTGAATCGCGCCCACTGCGGCTCACTCGTTCAGCAGCGATCAACGCCTCCAGCCTTTGTCCAAGCAGCCTTGAGGACGGCACAGTCCCCTTGTTTGGCCGCGCCGCTTTGCTTCGTAAGGAAGAATCAACGAATCGCATTTTTAAAAGCGTTCAACAGCCTTGCGGCCTTGGAAGGGGTGAGCGTAAGCACATCAAAGTTTGGATCTAGAAACTCACTGTAACCCTCCAGATTGCGGGCCCCATCGGCGTTTAGGTCATGAAACCCCATGGTCCATTCAGGGAAATCCCGTTCAGCGATATTCCTCTGATAAAGCTTTATCACCCCGCTGTGTCGTTCATCTTGCCGGATGACCTCGAATAGCGCGATGACCTGCTCCGGTTTGCCTTCGAGGATCTGCAGCACGTTACCCCCCTTGTAGAGGAGCATGCCGGTTATTCCGCGTTGGTGATTTCTCTCGCGACTGCCGACCAAAATCTTGGCGATATCGTCGGCCGTAAGAAGACCACGGGTAGAACTGATATAGGCGAGTTGAATCATGGCTCGAGCGATTGGGGGAAAATAGCCGGACCCGGCGGTCGCGCAAGGCTGGACGACGGGCGAGTACAAACCAAACGCTGCCGGACTGAAACTGAATCGTGAGCCGTTCGATAAACTCAGGCAGATGGAGAACACCGCAGGCGAATGAGCGGGTGGTTCATTCTGCTGGTTGAAGCGTCACTCAAGATTCAACCTGTGGGCCTTTCCCTTGCTCACAGAAATTGCGGGGCGGGCCATTACAGCTCGTCGCGGATTCGGGCGACCAGTTCGAAGGAGCGCAGGCGCGCGCCCATGTCATGGATTGCGGCCGTCACCATGAGCTCGTTCACCTGCGTGCGCTGGAGAAACGCCGCCAGGCCGCGTTTCACGGTGGAGGGTGAGCCGATGACCGCTTCGCGGAAGGCGTGTTCAACTCCCGCTTTTTCCACCGGCGACCAGAGACCGTCCATGCTGTCGACCGGCGGAGGCAGCGGTCCGGGATGCCCGCGACGAAGCAGGACAAAGCTTTGTTGGAGCGAGGTGGCCAGGCGGGCGGCCGCTGCATCCGTGTCGGCGGCCACGACGCCGATCGCGGCCATCGCATAAGGCCGCGCCAGGGCGGGGGAAGGACGAAAATCACGGCGATAAATTTCCAGGGCCTGTTCCAGGTGGTCGGGCGCAAAGTGGGACGCAAAGGCAAAGGGCAATCCGAGCGCCGCCGCCAACTGCGCGCCAAACAGGCTTGAGCCCAGCAACCAGATCGGCACCGCCAGACCGGCGCCGGGCACGGCCTGCACCGCCTGGCCCGGAACCGCTGGCCGGAAATAGGCCTGTAGTTCCTGCACGTCCTGGGGAAATGTGTCCGCCGCATTGCTGCCGCCGCGGCGGAGAGCCCGGGCCGTGGGCTGGTCGGTGCCGGGCGCGCGCCCCAAACCGAGGTCGATCCGTCCGGGATAGAGCGATTCGAGGGTGCCGAATTGTTCGGCGATCACCAAGGGAGCGTGATTCGGCAACATGATGCCGCCCGCCCCGACGCGGATTTTGGCGGTGCCGGCCGCGACGTGGGCGATGGCGAGCGAGGTGGCCGCGCTCGCGATTCCGGGCATGTTGTGATGTTCGGCCAGCCAGAAGCGGTGATAGTTCAATCGCTCCGCCAGTTGCGCCAGTTCGCGCGACCGGTGCAAAGCGTCGGCGGCCGTGCCGCTTTGCGGAATGTTGGAGAGATCAAGGACAGAAAAAGGAACCATGCCATGACAGTGTGCAGATATGCCCGGTTTTCCAGCGAGGTCCGCCAATCTTTCATCCGAGTGCAAACCAAACGCCGCCGGACTGAAACTGAATCGTGCGTGGAGAACGCCGCGGGTGAATGAACGGGTGGTCCGTTCTGCTGGCTGGGGCTTCGGTCAAGAGGCAGGAGGTGACGACGCACGATCGGCTTTGTGGCAAATGTCCACGATCATGGACGAGCCCATTGCCGTGAAATGGTACTGCTTGCGGAAACTATATTCGTCGGAATTCACCTTGATCAGGCTGCCGCGATTCACCTGCGGCGTGGTCAGCATCAGGTGCGGATAGAACTGGGTGAGGGCTCCCTTGACCAGGCCAACAAACGAATTTCCCAGCTCACCCATCGTGTCCTGCATTGTCTCCCGCGGATCACCCGATCCCATCCATTCGATGCTTGGCACGTCCAGCAGCTTGCAGGTGAAGCGTTCGGCCAACTGCCGCGTCAAAATCAGAATGATCATTCCCTCCGCATCGCCCACATAACCGACCGAGATCGAGTAAAATCCTGCGTCCAGGCCGTTCATACTCCCGAACAGATTGGTCCCGGCCGCTCCGGCGCCGATCAAGTGGGAATCGCTGACAAACACCGCCGTCTCGCCGACCATGAAGTCAAAGACGTAGGTGCAGGCATCATGCGCGAGTTTGTCGAACTTTGCGGTTTCCATTTTGTGCGGGAGAGAAGACGGGCTTCGTTCCAGGAGGCTACCACCCGGCCGGCGACCGGCGAGCGCAAACCAAACGCTGCCGGATTGAAACTGAATCGTGCGTGGAGAACGCTGTGGGCGAATGAGCGGGTGGTTCGTTCCGCTGACGGGCGGCACGCTTCAGATCGATCCCAAACGCCAAAGCCTTATCCCGTCCGGCCGCACCCGTCGGGCGGTTGTTCTGCCTTGCTTAAGACTCACACTGCGCTCTTCAGCTTGTCTTGGATCAGTCTTTTCCGCGGATCATTTTGGTCCGCATTCATGATCTTGGCTTCCGGCGGGGAACAGCGCCGGAACGTGACCAGTTTCCTCGTGGTGGTGCTCCAGTTTTCCAGGTTTGTGTCTGAGAAAAAGCCGTCGGCGCCGTCAATGTTCTCCCCCGTCGCGTGAAACGACATCTGGCCAAACCCCTCGTAGGAGGCGGTCGCCTTGCTGGGAAATTTTCCCTCCCAATAATAGAATACCTTTTTGTCGCCCAGCTTGACGCACACGGCGATGGTTTCCCACCGCGACATCGGTTCTCCGTCCTGATCGAAGCTTCGCCCGTGCAGCTTGACGGTGCCGGTGGCGTGATCGGGCTCGATGGTGACGAAGCTGAGGGCGGAACTGTCACTGGGTGTGATGTGCTCCCACCAATACCCGGCCAGTTGGTCGCAAAACGAGCGCAGCTCGTCGTTCGATTTCGACGAGCTTTGCAACTGCAAAAAGGCAAAGAGCGCCAGACATGCCAGGGTGACGACCGCGCCGACCGCGACGATCGCCCCGGAATGGGAGCCGCCGAAAAAATTGCCACTGATCAGGGTCAGCACACCGACGAAGATAAAAACCAACAAGGGCCCCCCCGCCTTGTGCAATCTGGTCAGGGACGAGCCGAGTGAATTCGAGAGCTTGGTGATATCTTTGGGCATGACAGTGGTTTTCGGGGAACGGGTATAATATCGCCGGCCGCTTGAGTTCTGCCACCCACGCAGCGTAGGCAAGCCGTCTTTTTGGAATACGAGGCCGGAGCACAGGGGTTGGACGCAAAGCTAAACGGAGCCCCAGGCTGGGATAGGGAGTCGGGTTGAATATTCTGCCGGACGGCCACGGAATCCTTTGTCCGTTCAGCAGGCTCAGGGCGGGTGGAG
>Ga0265314_10004357_pt1 | contig 13177 bp, 8 predicted proteins | sample 4126metaG_FD_203106 | JGI IMG/M metagenome (GOLD analysis project Ga0265314, IMG submission 203106) | Rhizosphere microbial communities from Carex aquatilis grown in University of Washington, Seatle, WA, United States - 4-1-26 metaG | ecosystem: Host-associated > Plants > Roots > Rhizosphere >... | reverse complement strand
TCTTAAAACTTTCCAAACAAGCTGGCACAGGCTCTGCAATTGGAAAGCCAGATCCATGGATATCCAGCGCCCATCTCAGGCCAAAGAAAAGCTAAGGAAGCGTCTCATCATGGGAGGCTTGGTCGGCGCCGCGCTGATCGCGGTGACCGTTGTCCTGGGGCGGCTAAAGCCCGCGGTGCCGACCGTCGACCGCAGCTTGGTCTGGGTCGAGGCCGTCAAGCGCGGCCCCATGGTGCGCCAAGTGCACGGGCCCGGGACCCTCGTGCCGGTCGACATCCGCTGGATCGCCGCAAGGACCCAGGGCCGGGTGGAGCGGATTGTGCTCCTGCCGGGCGCCATCGTCGAACCCGACAGCGTCATCCTTGTTCTGAGCAACCCCGACGTCACCCAGGCCGCGCTCGACACGGAGTCGCAGCTGAAGGCCGGCGAGGCCGACTACGCGAACTTGAAGGTCACGGTCCAGCGCGACGTGCTCCAGTCGGAGTCCGAGGCGGCGAACGCCAAGGCCAACTTCGAGCAGAGCAGCCTGAAGGCCCAGGTGAACGACCAGCTCTTCACCGACGGGCTCGTCTCGGAGCTCGACCTTCGACTCTCCAAGGTGACGGCCGAGCAGGCGGCCGAGCTCAACGTGATCGCCCAGAAGCGCTACACCTTCTCCAAGGACTCCGTCGTCTCGCAGCTCGCGGTCAAGCAGGCCGAGGTCGACCGGCTCCGCGCCCAGGCGAAGCTCAAGCTCGCCGAGGCCGACGCGCTCAACGTGCGGGCCGGGATGAAGGGCATCCTGCAGGTCGTCCCGGTCGAGGTGGGCGCCCAGGTCCAGCCCGGTGCCAACCTGGCGCGCGTCGCCGACCCGACCCGCCTTAAGGCCGAGATCCAGATCGCCGAGACCCAGGCCAAGGACGTCCAGATCGGGCAGGTGTCGGAGATCGACACCCGCAACGGAATCGCCACCGGCAAGGTCTCCCGCGTCGCCCCCTCCGTGCAGAACGGCACGGTGACGGTCGAGGTCGCCCTCGCGGGCGAACTGCCCCACGGCGCCAGGCCCGACCTCTCGGTCGACGGCGTCGTCGAGCTCGAGCACCTGGACGACGTCGTCTTCGTCGGGCGCCCCGCGTTCGGCCAGGAACACCAGTCGACGAACATCTTCAGGCTCGAGCAGGACGGGGTCTACGCCAGCCGCACGCCGGTCCAGTTCGGCCGGAGCTCCGTCAACTCGATCGAGATCGTCAAGGGCCTGGAGCCCGGCGACAAGGTGATCCTCTCCGACATGTCCCAGTGGGACGCGCACGAGCGGATCAAGCTCAACTAGCCCCCTTCCCTTCCCCCCGCACTCCCCGCTTCCGGGACCTAAACCCTAAAGAAAACAGGAAAACAAAGCCATGTCACAGACCCTGCTAAAGCTGGACAACGTCACCAAGGTATTTCTCACCGACGAGGTCGAGACCCACGCCCTCTCGGGGATCCACCTAGAGATCACCAAGGGGGAGTATGTCGCGATTGCCGGGCCCTCGGGCTGCGGCAAGTCGACGCTCCTCTCGATCCTCGGGCTCCTGGACACGCCGACCGACGGCTCCTACATCCTCAACGACCGGCCCGTCCAGGGCCTGACGCCCGCCGAGCGCGCGCGCATCAGGAACCGCGAGATCGGCTTCATCTTCCAATCGTTCAATCTGATCGGCGACCTGACGGTCTACGAGAACGTGGAGCTGCCCCTCACCTACCGGGGCCTTCCCTCAGCCGACCGCAAGGCCCGCGTCGAGGAGGCCCTGGAGAAGGTCGGGATGGGCCACCGCTCCAAGCACGTCCCCTCCCAGCTCTCGGGCGGCCAGCAGCAGCGCGTCGCCGTCGCCCGCGCCCTGGCGGGCCAGCCGGCCGTGCTCCTTGCGGACGAGCCCACGGGCAACCTCGACTCGAAGAACGGCGACGCCGTCATGGAGCTCCTCCAGAGCCTGCACCGGACGGGTTCGACGATCCTCATGGTGACGCACGACACGCGCTTCGCCCGCCACGCCGACCGCACCGTGCACCTCTTTGACGGGCGGGTCGTCGAGGAGAGCGCCGCCCCGAAGAGCTGATCCCCAGGGGACACCGGACCATGCTTTCCGACCTGAGGTACGCCCTGCGCCAGCTCGTCCAGAGCCCGGGGTTCACGATCGTCGCGCTCATCACGCTGGCCCTCGGGATCGGGGTGAACTCGGCGATGTTCACGCTCGTCAACGACATCATCATCAAGGCGTCCCCCGCGCCAGAGCCGTCGAGGCTCGTCTCCATATTCCGGACTTCCCCCCAGTCGCAGACCTGGCCCTTCTCCCCGGCGAACTTCAGGGACATTAGGGACCAGAACACGTCGTTCGAGAGCGTGGCGGCCTACACCTGGGCGAATGCGAACCTCGCCGAGCCCGGCCAGCCGGCCGAGCGCCTGGGCTCCCTCCAGGCCTCCGCGGAATTCTTCACCCAGCTCGGCGTCTCCCCGGTGATCGGCCGCCTCTTCACCCGCGAAGAGGACAGCCCGGGGGTCGGCAAGGTCGTCCTCATCAGCGACGAGCTCTGGCAAAGCCACTTCGGGGGTGACCCGTCCGTCATCGGAAGGGTCCTGCGCCTGGATGGCCAGCCGGCGACCGTCATCGGCGTCATGCCGACGAAGTTCGAGGAGCCGATGTTCTTCGGCCGGGTGGACGTCTGGCAGCCGCTGGCCTACGAGGCCTCGACGTGGCAGGTCCGCGACAACAACTGGCTGAGCGCCATTGGGCGCCTGAAGCGCGGCGTCTCGCTCGCCCAGGCCCAGTCCGAGCTGGCGTCGATCGCGGCGCGCCTCGCGCACGACCACCCGGACACCAACGCCCAGAACGGCGTGCACCTGGTCCTCTGGGACAATGTGAGGATCGACCCGACGACCCGCAGCATGGTCTGGCTCCTTATGGGGCTGTCCGGGTTCGTCCTCCTGATCGCGTGCGCGAACCTCGCGAACCTCCAGCTGGCGCGCACCGCCGACAGGCTCCACGAGTACGCCCTTCGGATGGCGCTCGGGGCGTCGCGTGCCCAGCTGATCCGCCAGTTCATCGTGGAGAGCCTCCTGCTTTCGCTCCTGGGCGGGGTGGCCGGAATCGGGGTCGCCGTCTGGACGACGAGGCTCGTGGGCTCGGAGATCATGATCTCGGGCGTCACGGGGTTCGACCTGCCGGTCGACCGCCACGTCCTCCTCTTCAGCCTCGCCGCGGCGATCGTCACCGGGGTCATCTTCGGGACGGCGCCGGCGCTCCTCGCCTCCAAGGCCGACGTGAACTCGGCCCTAAAGCAGACGAGCCGCGGGTCCACCCCGGGACGCTCGCGCCACAGGCTGCGCCACGCGCTGATCGTCGGCGAACTGGCGCTCACCCTGATCCTCCTCGGCGGCGCCGGGCACTTCGTGCGCGGCATGCAGAGGCTGACCCGCGCGGACATGGGCTGGAAGCCCGAGGGGCTCGTGACCGCGAGCCTCACGCTCCCTTTCAATGCAAGCTATGCGACCGAGGAGCAGTGCCGGGCCTTCTTCGACAAGCTCGGCAGCAAGCTATCCGAGATCCCCGGCACAGAGGGCGCTTCGGTCTCGGCAACGCTCCCGATCACTGGCTTCTGGTCGTCGGGCAACATCGCCGTCGAGGGCCGGCCGGCCCCAGCGCGCGGCAAGGAGCCCCTCACCTACTACAACCCGGTGACCCCGGGCTTCTTCTCGACGCTCGGGATACGTCTCCTGCGCGGGCGCGACTTCAACGATGCGGACCGCCCCGGCAAGCAGCAGGTCGCGATCGTCAACGAGTCCATGGCGAAGGCGCTCTGGCCGGGAGAGGACCCGATCGGCATGCGGATCGGCGAGGTCGACGCGGCGAATCCCGACTGGAGGACCGTCGTCGGGGTCGTCTCCGACGTGCGGCCCCTGGTCGACATCTACCGCCCCTCCGACACCCCCTTCCAGACGTACCGGCCGCTGGGCCAGGTGCCCGCGCACACGGCCCACTACCTGAGCCTGTCCGTCCGCAGCACGGCGCCCGCCTCCGTCGTCGGCAAGGCCCTAAGGAGCGCGGTCGCGGGGATCGACCCCGACCAGCCCGTCTACGCCCTCTACACCGCCCCTGAATCCATCAAAAACTTCACCGCGGGGCTCAACCTCGTGAGCCAGATCCTGAGCGCCTTCGCGCTCCTGGGGCTCGCCCTCTCGGCCGTCGGCATCTATGGGGTCATTGCGAACCTGGTCGCCCAGCGCACCCCTGAGATCGGGATCCGCATGGCGCTCGGCGCCCAGGCCCGGGAGATCGTCTGGATGGTCCTAAGGCAGGGCATGGTTCTTGCGCTCGTCGGGACGGCCCTCGGCCTCGCGTGCGCCGTCGGGATGGAGCGCCTCCTCAACTCGATCCCTCCCGCGATCCCCGGCGGCGGCATGGCCGCGCTCGGCGTGGTGACGCTCGTCCTCGTCGCGGTCGCCCTTCTCTCGTGCTACATCCCCGCGCGCCGGGCGACCCGGATCGATCCGCTCTCGGCCTTGAGGTCCGAGTGACGGGCCCTACTCGTAGCGAAGCGCTACGATCGGGTTCACCTTCAGGGCGCGCCGGGTCGGCAGGTAGCACGCGAGGCCGGCCATCGCCACAAGGACACCGGCGACGAACACGAGGGTCAGGGGATCGTACTTGCCGATGTTGAAGAGCATCGACGCGAGCACCTGCGCGAAGCCGAGGGCTCCCGCGACCCCGATGACGAGCCCGAGCCCGGTAAGCAGGAGCCCGCTCCGTAGGACAAGCCCCATGATGTTGCCGGAGGTGGCGCCGAGCGCGGTGCGTATCCCGATCTCGCGCGTGCGCTGCGTCACCGAGTAGGAGATGACCCCGTAGAGTCCGATCGCCGAGAGGAGCAGCGCAATCGCCGCGAAGATCCCCAGGAGGATCGAGCGGATCCGCTCCCCGCTCATCTGCTCCACCTTGACCTCCTCGAGCGTCTTCATCGCGTCCACGGTCTGGTCCCGGTTGATCTCGTGGATCGCGCTCTCGATCGAGCGCTCCATGGCCTGGGCCCTCATCGAGCAGCGCACGACGAGCGCCTGGCCCGTCTGGGGGCTCTGCTCGCTCGTCACGTAGATCCCGGGGTTCCAGTCGTTGTTGGAGCTCGGCCCGCCGACCTTCTCGTCGGCCACGATTCCGACGACCTCCCACGGGATCTCGGCCCCGAGCTGCGTCCTGCCGAACGCGATCTCGTCGATCAGGATGCGCTTGCCGATCGGGTCCGCCCCGGGGAAGAACTTCTTCACCATGGTCTCGTTGATGACGGTGACCGGCTGGGAGCCCTTCTTGTCCTTGTCGTCGAGGAAGCGGCCCCGGATGAGCTTCATCCTGAGCGTCCGAAGGTAGTTTGGCGTCACCATCTTGAAGAAGCAGGCCGGCCTGTGCGCCGGGTCCACGTCCTTCGTGCCCTCGATCTGGAAGGGCATCCCGTAGCCCCAGCCCTGCATGGGCAGCGCCGAGGTGAGCGCGACGTTCTGGACGCCGGGAAGGGAGGCGATCCGGTCCTCGATCCTGTGCATGTAGAGCGTGAATTCCTCGACCGAGTGGAACTTCGTGTCGGAGATCGGCAGGTAGGCGGTGACGACGTTCGTCGAGTCGAAGCCCAGCTCGGCCGACTGGATCTTGAAGAAGCTGCGGATGAGGAGCCCCGCACCCGAGAGGAGCACGAAGGCGAGCGCCACCTCGGCGACGACGAGCGTCCCCTGGACGCCGTGGCGCCGGCGCCCGCCGCTAGTCCCGTGGCCCGCCTGCCTGATCGAATCCGTCAGGTCCGGGCGCGAGGCCTTCATGGCGGGGACGAGCCCGAAGATGAGCCCGGTCGCGACCGAGAGCACGAGGATAAAGAGGAGGACCCTGCCGTCCATCTCGACGTGGGTCGACGGCGGCAGGATGTTGGACGGGATGTTGGCCTTGAGGGCCGCCAGGCCCGCGTAGGCGACCCCGACCCCGAGGGCGCCGCCGCCTATGGAGATAATGAGGCTCTCGGTCAGGAACTGCCGCACGAGGCGCCCGCGGCCGGCGCCGATCGCGGCCCGGATCGCCACCTCGTGCTCGCGCGCCGACCCGCGCGCGAGGGTCAGGTTGGCCAGGTTCGCGCAGGCGATCAGGAGCACCATCCCGACGGCCCCCATCAGCATGTAGAGCGACTGCTTCAATTCGTCGGCCACCAGGACCGACTTGAAGCTGTCGATCCCGACGCCCCATCCCTTGTTGGACTTCGGGAAGTCGTGGGCGATCCGCGCCGCCAGGGCGTCCATGCGGGTCGTGGCCTGTTCGATCGAGATGCCGGGCTTCAGCTTCGCCCACGCCCCGAACCAGTGGAAGTCCCGGGTCATGTTCTCGGGGACGAAGGAGAGCGGCCGCCACATCTTGGTCCCCGTGCGGTCGAACGCGCCCTCGGGGAGGACGCCAATGACCGTGTAGGGCTCGCTGTTCAGGTCTATCGTGCGCCCTATAATCCCCGGGTCCGCCCCGTACTGGGACACCCAGAAGGCGTGGCTCATCACGACCTCGTGCTCCTTGCCAACCTGGTCCTCCCCGTCCACGAACGCGCGGCCGAGCGCGGGTTTCGTCCCGAACACATCGAAGAAATGCACCGAGACGCGCTCGCAGACGATCTGCACGGGCTTCTCGATCCCGGTCAGGGCGTCGCTTCCCCAGCGCTGCGCGGCGAGGTACTCGAAGACCGTGTTCTCCCGGGCCCAGTCCAGGTAGTTGAGCGTCGATATCCCGTTTCGCCACCCGCCGGGGGGTTTCTCGAGGACCCGCACCATCCGGTCCGGGTCCGGATACGGGATCGGCCGCAGCATGATCCCGTCGATGTAGCTAAAGATCGCGGCGTTCGCCCCGATGCCAAGCGCCAGGGTCAAGAGCGCCACGATTGTGAACCCGGGGCTCTTCCAGAGCGTCCGCAGTCCGAACCTGATATCCTGCAGTAGGTCGCTCACGGGATGCGCCCCGGTCCTTGGGGCGCACGATCAGAGGTGCTCACGCGCCCGAAGTCGAACGCGGAGTTGCGCGAAAGAGGAAGCGCGCGCGCCGCCGGGCTCTTCAGGTGTACGCTGTTGGGTCCGGCAAACGCCTGCCGCATCCACCGTATACCGTTCGCTGCGGCGAAACGTTACACGCCCAGGCCAAGCAACGGCCTAACGCCAGTAGCCGCGGACGTAGACGTAGGCCCCGCCCCTGTACCGCCAGTGGGGTCTCACGAACGCGATGCAGTTCGGAGGCGGGATCTCCCAGTGGCCGGGCACCCAGTTGTAGCGGTACCCGTCAAAGTCGTAGAAGCCGTAGATCCAGACCGCCGACGGGGTCGGCTGGGCCGTCATGAGCTCCGACGGGGGCGGAGGCGGGGGGGGGACCGACGGGACCGCGACGTTGGTCGTGGCCTCGTACTCCGAGTGGTAGATGGTCCCGTTCTGGTGGTCGGCCGCGTTGCCGAGCGTGCCCCCCGCTACGGCGCCCGCGATGCCGCCGATCAGGGCGCCGGCGGCGCCATTGTGGCCGCCGCTGTTGTTGCCGATGATGGCGCCCGCGAGGGCGCCCAGGGCACCTCCGGCGACGGCGCCATTCTGCGTGTTGGGCCCGGTCCCCTCACACCCCGCGCAGAGCGCGGCGGCCAGGGAAAGGGCGAGGATCGACTTGGTATGCATGTTCGTAGGTTCTGACGAATACAGTACACGAAGGGTTACTCAAAGTTCCCTTGCAAGCGCCCATTTTTTTGGCGCAACCCGTTTAGGCAAAACAATTTGGAACCTGGCCCAGCGCTCACTCCTCGGCCTGGAGCGTCGCCACGACCGTAAAGTCCTCCAGGGTCGTCGTGTCGCCCTTCACCGTCCCGCCGGCGGCAATTTCCTTGAGGATGCGCCTCATGATCTTGCCGCTGCGCGTCTTCGGCAGGCCGGCGGCAAAACGGACGTCGTCGGGCCGGGCAAGGGAGCCGATCTCCTTCGCCACGTGGGCGCGTATGACCTCCTTCAACTCGCTCGAGGGCTCGATCCCGTTCTTTAGCGTCACAAAGCAGACGAGCGCCTGGCCCTTCAGGTCGTCGGGCCGGCCGACGACGGCCGCCTCGGCGACCGACGGGTGGGAGACGATCGCGCTCTCGACCTCGGCCGTGCCGATGCGGTGGCCCGAGACATTGAGGACGTCGTCGATCCGGCCGACCACCCAGAGGTAGCCGTCCTTGTCGAAGCGCGCCCCGTCCCCGGCGAAGTAGTACCCGGGCAGCTCGCTCCAGTACTGGCGCTTGAAGCGGTCGTCGTCGCCCCAGAGGGTCCGCAGCATGGCGGGCCAGGGCTTCGCCAGGAAGAGTCTTCCCCCGCTTCCCTTCGGGACGTCGGCTCCGGTCTCGTCGAGCACCTTGGGGACGACGCCAAAGAACGGGACCGCGCAGGAGCCGGGCTTGGTCGCCGTGACGCCCGGCAGGGGCGTCACCATGATCATGCCCGTCTCGGTCTGCCACCACGTGTCGACGATCGGGCAGCGCTTCTTGCCGACGACCGTGTGGTACCACATCCAGGCCTCGGGGTTGATGGGTTCGCCGACGGAGCCGATCAATCGGAGCGAGGCGAGGCTGTTGCGGGTGACGTAGTGGTCGCCCCAGCGCATGAAGGCCCGGATCGCGGTCGGCGCCGTGTAGAGGATCGTCGCGCTGTGCCGGTCGATCAGCTGCCAGAAGCGGTCCGGCTCGGGATGGTTCGGCGCGCCCTCGTACATGAGGACGGTGGCCCCGGCCGAGAGCGGGCCGTACACGACGTAGCTGTGCCCGGTGACCCAGCCGACGTCGGCGGTGCAGAAGTAGACGTCGGTCTCCTTCAGGTCGAAGACGTACTTCATCGTGATCGTGGTCCCGAGGAGGTAGCCCGCGCTCGTGTGCAGGACCCCCTTCGGCTTCCCGGTGGAGCCGCTCGTGTAGAGGATGAAGAGCGGGTGCTCGCTGCCGAAGGCCTCGGCCTTGTGCGTCGCGGCCTTGCCCGCGACGACGTCGTGCCACCAATGGTCGCGGCCCTCGGCCATCGTGACCGGCTGGCCCGTGCGCTTGAGGACGACGACCGCCTGGACGCTCGGCGTACCCGCGAGCGCGCGGTCGACGTTCGCCTTCAGCTCGACGATCTTTCCGCGGCGCCACCCGCCGTCGGCCGTGATGATGACCTTGGCCTGGCAGTCGTTCACGCGGTCCTTGATGGCCTCGCTCGAGAATCCCCCGAAGATCACCGTGTGGATGACGCCCAGGCGCGCGCAGGCGAGCATCGCGATCGCGGCCTCCGGCACCATCGGCATGTAGATGGCCACCCGGTCGCCCTTGACGAGCCCCAGGCCGGACAGGGCGTGCGCGAACCGGCACACCTCCTGGTGGAGCTGGCGGTAGGTCAGCGTCCGGATGTCGCCGGGCTCGCCCTCAAAGATGATAGCGGCCTTGTTAGCCCTCGCCGAGGCCACGTGGCGGTCGAGGCAGTTCTCGGAGACATTCAGCTTTCCGCTCTCGAACCACTTGGCGTGCGGCAACTTCCAATTGAGCACCTTCTTGAAGGGCTTCCTCCAGGCGAGCAGTTCCTTGGCCTGCCGCCCCCAGAATTTCTCGGGAGTGTTGACAGACTCTGCGTAGAGCCTCTTATATTGGGCTTCGCTCCCAAGATTGGCTTGGGCTTTGAACTCGGCCGAAGGCCTGACAACCCGGGTTTCCCGGGAAATTGAGGTAATCGTCTGATCGGTCACGTTGTGGCTGATTTGGGGTTAAGGACGCTCGAAAGACGCGGCACTTATCCTCCCTTGAGTTTTGAGCGTCAAGCGCAGGAGCGTCACGTCACAATTTTGTATGGAAAAGAAATCCCTTTCCGCCCAGGCGGAACAGTCCGCGGCTCCCGTTAAGGAAACCGCGGCGACCCCGGAACCCTCGCCCGCCCCCTCCCCCGTGGCGCCGCCCCCGGCCGCGGCCCCCGTGGACAACACGATCCACGTCGAGGGCATCCTCGACATCGACGTCACCAAGGGCGGCAACGGCCAGCTCCTCGACATGTCGAAGACCGGCAAGCGCCGGCCGACGGACACGTTCGTCCCGAAGGAGCTGATCCGGCGCTTCAAGCTGAAGGCCGGCTCCTTGATCGGCGGCACGGCGTTCCCCCCCGAGGGGCGCTTCCCGAACCCGAAGATGCGCTTCATCGAGACCGTCGACGGCATGGCGCTCGAGAACCGCCGCACGCTCCTTGACTTCGCCTCCCTGACGACCGTCTCGCCCGACAAGCACCTGAAGCTCGAGATGAAAGACGGCAGGATGACGACCCGCGCGGTCGACCTCTTCTGCCCGATCGGCAAGGGGACCCGCGGGCTTATCGTCGCCCCGCCGCGCACCGGCAAGACGATCCTCCTTCGCGACATGGCGCTTGGCATCCTCGAGAACAACCCGGAGTGCCACGTCATGATCCTCCTGGTCGACGAGCGCCCCGAGGAGGTCACGGACTTCAAGCGCAGCGTCCCGGCCGAGATCTGGGCCTCGTCCAATGACGAACAGATCGAGAACCACATCCGGATCGCAGACCTGTGCATCGAGCGGGCGAAGCGCCTCGTTGAGGCCGGCAAGAGCGTCGTCCTGTTCGTCGACTCGATCACCCGCCTCTCGCGCGCCCACAACACCCAGCGCAATTCCGGCCGCACGGGCTCGGGCGGCCTGGACGTGCGAGCCCTGGAGAGGCCCCGCCAGCTCTTCGCCGCCGCGCGCAACACCGAGGAGGCGGGCTCCCTCACGATCATCGCCTCGGTCCTAGTCGAGACCGGCAGCCGGATGGACGACGTCATCTTCCAGGAGTTCAAGGGCACGGGCAACATGGAGCTCGTCCTCGACCGCAAGTGCGCCGAGATGCGGCTGTGGCCCGCCATCAACGTCGCCGCGTCGGGCACCCGCAAGGAGGAGCTCCTGATCGACCCGAAGAAGCTCGAGGGCATCCACTTCTTCCGCCGCGCGCTCGTCCAGCAGAAGATCGAGGAGGCGACGGAGACCATGATCGCCCGCCTCTCCAAGACGAAGACCAACGATGAGTTCCTTAAGCTCATAGCCCGCTAGCACCCGCGAACTTCGCTCTTGCCCGAATCTGCACCCAGCCAGCATTGTAAACCTTCCTCTCCTTCCTACCGCCCGATCACCACGCATGCATAGTTTCTCCGAGCAATGCCTCGACATGGCCCGTTCCATCCTGGGCCACAATCTAGACTCAATCCAACCCGACGGCACCGTTCTCCCCGCACAAGGCGAAGAGGCCCGGCCGGATGAGCCTGGGCATGTCGCGTTCGCCCTCGGCGAGTACTACCGCGCAACGGGCGAATTGACGCTCAAGGGCTACGACATCGTCGACCTGGCCGCGCGCTGCGTGACGGCGCAGATGTTCACCGAGCCGGCCGCCGAGAACGGCCTGGCGTACGCGGCCCTGGGGCTGCTCTGCTTCGGACCCTCCAAGGAGCGCAACCCCGTGTGGGAGCGCCTGGTTGAGGAGACGCAGGCGCGGATCGACAAGCAGCTGCTCCACCGAAGCGACTACGACAACCACTGGCAGGCCTTCAACATCGCGAAGGCCGTGGCGCGCTTCAGCTTCGGCCTGTCCAAGAAGGACGAGACCTCGCGGCTGATAGAGCGCATGGTCGAGCGGATCAACCACACGAGCTCCGCCGGCTTCTTCGACGACTCCGTCGAGGGCCTGGGCGGCAACTTCAACCTCTACGGGGTGATGGCGCTCGTCTTCACCCGCAGCGCCCTCCAGCTCCACGCCAACAGCGGGGTGCGCGACCGCAAGCTCCCCACCCTTCGCACCTACGCCGAGAAGTACATCCGCATGATGCCCGACCTGGTCCGCCAGGACGGGCTCGGGTGGGCCTTCGGGCGCGCCGCCGGCGCGTACGGCCAGATGCACTGCGTCAGCTTGATCCTGCAGGGGCTTCGCGACGGCTGGATCCCCGACGAGCAGCGCCAGAAGTACTTCGATATCCTTAGGCGGCTCTTCATGTTCTTCTACCAGACCTACCTGGACCAGGAGCAAGGCTTCCTAGACCTGCGCGACGAGGAGCGCACGGCCTACAAGGCGCACACGACGCGCATGGCCAATTTCGACGCCGCGCGCTACCTCTGCCAGTGGTCGCGCCTGATGAAGACGGTCCAGATGCCGGCCGGCGCCCCGTGGGCCGAGCCCCCGAAGACCTCGGGGCGCTTCGTCATCTTCGACAAGTGCAACCGCAAGGAGCAGGGGCTGTTCATGTACAGGGACGCCGAGTCGGGCCTGCACCTGTCGATCCCGCTGATCAGCTGCGGCAAGAGCCTCTCGAGCGACGCGCTGCCCTTCCCCCACTCGCCCGGCGTCTTTGACTGGCCGAACAACGTCTACCTGCCGGTCATGCTCCCCGAGCTCACGTTCGGCGAGCAGGTGACGCTGCCCGCCTTCTACGGCAAGAACTGCGTCACGGGCCTCGGGATGCGCAACAGCTTCTACTTCCGCTACGAGCAGCCCGAGCTAATCAACCTGAAGGAGGAGATCGTGAAGAACATCGGCAGCGTGAAGGTCCAGTGGAACTTCGCAGGCCGCAATGTCTCGTGCGAGTTCGCCTACACGGTCAAGCAGCAGGTGACGCTCGACAAGTTCCGCTACGTCCTGGTCGTCGCCTCGCCGCACTCCAAGTACCGCACCGCCGGCTCCCCGACCCTAGGGCCCCTCGGCCACCGCTGCAGCGTCATCAAGGACGACTTCCAGGGCACTTGGCAGGAGACCGAGGTCGTGACCGCGGACCCGACCTACCGGACGAACTTCGGCAAGATCCACTACCTGCAGTACCTGATCAGGGACCACCCGCTCATCATGAGGCCGGGGCACGTGTACCGCCTGGCCGTCAACTTCGAGCCGGACGTGGTGCGGGAAGAGGGCTGATGCTCTCGCGCCGCATCATTCCCTGCCTCGACGTCACCGCCGGGCGGGTTGTGAAGGGCGTGAAGTTCAAGGAGCTGCGCGACGCCGGGGACCCGGTGGAGTGCGCGGCCGCCTACGACGCCCAGGGCGCCGACGAGCTCGTGTTCCTGGACATCACGGCGTCGAGCGACGGCCGAAAGATCATGCACGACGTCGTCGCCGCGACGGCCGAGCGCTGCTTCATGCCGCTTACGGTCGGAGGGG
>Ga0265314_10004356_pt1 | contig 13178 bp, 9 predicted proteins | sample 4126metaG_FD_203106 | JGI IMG/M metagenome (GOLD analysis project Ga0265314, IMG submission 203106) | Rhizosphere microbial communities from Carex aquatilis grown in University of Washington, Seatle, WA, United States - 4-1-26 metaG | ecosystem: Host-associated > Plants > Roots > Rhizosphere >... | reverse complement strand
ATATCCAAGGGCCGTGTCCTGATCGCCCATGCGCTGGACACGCTCACCGAGCGCGAGCGCGAGGTGTTCATCGAACGCCGCCTGCGCGACGAGCCGGTGACCCTGGAGGAACTGGGCGGGCGCTACGGCGTCTCGCGCGAGCGTATCCGCCAGATCGAGGTCAAGGCCTTCGAGAAGGTGCGCGATCTGGTGCAGGCCGGCTTCCTGCCGGCGCCGGCGCGGGCATGAATTTCGGGGCCTTCGCGGCCCCGAGCTTCAGCGCAGCTTGCCGGCCATGGAGCGGACGTTCTCCACCAGGATGCCCAGCAGCTTGGTCACGAAGGGGTCGACGCCCTTCAGCTTGGCGTCGACCACCGAGCGCGGGATGACGATCAGGGTGGTCTCGGTCTTGGCCCGCGCCGAGGCCATGCGCGGCGCGCCGTCGATCAGGGCCATCTCGCCGAAGATGGTATTGGCGCTCAACTCGGCGAAGACCATCTCACCCCGCAGCAGCTCCACCGTTCCCGCCTGGATGATGAAGGCCTGGTCGCCGGTATCGCCTTCCTTGAAGACGAAGCCGCCCTTGTGAACCACACGGCGATCGAGGAAATCCATCATGGCGGGGGCTCCTGAACGGGATTAGAGCGGCGTGCCCTAAATCTGGCGCATGCCGCTCCAGCCGCCATTGAGGCGGCGGCCAAGCTCGCGGAGGCGAGTGCCCGGCGAGGGGGCAAACATCAAACATAAAGCTAGACCAGCGTGCGTCATATTTGACGTTCGATGGTCTAGCGCCAGCCTGACATGCTTAAGGCCACGAAGGCCAGGGCGGAGAGGACGACGGCCGCCGCCGCGATCAGCAGGCGCCGGCGGGCGTCGGGGTGGATATTGTCGTTGGCGGGGCGCGGAATCCTTTGGGGCGACGCCTCGCGGCGCCGCCCCTCGGAATGCTTCGGCCCTATCTTAGCCACGCTTGTGCAGAGGGATGAAATCCCGCTGCGGCGAGCCGATATAGAGCTGGCGCGGACGGCCGATCTTCTGGTCCGGATCGGTCAGCATCTCGTTCCACTGGGCGATCCAGCCCACGGTGCGGGCCAGGGCGAACAGGCAGGTGAAGACCTGGGTGGGGATGCCCATGGCGCGGAAGATGATGCCCGAATAGAAGTCAACGTTCGGGAACAGCTTGCGGCTGACGAAGTAATCGTCCTCGAGAGCGATGCGCTCCAGCTCCATGGCCAGCTTCAGCAGCGGCTCGTCATGGACGCCCAGCTCGCTCAACACCTCGTGGCAGGTCTTCTGCATGATCTTGGCGCGCGGGTCGTAGTTCTTGTAGACCCGGTGGCCGAAGCCCATCAGACGGAACGGATCGTCCTTGTCCTTGGCCTTCTTGATGTACTCGGGGATGCGGTCGACCGAGCCGATCTGGTGCAGCATCTCCAGCACGGCTTCATTGGCGCCGCCATGGGCGGGGCCCCACAGCGAGGCGATGCCGGCGGCGATACAGGCGAAGGGGTTGGCGCCCGACGAACCGGCCAGACGGACGGTGGAGGTCGAGGCGTTCTGCTCGTGGTCGGCGTGCAGGATCAGGATGCGGTCCATGGCGCGGGCCAGGACCGGGCTGACCTTGTACTCCTCGCAGGGCGTCGCGTACATCATGTGCAGGAAGTTCTCGGCATAGGAGAGCTTGTTCTGCGGGTACATGAAGGGCTGGCCCTGGGCGTACTTGTAGGCCCAGGCGACGATGGTCGGCATCTTGGCCACCAGACGATAGCTGGCCACCATGCGGTGGTGCGGATCGTTGATGTCGATGGAGTCGTGGTAGAAGGCGGCCATGGCGCCGACCACGCCGCACAGCACGGCCATGGGGTGCGAGTCGCGGCGGAAGCCACGGAAGAAGAAGTTGATCTGCTCGTGCACCATGGAATGGTGGGCGATGTCGAACTCGAACTTGGTCTTTTGCTCGGCGTTGGGCAGCTCACCCTTGAGGATCAGGTAGGCCACTTCCAGGAACGAGCAGTTCTCGGCCAGATCGGCGATGGCGAAGCCGCGATGCAGCAGCACGCCGGCATCGCCGTCGATGTAGGTGATGGCCGACTTGCACGAGCCGGTCGACATGTAGCCGGGGTCGTAGGTGAAGATATCCTGGCTGGCGTACAGGGAGCGGATGTCCGCCACCTTGGGGCCGATGGAGCCGGACAGCAGCGGGAATTCCGTGGTCTTGCCGGTGCTGTTGTTGATCAGCGTGACGGATTCCTTGGGAGCCTTGTTCTCGTTCGTCATGTCTTCATACCCCGTGGTCTACTTCACTATTTAAACTTGGCGACGGCCTCAGGCCACCGATGATTCCGTTGGCCGGGAACCGCCGCCGAGGGCGTCCTCGATGCGGCCCAGCGATTCCTCGCGGCCCAGCACCTCCATCACCTCGAAGATGGGAGGCGAGACCGAGGAGCCGGCGAGCGCCGCCCGCAGGGGCTGGGCGATCTTGCCGAGCTTCTGCCCGCGCGCCTCGGCCAGACGGCGCGCCGCATCCTCGAGAGTGTCGCGCGTCCAGGCGTCCAATTCTTTGACTTCGGCCATGTAGGCGGCAAGATCGGCGGCGGCGACGGGATCGGCCATGGTCTTGGCCGCCTTCTCGTCCAGGGTCAGCGGCCGCTCGGCCACATAGAACAGCGCCGAATCGGCCAGTTCCAGCATGGTCTTGGCCCGTTCCTTCAGCCCGGTCATGCCGGTGCGCAGGCGGGCGACGCCCTCGCCGTGCAGCGTCTTGCCGGTCTTGGCTTCCAGCATGGGGACCAGCAGCTCGGTCAGGCGGCCGTCATCGGCCTGACGCATGTAATGGCCGTTGAGGTTGGTCAGCTTGACGAAGTCGAAGCGCGACGGCGAACGGCCCACCGAATCCAGGTTGAACCAAAGGATGGCCTGCTCGGTGGCGATGATCTCGTCGTCGCCGTGGCTCCAGCCCAGGCGCAGCAGGTAGTTGCGCATGGCCTCGGGCAGGAAGCCCATGTCGCGGTAGGCGTCCACGCCCAGCGCGCCGTGGCGCTTGCTGAGCTTGGCGCCGTCGGGGCCGTGGATCAGCGGGATGTGGGCGAAGGTGGGAACCTCCCAGCCGCAGGCCTTGTAAAGCTGATACTGGCGGAAGGCGTTGGTCAGGTGGTCGTCGCCGCGGATGACGTGGGTGATGCCCATGTCGTGGTCGTCGACCACCACCGACAGCATGTAGGTCGGGGTGCCGTCGGCGCGCAGCAGCACCATGTCGTCCAACTGGTCGTTGGCGACGCGCACGTCGCCCTGGACCAGATCGGCGATGATGGTCTCGCCCTCGGCCGGGGCCTTGAGGCGCACCACGAAGGGCGCCCCGGCTGGAGCCTCGGATTCGGCGCGGTCGCGCCAGATGCCGGGATAGCGCATGGGCAGGCCCTTGGCGCGCTGATCCTCGCGGATGGCGGTCAGCTCGTCCTGGGTGCAGTAGCAGCGATAGGCCTTGCCCTCGGCCAGCAATTGCCGCGCCACCTCGGCGTGGCGGCCGGCGCGGGCGAACTGCATCACCGCCTCGCCGTCCCAATCCAGGCCCAGCCATTTGATGCCGTCGAAAATGGCTTCCACCGCCGCGTCGGTCGAGCGGGCGCGGTCGGTGTCCTCGATGCGCAGCAGGAACTTGCCGCCATGGTGGCGGGCGAACAGCCAGTTGAACAGGGCGGTACGCCCTCCACCAATGTGGAGGAAACCGGTGGGCGAGGGGGCGAAGCGGGTTACGACGGTCATGACTGTACTTTCGGCGTCCTTTATGCCGAGGGGGACAAGGCTGCCTTGTGTAGCATATCTTTATGCCCCTGACAGCCCGGTGTTGGGGGTGGATGGCAAAAAACCCGCCCGATTGGATAGGGGTTTTCCCGACCGCACGCTCCGGATCGGACGCGGTGGAGAATGTCCTGCGCGCAATAGGAGAGAGCCTGCTGGCGGAGCGCGGGCGCTGGCCCCTATGGCTGCCTGTCTTCCTGGGTTTCGGCATCGGACTCTACTTCGCGCTGCCCGCTGAACCCTCGGTGTTTTGGGGAGCCGGTGGCCTGCTGGCGGCGGCGGTGGGGTGGCTGTGGAGCCGGCGGCGGTCGCTGCCGCTGTTGCTGGCGGCATCATGCCTGCTGGCGGTGGCGGTGGGCTTCGCCGTCACCCAGGCCCGCAGCCTGCGTCTGGCCGCTCCGGTGATCGAACGGAATTCCGGTGCTCTGATGCTGGAGGGCGTGGTGGTCGAGGTGGAGGCCTTGCCCGACGGCGGCAGCCGCTTGACTCTCGATCGGGTGGCCCATGATCGCGACGACGTGATCGTGCCGCTCAAGGCCCGGATCAAGGCCAAGCCCGCCTGGTCCTCGGCCCCCGGCCGTCCCCCCGTGACCGTGGGCGACCGGGTGCGGGTGCGCGCCATGCTGATGCCGCCGCCCCAGCCGGCCATGCCCGGCGCCTTCGACTTCGCCCGCTTCGCCTGGTTCCGCCAGTTCGGCGCCATCGGTTCGGCCCTTGGTCCGGTGACGGTGATCGAGCCCGGAGCGGCGTCGGGGTGGCGGGCCGATCTCACGGTCGGCGTCAACGAGATCCGCCATGCCATTACGACCCGCATCCTGGCGGTGTTGCCCGGAGACCGGGGGGCGGTGACGGCGGCGCTGACCACCGGCGACCAGATGCCCATCTCGGCGCCCATGATGCAGGCCTACCGGGATTCCGGCCTGGCCCACATCCTGTCCATCTCGGGCCTGCACATCACCATGGCCGCCGGGCTGGTATTCGTGGGCCTGCGCACCCTGCTGGCGCTGTTTCCCGCCATCGCCTTGCGGTACCCCATCAAGAAATGGGCGGCGGCGCTGGCTATCGTCTTCGCCGGTTTCTACACCCTGCTGGCCGGCTCGCCGGTTCCGGCCCAGCGTTCGTTCTTCATGACCGGTCTGGTGCTGCTGGCGGTGCTGCTGGACCGCATGGCGCTGTCCATGCGGCTGGTGGCCTGGGCGGCGGTGGCGATCCTGCTGTGGCAGCCCGACGAGATGATCGGCCCCAGCTTCCAGATGTCCTTCGCCGCCGTGGTGGCCATGATCGCCGCCTACGAGACCCTGACGCCCAGGCAGGGAGTGTGGCGGGCCGCCCATCCCGGCCTTGTTCCGACCATCGGCCTTTACGTCTTCGGCGTGGTGGTCAGTACCCTGATCGCCGGTTTCGCCACGGCGGTCTATGGCATCTTCCACTTCAACCGCTTCGCCGTATGGTCGGTGGCCGCCAACATGATCGCCGTGCCGCTGACCGGCTTCTGGGTGATGCCCTGGGCGCTGGTGATGTTCCTGCTGCTGCCCTTCGGGCTGGAGGCGTTGGCCCTGGTGCCCATGGGCTGGGGCGTCGAAGGCGTCAATCTGGTGGCGGTGTGGGTGGCGTCGTGGCCCAATTCGGCGGTGACCCTGCCCATCCTGCCGCTGTGGGCCATGGTGGTGTTCACCCTGGGCGGCTGCTGGCTGTGCCTGTGGCGGCGGCGCTGGCGCTGGTGGGGTGCGGTGCCCATGGCCGCCGCCCTGGCCTCCATGGCCTTCGCCCGGCCGCCCGACCTGCTGGTGGACGGGCGCGGCGACGGCATGGCGGTCCGCACCAGCGAGGGCGCGCTGCTGCTCAACGGCAAGGGCGGACGGATTCTCAAGGATACCTGGAACCGCCGGGCCGGCCCCGAGGCGCCGGAACGCTGGCCGAGGAAAAGCTCGTCGCGGGACGGGCGCCTGCGTTGCGACGAGACCGGCTGCCTGTGGCGGGTGGACGGTCGGGTGGTGGCCCTGGTCAAGGACGAGGACAACCCCGAGAAGGCCTGCGCCGGGGCGGATATCGTGCTGAGCAGCGTGCCGTTGCGCGGCACCTGCCGGGGCGCCCGGGTGCTGGTCGACCGCTTCGACCTGTGGCGGCGGGGGCCGCATGCCTTGTGGCTGGGGCCGGACGGCGTGCGCATGGAGAGCGTGGCGGGCTGGCAGGGCGACCGTCCCTGGGCCTGGCACCCCCATCCCCGCAAGAAGGCCAGGCCGTCGCCCGCCGCGCCCCCGCGCGAGCCGGAGGAGCGCAAGGACGAGGAGGAGGACTGAGGCGGCGGAGCGCGGCCCGAAAGGATCAATCGCCGCTGGCGTCGCGGGCGGTGAAGAAGAAGGTGGAGCCTTCACCCGGCTTGGACTCGACCCAGATGCGGCCGCCCAGGCGGGTGACGATACGCTGGCAGAGCGCCAGGCCGATACCGGTGCCCTCGTAGGCGGAATCCGTGTGCAGCCGCTGGAAGATGACGAAGATGCGCTCGAAATGCTCGGGCTCGATGCCGATGCCGTTATCCCTGACCGCGAAGCGCCAGATGGTGCTGGACAGCCTGACCGCCTCGATGCTGACCATCGGCTTGCGGTCGGGATGGCCGTATTTCATCGCATTGCCCAGCAGGTTCTGGAACAGGCTGGACAACTGGCTTTCGTCGGCCAGGATGGTGGGCAGGGGGCCGACCGAGATGGTGGCGCCGCATTCCTCGATCACCGCCTTCAGATTGCTGACGGCGATATCGGCGGCGCGCGCCGCCGAAACCGGCTGTAGCGGCTTGGCCTGGCTGTTGATGCGCGAATAGTGCAGCAGATCGGTGATCAGCCGGTACATGCGCTTGGTGCCGACGGTAAGGAAGGCGATGTACTCGTTGGCCTCGTCGTCCAGTTTGTCGCGGTAGCGGCGGTCGAGCATCTGGGCATAGCCGGTGATGACGCGCAGCGGCGTTTTCAGGTCGTGGGACGCCACGTAGGCGAAACGTTCCAGATCGGCGTTGGAGCGCTCCAGCATTTCGGCGGTGGCCCGGCTGGCCTGCTCGGACTCGGTCAGGCGTTGGTTGCGCCGGTCCATCACCATCACCAGGACCGCGAAGCCCAGGGCGGTCAGGCTGAACAGGCCGCCTTCGATCATCTCGGAATGCCGGGTGGCTTCCAGCCCGGCGGCGATATCGGCGTCGGCGAAGCCGACCACCACCACCAGGGGATAGTCGGCCAGCCGCTTGTAAAGGAACGTGCGCTCGACGCCGTCCAACAGCGAGCGCTTGTGAAACTTGCCTTCGGCATTGGCTTTGGCCGCCGCCCAGACCTGCAGCGACCCCAGCGGCGCCGCGTCGGCCACCGGCGGCGGCTGGCGGGCGATCAGCTTGTGGTCCAGGCTGAAGATGGCCGCCGACGAGTTGGGTCCCAGGGTCATGTCGCGGTAAAAGGCGGCAATCTGGCTGGAATGGATGTCCAGCATGACGATGCCGGCCAGATCCTTGCCGTTCAGCAGGGGGCGGGCCACGTGGAAATATTGCTGGTCGGGCACCGTGCTGTCGTTGGCGGTGCCGATCAGGATGCTGTCCCGGGGAGCCTCCCTGAAGTGGAGGAAGACCGGCTGGTCCGACAGATCGGCGCCGCGCGGCAGGGCCGAATCGGTGCTGAACGTCACCCGTCCACGCCGGTCGAGGACGGTCAGGGTGCTGGAATAGAGATCCGAGCGGGGCGGCGCCAGGCGGTCGAGAAAGCGGGCGAGATGCTCGGTCCCCTCCTGCTCGGCGAAATGGCGGGCCGCGCGCAGGTAGATGTCCGCCAGGTCGAACAGCCGGACGGTGTGGGTTTCGAAGGACAGCAGAATCTTGCGCGCCTGCAGTTCGGCGAAGTCGTGGCGCTCGCGCTCCAGCTCGGCGATATTGCCCAGGATCACGCCGATGTAGAGGCCGACCAGAATCAAGGTGGCGACGATGATCCCCAGGCTGCGGAATCGCATGCCGCGAGGCTTTATGCCCCCGGCCGGCGCCGCCTCGTGATTGCCGCGGAAAATCTGGAACAACGGTATACAGCCTGTGGCGATGGCGGAGGCCTGAGCTTATCGCGGAATTATTCCCCTGTCACGGGCGAGCCCGAACCGGATGCGGCGAGCCCTGGTGCGGCACGTAGCGGCGCAGCATCACGTCGCTTTGCACCATGTGGTGCGAGACCCAATCCCTGATCAGGGCGGCCAGGTCGCGGAGCAGGGCGCCGTGGTCGACCTTGTGCGGCATGGCCTGATAGAGGTTCTGGATGTCGGCCAGCCGCCCCAGCAAGGCGGCATGCTCGCGGTGATGCGCGTCCTGGAAGGGGAAGGCGCATTCCCGCTGGACCTTTTCCTCGCGGCCGAAATTGATGGAGACCTGCTCGTAGAGCCCGGCGAGGAAGATGCCGATGGCGGCATCGGCGCCCGCGCCGCGGAGCGTGGTCTCGAACTCGTTGATATGGGCGATGAACTGTTTCTGAGCCTTGTCGACCTCCGGATGCCCGGTACTCATCGCCTCACGCCACACCAGCATAATGCCCTCCGAGCGTGACCGTCACGCCCATGCCCTTTATCACAAATAGGATGCGAAGCGTTCGACGCCCAGTCCATCCATACCGATGTCGGGCCGCAGACCAGACACAAGGTCGGCAACGACCCGGCCCGAGCCGCAGGACATGGTCCAGCCCAGGGTTCCATGCCCGGTGTTCAGCCACAGATTGCGGAGCGGCGTGGCGCCCAGCAGCGGCACGCTGTCGGGAGTGACCGGGCGCAAGCCGGCCCAGGGCTCGGCGCGCTCGAAATCGCCGCCGTCGGGGAACAGCCGCCGGGCGTTCTCCAGGATCAGGCGGGCGCGGACGGGATTGAGGGAACGGTCATGGCCGGCCATCTCGGCGGTTCCGGCGGCGCGCAGCCGGTCGCCCAGGCGGGAATAGACCATCTTGTGCTCGTCGTCGGTGATGGAGACGAAGGGCGCGCCGGCATGGTTCGCCACCGGCACGGTGACCGAATAGCCCTTGGCCGGGACGATGGGCAGCCGCAGACCCAGCGGCCGGGCCAGCAGCGGGCTGTCGCAGCCGGCGGCCAGGACGTAGGCGTCGGCGGTGACGGTTCCCCCTTCGGTGGCCAGACCGGCCACCCGGTCGCCGTCGCGGACCAGCCCTTGAATCGGGACCGACCAGCGGAACTCCACCCCCCGGGCCGCCGCCATGACCGCCAGTTGGCGGGTGAACTTGTGGGCGTCGCCGCTCTCGTCGTCGGGAGTATAGATGCCGCCGGCCAGTTCCCCCTGCACCGCCGCCAGGGCGGGCTCGATGGCGACGCATTCGGCGGGGGTCCTGGGCTGGCGGCGCAGGCCGTGGCGGATCATCACCTGGGCGGCGCGGCAGGCGTGCTCGAACTCGGCGCCGTCACGGTAGACGTGGAGGATGCCCCGAATCTGCTGGTCGTAAAGGATGCCGGTTTCCGCCCGCAACTGGCCCAGGCAGATGCGGGAATACAGCGCGACGCGCAACGTGCGCTCGGTGTTGATCTCGGCCCGCGAGCGGGGGCAATTGGCCAGGAAACGCAATCCCCAGGCCCACAGGGCCGGGTCCCAGCGGTTCCAGCGGAACAGCAGGGGCGCATCCTCGCGGCCCAGCCATTTCAGCACCTTGGGCAGAACGGACGGGTTGGCCCACGGCTCGGCGTGGCAGGGGGAGATCTGGCCGCCATTGGCGAAGCTGGTCTCCAGTCCGGCACCCTCGCGCCGATCCACCACGGTCACCTCGTGACCGGCCTTGGCGAGATACCAGGCGCAGGCGGTGCCGACCACCCCGGCCCCGATGACGACGACCTTCACTTCAGTCCTCCGTGCGAGCCCGAAACATCTAATCCAGCCGCCCCGCGTTGGCAAATGGGCAGTTGGGGGTTACCCTTGTGTCATGACCAACGAAATTCTCAGTGTCGAGCAGATGTACCGGGCCGATCGCCTCGCCATGGCGGGGGGAATCGCCGGCGAGCGGCTGATGGAGGCCGCCGGCTGGGCGGTGGCCCGCGCGGCGCGGCGTCTGCTGCCCAAGGGGCGGATCGCCATCCTGTGCGGCCCCGGCAACAACGGCGGCGACGGCTTCGTGGCGGCGCGGCTGCTGGCCCGCGACGGCTGGGCAGTGCGCCTCGGCCTGCTGGGCGAGGTGGGACGGCTCGAGGGCGATGCCGCCATCATGGCCGCTCGCTGGACGGGCCGGGTCGAGCCCCTGCATCCCTCCATTCTCGACAATTGCGTCGGGGTGATCGACGCCCTGTTCGGCGCCGGGCTGGCGCGGGACCTGGAGGGCGAGGCCAAGGCGGTGATCGGGGAAATCGGCCGGCGGAAGCTGCCGGTGATCGCCGTCGATGTGCCCTCGGGGGTTCACGGCGACAGCGGCGCGGTGCTGGGCATCGCCGCCGATTGCCTTGCCACCGTCACCTTCTTCCGTCCCAAGCCCGGCCATTGCCTGCTGCCGGGGCGGCTCAAATGCGGCGAGCTGGTGGTGGCCGATATCGGCATTCCGGATACGGTGCTGGGCGACATCAAGCCGACGCTTCACCGCAACGGGCCGGGCGCCTGGGTGCTGCCCGCCACGGCACCCGACGGGCACAAGTATTCCAGAGGCCACGCTCTGATTCTGGGCGGGACCCAGATGACCGGTGCCGCCCGGCTGGCGGCGCGCGCCGCCCGGCGGGTGGGGGCCGGGCTGGTCACCGTGGCCGCGCCGTCCGAGGCGCTGGATATCTATCGTGCCGGTGATCCCGGCCTGCTGGTGGCTCCGGCCGAGCCCTTCGACGCCCTGCTGGCCGACCGGCGGCGCAATGCGCTGCTGCTGGGACCCGGCGGCGGAGTGGGGGAGGCGATGATCGTTCGGGTGGAGGCCGCGCTGGCGACCGGGCGTCCCTGCGTGCTGGACGCCGATGCGCTGTCCAGTTTCGAGGGGCGGGGCGCCGAACTGTTCCGGCACCTGTCCGACCGGGTGGTGCTTACTCCCCATGACGGCGAGTTCCGGCGCCTGTTCGGCGAGGTGGCGGGCAGCCGCCTCGAGCGGGCGCGGCAGGGGGCGCGGGTCTCGGGGGCGGTGGTGCTGCTCAAGGGGCCCGACACCGTGGTCGCCCATCCCGACGGGCGGGCGACCGTCACCACCGATGCGTCGCCTTTTCTCGCGACAGCCGGGTCCGGCGACGTGCTGGCCGGCTTGATCGTCGGGCTGCTGGCCCAGGGCATGGAGCCCTTCGCCGCCGCCTCGGCCGCCGCCTGGCTGCACGGGCGGGCGGCGGCGGCGTTCGGCCCCGGCCTGATCGCCGAGGACCTGCCCGATATCCTTCCCGCAATCCTGGCCGATAAGGGGAGATTGGCCCATGAATGAGGTTCAGACCACCGCCGCCACCCTTTTGTCCCGCCTGAAGGGCCTGTGGCGCGACATCGCCGGATCGGACGGGGCGGGCAAGGTGCCGGCCTTGGCTCCGGCCCTGCCGGGAAGCGATCTCGAGCGCTTGCGCGCCCAGATGGAGGCCTGCCTGTCCGCCAAGGGCGGCGAGGTCTCTGCCCGCGCCAGGGCGGCGGCCCTGGGCCGCGCCTACCTGTCCCTGTCGGCCGAGGGGCGGGTGCGCTTCCTTCAACTGCTGGCCACCGGCTTCGGCCCGGACCGCGCCAAGGTGGACGCGGCGGTGGCGGCCCTGGCTTCGGCGGAGGACGATACCGCCCGCACCCGCGCCGAAATGGAACTGCGCGTGGCCCTGGAGCCGCCGCGTCTCAGGCTGCTGACCCAGTTCAACGCCCTGCCCGAGGGCGTCAAGTTCCTGGTGGACCTGCGGGCCGAACTGATGGGCCTCGGCCGCGAGCATCCCGATCTGATTCCGCTGGAGGGCGACCTGCGGGGGCTGCTGGCCTCGTGGTTCGACGTGGGCTTCCTGGTGCTGGAGCGCATCACCTGGCGTTCGCCGGCCGCCGTGCTGGAAAAGATCATGGAATACGAGGCGGTGCACGCCATCCAGGGCTGGAGCGATCTTAAGAACCGCCTGGATTCCGACCGGCGGCTCTACGCCTTCTTCCATCCGCGCATGCCCGACGAGCCGCTGATCTTCGTCGAGGTGGCCCTGGTGCGGGATATGGCCGGCAATGTCCAGGACCTGCTGGACCCCACTGCGCCGCTGGGCGACGTGGACAAGGCCGATACCGCCATCTTCTATTCCATCAACAACGCTCAGCGCGGTCTGGCCGGCATCAGCTTCGGCAATTTCCTGATCAAGCGGGTGGTGGATGATCTGTCGCGTGAGTTCAAGCAGATCAAGACCTTCGCCACCCTGTCGCCCATCCCTGGCTTTCGCCGCTGGCTGGAGGGGCGCCTGACCAAGGGCGAGCCCGGCCTGCTGACCGCCGCCGAGCACAAGACCCTGACCCGGGTAAGCGGCATGGCCGCCAAGGGCAGCCTCAAGGCGCTGCTGGCCGAGCCCGACTGGACGGCGGAGCCGCTGCTGGCCGAGGCGCTGGAAGGGCCGTTGACCCGCCTTGCCGCCCGCTATCTTACCCGCGAAAAGCGGGCGGACGGCGTGGCGGCCCTCGATCCGGTGGCTCATTTCCACCTGTCCAACGGGGCGCGCATCGAGCGGATCAACTGGATGGCCGATATGTCGGCCAACGGGCTCAATCAGTCGGCCGGGCTGATGGTCAACTACCTCTATGACCTGGGCGACATCGACGCCAACCACGAGGCCTATTCGGCCAGCGGCAAGGTGGCGGTGTCGGGGCGGGTCAAGGCGTTGGCGAAGGGGTAGGGGGAAAAGGGGAGCGGTGTTCCGCTCCCCTTCCTTGAACCGGCTCAGCCGGCGCGGATCTGCGATACGAAACGGTCCACCTGGGTTTCCAGTTGGGCGGAATCGCGCGACAGAGTGGAGGCGGCGCCCAGGACCTGACGGGCGGCGTCGCCGGTCTGGGCGGCGGCGGTGTTGACCCGGGTGATGGTCTCGGTGACCTCCGAGGTGCCCTGGGCGGCCTGCTGGACATTGCGGGCGATTTCGCCGGTGGCGGCGCCCTGTTCCTCCACCGCCGCGGCGATGGAGCCCGAGATGTGGTTGATCTGGCCGATGGTGGTGGCGATGCCGCCGATGGCGCTCACCGCGTCGCGGGTGGCCGATTGCACCGCCGAAATCTGGGAGGCGATCTCCTCGGTGGCCTTGCCGGTCTGGTTGGCGAGGTTCTTGACCTCGTTGGCCACCACGGCGAAGCCCTTGCCGGCGTCGCCGGCCCTGGCCGCCTCGATGGTGGCGTTCAAGGCCAGCAGGTTGGTCTGCGACGCGATGTCGTTGATCAGCTTGACCACCTGGCCGATCTTGCTGGCCGCCTCGGCCAGACTTTGCACCATCTGGTTGGTGCGGTCGGCCTCGAC
>Ga0265314_10004354_pt1 | contig 13183 bp, 15 predicted proteins | sample 4126metaG_FD_203106 | JGI IMG/M metagenome (GOLD analysis project Ga0265314, IMG submission 203106) | Rhizosphere microbial communities from Carex aquatilis grown in University of Washington, Seatle, WA, United States - 4-1-26 metaG | ecosystem: Host-associated > Plants > Roots > Rhizosphere >... | reverse complement strand
CTGCGCCGCACCGCAGCCGCCCCTCATAATAGTTGCTGGAGGCGCAGACCATGCCCGGCCGGCCGTTTCCCGCTCTCGTAGCCGCTCTCAGCCGCCGCTTTCGCACCCGGCGTATGGCTCGCTGTGTGGAAGAACTCGGGATCGGGCCGGACACTCGCGTCCTGGATGTCGGTGGCACCCTCGACATATGGCAGTTGGCGCCGTTGAGACCCCGTCTCGTCATCCTGAACGAGCCGCGGGCGATTGAGGCCCGCGACGGTGTGCCGGTCGTTTGCGCCGACGGGTGTGCTCTGCCGTTCCCCGATGCTTCGTTCGACGTCGTCTTCAGCAACTCGGTGATCGAGCATGTCGGCAACGCCGAGAACCAGGCGCGATTCGCCGCCGAGGTCCGCCGCGTTGGGCGGGCTTACTGGGTGCAGACCCCCAACCGGCACTATTTCCTCGAGCCGCACCTGCTCACACCGTTCGTGCACTGGCTTCCTCGATCCTGGCAGGCCCGCGTGGTGCGTTGGGGCACCGTGTGGGAGTGGATCGTACGGCCCTCGCCGGACCGGCGGGATTACTACCTGGAGCACTATCTGACCAGCGTCCCGCTGCTGGCAGCCCGCGATCTCGGCCGCCTCTTTCCGGGCGCGCACATACTTCGGGAGCGCTTTCTGGGCAGGGCCAAGTCGCTGGTCGCCTACCGCCGCGCCGGCGACTAACCACCCAGAGTCGTGCCGGCTCAGAACCGTGGCAGTTTGCGCAAAAGAGGTACCGTGTCGTCGTGCCCGGGCAGGTCGGCGTGGGCGATGACGCGCCATTCGGAATCAAGCGCACCGATGTAGCGTCCGTCGAGCAGGACGACGTAGCAGGACCGCCGCGGATACCACAGCGCGCGATAAGGCGGCCGCGCGCGTTCCTGGGCTGCGGGGCCCAGTTTGCGCACCACCGAGGTGTAGTCGTCGCCGGCCGTGAGGCCCATCCCGGACCCGGTGCGCCACAGGGGGACGAGCCGGATCAGCGCGACCAGCAGCACTCCCGCCAGCAGGACACACGCCAGCGCCACCGCAAGCCGCCGGTCTCGAGGTTTCGGAGTTGCCGTTCCCGAAATGCCGCCGAATCCGCTCCCCGGCGCTGCCGGCATCTCGACCACCCGCCGCCCGCAAGGCCACAGAACCCCCGCCTTGTACTCGAGTTCCTGCCGCAGCGAGACCGCCAACAGCGGGCTATCCGCGCCCGAAATCTCCCCGATCAGCCGCTTGGGAATCCAGACCTCGAGATCGGTCTTGAGATTCGAGATCAACAACTCCGGTCCGGCCGTCTTCCGGACCCGCCACTCGTTGTGCTCGACGTTCAGAATGGGAGGATACAGCGCGAAGGACCGCCGCTTGAGCGCTCCAAACTGCAACGGCATGGACAAATGGTACAACACGCGGGAACTCACATAAACCCGAGTTGCTCTGCAATGGCCGCCACATCTTCGGGCCGCACGCGGACCGGCTGACGCATCTCGTCCGGGCTGGCGCGCTCGTCGAAAGCCTTAAACAGGGCCATCTTAGCGACGGCGTATCGGTCTGTTGAGTTGAGCTCTCGCGGGCTGGACTCGAGCGCCGATTCAGAGAGCAGCACGGCCAAGGAAAAGTAAGTCCGGCGGTCCGCCGAGACCTGGAAAAAGTACTCGGTCCCACGGTGGCCTTCATAGAAGTACTGGTACACATAGCCACTGGCAGCGGAATAGGTCTTCAACCGGCGCACGGCGGGCGCACCCGCGAGCGGCGGCGGTTGTCCCCTTCTTCCCAGTTTGCGCAACCAGGCGAGCAATGCGGCCTCTGGCGGTGTGGCGGGTCCAAGGGGGACCCGCGCGGACCAGGGGTCCGCCCCACACGGCGCTAGCCCGATCTTCTCATACTCGTCGCACCGCGGCGTACAATCTGAGTGAGCGATGCTCCGCGTCACCTGGCTGGCCCTGACGACTGCCTGCACCCTTTGCGCGCAGGAGGCCACGCCTCCGCCGGCTGCCTCCCTGAAGTACACGGGCACTCCGATACGCGTCCCCGTTGAGTGCTCCCAGGACGACCTGCGCGCGCTTGGTTTGACCTGTCCCACCGTCCGCCCGTGCCCGGTATACCTTGAGCTCGACGCGATCGACGCGGCGGGCAGCGCGCTGTTCATCACCGGGAACCTGCACGCGGACGACGCCACGCTGTCCTCCATTCTGCTCGCGAGCGATGACGGCGGCACCACCTGGCGCGAACCGACCGAGCGCATACGCGGCGCCGGCCTGGATCTGGTTCAGTTCGCCGACTCCGAAACCGGATGGGTCAGCGGCGAGTCGCTAGGCGCCATCCCGCGCGACCCCTTTCTGCTGCTGACTCGCGACGGCGGAAAGACCTGGGAGAGCCGCCCCGTCTTCGGCGAGAGCCGCACCGGCACGATCGACTTCTTTCGCTTCGACTCGAAAACGCATGGCCGATTGTGGATCGGGCGGCCGCTCTCGGGCGAGGCGGGTAGCCTTTACGAAGCGTATGAATCCGAGGATGGAGGTCAGACCTGGACGCTGCGCGAAGGCGGCGACAAGCCGTTCCCGAAAGGCGCTCGTCCCGCCCCCTCCGGCGACTACCGGCTGCACGCCGACCGCGCCACCCGCGCCTACCGCGTCGAGCACCGCACGCCCGCGGGCTGGCATCCCGTGGCCAGCTTCCTGGTGCGCGCCGGCGAGTGCCGGGAGCCGGAGTCCGCGCCTACGCCGGAACCGGAAGTGCCGCCCACCGTCCCGGGCGAGGCCCAGCCATGAAGCACGATCCCGTCGAGCTCGAGCTGTTTCGCAACCTGCTGGTCTCGGTCGCGGAAGAAATGGGCGCCGTCCTGCGCCGCACCTCGTATTCGGCCAACATCAAGGAGCGCCGCGATTACTCCTGCGCGGTGTACGACGCGCAGGGCGAGACCGTCGCCATGGGCGACCACATGCCCGTCCACTTGGGCGCCATGCCTCTCTCCGTCCGGCACGTCATGGACGCGTACCGGCTCGCGCCCGGCGACGTCGCCATCGTCAACGACCCCTTCGCCGGCGGCACGCACCTGCCCGACATCACCGCGGTTTCGGCCGTCTTCAGCGAGGGCGTCGAAGAGCCGGCGTTCTATGTAGCCAACCGCGCCCACCACTCCGACGTCGGCGGCATGAGCCCCGGATCGATGCCGCTGGCGCGCGAGATCTACCAGGAAGGGCTGCGCATCCCGCCTTCGCTGCTGGTTCGCGGCGGCCGGCTGGACGAGGACCTGCTGCGCCTCATTCTCGCCAACGTGCGCACGCCCGAGGAGCGCCGCGGCGATCTGCTGGCCCAGTGCATGGCCATACGCCGCGGCCAGACCCGCCTGGCCGAAATCGCCGCGCGCTACGGAATCGAGACCGTCCGCCGCAACATGCGCGCGCTCCAGGATTACAGCGAGCGCATGATGCGCGCCGCAATCTCGGCTTTGCCCGCGGGCAGCTATCGCTTCGAAGACTGGCTGGACGACGACGGCGTTTCGAAACGCCCGGTGCGCATCGCGGTTTGCGTCACGCTCGACGGCGGCTCCGCGGTGGTCGATTTCACCGGCTCCGATCCGCAGGCGCAAGCCCCCGTGAACGCCAATTACGCCGTGGCTGTTTCGGCCTCCATGTACGTGTTCCGCTGCCTGATTACCGCTGACGTGCCGTACACCGCCGGGTTGCTGCGCCCCATACGGGTGATTGCGCCGGAGGGCAGCGTGGTGAACGCGCGGATGCCGGCGGCTATGGCGGCGGGGAACGTCGAGACCTCGCAGCGGATTGTCGATGTCCTGCTGGGCGCCCTGTCGGCCGCCGCTCCGGACCGCATCCCGGCCGCCAGTTCCGGCACCATGAACAACCTCAGCCTGGGCGGATGGGACGCCGTTCGCAACCGGCCCTTCGCCTACTACGAAACGGTCGCCGGAGGCATGGGCGCCTCAGCCGCGGCCCCGGGCCTCGATGCGGTGCACACGCACATGACCAACAGTTGGAACACGCCCGCCGAAGCGCTGGAGCATCAGTATCCGCTGCGCGTGCGCGCCTACCGTATCCGCGGCGGCTCGGGCGGGGCAGGGCGACATCGCGGCGGAGACGGCATCGTGCGCGAGATCGAGCTGCTCGCGCCGTCCCAGCTCACGCTGCTCTCGGACCGGCGCAAGCGCGGCCCCTATGGGCTCTTCGGCGGCCGGCCCGGCAAGCCCGGGCGTAATTCGCTGCTGCGGCGCGGGCGCGTCATCCGCCTTCCCGGCAAAGTAGCGCTCGATACGCGCGCGGGCGATGTACTGCGCATCGAGACGCCCGGCGGTGGCGGATACGGCGATCCGTTATTATGAATGATTCTGGAGGTCCTTTGAGTTCACTCGCAGATTCCGCCGGCGTCGAAGCGCGCCGGGTGGCCGACCGCCGCAAGGGGATTGGTCTGGTCGTCATTTGCACGGCTCTTGGGGCCGCCGGCCAGATCCTGATCAAGATGGGCGCCGACAAGTTGGTGCACCCGACGCTGTGGTCGACGTTTCTCGGCTTCTTCACCATCGCGCCATTATTCGCCGGCTACAGCCTCTACGCGGTGATGACGGTGCTGTTCATTTTCGCGTTGAAGGACGGCGAGCTCTCTATCCTGTACCCGATCATTTCGCTGACCTATGTTTGGGTGGCGGGCCTCTCATACTGGTTCTTCCATGACACGCTCAACTGGGCGAAGATGGCTGGCATCGTGATCATCGTGACCGGCGTCGCGGTGCTGGGAAAGGACGCCCATAAATGAAGACGCCAGTCGAATCGATGCTGCTGGTTTTGGTCGCTTCGTTTTTCGGCTCGATCGGCGCGGGCTTCCTGAAGGCCGGGGCCGCGAAGCTCCACGGCGGGTTGCGCTACCTGTTCCTGAATTTCAAGCTGGCGCTGGGCGTGGTTTTCTTCATGGGATCGTCCGTGCTTTACGTGCTCGGAATCAAGCACGGCCAGCTCAGCGTGCTCTATCCGCTGGTCTCGCTGAGCTACATCTGGGCGTTGGTTTGGGCCCGCGTCTTCTTCAACGAGAAGTTCACGACGCGCAAACTCGCCGGCCTCTGCCTGATCCTGCTGGGCATTCTCTTCGTGGGGCTGGGGAATAGATAATATGACTCGCTACAACTGGGCTTCGGTGGAGAGAGAGCAGTTGAATCCGCTGTTTTGGCGTCAGGTGATTCATGGGGACAAGATCACCATCGCGCGCCTCGAGCTCGGCAAGGGCTGCATCGTGCCAGAGCATGCTCACGTCAACGAGCAGATCTCCATGGTGACGGCGGGCCGGCTTCTTTTCCGTATCGCGGGGAGCGAGTTGACGCTCGAGGCCGGGGACGTGCTACACATCGCCGCGCACGAGCCGCACTCGGTCGAAGCGCTCGAAGACTGCCAGGTCACGGACGTTTTCTCGCCGCCTCGGGAAGACTGGCGGCGGGGCGACGACGCGTATTTGCGGAAGTAACGCCTCCAAAGTCCGCTCCCTCACGGTCGCGGTTCGGTGCTGTCAATCCAACCGCTTGTGGAAGCGCAGGGAGCTGGCGGTCAGCACGAAGGTCCCGTAAAGGAACAGCGCCGCGAACTGCGGCCAGAGCACCGAAAAGCCCGTGCCTTTCAGGAAGATTCCGCGCACGATGGTCATGAAATACCGCACCGGATCGAGATAGCTCAACAACTGCACCGGCAGGGGCATGTTGCGGATCGGGAACGCGAAGCCGCTCAGCATAAAGGCCGGCGTGAAGAAGAAGAACGAGCCCATCACCGCCTGTTGCTGGGTCTGCGAGATGGTGGAGACGAACAGGCCCACGCCGAGTGTCGTCATCAGGTAGACCACGGCCGCGCAGAAGAGCAACGGCACGCTGCCGCGCAGCGGAATGTGGAAGACAACCAGCGCGGCGGTGGTGATGAAAGCAACCTGCACCAGCCCGGCCAAGCCGAACGGCAAGGTCTTTCCGATCATCAGCTCGATGGGGCGCAGCGGGGTGACCATCAACTGCTCGAGCGTCCCGATCTCCTTCTCGCGTACGATCGCCATGGCCGTCAGCATCATGCTCACTAGCGTGACTATGTTGACCACCACACCCGGGACGAAGTAATTGCGGCTGAGCAAGTCGGGGTTGAACCAGACGCGGCTGCGGACGTCCAGGCTCGGCAGGCCAAGACCTACGGGCGCGCCGGTTGCTTCCGTCCGGCCAACCAGCTTCGCCTGCTGCTGCGCGGCTAAAATGCTCGCGCCATAGCCGCTGATCACCTGGTTGGCGTAAGCGGATGCGATGGAGGCGGTGTTCGAGTTGCTGCCGTCCACCAGCACCTCTACGCTGGTGGTCACGCCGTGTTGGATGTCGCGCCCGAAGCCGGGAAAGACGCTGATTACGGCGTGGACGCGGCTCTCGTCCAGCAGACGCTGCACGTCTTCCCCGCTGGCCGGCACCGCGACGAGGTCGAAGCGGGGCGAGCCCTGGAAAACCGCCAGCAGGTCGCGCGACTGCGAAGTGTGGTCGCGATCGAACCAGCCGATGCGCACGTGGTCCACGTCCAGGTTCACCGCGTAGCCGAAGACGAGCAACTGCACCAGCGGCGGCACGAACAGCAGGATGCGCATGCGCGGCTCGCGCAGCGTCTGGCGGAATTCCTTGAATACAATCTCGCGGATTCTCTTCCACATATCAGGCCACCTTCTGGCGCAGCTTGCGTGTCGCCAGCAAAAACACGATCGTGGCGAAGACGGTCAGAAACACCAGTTCGCCCCACAGCAGCCGGATGCCGATGCCCTTCAGGAACACGCCTTTCAGGATCGTCACGAAATAGCGCGCCGGCACCACATAGGTGATGATCTGGATCACGCGCGGCATGTTCTCGATGGAGTACACGAATCCCGAAAGCAGGAACGCCGGCAGGAACGAGCTGAGCATTCCCATCTGGTAGGCCAGGACCTGGGAGCGCGCCGTCGCGGAAATCAGAATGCCCAGGCTCAGCGATCCCAGCAGAAACAGGCAGCTCGAAACGATCAGCAGCAGAGGATTGCCGCGCAAGGGCACGCGGAAGACCAGCAGGCCGGCCAGGATCGAAATCAGCGTATCCACAAACCCCACTGCGAAGAAGGCCGCCATCTTTCCCAGCACGATTTCGGCCGGTCGCAGGGGCGTCGAGAGCAGTTGCTCCATGGTACCCATCTCCCACTCGCGGGCAATGGTGAGCGAGGTGATCAGCGCCGTAATGATGGCCAGGATCACGGAGATCAGCCCCGGCACGATGTAGTTCCGCGACTTCAGCTCGCTGTTGAAGAGCACCCGCAGGCGCCCGTCGATGGGCGATTCCAGCTTCGCGCCGCCGCGGAGGTTCATCGCCGCAGCCCGCAGCTTGAACGAGTAGGATTGGGTCATCGCATCGGCATAACCCTGGGCGATGGAGGCGGTGTTCGAGTCGCTGCCGTCATAGATGAGCTGCACCGGGGCCCTTCGGCCGGCCACCAGGTCTCGCGCGAAGTCGCGCTGGATCACGACCGCCAGCAGGCACTGGTCGCGGTCGATGGCCCGCTCGATCGCGCCGTAGTTGTCCACGTAGCCGGTGATGTGGAAGAATCGGGAGCCGGCGAACTGGGCGATGAGGTCGCGGCTCTCGGGCGTGTGGTCGGAATCGTAGATCAGCGTCGGGATCTGGTCCACATCCAGCGTGAGGCCGTAGCCGAAGAGCATCAACATGACGAACGGAACGGCCAACGCCATGGCCAGGCTGCGCGGGTCCCGCACGATGTGCAGCAGCTCTTTGCGAAACATGGCACGGGTGCGGCGGAAGCTCATGCGGCCCTCCGTTCTTCCTTTTCGATCATGGCCACGAAGACGTCCTCCATCGATGGCTCGATAGATTCCAGTAGGCGCACTTCGATGGCCAGCGACGCCAGGCGCTCTCGGATGAGCGGGCCCGCAGCCACGGCGTCATCGACGGTGACGTGCAGGCCGCCGCCAAAGACCGCCGCGTCGCACACACCATCGAAGCCTTCGAGCGCCTTCATGGTGCCCAGCACGTCCGATGTCTCAAGCGCCAGCAAGTGGTGCCCGGTGAGCGAGCGCTTCAACTCGGCCGGCGAGCCGAGCGCGACGATCTTGCCGGCGTACATCAGCGCCACGCGGTGGCAGTATTCGGCCTCGTCCATGTAGTGCGTCGAGACGAAGATGGTATGTCCAGCCTCGGAGAGCTGGTAGATCAGCTCCCAGAAATCGCGGCGCGCGATGGGGTCGACACCGGAGGTCGGCTCGTCCAGAAACAGGATGGGTGGCTCGTGCAGGATGGCGCAGCCGAGCGCGAGGCGCTGCTTCCATCCGCCAGCGAGCAGGCGGGTCATGGTGTGGCGGCGGTCTTCGAGCCCGGCCATTCGAAGCACGTAGTCGCGGCGCTCGGCGCGGCGGTCGTCCGCAACGCCGTAGATGCCGCTGAAGAAGTCGATGTTCTCGCCGACTTCGAGATCGTCGTACAGCGAGAATTTCTGCGACATGTAGCCGATCGAGCGCTTGATGGATTCCGACTCCGTGGCCACGTCGAAACCGCCCACGCGGGCCGTGCCCTCCGTCGGCGTGAGCAGGCCGCACAGGATGCGAATGGTGGTCGATTTGCCCGCGCCGTTGGGGCCGAGGAAGCCGAAGATCTCGCCGCGGCGCACGGCGAGCGAGACGTGATCGACGGCCACGAAGGTGCCGAAGCGCTTGACCAGGTCGTGGGCTTCGACCGAAAACCCGTCGTTGCCGCGTCCGCTCATGAGCGCGCCTCCCTGCTCGCCTCTTCCTTGCGGATGAGGGCGATGAATACGTCTTCGAGCGACGGCTCGATGCGTCGCACGGTGGCCTCGCCCAGGCCGGCCACGGCGTCCAGCGTCGCCCCTGGAGCGAGGAAAACGTGCAGCGTTTCGCCCGCCGGCTCCACGCTGACCACGCCCGCAGTTCGCGCCAGGACGTCACGTGCCGCGCGGCGGTCGCGCACACGCACCTCCCAGCAGGTCTCCTCGAGTGAGGTTCTGAGCGCCGCGGGCGCATCGCAGCGGATCAGGCGGCCGCGATCGATCAGCCCTACGCGGTTGGCGCGCTCGGCTTCGTCCAGATACGCCGTGGTGACGAAGACCGTCATTCCGTCTTTGACGAGCTGGTAGAGAATGGCCCAGAAGTCGCGGCGGGAAACAGGGTCGACGCCGTTGGTCGGCTCGTCGAGGAAGAGCACTTCGGGATGGTGCAGCAGGGTGCACATGAGCGCGAGCTTCTGTTTCATGCCGCCCGAAAGCTTCCCTGCCTGGCGGGCCCCAAACGGTTCCATGCGAGTCATGCGGAGCAGGCGCGCGGTGAGCGCTTCCCGCTCGGCGCCGACCACTCCGAACAGGTCGCCGTAGAACGCCATGTTCTCAGCCACGGTCAGGTCGGCGTAGAGGCCGAAGCGCTGGGCCATGTAGCCGATTCGGTCCTTGACCGCGTCGGGCTCGCGCGCCACGTTGTGGTCCGCGACCCAGGCCTCGCCTTCGGTCGCATCGAGGAGGCCGCACATGAGGCGCAGCGTGGTGGTCTTTCCCGCCCCATCCGGCCCCACCAGGCAGAAGATCTCGCCGCGCGCGACCTCGAGGTTGAGATGGTCGAGCGCGGTCAGCGGGCCGAAGCGGCGGGTGAGGTTGGTTGCGCGAATCATGAAAGACTCCCGAACAAATCTGGCCACGAATGGACACGAATGAACACGGACAAGAAAGCGGCTTTTGATTCGTGTCTATTCGTGTGCATTCGTGGCCAGCCTTCTTTACTCACCGCCCAACTGAATTTCGGCGTCGGCGGGCATGTTGGATTTCAGCTCGCCCTTGGGGTTCTCGACCTCGATTTTGACTCGGTAGACCAGCTTGGCGCGCTCTTCCGCGGTCTGGATCTGTTTCGGCGTGAACTCCGCTTCCGAAGAGATGAACGACACGCGGCCGTGGTAGATCTTGCCGGGATAGGAATCGGTGGTGACGTCGGCTTTCGAGCCCAATTTGACTCGGCCCAGATCGTCTTCGCTGATATAGGCGCGCACCCAGGGGTGATCGATATCTCCGACGGTAAGCACGGCCGTGCCGGCCGCAACGACCTCGCCGACCTCAGCCGACTTGACCAGCACCACGCCACCGATGGGCGAGAAGGCCTCGGTGTCGTCCAGTTGGGTCTGAATGACGGTCAGGTCGGCCTTGCGCTGGCCCAGATCGGCCGTGCGCTGGACCAGTTGCTGGCGCTGGCGCTTCAGTTCCAGGCGCTGCGCTTCGGCCAGCCGCAATACCGCCTGCGCGGTCGCCAGTTGGGCGCGGCTCGCGTCGATGTCCTCCTTGCGCGGGCCTTCGAGCACCAGGGCGAGCTGCTCGCGGGCGGTCTTCAGTTGCGCGTCGGCCGTCTCGTAGCGGGTGCGGTACTGATCGAAATCGGCGGGCGAGATGTCTTCGTTCTTGATCAGCTCCTGCCCGCGCTTCCAGTCGGCGGCGGAACGGTCGTATTCGGTCTGAGCGCGATCGACGGCCGCCTGCGCTTCCTGTTTCTCCTGCACGCGCGAGCCGGCCACCAGCGCCGCCAGACGCGCCTCGGCGGCTTTGACCTCCGCGCCCCTCTGCTGGATCTGCCCTTCGAGCGTCTCGGCCTGGAAGTCGATGGCGGTGGTCTGCTGCGCCAGTTGCGAATCGGCGGAGGCGACGCCGCCCACCGCCCGTTCACGCTGGCCGACCAACTGGTCCTTGTCGAGGCGCGCCAGGAGCATGCCTGCGGTCACGCGGTCGCCTTCGTCTACGCGTCGCTCGATCAGCTTGCCCGGAATCTTGAAAGAGATGTTGACCTCGGTGAGCTCGATGTTGCCCGACACGCGGATGGAGTGGCCATCGCCGCGGTGGAACCAGGAGCGCGCTCCGATCACCACCACGGCGGCAACGACGACTAGTACGATAACGGGGATGAGTTTCTTCTTCATGGCCTGACTCCTTATTGAATGAACTGCCGGATGGCGCCCATGGCCTGGGCCAGATTGATGCGTGCGATGTTGTAAGCGAGCAGCGCCGAAATGCGGTTGTCGCGCGCCCGCGCCAGGCGGGTCTGGGCGTCAACCGGCTCCAGGCTGTTGGCGACGCCCGCGGCGTAACGCCGCTGCGCCTGGGCCACCTCGCGTTCCGACTGATCCAAGCCTTCCGTCGCGACCTTCAGCTCGTCTTGGGCGGAGTGCAGGCTGTCGAAGGCGAGACGGATCTCGAGTTCGAGCTGCTGACGGAGGTCGCGGGTCTCGATCTGCGCCTGGCGGAGCTGGGAGGAACTCTCGGCGCGTCGCGCGTCGCGGCGGCCGCCGTCGAAGATGGGGACGCGGAGCTGGACGCCGTAGGTGCGCGTCGGCGAGGCCGAGTCCATGCCGGTACCGATGGTGCCATAGTCGGCGAAGCCGTTGAGCGAAGGCAGGCGCTCGAACTTCACGCCGCTGTAACTGAGGCGCGCGTTTTCCTCGCGCGTCTTCTGGGCTTTCCAGTCCGGCCGCGCGGCCAGCGCTTTCTCGACAGCATCCGGCACCGCCATTTCCGCGGCGGGCTGGTAGCCGAGCTTGTCGGCCAGCTCGAAATCCGTATCGAGCTTGAGCCCCACCGCGCGCAGCAACTGCAGCCGCGCCGCGCGCAGATCGTTTTGGGCCACCAGAAGCCGCTGGCGCTCGTTGGCCAGCTCGACCTGGGAGCGCGTTACCTCGATGGGAAGGCCGGTACCGGCCTGCTTGCGGTCTTCCGCCAGCTTCGCGGTGGCGGCCGCCAGTTCCACATTGGCCTGGGCGGCCTCCACGTGGGCCTGCTCCGCCAGCGCCATCATGTAGAGCGACGCGACCTGCGTGCTGACCTGGTCGCGCGCGCTGTCGCTATCGGCTTGGGCGGCGCGGATGCCCGTTCGGGCGGCCTGGAACCGCCGGATCGAGCTGAAGTCGAAGACGGTCTGGGTGGCCTGCACGCGCGCGTCAAACGTGGTGAAGGGGCCGACGAGGGTGGGAAAAACGAAGCCGGGGATCGGGATGTGAAAGCTGACACCCAGGGCGGCGAGGTTCTGCGTCTGGTTCCGGTCGGAGACGTAGGACTCCAGGTCCGGCAGCAGCGCCGCGCGCGATTCGGCAGACCGCATCTGGGCCTGGCGGATGCTTTCGCCCGCGATTTGCACCTTGGCGTTGCCGTCCGGAGAAAGGGCCAGGTCGACGGCCTGTTTCATGCTCAGCTTCAACGGGGTTTGGGCCGCGGCCGTGGCGGCCAGCGTCGCGAGAATCAAGAGGGCGCGTCTCGGCATGCATGCGTTACCAGCTCGGACCGGGGCAGGTTTCACGCTGGCTCTCCTTTCGTTCTGGAATGCACCGGCGCGCGGCAGCCGGCGGCGACGAACGTGATGAGGCGGTCGAGCATGCCATCCACGTCGCTGGTGTCGCATCGGCCGCCGGAGACGACCTTGATGTGGCGCTGGCCGGCGACGATGTGACTCATGGCGCCTATGGCAAACTGCAGTCTCCACATCAGCTCGACATCGGGAAGGTCGGGCAGCGAGCGCCGCGCGGCAGCCAGAACCCGCGTGATCACCGGCGCGAACTGCCCGGTGAACAAGTGCTCGAATACGTCGCCCGGTTCGGTGTGAGCGCGTCCGATCAGGTTCGCCGCGAACGCGCCGCCCTCCGGCGTGCTGGCCATGCGCAGCACCGGTTCGAGGACGGCCCGCAACAGGTCCTCGACGACTAGTGGCCGGCCGGCCGCTTCTTTTTCGAGCCGGTCGAGCGTGGCGAGCCGCTGTTCGTTGAGTGGCCCGATGCGGCGATCGAACACCGCGGCGATGAGGTGATCTTTGGACTGGAAGTGGTAGTTGACCGCGGCGAGGTTGACGCCGGCCTCGGCAGTGATGTCGCGGAGGGAGGTTTGGGCGAAGCCGCGTTCGGCAAAAAGTTGTTCAGCGGCGTCGAGGATGCGGTCCTTGGTGCTGGAGGCCTTGGCTGTCTCAGTCATACGTATGCTTGAAACCTTCGTATGCTTCAATTATACGTATGATCCAGAGCCCGTCAAGCGCTTTTCTTGCCTCATGCTATACTGATCCCCGCTGGTGAGACAGTTCGCCTTGTGCTTGATTCCGCTCCTCTTCCTGACCTCCGCCTACAGCCAGATGAACAGCTACCGATCCCAAATTGTTGTGGATC
>Ga0265314_10004351_pt1 | contig 13193 bp, 14 predicted proteins | sample 4126metaG_FD_203106 | JGI IMG/M metagenome (GOLD analysis project Ga0265314, IMG submission 203106) | Rhizosphere microbial communities from Carex aquatilis grown in University of Washington, Seatle, WA, United States - 4-1-26 metaG | ecosystem: Host-associated > Plants > Roots > Rhizosphere >... | reverse complement strand
CAGATGAGCTGACTTAGTTCAGGGAACCTGAAAGAGGAGAGGAACTGCTCGCTCAGTCTTAAGACTATGCTAAATCCTTACGTTTGTCCAATTTCGAGACAAACCGGTGGCGGCAGCCCTAGCGGGCGGCGAGTGGTTCCTGTGAGCGCAAAGCCGCAATGCGTTCGCGGGCGTTCTGCAGGGCGCGCTTGACGTGACGTGGCGCGGTTCCCCCTGGGACATCGTGCAATTCGAGTACCTCGGGAAGTCCGAGATGGGAGTGGAACGCCGCGTCAAAACTGGCATGGATCGCTTGCAGGTCGGAGAGGGGCAGTTTTTGCAGATCACATCCGCGTTCCACGGCTAACTGCACAGCCTTGCCTACCGCTTCGTGGGCGAGGCGTGAGGGCACTCCGCGTTCGACGAGGTATGCGGCAGCGGCCCAGGCGTTCATGAAGCCCGATTGCGCCGCCTGATTCATCTTGGCGGCATTGAATTCGACCGCGTTCATGAATCCAGTCACGAGCGGCAACATGCCGATGATAGTGTCGGAGGCATTGAAAACGGGTTCCTGTGTCTCCTGCAGGTCTTTGTTGTACGCGAGAGGCAGCCCCTTCACCAAAGTTTGCAGCGTGGTGGCGCATCCCATGACGCGCGCCGCCTTGCCGCGCACCAACTCCAGTAAGTCGGGATTTTTTTTCTGCGGCATGGCGCTGCTGCCAGTGGAGTACGGCTCGGGCAAGTCAACGAATCCGTAAGCAGACGTCGAGAACAAAATCATTTCTTCTGCCCAGCGGCTGAGGTGAAGCGCGAGCAACGAAAGCGCGTCGACGAATTCGATGGCGAAATCGCGGTCGCTGGTGGCGTCGATGCTGTTCGCGGTAGGGCCATCGAAGCCCAGCTCCGCGGCCATGGCTTGACGATTGATGGTGAGCGTGGCGCCGGCGACAGCGCCTGAGCCCAGCGGGCATAGGTTAGCGCGCTTGCGGCAGTCGGCGAGGCGAGCGGCATCGCGCAGAAACATTTCGACATAGGCCAGCAACCAGTGGGCGACCAAAACGGGCTCTGCCGGCTGTAGGTGCGTATAAGCGGGCATAGCTGATGGCGAAGCCGTGCTGCCTGCGGCCTCGGCGCGCGCCAGGATCGCCTCGATCCAATCGGCGATCAGCGCTTGCAGGGTGTCGACGCTCTGGCGCACGAAGAGGCGCAGATCGGTTGCGATCTGCTCGTTGCGACTGCGTCCGGTGTGCAACTTGTAGCCGGTGGGGCCGATCAGAGCAGCGAGTTGCTTTTCCACGAAGTGGTGGACGTCTTCCGCTTCAGGATCGTTGAGAAACTCTGGATCGGACTGGGCGCGACGGGCAATGTCCCCTAGCGCTTTCGCGATTTCAAAAAGTTCATCGGACGACAGCACGCCGGCCTGTTGGAGAGCGTTGGCGTGGGCGCGGCTGGCGGCGAGTTCAAAGGGCAACAGCCGTTGGTCATAGGGAAACGACCGCTGCCATTTTTCAAATTCGGCGTCCAGCGGTTGCCGGAAGCGGCCGGACCACATCTTCACAGTGCGACCTCAGGGGCTAAAGCCCTCGTCGAACCGACGTCGCTACCGCAGCGCTGAAGCGCTGCGCCACCCAAAGACGCGCCATCCGAAATGAACATCTTCATTACGCAACCTCTACCTTCCCTTTCACCTGCGTCTGGGCGCGGCAACGCGAGGGCAATCCCAAAATGCGGATGAACCCTTCAGCGTCTTTCTGATCATAACTTGCGCCCATGGTGAATGAGGAGAGGTCGGTGCGGTAGAGCGAGTAATCCGATTTTCGGCTGACGATGTCGACGTTGCCTTTGTACAGCGACAGCGTGACCGCGCCGGTTATGTTCTGTTGCGTGGTTTCGACGAAGGCGTCCAGAGATTCGCGCAGCGGCGTGAACCACAGGCCAAAGTAAACCAGCTCGGCATACTTCAGCGCTACGTGTTGCTTGAAGTGCAGCAGGTCGCGATCGAGGCAGAGGGCTTCGAGTTCGCCGTGAGCAGCGAGCAGCAGGGTGCCCCCGGGAGTCTCGTAGCAGCCCCGCGACTTGATGCCGACGAAGCGGTTTTCGACCAGATCGATGCGTCCCACCGCGTTGCGTCCGCCGATTTCGTTCAGCAGTTCGACCAGCGACACGGGATCGAGATTCATGCCATTCACCGAGACGGGCACGCCTTTTTCGAATCCGATTTCGACTTGTTCCTCCTGATCGGGAGCCTCTTGCGGCGACTTCGTCATTTGCCAGGTGCTCGCGAAGGGCGCGTTGGCGGCGTCCTCCAGTTCCCCGCCTTCGTGGCTGACGTGCCAGAGATTGCGATCGCGGCTGTGAATCTTCTCGCGGCTCGCGGTTACGGAAATGCCTCGCTTCTCGGCATAGTCGAGACAATCTTCGCGCGATTTCAGATCCCACTCGCGCCACGGCGCCACGACTTTCAGCTCGGGAGCGAGCGCCTGGTAGGCCATCTCGAAGCGGACCTGGTCGTTGCCTTTGCCAGTGCATCCGTGGCCGACGGCCGAGGCGCCTTCGCGCAGCGCGACTTCCACCTGATGTTTCGCGATCACCGGACGAGCAAGCGAGGTGCCGAGCAGATACTTGTTTTCATACACCGCCCCGGCTTTCAGCGCGGGCCAGACGTAGCCGGCTAGAAACTCTTCGCGCAGATCCTCGACCACAACCTTGCTGGCTCCGGTCTTGTAGGCCTTTTCGACCACCGCCTCGACGTCGTCTCCCTGGCCCACGTCGGCGACCATGGCGATCACGTCATAGGCATAGTTTTCCTTGAGCCACGGAATGATGATGGAGGTGTCGAGCCCACCGGAGTAGGCGAGAACAATTTTCTCTTTCTTAGGCATGTGCGCTCCTTGCGGGAAAGCGGCCTACGCCGCCGCCCAATAGCCATACGAGAATGGCTTTTTGAATGTGCAGACGATTTTCCGCCTGATCGAACACGACCGAGTTCAGCGAGTCGATGACCTGGTCGGTCACCTCGCAGCCGCGATGCGCGGGCAGACAGTGCATGAATAGCGCACTGGGCTTGGCGAGCTGCATGAGCGCGGCATTCACTTGGTAGGGCGCGAAAATGGCGGCGCGTTCTTCCGCCTCCTGTTCGTGCCCCATGCTGGCCCAAGCATCGGTGTAAACGGCATCGGCTCCGGTAACGGCCTTGCGCGGATCGGTCATAATGCGCAGCGAAGCCTTGGTTTTGTCCGCGATGGCCTCGGCCATGGTGACGATGACGGGATTGAGCCCGTAGCGCTCCGGTGTCGCAATGGAGACTTTCGCGCCCAGCGAGGCGCCTGCCAGTAGCAGCGAGTGCGCCATGTTGTTGCCGTCGCCAACGTAGGCAAAATGAGTTTTCGAGAGATCGCCGAAATGCTCCTGCAAGGTGAAGAAGTCGGCGAGCGCCTGGCAGGGATGTTCGAGTTCGCTCAGGGCGTTGATCACCGGAACGGCAGCATAGGTGGCCATCTCTTCGACCGTGGCGTGGCTGAACGTGCGCAATACGATGAGATCGATCCAGCGCTCGAGATTGTGGGCGATGTCGTAGAGAGACTCGCGGGCATTGAGCCGGCTGGCCGTCTGATCGACAAAGAATGTGCTGCCGCCTAGGCTGTCCATGCCGGCTTCGAAGGTGAGGCGGGTACGCAGCGAAGGTTTCTCAAAGAACATGACCATCTGCTTGCCGGAGAGAACGCCGCGATAGTCCGCAGGACGCTGCTTGAGCATGGAGGTGAGGTTAAAGAGCGCAAGGATCTCGGCGGGCGTGAGGTCCTGGATGGAAATGAGATCGCGCGGCGCGGCTGTTTCCGGCAGCAAACTCGTTTTCGGCGGATCCATCAGTGCCACGGTTTCGTTTCTCATATGCAAGTAACACTCCATTAAAGGTGTCAAGTCCTAGGTCTTAGTTCTCAGAACTCGTTTTTCCTGACACCTGAGACCTAAGACCTGACACCTGATTTTCTACGACAGCTCGCGAATACGCCGGGCAAGCGCGTGTGCTTTCTGTTTGTCGGTAGCGATGACCAGCACGGTATCGTCGCCGGCAACGGTTCCGACCACCTCAGGCCAGTGCGAGGCGTCGAGCGCGGCAGCGACGGGCTGCGCGCTGCCCACCGTGGTCTTCACCACCAGCAGGTTCTGGGCCTGGCGAATTTCGACCACAAACTCGCGCGCCAGATGCATCACCGAGGGCAAAACACCTTCCGTGCCCAGGTTCTTACCAGCCCGCCGATAGCCCTCGGGGCCTTTGACGAGTTTCAGTTCGTGAATGTCGCGGGAAAGCGTAGCCTGGCCCACGTCGAAGCCCTTGCGCTCCAGCCGGTGCTGAAGCAAGTCCTGGCTTTCGACAGGTCCGTCGTCGAGCAGATCGAGGATCGCTTGGTGGCGCGCTGTTTTCGACATGAATAAAAATGCAATGTAATGCATAAGTATCCATGTGGGCGGATGGCTGTGTCAAGCGGGAAATGCGCTGGGGAATGCTCCGGGTGACGGGGAGTTTCGGCACTCCGCTCCCGTCACTCAGTCGTCGCCGAGTTCTCTATTGCCGCGCCGTGCTGGCCGGGATCTGGAAGTCCACGCCGCGCTCGTCGTTGGCTTTGCGGGTGGCGGGGAGATCGAGGTCGGCGAGCACGATCTTGTGGGTGCGTCCCGCGGCCAGGTCAAAGTCGAAAAGCGTGTTGCCCACGATGGCATAGTTGAGCACTTCGGAGCGGTGGCCGTCTTTGAAGACGAGGACGGTCGAGGGCTGGGCAGCCACGGAATCTTCCGTTTCATCCGGAGTTGGCTTGGCGGAAGCGTCCGCCTTCGAGGCCGACTGACGATCCTCGGCTGGTTTCGTGGCAGTATCCTGGGTTGGCGGGTCAGGTGCCTGGACGCCGTCGACATCGGAAGAATCAATATCGGGCGAATCGGCGTCGGGCGAATCATCGGCGGCTTCCGGAGCATAGGGAACAGCGTATGGAATATAGACCGGTTCGATGACGCCGACCAGAAAAGCGGCGTGATCCTCTCGGTGGTGGCGCTCGGAGCGCAGCGGCGGCTTCGGTCTCGCCGGCAGAAAAAAGTTGGCACAGCAGTTTCCAAAAACAGGCCAGTTGTTGCTGTAACTGGTTGGCCCGGAGGGCGTCACGCTGGGCCGGACACCACGAGTGTTACTTGCTCCGGAACCAATTGAAGTCGCCGAGGGGGACACACCGTTAACCTGAGCATGAACGGCCAAACCGGCAGCCAGGGAGAACACCAGCAGGAAGGAAAGTAGGAAACAAAACCGCACACGGGCCAGCATGGGAGGCCTCCCCCCGCCTAGGGTACAACAGTTTGACGCTTAACCAATTAGAACTCACGCTGCGGGAGAAGTTGCGCGAAAAATTCGCACGGGCGACCAAATCTGCTGGTTGCGCGGCCGGTTACGCCGCAGTCAGGGGCGCACGGGAAGTCATCCGGCGCAATTCGAGCATGCGGTGGCGGACGTAGCCGTCCTCGGTCAAATGGGCGGAAGCAATGGCTTTGCGACTGATGGCCACCATTTGGTCGAGCGGGCGGCGCTCAGGGAAATGTGGGTCGAGTTCCCGGCAGAATTCACAAGGCCGGCTGGAGCGCGTGTCGAAGCGATAGATGACAGAGGGATTAATGTGTTCCACGAGAGACGGCTCCTGGGTGGGCGACTGCGAACTCGCCCGGTTTGTGAAGCAGAGTCACATTACTACGCTGCCCCGGCTGATTCATTCACTGTCTTGGGTGACGCCCTTTTTACTACAAGGGACCGCGCCGAGACAAGCCCTTCGTGGCGGGCGCAAATCTACTGCTTTCGCGATACCTCAAGTGTACAGGAAGCGCCGGAACCCGGCTCTAACGTGCGGCGACGCTAGGCTTTCATTTCTGGCATGATAAGGCCACGTCTTGTTTTCGAGATTATGCGGGATAACATTGCGGAGACCGTGTGACTCACATTGATGCCAATCCGAGCACTCTGTTCTTTTTCGATGTGGACGATACGCTGCTCGACAACGATCGCGTGGCCGACGATCTGAAACGGTACCTCGCGAATCAGGTGGGCGGGGGCAGCGCCGCGCGCTATTGGGAAATTTTCGAGCAGTTGCGCACGGAACTGGGATACGCGGACTATCTGGGTGCGCTGCAACGCTATCGTGTCGAGCGGCCGCGCGATCCGAAGCTGCTGGCCGTCTCGCACTTCATGATCAATTATCCCTTTGCGAATCGGCTGTTTCCCGAGTCGCTGGATGCGGTGGAGTACGCGCGGCGGTTGGGACGGGCGGTGATCCTGACCGACGGCGACGTGGTCTTCCAGCCGCTCAAGATCGACCGGTCGGGCCTGTATGAAGCCTTCGACGGGCAAGTCCTGATCTGCATCCATAAAGAACTGGAACTGGACGATGTGGAAGCGAGGTATCCGGCGGCGCACTACGTGATGGTGGACGACAAGGTGCGCATTCTGGCGGCGATCAAGGAGCATTGGGGCGCGCGGGTGACTACAGTGTTTCCGCGCCAGGGACACTACGCGCACGATGCGGCGCTGGTGGCCAGGTATCCGAAGCCGGACATTACCCTGGAGCGGATTGGAGAGTTGCAGAACTACTCGCTGGAACAGATTCTGGTGGCGGCTGGAAAGTGAGCGTCTACTCGGCTTCTTCCTCTTCTTGAGACGCGCCGGCTTGGACCAGACTTTCCAATTCCCGGCTCAGCTTGGCGCGGCTGGTTTCGGGCAGTTCCAGGAAGCGGAAAGGTTGCAGGCATCCCTGCGTGGCCCACATGGGAAATAACATTTGCGCGCGGCAGCGGATGCTGGTGATGCCGAGGTGGAACAGGACTGTCACCCGGATGCCTTCGTCGAGCGGATGTTCGAGCGAGACCAACCCGCCGTTCACGGAAAGCTGACTCATCCGGCCGCGAATCTGGCGCCCGTTTTCAAGCACGACCAGAGCAAGGATGGAGCCGCCGAGTTTGACGCGCAAGCCCCGTTTTCCCTTTTGGATGGCGGCTGTAGAGGACATTCTCCGTCAGTATGGCTCAGGCGGCGGCGGCAGGGCAGATTACTAAAGTTAGGCCCCTACTTTAGCCTTCTCTTTCCGGTTGGCGCGGCTGCACCGCGCGTGCGAGAATGCTCCACGGTTTGGAGGTGAAGATGACGAAACGACTGGTGATGCTGGCTTTGGCGGCTTCCATGACGATTTGCGGTCTTGCGCAATACGGCTTTGCGCAAAAGCGAACGAAAGTCTCTGCTGCTAGCGGAGCGGTCGATAAAGCCTACCTGCAGAAGATTTGGGATGGCTGGGCGACGCTCGATGCAGCGGGGCAGAAACAGTACTACGCGCAGGGACCGCACGTGTTCTTCGACGTTTCCCCGCTCAAGTATGGCAGTTGGGACGAATATCAGTCCACGGTGAGCAAAGAGCTGGCGGAATACAAAGCGGCCCGCTTCACGGTGAATGACGACGCGCAGATTCACAAGAGCGGCGATGCGTACTGGGTCACGGCCACGGTGGCGTCGGACATGACGCAGAAGTCGGGCAAGCGTGAGATGGCCACATTCCGTTGGACGGCCGTCTTCGAATCGCAGGATGGGAAGTGGCTGATCGTGCACGAACACGTGTCGGAGGCGCAGCCCTAATAGGCTGCAGGTGTCCACGCTGCAGTTTCACCGCAGCGGATACAACCAGTCAGTGGTAGCCCTTCCAGAAAAAGTACGCGGTCATTGCTGTTCCCACCGCAATGACGAAGCCGCGGATCCACGACCCAGGGAGTTTCTGGGCGTAGTGCGCGCCGAGGTATCCGCCGAGGACCGCGCCTACGATCATGACACTGCCCTGCTTCCAGACCACCGCGCCGGCCACGACGAAAGTGATGACCGCGATGCCGTTGATGATCCCGCCCAGCACGACTTTCAACGCGTTCATGGCGTGAATGTCGGTCATGCCGAGCGCGGCGAGCATGGCGAGGTTCAGAATCCCAACCCCGCCGCCGAAATAGCCTCCGTAAACCGCGACCACCAACTCGAACACTGCCGCTACCGCCAGAGCCGAGGTGGAAGCATCGCTGGCGATGGAGCCTCCAGAGCCGTGTGCCAGGCGTCCACCGAGCGTAAACAGCAGCGTGGCTCCCAGCATGAGCCAGGGCAGAACGCGCAGGAAGGTTTGCGCGGGCGTGTGCAGTAAGAGGTACGCGCCAGCGATGCCTCCAATCACGCTGGTGACGGCGAGCGGGATCATGACGCGGCGCGAAACGTCGAGATGCTTGCGATACGCTCCGCCGCTGGCCGTCGTTCCCACCCAGAGCGCTACGGTATTGGTGGCGTTGGCCGCGATGGGAGCGACTCCGCTAAACATCAAGGCCGGAAAGGCGACGAAGCTGCCGCCGCCCGCGACCGCGTTCAGCGCGCCGCCGAGAGCACCGGCAAGAAACAGAAAGATTGCGGTGTGCAGGCCCAAGTACAAGATGTATCACGGCCGAGGCTGTGAGTAGAAGCTCCGACCTCTTTCACTCCTCTTTCACGGGGCGAGGCCCTTGTCGTACATCGCGCCGTAGTCGAGGTATTGCGCGACGGGGTTGTCCCAATAGCTGATTTCCACCTTTCCGACCTCGCCGTTCTTGCCAAAGCTGGCCGTCAAGTGAGCGTTCACGCCGGCAAAATATGTGGGCAGGTTGAGTTTCCGATAACGCGCCAGCATCTGGTCGCGCAGCGCCGGATCGAAATGAACGCCGTAATTGTCGACTAGGGCCTTGATGGCGTCGTAATCCCCCTCCGCCTTGGTGCGCATAAGTTCCGCCAGAAGCGTGCCTACGCCCTGACGCATCTTCTGATAGTCGGCCACGCGAACGTAGGTCTTGCCGTCGCGTGTGAACTGTTCGATGGCGCCGGGAACCTTGTCGGCGATGTAATGCGCGATCAACTGTCGGTCGCGCTCGTGGTCTTCTTCAATCGTGTCGCCGTGCGGAATGCGCCGCAGTTGGCTCAAAGCGACCAACGCCGCGCTGTCATACATGGCCTTCGCGACTTCTTCCTGGTTGGCAATCAGCCCAAGTTCTTTCAGCTTGGGATCCCACACGTTCCACAAAGCCATCAAGTCGGCGCGCCCTTCCTCAAGCGTGGAAAAATATTCCTTCAGGAAGGGTTCCGCTCCGCCACTCACGCGTTCGCTCAGCTTACCGGAGCCATGGCCGATGACTTCGTGCAATGCCGTCATCAGGTCCTTGGCTTCCGTGCCGTACTTCGCAGCGCGTTCGATCTCGGCGGGTCCGGCGGCGAACTCCGCGATCGCCGTCTTGCCGGTGGCTTTGTCCAGGGCGCGGCTGCTTCCGGTAAACAGAAAATTCTTCGAGCCGTATTTCTCGTGGATTTCATTTTCGTTGGGCAGATTGTCGCCAATCGTGCTCACGGCGAAATCACCACTTTCGATCAGGGTTTCAACTGCTTTTACCACCGGAAGTTTGAACGACTCGCGCTTGTACTTCGCGTCCCAGGGGGCCTTCGCTTCAAAATAGGCGGCGTTCTCCGCGAGTTTCTTCATGGCGGTCGTGACGGGCTTATCGGTGATGGTGACAAAACTCTGCGAGCTTCCTTTCGCGCCGCGGGCGTCGCGATAGAACTCGATGAAGCCGTTGTCAAAGTCGACCGTGGCATCGTTCTGCACCCAGGCGGTGCCAAACGCCACCCAGTCCGCGTAATCGCCGGTCTGGTAGAAGCGGATGAGATGGCTAATCGCCTCGGCTTGCGCAGGCTCGGCGTAGGCGCGCGCTTTCTCGAAGCATTCGTTAGCCTTTTTCAAGAACGTGGCGTACAGTCCGGGAGGAAACTTGCCGTCGGGCGTGCCGGCGCGATAGACGAGTTCGCTAAGCTTGCCGTCCGCCGCTTTGACCACCCGCGAATTCAGCGGATACTTTTCTTGAAACCCCTTCAAATCGTCCAGACTCAGGCCCGGATAAAAAGTATTGGAGCTCGCCTGGATCGTGTCTTTTCCGCCCGACGGACTTTTCGCCGTAATCATCGGCTCAAACGCGGGGTCAAAAAACGAAGCTCGCAATGACTCCACTTCCCGCGTCACGGATGCTGGTTGGTTCAGCGGCGGGAGATCGGCGTAGGGCGTCCGAAAAGCCCCGTTCTGCTGCGCGATCAGCGCGGCCTTTTCCAGTTGCTCAAAAGTGAAGGAGGGCAGAAATTTCTGGGAAGTCAGCTCGTTGTGATTGCCGCGGTTGGCCCAGAAAAATTTCGCGAATTCGGCGATCTTCGCCATTGCCGCCGGATCGATCCCTTTCGGATGCGCCATGATTTCTTCGAGCAGACGCTTCTGCTGCAGACCGTAGGCGGATAGCTGATCGTAGATAATCGGGTCGGTAGCGATCGAAGCCTGCGTCAGCCAGTACGCCAGGGCCTGCTGCCGGGGCGTGAGCGCCTGGAAGCTGGGAGCCCGCAGTTGAATGAATGCCGTGTCGCCGACGCGTTCGACGAGGACGTTGCTGGCGTTATCCTTCTGGCACTGTGCCGGGGTGGCGAAAGCGAAAGTGATGAGCAGGAGAAACAGGGCGTAATCAAGCGGCTTCAAGGACGGCCTCCATGCGGTTCCGGTCTGAACCGGACCAAACTCCGCAGGCTACCACAAACTGGCTGGGCCACGGTGGGAGAGACGCTCTGGCAAGCGGCCTGTTTACTCTGAAGCACCTTCCCAGTGAACAGACCTGGCTCTGGTTTTATCCGCGCAGGAAGTTCGCCACCAGTTTCTTCCCTTCGTCCGTCAGCACGCTCTCCGGATGAAACTGCACACCTTCGACTGGAAATTTCTTATGTCGCAGGCCCATGATGACGCGCGTGCCATCCTGATCGCGGGTCCATGCGCTGACTTCGAGATCGTCGGGCAGGCCTTCTTCGGCAACGATCAGCGAGTGATAGCGGGTCGCGGTCATCGGCGAAGATAAACCGCGGAAGATGGTCTTGCCATCGTGCTCCACTCCGCTGGTTTTGCCGTGCATCAGGTTCTTGGCGCGAATCACCTGGCCACCGAAAGCCGCGCCAATCGCCTGGTGTCCGAGGCAGACGCCAAGCAGCGGCAGCTTGCCCGCGAAATGGCGGATCAGTTCGATGCTGATGCCCGCTTCCTGCGGAGTGCAGGGTCCGGGAGAAATCACGATGCGCTCGGGATGCATCGCCTCGATCTCTCCGACGGTCACTTCGTCGTTGCGGCAAACCTCCACCTGTGCGCCCAGTTCGCCAAGGTACTGGACCAGGTTGTAAGTGAACGAATCGTAGTTATCGAGGACGAAGACCACGGGTTTATTGTAGCTGTGAAAGACAGGTTTCAAGATTTCAAAGTTTCAAGGTTTCAAAGAAAAGAGCGGCAGATCGTGACGTCCAAGCCCTGACGAAACCTTGAAACTCTGAAATCTTGGAACTTTGAACCCTGGCTTTTGCGCCCTTCCTCCTTGACAGACGTGCCGCCAGTTGCCATGCTTACAGGCGATTTCCCGCAAAGTCTCCGCAACTTTGAAACTTTGCTTTTTGGAGCGGTTTTATGGCCGAGACGCAGCAGGACAATGCCAATGATAATGACAAGCGGGCCACGCGGCGCTTCGCGCTTCGTCTGCCCGTAAGTGTCCGTTACGGCGAAAATGAAGAGCAGCACGCGGCGCACACCCGCGACGTCAGCGCCCGTGGAATCTGCTTCTATGTCGATTCCGCCATCCAGGCCGGCTCCGCGATTGATTTCACGCTGACCTTGCCGCCCGAGATCACGCTGACGGAGAGCATCCGCGTGCACTGCAAGGGCCACGTGGTGCGAGTCGAGGGGGGCAGTGCCTCCGACAAGTTGGCGGTGGCCGCCATCATTGACGAGTACGAATTCCTCGCCGACACCTAATACCCCGCGCGCTTTCTTCATGTGTCTTTCTCCATGTAACTCCCGAGTGGTATGGTTTCTCTAACACTTGAGTGCTTGCGTGAGCAACTTTCCGCCAAATTTTGCGTTCCGCCAGCGGTCGTTCCGCTGCAGCTTGCGCGCGGAATTGTGCGCGGTTCTAGCGCTGGGAATGCTCCTGCTCGCAGCCCCGTGCCTTCGTTCCCAGACAACGGTTAAGCCTGGCTCCAAGCCTGCCGCGCCTTCCGCGAGCAAGATTGCCGCCATCAAGAGCTTCCGGATTGTGCAGGAAAAAGATGGCCCCGCCGTTGAAATACTTTCGACGCAGCCGTTGATTCCTTCGATCCAGGCGATCAGCGACCCCGCGCGGCTGGTGATCGATCTGCCCAATGCGCGGCTCGCGACTCAACAGAAGCGCGTCAGCATACAAGCCGATCAGATCAGCTCGATACGCGCCGACCAGTTTCAACAGAGTCCTCCAGTGGCGCGCGTGGTCGTAGATCTGCTCGCGCCCCGCTCCTACACCTGGGACGCCGCGGGAAATCGCCTGGTCGTGCATCTCGGCAAGAATCCTGACCAGACGAGGAGTTCGCCATTTGAGCCACCGACGGTTCCCAGCCTGACGCCTGGGCCAAAACCGGTCATAACGGCGGTGCGCGCCGCCGGCCCGCTGGCGCTTAGCGGAAATGACGGCAGCTCCGGTTCTTCGATTGCCGCTGGCCCCGATACCGCCGTTCTCCGCCTCTCGAGCGGTGGCGAGGTGCGTGTTTGTCCGGGAACAACGGTGTCGGTGACTCCATCGCAGAACCGGCACAACCTGATGCTCAGCATGAACACGGGCGCGCTGGAAGCGCATTTCGCTCTCGACGCATCTTCCGATTCCGTGATGACGCCGGACTTCCGCATCGTGCTGGTCGGGCCGGGAGAATTTCACTATGCCATCAGTGCCGACAATCAGGGCAACACCTGCGTGCGCGCGCTGCCCGGCAACACGGCAGCGGCGATTGTGAACGAACTCCTCGGCGACCGCACTTACCAGGTCAAGGCCACCGACCAGCTCGTATTTCGTTCCGGGCAACTCGATCGCGTGGATATGGCGGTACCCCTCGAGTGCGGATGTCCGCCACCGCGGGACCCTCCGCTGCGGGCAATCGACAATTTGCCCACGCAAAACCAAGCGCCGTCCGAAGCAGCAAGCAAAGCCGTGCCGCCCGTGAACGCAAGTTCCGCGCCGGTTGCCGAGATCGCGCACGCGGAAAACGCGCCCTCGACCGGAGCAGAGTCCGCCCCACTTGGCGTCTCGCTCGCGCCTAACGAACTTCA
>Ga0265314_10004350_pt1 | contig 13194 bp, 23 predicted proteins | sample 4126metaG_FD_203106 | JGI IMG/M metagenome (GOLD analysis project Ga0265314, IMG submission 203106) | Rhizosphere microbial communities from Carex aquatilis grown in University of Washington, Seatle, WA, United States - 4-1-26 metaG | ecosystem: Host-associated > Plants > Roots > Rhizosphere >... | reverse complement strand
CCAAATCAGAGGAATTGTCTTCCAAGCGAAAGGCCAGCGCCAATTATCGCTGGTCAAAAGTTGATGCAAATGCAGAACAATCGGATATGCAAAACGATGCTCACGCGGGCGTTCCACAATCACAGTCACAGACACAGAAGAAAGAATCCTCGCTTCGCTCGCTCGAACTGGTCGCCGCCGAACCCAATGGAACGTTGTTCCCAATCGACGGCGAAATTGACATGCGAACAGCCAAAAGGGCCAAGGGCATGTCGGACCAAGTCATTCTTGATCGGATAACCGACCAATGGAACCGGTGGGCCGTCCCGCATGGATGCCCCAAGGTTCGCTACCTAACCGGCCAGCGCGCCGTGGCGGCGAGAAGGCGTCTCGCCGATTTGTCGCCGAATGGAACTGAAACTCCCGAGGAAGCTTTCGGGGTTCTGTTGTCGAAGTGCGAGGAGAGTTTTTTCGTCAAAGGATCCCCGCGGAGACCGCTGCAATTCGACCAGCTGATGCGCGAAGGTTTCATGGTTAAAATGATGGAAGATGGGTTCCGTCACATTGAGCCGGAGCACGAGGAACGCCAATGGCGCAGGTGAAAAAAACAAGCTTCAGCGACGACGTCGAAGCGGCCGTCCACGTCGGCCCGCAACCGCAGACCAACGTGACGGCGGAGACCTATCTCGCCAAGGCGAAGGCCTACGTGAAAACGACGCCGCTGAAAGCGTGGGTTGTGATCCGGGCGCGGGAAGGGGCAAGCGGATCGATCGCCAGCGGGAAGGCGCCGGACGACGCGGAGTGGATTGCCTGGTTGGCGTATCGGGCCGACCTCGGGATTTCGAATCGGTACGTCATCCGCGAGGGCGTGATGACCGTGCCGGCGGCGTGGCCTGACGAGTTCGACGCTGGGGCGCTGGCGTGCGACAGAATGGCGGTGCTGCCGTCGCCGCGGGTGCAGCCCTACGTTTCACCCGAGCGTATGGCGAGCTTGTTTGCCAAGCTCGGGGCGTCTCTTGGCGGGGGTGGTCGGCGCCGGCCGGGCGAGTTCGACGGTCGCCCCGACGCGCGCTACGCCAGGGCGGCTGAGGCAGCCGCGGTGATCCGCAACGCGGAGACTGATCGTCTGAAGGCGTTGCGTGAGCAATACGCCGCCGATCCACCGCCGCCGCTGCTTGACGAAAGCCGGGAAGCGCTCGGCCTGCCGCCGCTCGACGACGAAATCCCGATGTGAAGCGTTACGGCGCGTTAATTGTGCGCCGTTGACAACTTTGAGCACGTGGCGCATAAAAGCCACGATCTCCAAACCGAGAGGAAACGCCACATGGCCAACTCACTTCGTCCTGTTTCCGACACGCAATTTCGCCTGCCGGCGGCTGAACAGCCTGCCGCCGAGCCCTACGACGCCCTCGGCGCCATCCGCCGGCTCGGCAATGCCGAGAACCCCTCCGACCTGGAGCGTGGCTTGAAGGAAGCGATCGACCACGAAACCGACTTGACGGTGAAGCAGATGGGCATACGCGATGAGGCGCGCGCCGACGTCCTGACAATCATCAGCCGGGCCCGCGTGCGCGCCGGCGGCGACCCGGCAATTTGGAGCCCCAGGGACGCGAGCGCCGCGTTTGACGTCCTAAGTCTCGTGCTTGGCTGCCAAGGCCAACAGGCGCCCGCCGCTGACCCGGCGTTCGCCCGTCTTGAGGAGGTCGAGGAACGCGCCGCCGCGGTGCGCCGTCTCCACGCTGAGCGCGCGCTCGCCAAGAGGGCGCCGACGCCTGCGCCTGAGAAGGCCGCCGACCAAAGCTGAGAGGTGCCAGATGGACCTGATGATCTCGACCGACAACCTGCGCCGGCTACTCGACCAAGAACCCGACGTGCGCCTAAAACTGTTTGCGAAGGCGAGTGAGAAAATCGCCGAGGAAATCCACCGCAAGGCGATTAAGTCGATTTCCGATCAGGCGATCGACGAAATGGTCAAGCGCGTCATCAAGACGGCCGAGCAGTCGTTGCGCGTGAGCTGGGGATTCCCGGCCGAAGCCAAGAAGGCTGTCGAGCAGATCGCCAGTGAGAAACTGGACCAGGAAAAAGAGCGCCTGCTGCGCGAAGTCAATTCGCGGATTGAGGCTGCACTCAAGTCGTTCAGTGAACGGTTGGATATGCGCTTCGAGAAGAAGCAGGTCGAGTTCGCTGCGTGGGCGGAGAGGGAGGTGCGAGCCCTCGCCCGCGACGAGTTCGTCAAAACCCTCAACAAAGTGCGCGACGATGTCACCAGGGCCGAGGTGCAAGCCTATGGTCGAGCGCACGAGTGAGATGAAGAACACCGGCCGCTAGGAGGCCTTCGGGAGCGGCGAGCGCCCTAGCACGCCACCGCTGAGCACAGGGGAACGCTTATGGGTGAGATTGGGTTTGACCGCGAGCCGTCGCCGCGCGGGGAGTTGGACGAGTTCTGCTTGCGCAACTGGCAGAAGCTCCCCGCCGACAAACGCGAGGCATGCCTCGCTGTGCTGCGCGAGAAGACGCCGGCCGACATGCTGGCGAACTGGCGCGCGCAGTATGCGGCGGGTTTCAGCATCGGTTCCGACGACGCCTTTTTCCACATGGGCGTCGGCATGCAGGTGCGCAACGCGCTGCGCGCCGTGTTGAAGGATGATGAATTGCCGGAGGTCGCCTATCCCGACGGCGAACGCCACCGCAATTGGGACGACTTCTACTTCGGCGCGCTTCAGGAGTTAGCCAGCCAATGAAAACTCAACAGATCGGCCGCCTCGCGCTCCGGCAAGAAGGCGACAAGTGGGTCGGCTACTTCGCGCAGACCAACACGATGGAAGGCGCACTGTGGCTCGGCTCGATCGCGATGGGCGCCGTCCAGGACGCGAAGCGAAAGCAGGTGTTCATGGACTTGATGCGATCCGTGGTCGCCGACATCATCGAGGATAAGATGGGCGTTCGGCCGACGTGGGGTGGCCCGCAGACGGCGCCAGAGCATGAACGGAGCGGGCGAGCTTGATCCGCCCCGTCCGCCTTCAACTCTCCCGCCGCAAGGGGTTTGACTTGCAAGCCTTGTCGTTGGCGACCAACGGCCTGCCGGCGGTCAAAGTCGATCGCGCCAGCGGCTTCGGCAACCCCTTCCCGATATTCAAGGGGAAACAGACGAGCATGGGCGTCACGACCGATGTTTGGGAGATCGGCACATGGAGTGGCCCCGCGCTTTGGTTTCGCGATAGTGAGGCGGAGGCCCGCGATCTTGCCATAAAAGCATTCAGGGTCTGGATCAACGCCGAGCCGCAGGCACCGCTGCGGGAGCGGGCGCGCCGCGATCTTGGCGGTAAGAACTTGGCGTGCTGGTGCAAATCCGGATCGGCCTGCCACGCCGACGTGCTGCTCGAACTGGCGAACGTGCCGATCTGCGAGGAGGTCTCATGCCCTTCATCGACTACACCGACCTGACGCTCGCCCAGAAGCGTGAGGCGGTTCTGCTGCGCCCGAAGTGGGACGCGCTTGAGTTCCTGCGCTTTAAGTTTTGGGTGAAGCCGGACGGCCACGTCAGCCGCGGTGCCGGCCACCACAAGCTCACTGCGGCCGAGCTCGTGGCGATGGAGAACTTCCACAACCGCCTCCGGGACGGCCCGCTTGATCCGCCAGGGAAGGGAAATATCCGCGACGAGTGGAAGCCGGGCGCGGAGTTCCACCTCGACGCCGGCCCGCGAAGGAAGTGACCATGACCCACGCGATTGATCCCGCCGTTGTAGAACGCGCGGCGGAGGCGGATCTGCGCGCGGCTCTGGAATGGGTTGACCACATCTACCCGGGGAAGAACCGCGATAGCGGCGGTGCAATCGTTCATATGACTTGGGATGAATGGAATTCGCTGCGCAAGGCACTCGGTCTGCGCGAACAACCCATCCCGACGCGGTCGAGCCAAACCGTTCGATTGATTAACGCCCGTGCCGCCCTCTCCATTCCAGAGGCGGGGGAGGAAGCGGTTAGGGCGGAGAGGGAGGCGCTGAAACTGGCAGTTGCGATGCTAGCCCTGGCTGAGCCCGGTGACAGCCGCGCGGTGTCGGACGAGTTCGTTGCGCTCGCGGCTATAAGCTGCGGCCTCGGCACGCCGGAGATAGCTGCAGTCGTGACGAATGCTCTCGCCGCGATCCGCGCCCGCACAAAGGACAATGCAAATGGATGAGATCGACACGAGCAAAAAAGCGGTGGCAGCGTTCGTGCGCACCTACGATTTGACGGGCAACGGCGGTTCGCGTGTACCTGCCTTGGTTCAGGCCCTCTCCGCCGAGCGCGACGAACTCGCCGCCACGCTCGCTGAGGCTCGTGATGCTGTGCAGTTGTGGAAGTCTGTCGCAGAAACCGCTGGCAACCATGAGCTCGCCGCCAACGCCGAGATCGCACGGCTGCGTGAGGCGAACGAGTGGCGGCCGATCGAGAGTGCGCCGAAGGACGGAACAAATGTTCTCGGCGGCTATGTAGGGCCAGACGGGAACTCGGTTGGTGAAATGTTTTGGTGGGAAGGGTGGTGGAGAACTTGGGACGGAACGCTGCACGCTCGAACTATCTACTATCCGACCCACTGGCGTCCCCTTCCCCCTCCGCCACAGGAGACAGAGAAATGAGCGAGAAGCTGAGCGAGCGGTTTTCCAGAATAGCCGCGACGAATGACCAAGCGAGCTTTAGTGAATTGGTCGACGCAAACTCCGCCGCCATCCTTGCCGCGCTCCGCTCTCAGGAAGCTCGCGACGCCGGGCCGGGCGACGCCGCCGCAATGCGTGAGGCGGCGGCGAAAGCCGGGATTCATCTCACCTTGAATCTAACTACCGCCTCCGGCGCGTCCGTCTCGACGACGCTTCATTGCTTAGGCGACATGAAAGAAGATGCGATGATTGGATTGCGTGACGCACTAATCGACGCCCTTCCCCTCCCGCCCGATAGAGATATCGGCGCCGTTCTTCTCGACGCTCGACGAGCCGCAGCCACCATCTCCGCCCTCCGCTCGGCCGTAGCGACGGCGAAAAAGGCGCTGGAGCCGTTCAAACTTGAAGCGGATGATTTCGACGGGTTCAGCGGCGACGGCGTGTCCACATTCCCCAATGACACCAACCTTTCCGATTTCCGAACGAGTGCCACTGTCGGCGACCTTCGCCGCGCCCGTTCAGCCCTCGTTGCCCTCAACGCGGCGGAGAAGGGGGAGGCGGTCTAGCTGCTCTGCCTTCCCGATCGCCCCAGCGCCGCGATCGCCGTGCGCAGGGAGTCCTGGATCATCGAGCCCCAGCGGTCGAGATCGTTCTTCGTCGCCATATCGGAGCGGATTACTTCGATCTTCGCCTCGGTCGAGGCAAATCGGTTTTCTATTTTCTTGTCTGTCTCGGCCAAGTGTTCCTTGGTTTCGGAACGGTGTTTTTCGAGGTCGCTGCGCACGGTTGCGGCGATGATCTCATTCTGCGCGCTCTTGCGCACGGAATTGATGAGAGCGGTCACTGCGGCGACCATGCCACCGCTGCTAATAAGGGACACGGTAACCTCCCATGCCGACCAATCTGTTGGAGCCCCAGCCATTTTCGTGTCCTTTTTAAGCCCTTGAGACGGGCTATTGCTTGATTCATGGAGTGACTTCAGTCACCAACCTGCCCGATCCGACCACCCATGCCCACAAAGTCAGCGACTATTGCCGCCGCATCGAGCCCGTTTCCAGCGCGCGATGTCGCGCGGTTGAAGGACTCCTTCGTCAGCACCGAGAAGAGCTGGCCGCCGGCGCGCGGCGTTGCGTACTTCGCATTCGCCGCCGGCGTGATCTGGAGTTTGAACCCCCAACTATTGATCTGGTAATTTCCATTCGGAAGGCGCCCAGTCGAGCCGAAACAGTGCCCATTTTGGGGGTTAGCCGGACCCGCCACATCCCAGACATCGCCGTCCTTGAGTGACGACATCATGCTGACCCAATGGTCGGGGAGTCCGACGCCGTACATCAGATTTTCAAGCACCCATGCCGCGCCGGCGACTTCGACGTCGTTGGTCGCGTCGACCGAGATTGCGCCTTCGATCTTATGCTCCGGGGAGACGAAACCGGACGCGAGCCAGTAGTCCAGCGCGGTGTTTTCGTCGCAGCCCTGATCGGTGGAGGGATCGGCCGGGTCGAAGCCACCGATAGCCCCGTACATGGCGACGATCTGCGCATCGGAGAACACCTGCGGCTGCATGCCTGCGTTGGCCATGAAGACCGCGATCGCGTGCGCCATCCAGGCGATGACGCAGCAGCCGTATTGGGTGTTGAGGTAGGGATTACGGAGCGCCGCCTCAGCCTCCGGCGTCCAATAGTCGAACGTCTTCGGCGCCGTTGGGAAGCTGAGCTTCTGGTAGTCACCGAAGCGCATCATCATCTTCGGAGCGACGAATGGTCGACGGCCGAAGTGAAGCAGCCGGCCGGACTCATGGATGATAGGAGAGCGTGTCATGGGAGAGGTCCTCTATCTGAGCCAGCCGTAGTGAGCCAACGCACGCCACGCGATCAGGCTTAGCCCGGCCACCGCGAGCACAGCGCCAACCACCAGCAGTCGCCCCGCATGATCGCCGTACTCCACCCGGTCAAACCCGGCAGAGACGTAGATCATCCCGAGCACGAAGATACAGACCCCCAATTGCCACCACATCGCACGCCCCCGCTGCGAGATGGACGCAAGAACCGACGCTTAGTTGCACTCTGCTGGGTGGGTTAGACACGGCCCAAAATCATGGATAGCACCGCACCCCGACAACGCCGGCGCGAGCGCGAGAAGGATGATGATCGTGATCGCCTTCATTCTTCTTTGTCCGTCGCCCTCGCGTCAGTCCAATAATCGCAGAATGCCCAGAAGAGGATGAACGCCACCAACCCGACGACCGTGCCGATGGCGGAACCGATGACGTTCTCCCACACGCTAGACCGCCGCGAAATTCTGCATCCATGCAACCAGGGCCGCACTGTCGGCCGGGCTGATGATGAAGGTCTGCGGCGGCGGCGCGAACCAGATGTGTGACACCTCGATCTTCACCGAAGTCGACAAGACCTCCACGGCGATGTCTGCGGTCGCAAACATGACGCGCGTCTCGCAGGTGACCCCGCAGTCGCCCTGCCGCTGGACATTCGACACCACGTAGCTCTCATCGACCCCGGCCGTCTCATCAACCAGGCTGATGGAGGCCGAGGTCGCGTCGAGCGTGGTCAGCGTGATGTCGTAGGCGTCGCCGCTCTGCGATTCGGCGGTGACGGTGACGGACGCGGCCATACCTGTGCCCCTTTAGAAAGAGCCCCGGTCCAAGATGGGCCGGGGCGGGTTCGATCAGATGAAGTTGACGACGATGCCGTCGACGGTCACAGGCGCTGGAACAAGTCGGCCGCCCGCCTTCATCCTCACAGCAGTTGCCGGCGCGGCGTTTACGGCGGCACAAATGGCCGTCGCCACCGCGTCGGCGGTCGCCAGGGCTGGATTGTTGGATGCCCAGATTTGCGCGATCGCCGTGGCAGCCGGCACGACGGCGCACGCCGCCTTGGCGGTTGCCTGAACGGCGGTGATGAAGGACGACACCGTCGTCGCGGCCCCGGTCGGGTCACTGACAGTGCAGGCCGACATGCTGAGCGCCGAAGCGAACATCGCCCCGGCCATCAGACCCCTGACAAACCTCGAAATGCTCATGGCTATTTCCTTTCCTCGTTGGTAAGAGCTCGGCGAAACCACATGCGCCAATTCTGTACACTCGGACCTTGAGAGACCGGCTCGGTCGAGAATGGCATCCACCCGTCCGCCGCGGGCGCGCAAATCTTCTCAAACTCGGCCCCGGCGGGCGGCGCATTGGGCGTCGTCGAGTAATCGACGCAGCGGACTTCCCAGCCGAGCCTCATCGTTCCGCCCTACTTGACTGGGGCGTTGATGGGCTGGATCCCCGCCTTGGCGGCAGCGTCCTCCGGCACAACTGACGCCCCGTTCGGAGCGGCATTGATCGCCTTCATCATGGCGGCTTGCGAGTTCGCCCGCGCCTTCCACCACAAGATAACGAAGGCGCCGAATGTGCCCATCGCCGCCACCAACCATGCGGTGAACGCCGGAATGTCGTTGGCGGAGATGATCCCGCTCTTGGCAAACCACGTCGCAATAGCGCCGGCGCCGAGCATCAAAACGCTGGTGATGACGCTCTTGAGCTGCGGATCGAGCGCCGCCCACGCTGCCGCAGCAGCCACCCATGGTCCGCTAGGCGTCACAGCATTCGGTGAAGATTGAGTGCTCATTTTGCCCCCCTCTTTTGCGAGGTTTCCCACCAATACCACAAACGACCACGCGACGATAACGTCGACGAAGACGGCACCCCAGCCGGTGATCACGTCGCGAGCCGCGCAATGACGACGACCAGTGCGATCAAGGCGACCACAAAGAGGATGAACGGCAATGGGCCGAGCTGGAGCGGCGTATTGACGTTGAATTCGAAGCCGACGAAGCCAAGAAATGCGAACAATATGCAGACAGTCGCCCACCCTGCGGTGACGTTGAGATGGAACACAAAAGCCGTGCCGCCGACGACAAAGGCAAGCACGGCGAGGTAGATGAGGTAGATCCAGTTCCCGATCATCCATTTATGCCTTTCTGATTCTCCGCGTAGGTAGATTCCGATGCTACCGAGCCGCCGCGACTTGGCGGATAGATGGCTGCGTCAAGGATCGCCACAGCCCCCCAGCCCCGCGATTTCTTGTCTTGGGCGGTCGTTTAGGCGATCGCCCATTTTTTGCCATGCTACCCTCCTCACACGGCGAAGTCGGCCGGGTGATCGGCGATCCAAACCTTCCAGCGCGCGGCGTCCATGCGGCGGCGCAGGGCGGCGTTCGCGGCGCCTGCCATCTCGAACCCGACGCAGAAGATCTCGGCGCAATCCTCGCAGCCTGCCGTCGCGAGCAGCTTGTTGAGCATCGGGGCGAATTTCGTCGTCATCTCCCACCAGAGCGCGGAAACAATCTTCCCAAGATCGCGCTCGGCGCGAAGATCGGTCCCCGTCTTGGCGAGAATGTCGGCCCCGCGCGGATCCCACTTGTCCTGCCAGACGTTGAACGAATGGTCGTGGTCGCCGACCGCGTTCGCATGGAAGGCGCTCTCCATGTCGCCGTTGGCGAGAATGCCGATCGCCGCCGGATCAGGCAGGCCCTTGGCGCGCAGCAGCTTGTAGATCGTCGCCGAGGATTGGAAGAAGACCGCCTTCGGGTCGGTCGGCCAGCCCGGCAGAGGGGCGACGGGCGAAGGATCGGTCATGACGTCATCCTCTCCAATGCCGCCCATGTCGCAGGGTTCAACTCCTGCGTCACCGGCAGCCCGCATGCCTTTTGGAACGTCCCCAGCGCCATGTGCGTCGCGCCGTTATCGGTGTTGGTGACGCCAAGCTGCGGGTTGGCGCCGACCTTGCGCAGCCGCCACTGCACGTCAGCGCGCGACGCTAGCGGGTAGCCAGAGGCCGTCGGGTGCTGCACCGCGTCACCAGGCTCGTTGCGCGGCGCGCCGCCGTGGCTGGGGACGGGCGTCACCGGCGGCGGCAAAACGACGGCGTGCGGAGTTGGCGCGCCATGCAGCGCCCATGCCGGAAGGGGTTCTGCCCCAAGCTCAGCATATTTGGCCTGCACCATACCCATGAACTTTTGCCAGACGTCGCCGTTGACCGGTCCGATGTCGATGTGGCCGCCGCCCGCCGGGCCAAGGTCGTGGTGCGAGCAAATGCCGCGGCCCTGACCGCCCTCGGCGTGAACCGGAGGAATGTCGTAGGCGTGGCATAGCCAGGCCGTCGCCCACGCGCCGCCGAGCAACGTCACATCGGCGATGCCCTTCGCGACGAACCCGGGCATTTCGATGCTGACGCCTTGGGAGTTAAATTGACATTGTGCCCACGCCTTGAACTGTAGCGGGACGAGCTGAGAAAACACCGACCCGTCGTCGTTCATGCAGAGATGGGCAGACGCCCGCGCCTCTGGCCGGCACAAGTAGGCGACCGACGGTTCGTCGTACCCTTCCTCATCATGAATGAAGACCTTGTCGTGGGAGATCAGCGTCGACGTGTAGTTCGGCGACGGGACCTGTTTGATCGTCGGGAGAGCCATCTTTCATCGCCTCATCGTTGTCGCGGCCGCCGCGCTCTGAACCCCCACAGGACCAGCACCGCGACGACACCAAACCCGAGCCCCCAATCACCGACACCCCTAATCACCAATCCCACGCCGATCACGCCAGCGACATAAGCCAGCGCGATGCGCAGCATGGCATTACGTTCCATCGCCCATCTTGATGATGTCGCCGCGGCCGACCGCCATGACCATCTCTTGCAGCCAGTCCGGGAGGGCCATGCGCGCGCAGGCGCGATCACCCTCGACCAGCGCCGCCATCGCTTCATCGCCTGACGTTGCGACGATGGCGTGATCGCCAGAGGGGAGCGAGTGGGAGATGGGCGGAATCGCGATATAGAGGCCGCGCAGGAACTCGAACTGCTCTGGATCGAGCGTCACAACCTTGGCGACGCTGCCGAGGTCGGTGATCGACACGCAGCGCGGCCCGTCGGCATCAAGCCACTTGTCGAAGGTCCCAGCATGGGCCGGCGCGCTGAGTGCTAGGGCAAAGACGGCCAAGACCCACTTCGCATTCGAGTGTGCTTGGAGCCAGTCGAACTGCGCTGGCGTCAGCGGGTCGCTGCGGTCAAAACCAGCGTAAGCGGTCATCGTTTGCTCCCCAATAACGCGCTCATGGCGAACCGCCGCCAATCGTGTTGTTTGTGCCGTTGTTCCCGGTGTGAGCGGTGACGTCTGCATATGCGTTTGACTGCACGTTGACGTATTGCGATCCTGTATCGGCTAGCACACCAGTGCTTAGCTGAGAGAACGTATTGCCAACAACTGTCGTCGCAAAATTTGCGGCTGTTGTCTTGATAAGAATTCCATAGTTTCCGGATAGTGCTTGATTAGATTGAGGCGTAAACGTATTTCCAACAATCTGTCCCCCGCCATTTTGTGCGATGTACACACCAATCGTGCTGGCAGGTACAAAAAACAAATTTCCGATAATACTATAGTTGTACAGATAGGTCCCTACATTTATGCTAGGACCCAGATACGATGCAAATTGCGACGTTGTGACATTGAGCTGTGCGGCAAGCCCGGACAGTCCAGCGGCTAGGTTAATCCCGTTGTTGCCGGAAAAATTACTATTTGCGACCGACACGCCTTGAGTGTACGACCCATAATTAAGCCCGATGTTCAAGGTGAAAAAGTTGCACCCCGTAAAATTAAATAAGAATGCATAGTGCGATGCATCGGCTCCAGCTATGGAAACTCCAATTCCATAAAAAGTCGAACCGCTGTTCCAGCCGATAAAATCGTCATTCTGAAAATTGATGTTTCCAACCGACATTGTTGAAACGCCGGTCCCCCACGTAATACTTGCTGGCGTCGTTCCGCGAAACGTAACATCTTGAATATCGTTTTGGGTGCTAACACTAGAAACTGCACTAGTATGCAGAGTGAGGGCTGTGTAGGTGTTGTTTGTATTTGTTACAAATGATAAATTCCTAATGTGAACGCTGTGTGTCACACCAATGAAATTGATCGTAAGCCCATTTGTGCTGGGCCAATATAACTGTGTTACATCAGCGCCGGCACCAACAATTGTAAGAGAATATTGTAATGTAGCCGGGTATGTAAAACTAATCGCGGATGAGAATAAAAAGTTTCCAGCGGGGAACGCCAGGCATCCGCCTGTGGATGGTAATGCAGATAGCGCATTATTCAAAGCGGTTGTGTTATCGGTTACGCCTCCGGGAACCAAGCCCGGAATAACCGGGCAAGCACCACTACCAGTGCCACCAAGCATTGTTTGTACTTGTGCGGCTGTTAGATCAATCGGATTTGCCGCCGACCCTGTGTTGTTCCCCTTGATTGTGTTAGCCGCCATCTGCGCGGACTTGGCGTTGGTGACGGCGTTGTTGACGAGGCCGGCGGTTGGAAGGCCCGTCGCGTTGGTCAGATTGAGCGATGACGGTTGCCCGCCGGGGCCGCCATTGTAAAGAATCGTCGCCGGCACGCCGGGAAACGTCATCGTGTTCCCGTTGATCTGCAACCCGCCGAAATTCGGAATCGGCAGGGCGCCGGCCGCCCAAGCGACACCGACTACGCCAATAATGCCGGCGGCGATGATGGCAGCGCGAGCGCGCGTCAGGAAATGCAAAGGACGCCTCCGTTGTTCCACGGCTGGCCAGATGTAGCCGGGAGGGTTGTTGGCAGCGAAGCGAGATAAGCCGGAGAGATCGTCGGCGCCGGCAGGAAGGTGATGGCTGACGCCCCAATCGTCGGCCGGCTGACTTGGCAAGAGAAGACCGTGCTGCCGTACAGCGTGCCGTCGGTCACAAGCACCTGAGTCCCACGCAGGATGCTGGACGACGACGAGAAGTCGATCGCGCGAGACCAAGCGCCGGTCGCCGCCGTGTAGAGGCCATTGGTCGTCTGATCGGCCTGTTTCCAGACCAGCACCCTATCCCCTGAGACAAGCTGCACGCCATCGATGACGGGAAGCCCAAGCAGCGATGTCCCGAGATCGGCGGTCGTCGCGACTCGGCAGGGGGCTTTGAAGCCCGTGTCGTCGGAGATGCCGCCAAGTACGTCTGTAAACATGCCCCGCCACCATGGATAGGTGTGCCCGTGGGTATACCTACCACAGGATGGGCAAGGCTTCCACGTGCGGTCAGGCGGATGGGCGGAACTCGCCCCGGTAGGCGATGGCGGCCTCACGCGCGGCGATCGCTTCTTCCAAGGTCAGGAAGCTGCCTATCCTCACAGGGCGGCCATTGCGCCCATAGACGGCGCTGAATTTGGCCCCTCGCTTGCTGATGCCTGTGTGCCCGGACGTGTTGTTTGCATACTTCTTTTTGTTGAACATGTTCTGGCCGCGGGTGGCCTTACGAAGGTTGCTGAGTCGATTGTCTGAGCGGCAACCATTCTTGTGGTCAAGCTCGTTGTCGGGCCATTTACCGTGGAAAATTAGCCAAGCGAGGCGATGGGCGCGATAGGTGTGGCTGTCGATGATGATCCGAACGTACCCGTAGCTATCGGTCGTCCCGGCGACGGCGCCAGCCAAGACGCTCTGACTGACGCGAATCTTCCATCGGAGAGTGCCGGTCTCAGGATCGTAATCGAGAAGTTCGCGCGCCCGATCAGCCGTCAGG
>Ga0265314_10004349_pt1 | contig 13197 bp, 13 predicted proteins | sample 4126metaG_FD_203106 | JGI IMG/M metagenome (GOLD analysis project Ga0265314, IMG submission 203106) | Rhizosphere microbial communities from Carex aquatilis grown in University of Washington, Seatle, WA, United States - 4-1-26 metaG | ecosystem: Host-associated > Plants > Roots > Rhizosphere >... | reverse complement strand
CGCGTCCCTTCTCGCCGGCGTCGAGTCTCGACACCGAAATGTACCGGATTCTGGAGCAAGTGAGCCATAAGATGTATCCCGGTTCGACGGTTCTTCCGACAATGTCGACCGGCGCGAGCGATAAAGCACAGCTACGGAACAAGGGTGTCCAGAGCTACGGCATCGGACCGTATTCGAGCCAAGACGATGATGCCAACTACGGCGCGCACGGCGACGTCGAACGATTGGCTGAACCGTCGCTCTACAACTTTGTCGAATTCACCTGGAATGTGGTCACCGCAGCTGCGGCGAGCAAGAAATGAAGCGCCTCGTCCTGATCGCGTTGGCAGTGAGCGCAGTCGCGCAGACGAAAGCGATCCAGTGGGACCAGCAGAAGGCGGAGACGCTGCGGCATTACCGGGCTTTGGTGCAGATCGATACTTCCAATCCACCGGGCAACGAGACTAAGGCCGTCGATTACTTGAAGCAGGTGCTCGAAGCCGAGGGCATCGCAACCAAAACCTTTGCATCCGAGCCGGCGCGCGCCAACCTAGTCGCCCGGCTGAAGGGCAACGGTACGAAGCGGCCGATTTTGCTGATGGCCCATACCGACGTCGTCGGAGTGCAGCGGCCCAAATGGCCCGTGGACCCGTTCGGGGCGGTCCTCAAAGATGGCTATGTGTGGGGCCGCGGGACGTCGGATGACAAGGACAAGCTGACCGCGGATCTGATGGTGATGCTGCTGCTGAAGCGCAGCGGCGTGGTGCTGGATCGCGATGTCATCTTCCTGGCTGAATCGGGGGAGGAAACCACCAGCCTGGGCATCGATTTCATGGTGAATCAGCACTTTAGCGAGATCGACGCGGAGTTCGCTCTCAACGAAGGCGGCCGCACGCGCCTGGAGAACGGCCGCGTGACCGAAGTCCGGGTCGCCACAGCCGAGAAAGTCCCGCGCTGGGTTCGTTTGGTAATTCAGGGTACGTCGGGCCACGGGTCGATCCCGCGCGTCGACAACCCGGTAGTGCACCTGTCGACGGCGGTGGCAAAACTGGGCGCCTGGGAGACTCCTATGCGGCTAAACGATACCACCCGCACCTATTTCGAGCGCTTGGCGACCATTAGTCCGCCGGAACAAGCCGCCCGCTATAACGGCCTGACGGACCCGCAGAAGTCCGCCGCGATCCAACGCTATCTGGCTGAGAACGAACCGGAGCATTACTCGATGCTACGCACTTCTGTCACGCCGACCGTATTGAAGGCGGGTTTCCAGACCAACGTCATCCCGTCCGAGGCGGAAGCCAACATTGACGTCCGCGTGCTGCCGGATGAGGACGTGGACCGATTCGCCCAAGAGATGACGCGCATCATCGGCGACCCGGCCATCCGCATCGAACGGATTCCCACGGGCAACCGCGTGCCGACGCCGCCGTCGCGGATCGACAATGACATGTTCCACGCGCTCGAAGCGGTGAGCAAGCGGCTGTACCCCGGTTCGACCACGCTGCCGGTGATGCTAACCGCCGCGACGGATTGTGCCCAACTCCGGGCCAAAGGAGTGCAGTGTTATGGGATTGATCCGCCGGTGTCGGACCTGGACCGCACGAGCTATAGCTGGCACAGCGACGTCGAGCGGCTGGAAGAATCGTCGCTCTACAAGTTCGTCGAGTTCACTTTCGCTACTGTGACGGAGGTTGCGGCGAAGAAGTGACTAAGCGGCGGGTTCCGGAATGGGAGACGCGTCGTCTTTGGCGCGGTTGGCGGCGCGGTTGACTAGGCGGCGCGGGTCGAGCAGATGTTGCGGACGGAAATCGTTCCGGGACCAGCGGCTGCCGGCTTCAAATTCGATGCCCAGGAAGTAGCCGATCTCGCGGAACACGCAGTATTTCACTTTGCCGGAGAGTACGCCCTTCGGGTAGGTGATACGGTAGGGGGTCCCCAGCGGTACCGGGCGTTCGACCTGCAGACACGCGCCTGACAGCGAGATGTCTTCGAGGTTAGCCACACTGCGCCGCACACGGCCGGTTTGGTCCTTCCACTGGACGTCCACCAGATCCGCACAAAGTAATCGGGGTTCGATGCGCCTATCCATCATGTCTACTTGCTTTATCGTCGCACCCCCCGCAATTGTTTAGCTACGGGACCCTAGGCAATTTAACCCTAGCCGTCATTTAGGGGTGGTTGGTACCATGTGTTGACGGAGCCGTTTCTGCGAGTCGCTCTCCTCCATCTCGTTCTAATTGCTATTTTCGGGGTGCTGCTCCCACTGCGCAAGGGGATCAGTTTTTTGGACCCGGTCATGATATCGGCATATGCCTGTCTAGGTGTATTATTCGCTGCTCCGGCGGCGGCTGTGGCGTTCTCTAAAGGCCGGCCACAGAGCATGCGGGAGGCGTTTTGGCGGACCGCTAAGGCGGTTGGGTATGGCGAGGGTTTGGCGGTGATCATGCTGATTGCCGGCGTGGTCACGGTGAGCATCAGCGGAGGACGGCTGCTTGTGCCCGAACTCGACGTGCTGGCGGAAGCTGCGTTGCTGGGGTTGTTCGGGTCGATCGCTCTGGCGCTGTTGGCGGGCTGGATGACGCTGCGGTTCTCGGCGGGCGCGGCGCGCAACGGGATGCGGGCCATCTTTCTAGGATTGCTGCTGCTGTTCTTATTCCAGGCGCAGAGGCTGCCGGATGTCCCGCTGCGCGGTGTGGAACTTTCTGTGGCGTTGTCGGCTCTAATGGTCATCCTGCTGCGGCGGGAGGTGCATCCACGATGAACGCTCCGGCGCAAACCACTCCTGCCAAGTTCGATCCGGAGCGGCTGCGCCTGCTGGTGCGGGTTGGCGTGTTTGTTCTGCTGGTGGTCTTGGGCCAGTTCATTTTCCCTGGACTGATGCAGCCCTTCGGAGGATTGCTGGTAGTCTCGGCGCTTTCCACCTTTGCGACGGGTGCGGTGGCGAATGCGGTGGTGGCGCGCGGATGGGAGCGCGGACAACTGGCGGACTTCGGACTCGCCTGGGAACCGTCATCGGTGCGCGAGTTCTTCACCGGCATCGCTTGCGGAGCGGGAGGCGCGATCGCGATCATGATCGTCGCGCTGCTGGCGGGCATGGCTCGTTTCGATGCGGTTCCTGCGGCGCCACGGGCGTGGGCCGGCATTCCACTGCTGGTGATTGTGCTGTTGTTTGGATCCGTGGGCGAAGAACTGATGTTCCATGGTTATGCGTTCCAGCATTTAGTGCGTCACCTGGGCGAGTTCGCAACGGTGCTGCCTGTCGGCATACTTTTTGGACTGATGCATATGGGAAATCAGAACGTCACCTTTCTGGCGGTACTGAATACCATGGCTTGGGGAGTGCTACTGGGCTGCGCTTACCTACGCACGCGCGCGCTGTGGCTGCCGATCGGAATGCATTACGGCTGGAACGTGGCTATGCCGTTCCTGGGAGAGAATCTCAGCGGGTTTACAATAAGTGTGACCGGGTATGAACTGCACTGGAGAACTGGAGTTCTTTGGAGCGGGGGATTGTACGGCCTGGAGGGCGGCTTGTTCACGACGGGCGTGGTGGCCGGGTTGTTTTTCGTGCTGTACCGTTTAATCCCGGAGCGAGGATAAGTATGCGACGACTCGCGCTGGTGGTGATATTTTCCCTGGCCTCGACCCGCCTGCACGCGGATGCGAAGAAGCTGACAGAGGACCAGCGCATCGAGATTCTGCGCGGGTTGAGTTCGGAATACGCCAAGATCAAAGTTGTGCTGCCAAAGTCGAAGAAAGCTCTGGAAATTTCCAACGACGGCACCTGGGATCATGATGTCTGGAACGCCGCTTTCAAGGAGTTCGGTCCGGCGGGACGCGTGGGCGATCTGATTCAAGTCACGCGCATTGAAATCGATAAGGACCGCATCGTCCTCGAACTCAATGGCGGCATGAAGAGCGGCAAGCGCTTCCTCGACCACGTGCAGATTGGCATGGGCAACTCGACCAGTCCGGTTACCGGGCCAGCGACGAATGCTCCGGGCGGCACTACTGTCGCGTTGACTTTTGGCGGTCCGATTGGCGAAACTACTTCGGCTGACATCAAGAAAATGCTGCTGCCGGTTCTCGATTTTGAAAAATCCAGCGTCACTGAAAACTATGTCGATACTCTGCCCGAGCCCATCAAAGAAGCCGTCAAGGCCAAGAAGGCGATTGAAGGAATGAATCGCGATCAAGTCATTTTGGCGGTGGGGCGGCCGGTCCGCAAGACTCGTGAATCGAAAGAGGGGACCGACTACGAAGATTGGATTTACGGCGAGCCTCCCGGGCGCGTTACGTTTGTGACCTTCACTGGCGACAAGGTGGTTAAGGTCAAAGAAACTTACGCCGGGCTGGGCGGATCTGTCGCGGAGACTCCTCAGCAGCCGTAGCGGTTCACTAAGTACTCCCCCGAGTACCATTACGCGTCTACCCAAAGTACCTTGTTCGACTGCGGTCCCCCGAACACACTAGTAGCTAAGGAATTCTGTCTTTTTAAATGGATCGCACCGACTTCGAACCATGGAAGGGTAAAGAGGTCGCCAAACTATTGGCGCTGGTGGAGAACCAGCGGCGCTATTACCAGGACTTGATTTCGGCGCTCCCGGTGGGGCTGGTGGTGCTGTCTGCAAAGCGCTCAATCGTTTCGAGCAACCGCGCGTTCCGGCAGACGTTCGAGGTCCGCGGCGAGGATTTGCGCGGCAGGAGCATTGAGCAACTTTTGCCGTCCGATCCGTTGATTGAAAATATCCGGAGCGCGATGGTCAATGGAATCGCGCAGCCTCCGCTGCAGATCGCACACGGTGGAAAACTTTGGCGGGTGGCCATTCTTCCTCTTCGCAACTGGGACGAAGAGACGGACATGGAAACGCTGCTGGTAGTGGAGGACTTGACGGGGCTTGCGGCAGGTCCCACAGCAGCGGCGCCACAAACGGCTTCGCCTTTCGATAACGTTCCGGCGGTGGTATGGCATGCTGATGCCGCGGGACTCCAGTTCACGGCCGTCAGCGGCGGGGCTGAACATCTGCTGGGTTATGCGGCGGCGCATTGGCTGAAGACTCCCAACTTCTTTGCGCAGCGGATTCATCAGGAAGATCGCGACGCGGTGCTGGCGCTGTACCGGACTGCGGTTCAGCAATCTCGTGAGGTGAGCGCGGAGTTCCGCATGGTGACCGTTTCGGGGCAGCTGGCATGGTGCCGGGAGACTGTGCGTTTGGCCGGGCCGGGAGTGCTTACCGGTATCCTCACGGTGATGGAGCAGCGCCGGCAAATCGAACAATTACAGATTACGGCGGAGCGGAATTCGGCCCTGCACGGGCTTGCTGCGCGGCTGGCGCACGACCTAAATAATCCGTTGATGATTATTTCAGGGTACGCGGAAGAGATTCTGCGGCCGCTGGCGCCGAACGATCCGCGCCGTAGAGAGTTGGAAGAAATTCTGGCGGCCACCGAACGCATCAGCAATTTGACGGCGCAGTTGCTCGAGTTCACTCGCAAGCAGGCGGATGCGGCGGAGCGAGTGGATGTGTCGAGTGTGCTGGCGGGACTCGCGGAAGCCTCGGTCGACATACGGGCTGCGAAACCAGTGTGGGCCAACGCGAATCGCAAGCAACTCCAGGAGATTCTAGCGGCGTTGGTGTCGGCTGTGAAGGAGCAGCGTGCGCGTGTCACGATTACGTGCGATACGGCGGCGATTACGGAGCAAGTGCCGGGCACAACGCTCGCGCCTGGCGCTTATGCACGCTTGAGTCTGGCGATACCGGGGCGCGGCATGGACCCGGAGAAGCGCAAGGCGATCTTTGAGTCGTTCTTGCATAAAGGCACCGACAAGCCGGTGGGCGCGGCGCTGGCGCGGGCGTACGCACTGGTCCGCGAGTGGGGCGGGGAGTTGGGCTTCGAGAGCGAGGCCACGCAGGGTTCCACCTTCACGATGTATTTGCCGCTGGCGGAGGCGCAGACAGAAGTGGTGCAAGCAAAGACGCCTGCCGCCGCGGCAGAAGCGCCGCGCGAAACCATACTCGTTGTCGATGACGAAGCGGGCATCCGCGCGCTGATCGTCAAGATCCTGCGCCGCGAGCGCTACCGTGTGCTCGAAGCGGGAAGCGTCGCGGAAGCGGTGGCCGCGGCGGCGGCGCATGGCGGGCCGATCCAGCTTTTGCTCACAGACGTGATGCTGCCGGACCGTAATGGCCGCCAGCTCGCCACGCAGTTACTTGAAACGCGGCCGGGGTTAAAGGTGGTTTACATCTCGGGCTTCACCGACGACGACACCGTGCGCTCGGGCGCATTCCCGCCGGGGGCGCGATTCCTGCAGAAACCTTTCACGCTGGGGGCGCTGATGGGGACGGTGCGCGAGGCGCTGGATCAGTAGACTGCTACTGGATAGATCCTGGTTGTTTGGGCTCCAGTTTGATCTCGCCGAAGGTCGATTCGTACTGCGAGACGTTCTGGTTGAGCACGTTCGCGAGTGCCTTGGCTTGCTGCGGGCTCAAATAGACGCCTTCGAAATTGTGGATCGTGACCGCGTCGGGGGCCGACTGGTTCATGGTGCCGAAGAGCAGGAAGAAATCCCACAGGCTGACGCGCACTTGCACGCTGTTGGCGTAGTGCTCACGATAGTCAGAAGTATTGGTGAGCTGGATCTTGGTTTGCGCGGGCGGCTGCGGAGTCATATACGTTCAGCATAAAACGTCCAGCAAGAACGCGTACTCGATGGCGGTTTCCTTGAGGTATTCATAGCGGCCGGAGGAGCCGAAGTGGCCGCTGCCCATGTTGGTCTTGAGGAGCAGAGGACGGTCGTTGGTCTTCAGTGCTCTTAGCTTCGCCACCCACTTGGCGGGTTCCCAGTAAGACACGCGGGGGTCGTTCAAACCAGCTGTTACGAGCATGGCCGGGTAGGCTTGCGCGGTTACGTTTTCGTATGGCGCGTAGGCCTTCATGTAGGCGTAGAATTCGGGCTTGCTGGGGTCGCCGAATTCTTCGTACTCACCGACAGTGAGCGGTAGCGACGCGTCGAGCGCCGTGTTGAGCGAATCGACGAACGGGACGCCGCCGATTACTGCGGAGAACAGATCCGGGCGTAGGTTCACGACCGCGCCCATGAGGAGTCCGCCGGCACTGCGGCCCATGATGGCGAGTCTCGGGGGCGAGGTGTACTCTTCCGCGATCAGCTTTTCGGCGCAGGCGACGAAATCGGTGAAGGTGTTTTTCTTTTGCAGCAGGCGGCCGGCTTCGTGCCAGGGCTTGCCCAGGTCCATGCCGCCGCGGATGTGGGCGATGGCGCAGACGAAGCCGCGGTCGAGCAGGCTGAGGCGATCCGAGCTGAAGGACGGGTCTATGCTGATGCCGTAGGAGCCGTAGCCGTAGAGCAGCATAGGCGCGCGGCCGTCGCGGACGAACCCCTTTTTGTATACCAAGGAGATGGGGACGTCGCCGGCGTAGATGCGTTCCGACTGGTACTGCTGCGGGTCGTAGCCTCCCAGCACTTGCTGTTGCTTTTTTAGCTCGCGCTGATGCGTTTCCATGTTGTAGTCGTAGATCGAAGCCGGAGTGACTAACGACGTGTAGTGGAAGCGCAGAAGGTTGGTGTTGAACTCGGCGTTGGCGCCTAGCTCGGCGGTATATACGGGCTCAGGGAATTCGACGGAGTGCTGGGCGCCCGTACTCATGTCGCGGATGTAAATCTGGGTGAGGCCGCGGTGGCGCTCTTCGGTGACCAGATAATCTGTGAACGCAGTGACGCTCTCAATCGTGATGCCGTCGCGGCCGGGGATGATTTCTTTCCAGTTGGCTTTCGAGGGGTCGGCCACGGGAGCTTCGACGACGCGGAATCCTTTGGCGCCGTCGTTGGTGCGGATGAAAAACGAATCGCCGCGGTGGGTGGCGTCGTACTCGGTTTCGAAAACGCGCGGGAGAAGTATGCGGAAGTCAGCTCGCGGTCGATCTTTGGGAAGGTAGCGGATTTCGGACGTCAGCGAGCTGTTGATGTTAATAAAAATGTAGGCGCGGCTGCGGGTGCTGGAGAGGTCGACTGTGAAGCGCTCGTCGGGCTCGTGGTAGATCAGTGCGTCTTCGTTCACGCCGAGGGCGTGGCGGAAAACTTTATAGGGGCGCAGGGCTTCGTCGAGGGTGATGTAGAAGAACGTCGCGTTATCGGCGGCCCACTCGAGGCTCGACGACGTATTCGGGATTTCGTCCGCGAACAAGCCGCCGGTGTCGAGATTCTTCACGCGAACCGTATACTTTTCGTCCCCTTCGAAATCAACCGAGTACGCCAGCAGGCGATGGTTGGGGCTGGCGATGAAGGTGCCTAGACGGAAATATTTGTGGCCTTCGGCGAGGACGTTGCCATCGAGCAGGATTTCTTCCGGGCTTGCGCCTTTTTTGCGGCAGTGGATGGCGTACTGCTTTCCTTCCTCGGTGCGCGTGTAGTAGAAGTAATCGTCGCGCTTCACGGGAACGCTTAGATCGGTTTGCTGGATGCGGCCGAGCATTTCGGCGTAGAGCGTGGCTTGCAGGGATTCGGTGTGCTGGAGCTTCTCTTTGGTGTAGGCATTCTCCGCTTCCAGGTAGGCGATGGTGGCGGGATCCTGGCGATCGCGCAGCCAGAAATAGTTGTCGACGCGGGTGTCGCCGTGGACGGTCATCGAGTGCGGAACGATTTTCGCGACGGGGGGCATGGGAAACTATATTCTAGCGATGGCTAAAGCGCTGCGCATTTCCGTGGCCCTGTTGGTGGGCGCACTGCTGCTGGCAGCGGCGGGTCCGGGATTCCGTTCGCGGCGGCTGTTCGAAGAGCACTACTCTAAGCATGGGCGCGAGTTTGGCAACATTTCTCCGCAGGAATATTTAGCGCGGGCGCAGGCACTGCGCGACGCTCCGGCCGGCGGCCCGATTCTGCAAGCCGTTACGCCGGATGGGATCGTTTCACGATTCGACCGCAGGAGCGGGGCGTTCGGCGCTTATAATCCAGACCGGACCATCCGCACGTTCTTCATCCCTAACGCTGGTGAGCGTTATTTCCACAGGCAGGCGTTGAAGCGCGAGGCCGATTGAATATGACTGACGCGCAGGTGCGGCATTATTTGAGCGAGAACGGGTATCCGCAGCATGTGGTGCGCGATGGGCGCGCGGGACTGCTGCGGCGCTGGCGCGAATTCGTCGAGCAGGTGGAGCGCGGGTATGCGCTCGGCATCGAAGACTACCGCAATGATCTGGACGTGCGGGGGATCATTGAACTGGCGAAAGCGGACGACGACGAAGTGCGTGCGCTCGATGAGCGGCTGCGCGAACTGTTGATCGCGACCGACAAGCGCGTATGGGAAAGCGGTCCCGACAATGCTTTTTGGGACTTCGGGTATCCGCGCAACGCTGGGGCAGAATTATTGGAAGACTTGCGGCGCGAGAAGCTACTGCTCTAAATAGGTATAGCCGTTCAAGCCGTCTTCATAGAAGCGCAGTAGCAGGCCGGATTCTTCATAGCCGATGCGGCCTTCGCGCACGGCGGTTTCGACGTCGCGGCGGAACTGCTCGGCTAGCGTAGTCGATTTGAACTGCACGTAATCCAGGACTTCGCGCACGGTGTCGCCGCGGATCAGGGCGTCGATCACCACCGCGCCCTTTTCGTCTAGCTGGACGTGGACGGCGTTGGTGTCGCCGAAGAGGTTGTGCAGGTCGCCGAGGATTTCCTGATAGGCGCCGACTAGAAACGTACCGAGGATATAGGGCTCGCCGTTGAAGGTGTGCAGCGGCAGGGTTTTCTTCACGTCGCGGCGGTCAATGAACTGGTCCACTTTACCGTCGGAGTCGCAGGAGATGTCGCCCAGGATGCCGTGATGCGAGGGCTCTTCGTTCAGGCGGTGGATGGGCATGATGGGGAACAACTGCTTCACGGCCCAACTGTCGGGCATGCTTTGGAACAGCGAAAAATTGCAGAAATAGGTGTCGGAGAGCAGGGAATCCAACCCCTCCAGTTCTTCCGGGGATTCACCCAGATCCTTTGCCATTTTCTGAATGCGGCGGCAGATCACCCAGTAAATGCTCTCCGCCCAGCTTCGCTGCTGTAACGGCAGATAGCCGAGGCTGAATAAATTGAGCGCGGAGTCGAGCGCCTGTTGCGCGTCGTGAAAACTTTCGAGCAGGTTCTTGGAACTCAAGCCGCGGAGCGTGTCTTTCAGATCGAGCAAGGGCTGTTCGACGTCGTCTGAGAACTCGGGCAGCGTTTCTTCTTCGCCGAATCCGGTTACGCCCAGGACGTTGAACACCAGCACGCTGTGATACGCCACAACCGCGCGTCCACTCTCAGAGACGATGGTCGGGTGCGGCACTTCGGCTTCGTCGCACACGCTCTGGATGTGATAGACGATGTCGTTGGCGTATTCCTGCAGCGTGTAATTGACGCTCGATTCGAAATCGGTTTGCGAGCCATCGTAGTCGATGCCGAGGCCGCCGCCGACATCCAGATAATTCAAGCCCGCACCGGAGCGGCGCATTTCGACGTAGGCGCGGGCGGCTTCGATCACGGCGGCTTTGATCTGGCGGATATTGGTGATCTGGCTTCCCAGGTGAAAGTGCAAAAGCTGGAGGCAGTCTTCCATGCCGAGCGCTTTCAACTGTTCGAGTGCGCGTAGGGCTTCGGTTACGGTTAGCCCGAACTTCGAGCGATAGCCGCCGGATGACTTCCAGCGGCCGGAGCCGCGACTGGCGAGCTTGATACGTAAGCCGATGACCGGTCGCACGCCGACGCGCGCCGAGTGTTTCAAGATCAGATCGAGTTCAGTGTACTTCTCCACCACGGGGATGATCTGGCGGCCGATCTTTTTGGCCAGCATCACCATCTCGATATATTCGTCGTCCTTGAAGCCGTTGCAGATGACGGGGGTTTCGTTGTCGGCGATGGCCAGCACGGCGAGCAGCTCGGGTTTCGAGCCGGCTTCGAGTCCGAACTTGTATTTGCGGCCGTACTCGAAGACCTCTTCCACCACCTGGCGCTGCTGATTCACCTTGATGGGATACACGCAGCAGTAGCTGGATTTGTAATTGTGCTCGGCGATGGCATTCTGGAAGGCCTGATGCACTTCGCCCAGGCGGTGCTTCAGGATTTCGCCGAAGCGGATCAGGATGGGCAGCGAGATGCCGCGCAGTTGCAGGTTGTCGACCAGCTGTTTGAGATCGATGCCGCGCGCGGGGTCCTTGTCGGGACGTACCCATACGTGGCCGTTCGGTTCGACGGAGAAGTAGCCTTTGCCCCAACTGGCGACATCGTACAACTCGCCCGCTTCGGCGATCGACCAGCGGTCAGCCGGTTCCCGCACCGGTGCGGTCTCGTTGGCTCTTACAGTTGCCATGAAGATTCAGTGTCCTTCGATTCGCCCAGCACCGCAAGTGAATAATTGATGACAGAGTTGCGCACTGATCACATGGTATATTGAATGTGATTGCTCGTGTGGGCGGCTAGCTCAGTTGGGAGAGCACCGCGTTCGCAATGCGGGGGTCGGGGGTTCGAACCCCCCGCCGTCCACCAACTTCCTCTCCCTTTTTGTTACAAGCATATTAAGGGAATTCCCCTAAAGCTATTCCGTATCCGCATCATCACAATTATTGATTTGCGGCCCTCTGCGGTTTCATTTATAGTTAAATTGTAATTACGAAAGCGGGTTGCTTTCGTCCACGTTTTCTCCCCGTCGTACTTTTTTACCTGTCCCTGCAGACCTTTGCATTCCTAGCTGAAGTTTACGGGCGCATGCCACGCGCATGTGCATGCTTACTTCTCTTTTCTTACAAATTTCCAAAGGAGTTTTACAAATGAGAACCAAATATATGATGCATTTCACGCTGGCGTTGGGTTTGATGGGCGCAATGGCAACGGCTGTTCACGCGGAGAGTTTCTCGGCGGAGGTGCCCTTCGCTTTCGAGGCCGCGGGCAAGAACTTCCCGGCCGGCGTCTACACCGTCGAACCCGTTTCGGGCGGCGTCATTATGATTCACAATGCAGCGTCTGGCGAAACGGCTGCGATGATGGCCTCGCCGGCGACTCTGGTGGAGATCCCGAAGCCGGGAATGGTCTTCGATAAGAGCACCGACGTGGCGACCTTATCGGGCGTTAATCTCCTGAACGGAGTGTCGCTCACCATTGCGCCTGCCAAGCGGCTCACGGCCGCGCTGACATTGCCTTCGAAGGGCTCGGTGGTGCTTTCACATCCATAACCCCCACCGCTGATTCCTTCACACCCGGCCGGATTTCGGAGGTCCGGCCGGGGCCCCTCCTTAAACATTCGGCATATTATGGAAGAGTGAACTTCGGACGTTCCGAAACTTTAAGCAAGTCCCAGCAGCTGGAAAAAATGCAGCGCGACTGGGACGAGCGGGCGCGAGAAAACGCCCGTTATTACGTGGCCACCGGCAATACGAACTGGTCCGACGAAGAGTTTTTCGCTTCCGGCGAGCAGGCCATTGCTGACGACATCCTCACGGATATGATCAATATCTGCCAGGGGAGAGATCCCAAAGACATGCGGGTTTTGGAGATCGGCTGTGGCGCCGGGCGGCTGACGCGAGCGCTGGCGAAACTGTTCGGCGAAGTGCATGCAGTCGACGTGAGCGGCGAAATGATTGCTCGTGCGCGGCAGGCGCTGGCCGATAAACCGAACGCTCACGTCTACCAAAACAATGGCTACGACCTGGCCGTGGTGCCGTCATTCGCACGAAATCCGAGCGACAAAGCGTTCCGGCTGCCGCGGTGGCTGCGGGGTATAGCGCCGGCGAGTTGGAAGCGCGAGTTCGACTTTGCGTATTCGAACATTGTGTTCCAGCACATTCCCAGCCGCGAGGTAATCGAGAGTTACGTGAACGAAGTCCACCGCCTGCTGCGGCCGGGGGCGCTGTTTAAGTTTCAAGTGCAGGGCTTCCCGCTGGAAAACCGGCCGGATGACACCTGGAATGGCGTGTCATTCTCCGACCAAGAAGCTTGCGCGATGGCCGAGCGCAATGGCTTCGAGCCGCGCCACCGGCATGGCGCGGACACCCAGTATTTCTGGCTGTGGTATTTCAAGAAGCCGTAGCGCCCGAGCGAAAGTCATATGATGGAAGCGTGATGATCCTGCGTGCGCTTGTATTCACTGCGATGTTGAGTGTCGCGGGACGTGCTCAGGCGATCATCGATTTTGAGTCCGCCGGGCTGAAGTACAAAGCCATGACGAGGGGCGGCGTCACAGTGATGTT
>Ga0265314_10004347_pt1 | contig 13204 bp, 10 predicted proteins | sample 4126metaG_FD_203106 | JGI IMG/M metagenome (GOLD analysis project Ga0265314, IMG submission 203106) | Rhizosphere microbial communities from Carex aquatilis grown in University of Washington, Seatle, WA, United States - 4-1-26 metaG | ecosystem: Host-associated > Plants > Roots > Rhizosphere >... | reverse complement strand
GCTGCAGGAAATGCTCACCGTGAAGTCGGACGACGTCGCCGGCCGTACCAAGGTGTACGAGGCGATCGTGCGCGGCGACGACACGTTCGAAGCGGGCATTCCGGAAAGCTTCAACGTGCTGGTCAAAGAAATGCGTTCGCTCGGCCTCAACGTCGATCTGCACAATTCCAAGCAGTCGCGGTCCGGCGAAACGACCGCGGAAGCGGCCGAGTAAAACGACGACAAGCGTCACAGCCGGGCTCTTAGCGGAGCCCGGCCGACCACGCGGCAAATATATTTGGGAATTGAGCCGGCGCTTTAGCCCGGTTTAGCGGAGATAGCGATGAACCAAGAGATCATGAATCTTTTCAGCCCGACGGCGCCGGCTCAGGTCTTCGACCAGATCCGGATTTCCATCGCGAGCCCGGAAAAGATTTTGTCGTGGTCCTACGGCGAAATCAAAAAGCCGGAAACGATCAACTACCGGACCTTCAAACCCGAGCGCGACGGCCTGTTCTGCGCGCGCATCTTCGGGCCGATCAAGGATTACGAGTGCTTGTGCGGCAAGTACAAGCGCATGAAGTACAAGGGCATCATCTGCGAGAAGTGCTCGGTGGAAGTGACGCTCAGCCGCGTGCGGCGCGAGCGCATGGGCCATATCGAGCTCGCGGCGCCGGTCGCGCACATCTGGTTCCTCAAGTCACTGCCGAGCCGCATTGGCCTGCTGCTCGACATGACGTTGAAGGACCTTGAGCGCATCCTCTACTTTGAATACTACGTTGTGCTTGAGCCGGGCCTCACCCCGCTCAAGGACCGTCAGCTTCTGTCGGAAGACGAGTACCTCAAGGCGCAGGAAGAGTTCGGCCCGGACAGCTTCACCGCCACGATCGGCGCGGAAGCGATCCGCGAGATGCTCAAAGCGCTCGACCTCGACAAGCTACAGGCGGAACTGCGCGCCGAGCTCGGCGAGACCGACAGCGACATCAAGAAGAAGAAACTCGCCAAGCGGCTGAAGCTGATCGAGGCCTTCATCCAATCCGGCAACAAGCCCGAGTGGATGATCCTGACGGTGGTGCCGGTGATCCCGCCCGACCTGCGGCCGCTGGTGCCGCTCGACGGCGGTCGCTTCGCCACGTCCGACTTGAACGACCTCTACCGCCGCGTCATCAACCGCAACAACCGCCTGAAGCGGCTGATCGAGCTGCGCGCGCCGGATATCATTATCCGCAACGAAAAGCGCATGCTGCAGGAAGCGGTCGACGCGCTGTTCGACAACGGCCGCCGCGGCCGCGTCATCACCGGCGCCAACAAGCGTCCGCTGAAGTCGCTCGCCGACATGCTCAAGGGCAAACAGGGCCGCTTCCGGCAGAACCTGCTCGGCAAGCGCGTCGACTATTCCGGCCGTTCGGTGATCGTGGTCGGACCTGAGCTGAAATTGCACCAGTGCGGTCTGCCGAAGAAGATGGCGCTCGAGCTGTTCAAGCCGTTCATCTATTCGCGGCTCGACGCCAAGGGCCTGTCGACCACGGTCAAGCAGGCCAAGAAGCTGGTGGAGAAAGAGAAGCCGGAAGTTTGGGACATCCTCGACGAGGTGATCCGCGAACATCCGGTGCTGCTCAACCGCGCACCGACCCTGCACCGCCTCGGCATCCAGGCTTTCGAGCCGGTGCTGATCGAGGGCAAGGCGATCCAGCTGCATCCGCTGGTCTGCGCGGCGTTCAACGCCGACTTTGACGGTGACCAGATGGCCGTGCACGTTCCGCTGTCGCTGGAAGCGCAGTTGGAAGCACGCGTGCTGATGATGTCGACCAACAACATCCTGCATCCGGCGAACGGCCAGCCGATCATCGTGCCGTCGCAGGACATCGTGCTCGGCCTCTACTACCTGTCGCTGATGAGCGAGGGCATGCCGGGCGAGGGCAAGATTTTCGGCGACGTCGCCGCGATCGAGCACGCCCTGCACGAGAAGATCATCCGTCTGCACAGCAAGATCAAATACCGCTGGGAAGGCGTCGACGACAAGGGCAAGTCGTTCATGAAGTGGTACGACACGACGCCCGGCCGCGTGCTGCTCGGCAACGTGCTGCCGCGCTCGGTGAAGGTGCCGTTCGACGTGGTCAACCGCTTGATGACCAAGCGCGAGATATCGTCGATGATCGACACGGTCTACCGCCACTGCGGTCAGAAGGAGACGGTGATCTTCTGCGACCGCATCATGGCGCTCGGCTTCTACCACGCGTTCAAGGCCGGCATCTCGTTCGGCAAGGACGACATGGTGGTGCCGAAGTCGAAGTGGGACATCGTCGAAACCACTCGCCAGCTCGCCAAGGAATTCGAGCAGCAGTACAACGACGGCCTGATCACTCAGGGCGAGAAGTACAACAAGGTGGTCGATGCCTGGTCGAAGTCGACCGACAAAATTGCCGAGGAGATGATGCGCGAAATCTCGTCCACCAAGAAGGACGAGAAGGGGCGCGACATGCAGGTCAACTCGATCTACATGATGGCGCACTCTGGCGCGCGCGGCTCGCCGGCGCAGATGCGCCAGCTCGCGGGCATGCGCGGCCTCATGGCCAAGCCCTCGGGCGAGATCATCGAGAGCCCGATCATTTCGAACTTCAAGGAAGGTCTGTCGGTGCTCGAGTATTTCAACTCGACGCACGGTGCCCGTAAGGGTCTCGCCGACACCGCCTTGAAGACCGCGAACTCCGGGTATCTCACGCGGCGTCTCGTCGACGTGGCGCAGGATTGCATCATCACGCAGCCGGACTGCGGCACCAAGGGCGGCATCAAGGTGCGCGCGATCATCGACGCCGGCACGGTGGTGGCCTCGCTCGCCATCCGCATCCTCGGCCGCACCACGGCGGAGGACGTGAAGGACCCAAACAGCGGCAAGGTTGTCGTCAAGCGCAGCACGTTGCTGACAGAGCCGGAAGTCGAGCAGATCACCAACGCGGGCGTGCAGGAGCTGAAAATCCGCTCCGTGCTCACCTGCGAGTCCAAGAACGGCGTCTGCGGCGCCTGCTACGGGCGCGATCTCGCCCGCGGCACTCCGGTCAACATGGGCGAGGCGGTGGGCGTCATCGCCGCCCAGTCGATCGGCGAGCCGGGCACGCAGCTTACCATGCGCACGTTCCACATCGGCGGCGCGGCGCAGATCTCGGAGCAGTCGTTCATCGAGTCGAACTTCGACGGCAAGATCAAGATCAAGGGCAAGAACATCGCCAAGAACACCGATGGCGATGTGGTGGCGATGGTGCGCAACATGGTCGTCATGGTCGTCGACCCCGACGGCACCGAGCGCGCGCATCACCGCATCCCCTACGGCGCGCGCATGCGCGTCGACGACGGCGACAAGATCAAGCGCGGCCAGCGTATCGCCGAGTGGGACCCGTACACGCGTCCGATGCTCACCGAGGTCGACGGCCAGATCGCCTTCGAGGACATGGTGGACGGGCTGTCGATGTCCGAGCAGCTCGACGAGTCGACCGGCATCGCCAAGCGCGTGGTCATCGACTGGCGCACCGGCTCCTCGCGCAACCAGCAGGATCTGCGTCCGGCCATCGTGATCAAGTCGGGCAGCAAGATCCTGAAGCTGCCGCGCGGCGGCGACGCGCGCTACCAGCTCGCGGTCGACGCGATCATCTCGGTCGATCCGGGCGGCAGCGTGAAGGCGGGCGACGTCATCGCGCGTATCCCGACGGAAAGCGCCAAGACGCGCGACATCACCGGCGGTCTGCCGCGGGTGGCGGAGCTGTTCGAAGCGCGCAAGCCGAAGGACGCGGCGATCATCGCCGAGATCGGCGGCACGGTGCGCTTCGGCAAGGACTACAAGAACAAGCGCCGCATCACCATCGAGCCGGCGAACAAGGGCGACGAGCCGAAGGAGTACTTGATCCCCAAGGGCAAGCACATCCATCTGCAGGACGGCGACGTCATAGAGAAGGGCGACTACATCGTCGAGGGCAATCCAGCCCCGCACGACATCCTCGCCATCAAGGGCGTCGAGGAGCTCGCGTCGTATCTCACGAACGAGATCCAGGAGGTCTATCGTCTGCAGGGCGTCAACATTAACGACAAGCACATCGAGGTGATCGTTCGCCAGATGCTGCAGAAGGTCGAGATCGACGACGCCGGCGATACCGAGCTGTTGCAGAGCGAACAGATCGACAGGAGCGAGATGGACGAAATCAACGTCCGCATGGAAGCCGAAGGCAAGAAGCCGGCGTCCGGACATCCGGTGCTGCTCGGCATCACCAAGGCCTCGCTGCAGACCCGTTCGTTCATCTCGGCGGCGTCGTTCCAGGAGACCACGCGTGTGCTCACCGAGGCCGCGGTCAACGGCAAGGCGGACACGCTCGACGGCCTCAAGGAGAACGTCATCGTCGGCCGCCTGATCCCGGCGGGGACCGGCGCAATGATGAACGAGCTACGCGAGGTCGCCGTCAAACGCGACGCCCTCATCCTCGAGGAGCGCGAGAAGGATGCGGCCAAGGCCACTGCGGCGGCGGAAGCCGCGGCGGCTCCGGCGCTGCCGGCGGCCGAATAGGCCGGTACGTCAACGACACTCGAGAGGGCCGCCCGAAAAGGCGGCCCTTTTGCGTTGTCATGGTGGCGTCACATCGTGGCCGATAGTGACGGCGTGAAAGGATTCGCCGATGCACTGGTGGCAGACCGGGGTCATCTATCAAGTCTACCCGCGCTCGTTTCAAGACTCGAACGGCGACGGCGTTGGCGATCTGCCGGGCATTGTCGAGCGGCTGCCTTACATTGCCGCGCTAGGCGTCGACGCGATCTGGCTGTCGCCGATCTTCGCCTCGCCGATGGCCGACTTCGGCTACGACATTTCCGATTATTGCGCGATCGATTCGCTGTTCGGCAGCATGGACGACTTCGACCGCTTGTTGGCGGCGGCGCATGCGCGCGGCCTCAAACTGCTGCTCGACTTCGTGCCGAACCACACCTCTGATCAACATCCGTGGTTTCTCGAGAGCCGCGCCTCGCGCGATAATCCCAAGCGCGACTGGTACATCTGGCGCGATCCGGCGCCGGGCGGCGGGCCGCCCAACAATTGGCTGTCGGAATTCGGCGGCTCGGCTTGGGCTTTCGATGCGGCGACCGGGCAATACTATTACCACGCCTTCCTTAAGGAGCAGCCGGACCTCAATTGGCGCAATCGTGACGTCGTCGAAGCGATGCACGACGTCATGCGCTTTTGGCTCCGGCGTGGCGTCGACGGCTTTCGTCTCGACGCGATTTGGCATCTGATCGAAGATGAGCGATTGCGCGACAATCCACCCAATCCGGATTATCGGCCGAGCGATCCGCCCGATAAGAGCCTGCTGCCGATTTACTCGGGCGACCGGCCGGAAGTGCACGACGCGTTGCGCGAGATGCGCCAAGTGCTCGATGAGTTTCCGAACCGTTTGATGATCGGCGAGCTTTACCTGCCGTTCGACCGGCTGATGGCCTATTACGGTTGCGGTCTCAGCGGCGTGCACATGCCGTTCAATTTCGCGTTGCTGAAGGCGCCATGGAACGCCCGCACGATCGCCCGGCTGATCGACGACTACGAAACGGCGCTGCCGGCGGGCGGCTGGCCGAACTGGGTGCTCGGCAACCACGACCGGCCGCGCGTCGCCAGCCGCGTCGGGCAAGCCCAGGCGCGCGTCGCCGCCATGCTGCTGCTGACGTTGCGCGGCACGCCGACGCTCTATTACGGCGACGAGCTCGGCATGCGGCAGGCGACAATCGGGCCGGAGCAGGTGCGTGACCCCTTCGAGATGAACGTGCCGGGGTTGGGGCAGGGCCGCGACGGCTGCCGCACGCCGATGCAGTGGGACGCGAGCCCGGGCGCGGGGTTTTCCGAGGTCATCCCGTGGCTGCCGCTCGCGGAGGACGCGGCGGTCTCGAACGTCGCCGTGCAGAGCGCCGATCCGGCATCGCTGCTCAGTCTCTACCGGCGGCTGATCGCGCTGCGGCGGTCGTCTCCGGCGCTGCGGCAGGGGGCTTATCGGCCCGTGGCGGCCACGGGCGACGTGCTCGGCTACCTGCGCGAGGCGGACGGCCAACGCCTGCTGGTTGCGTTGAACCTGGGGGCGGGCGAGGGCGCCCTCGATATGCCCGTAGGAATGGCGGGCCAGGTCGTGCTAGGGACGGCGGGGGAGCGCGAGGGCGAGGCGGCCTGCTCCTCGCTCCGGCTTAGGCCCAACGAAGGTGTCATCGTCGAAATTGTGCGGTAGCCGGTGGTGGGTGCCGAGCCGATGGCCCTTATAACCTTGCCGCCCTCCGAAACCCCGACTTTTCGGCCTTTTCGCCTTGACTTAGCCATGGGCGGCCGATACATACGCCCCACTTTGCGGCAGGCGGTGAGCTTCGCTTGTTCGGAACGGCCATCCGGGTAAGTCTTTGAGAAAACTAGTTTTCTTAAGAATCGCCCTGATCCAACGCCTCGACGGATGAAGCTCAAACGCTGCCACTGACAGCATTGTCAGAATTGCGAGTGCACGGCCGCGGCGCTTCACCGCAGCGTGGCCGTCCGAACGGATAAGCGCCCCCGCGCCGAAGCGGATGGCGCGATTTCGTTTTGCGCGTGGAAAACCACGCGGCAGTCAAACGCGCGCGGACGTCTTTCCGCGCAGAGATGCCGGGGCGACGACGCCCAACAAACGAGTGCCCGGGCGCAAGCCCAAACGAAGGTAGCTGAAGGCGAACTTATGCCGACGATCAACCAGCTGATTGCCAAGCCCCGCTCGCCGCTCAAGGCGCGCAACACGGCGCCGGCCCTGCAGTCGAGCCCGCAGAAGCGCGGCGTCTGCACCCGCGTCTACACGACCACGCCGAAGAAGCCGAACTCGGCGTTGCGCAAAGTGGCCAAGGTGCGCCTCACCAACGGCTTCGAGGTGATCGGCTACATCCCCGGCGAGGGCCACAATCTGCAGGAGCACTCGGTGGTCATGATCCGCGGCGGCCGCGTGAAGGATCTGCCGGGCGTGCGCTACCACATCCTGCGCGGCGTGCTCGATACCCAGGGCGTCAAAAACCGCAAGCAGCGCCGTTCGAAGTACGGCGCCAAGCGTCCGAAGTAAGGATCATCCGTCATGTCCCGTCGTCACGCCGCAGAAAAGCGCGAGATCATTCCGGACCCGAAGTTCGGGAACGTCGTCGTCAGCAAGTTCATGAACGCCATCATGTACGACGGCAAGAAATCGGTCGCCGAGACGATCGTCTACGGCGCTCTCGAGACCATCGAGGGCAAGACCAAGCAGAACCCGCTCACCGTTTTCCAGCAGGCGCTGGACAACGTCATGCCATCGATCGAAGTGCGCTCACGACGCGTCGGTGGCGCAACGTATCAGGTGCCGGTGGAAGTGCGTACGTCGCGCCGGCAGGCGCTCGGTATCCGCTGGATCATCTCGGCCGCGCGCGAACGCAACGAAAGAACCATGACCGAGCGGCTTTCGGCCGAGCTGCTCGATGCGTCGAATAATCGGGGGAACGCCGTCAAGAAGCGAGAGGATACCCACAAGATGGCGGAAGCCAACCGGGCCTTCTCGCACTATCGCTGGTGACCACGACAACGACGATCAAGGAATAGAACTTCTATGCCACGCGTCCACCCGATCGAGGACTACCGCAATTTCGGCATCATGGCCCACATTGATGCCGGGAAAACTACGACGACTGAGCGGATCCTCTATTACACCGGCAAGAGCCATAAGATCGGCGAGGTGCATGAAGGCGCCGCGACGATGGATTGGATGGAGCAGGAGCAGGAGCGCGGCATCACCATTACGTCGGCCGCGACCACCGCGTTCTGGAATGACAAGCGCCTCAACATCATCGACACGCCCGGCCACGTCGACTTCACCATCGAAGTCGAGCGTTCGCTGCGCGTTCTTGACGGCGCCGTCGTCGTGCTCGATTCCAACCAGGGCGTCGAGCCGCAGACCGAGACGGTCTGGCGCCAGGGCGACAAGTACAAAGTGCCGCGCATCGTCTTCGCCAACAAGATGGACAAGATCGGCGCCGACTTCTTCAACTGCCTCAACGACATCAAGATTCGCCTCGGCGCCAAGCCGATTGCGATCCAGCTCCCGATCGGCTCCGAGCAGCAGTACAAGGGCCTGATCGACCTGGTGCGCATGAAGGGCGTGATCTGGAAGGACGAGGCACTCGGCGCCCATTACGACGACATTGAAATTCCGGCCGACATGCTCGATCAGGCCAAGAAATACCGCGAGGAAATGATCGAGGCCGCCGTCGAACTCGACGATGCCGCGATGACCGCCTATCTCGATGGCAAGGAGCCCGACGAAGCCACGCTCAAGAGGCTGATTCGCAAGGCCGTCATCACCGGTGCATTCTTTCCGGTGCTGTGTGGCTCCGCGTTCAAGAACAAGGGCGTGCAGCCGCTGCTCGATGCGGTGGTCGACTATCTACCGTCGCCTCTCGACGTGCCGCCGATCCACGGCATCAATCCTGACAAGGACAACGAAGACGTCATTCGCGAGCCGAAGGACGAGGCGCCGCTGGCGCTGCTCGCCTTCAAGATCATGGACGATCCCTTCGTCGGCACCATCACCTTCTGCCGCATTTATTCCGGCACGCTGGTGAGCGGCACCGGCGTGATCAATTCGACGAAGGAGCGCAAAGAGCGCATCGGCCGCATGCTGCTGATGCATGCGAACAATCGCGAGGACATCAAGGAAGCCTATGCCGGCGACATCGTCGCGCTGGCGGGCCTCAAGGAAACCCGCACCGGCGACACGCTGTGCGATCCCAAGTTCCCCGTCATCCTCGAGAAGATGGAATTCCCCGATCCGGTGATCGAGATCGCGATCGAGCCGAAGTCGAAGGCCGACCAGGAAAAACTCGGCGTCGCGCTGGCCAAGCTCGCGGCCGAGGACCCGTCCTTCCGCGTCTCCACCGACCTCGAGAGCGGCCAGACCATCCTCAAGGGCATGGGCGAACTGCACCTCGACATCAAGGTCGACATCCTCCGGCGCACGTACAAGGTTGACGCCAATATCGGCGCACCGCAGGTGGCCTTCCGCGAGAAGATCACCCAGCGTGCCGAGGTCGATTACACCCACAAGAAGCAGACCGGCGGTACCGGCCAATTCGCGCGCGTCAAGATCGTCGCCGAGCCGGCTCCTCCCGGTACGCCGTTCGTATTCGAGAACGAAATCGTCGGCGGCTCGGTGCCCAAGGAGTTCATCCCGGGCGTCGAGAAAGGCCTGGAGTCGGTTCTGGGGGCGGGCGTGCTCGCCGGCTTCCCGGTGGTCGATCTCAAGGTCTCGCTGATCGACGGCAAACACCATGACGTCGACTCCTCGGCGCTCGCCTTCGAAATCGCCGCGCGCGCCGCTTTGCGCGAGGCGCTGCAGAAGGGCCGCCCGGTGCTACTCGAGCCGATCATGAAGGTCGAATGCGTGACGCCGGAAGATTACACCGGTTCCGTCATCGGCGACTTGAATTCTCGGCGCGGCCAAATCCAGGGCCAGGACATGCGCGGCAACGCCAACGTGATCAACGCGATGGTGCCGCTGATGAACATGTTTGGTTACGTGAACAACTTGCGCTCCATGTCGCAGGGACGCGCCACGTTCACGATGCAATTCGATCACTACGCGGAGCTGCCCGCGAACGTCTCTGCCGAAGTGCAGAAGAAGTTCGCGTGATTGCTTAGGTATCAGGAAGGATCTGAACGGAGAGCCCCATGGCCAAAGAGAAATTCCAACGCAATAAGCCGCATTGCAACATTGGCACCATCGGTCACGTCGACCACGGCAAGACGACGTTGACGGCGGCGATCACTAAGGTTCTGGCCGAGTCGGGCGGCGCGACGTTTACCGCCTACGATCAGATCGACAAGGCGCCGGAAGAGAAGGCGCGCGGCATCACGATCTCGACCGCGCACGTCGAATATGAAACGGCGAAGCGTCACTACGCCCACGTCGATTGCCCCGGCCACGCCGACTACGTGAAAAACATGATCACCGGCGCCGCGCAGATGGACGGCGCCATCCTGGTCGTGTCGGCCGCCGACGGCCCGATGCCACAGACCCGCGAGCACATCCTGCTCGCCCGGCAAGTTGGCGTTCCCGCCCTCGTTGTCTACATGAACAAGGTCGACATGGTCGACGATCCGGAGCTCCTCGAGCTGGTCGAGCTCGAGGTTCGTGAGCTCCTGTCGAAGTACAACTACCCGGGCGACAAGATCCCGATCGTCAAGGGTTCGGCGCTCAAGGCGCTCGACGGCAGCGACGACAAGATCGGCAAAGAATCGATCCTTGAGCTGATGAAGGCGGTGGACGAGTACATCCCGCAGCCGGATCGCCCGATCGATCAGCCGTTCCTGATGCCGGTGGAAGACGTGTTCTCGATCTCCGGCCGCGGCACCGTCTGCACCGGTCGCGTCGAGCGCGGCATCGTCAAGGTCGGCGAGGAAGTCGAGATCGTCGGCATCAAGCCGACGCAAAAGACCGTCGTCACCGGTGTCGAGATGTTCCGCAAGCTGCTCGATCAGGGCCAGGCTGGCGACAACATCGGCGCGCTGCTGCGTGGCACCAAGCGCGAGGAAGTCGAGCGCGGTCAGGTGCTGTGCAAGCCCGGCTCCGTCAAGCCGCACACCAAGTTCAAGGCCGAGGCTTACATCCTCACCAAGGAAGAGGGCGGTCGCCACACTCCGTTCTTCACCAACTACCGTCCGCAGTTCTATTTCCGCACCACCGACGTGACCGGTGTGGTTCATCTGCCGGCGGGCACCGAGATGGTGATGCCTGGCGACAACGTGGCGATGGAAGTGCACCTGATCGTGCCGATCGCCATGGAAGAGAAGCTCCGCTTCGCCATCCGCGAAGGTGGCCGCACCGTCGGCGCCGGCGTGGTGGCGAGCATCATCGAGTAAGAAACTATCCGTCGTCATGCCCGGCCTTGTGCCGGGCATCCACGACTTAAGGCAAAGAGCTAGGCGTGGATGGCCGGGACAAGCCCGGCCATGACGGAAGAGAAAAAGAGATAGATCAATGAACGGCCAGAATATTCGGATCCGGCTCAAGGCGTTCGATCACCGCATCCTCGATGCGTCGACGCGTGAGATCGTGAACACGGCCAAGCGCACTGGCGCCCAGGTCCGTGGACCGATCCCACTGCCGACGAGGATCGAGAAGTTCACGGTGAACCGCTCGCCGCACGTCGATAAGAAGAGCCGCGAACAGTTCGAGATGCGGACGCACAAGCGTCTCTTGGACATCGTCGATCCGACGCCGCAGACGGTGGACGCGCTGATGAAGCTCGACCTCGCCGCAGGCGTCGACGTCGAGATCAAGCTTTAAAGCCGGGTGAGGACTTAAAATGCGTTCCGGAGTGATCGCGCAAAAGGTCGGAATGACCCGGGTGTTCACCGAAGCCGGTGAACACGTGCCGGTGACCGTGCTGCAGCTCGCGCAGTGCCAGGTCGTCGCGCACCGCACCAAGGACAAGAACGGCTACGTCGCGCTCCAGCTTGGAGCCGGCCCTCGCCGTGCCAACAACATGAGCAAGGCCGACCGCGGCTATTTCGGCAAGGCCAAAGTCGAGCCGAAGCGCAAGCTCGCCGAATTCCGCGTCAGTGACGACGCGGTGATTCCGGTGGGCGCCGAGATCACGGCCGACCACTTCGTCGCCGGCCAGTTCGTCGACGTGTGCGGCATCTCGATCGGCAAGGGCTTTGCCGGCGGCATGAAGCGCTGGAACTTCGGTGGCTTGCGTGCCTCGCACGGCGTGTCGATCTCGCACCGTTCGATCGGTTCGACCGGCGGTCGTCAGGACCCCGGCAAGACCTTCAAGAACAAGAAGATGCCCGGCCACATGGGCGTCGACCGCGTCACCACGCTCAACCTGAAGATCGTCAGCACCGACGTCGAGCGCGGCCTGTTGCTGATTGCAGGGGCTGTGCCTGGCGCCAAAGGCGGCTGGATCACCGTGCGCGACGCGGTGAAGAAGGCGCTGCCGAAGGAGGCTCCGAAGCCGGGCAAGTTCCGCGTGACGGAAGCTCCAGCGGCTGCGGCTCCGGCCCCGGCCAAGCCTTCCGAAGCCTTGGCTGAGAAGGAGGGTGCGTGAGATGGACCTGAAAATCACCACCCTTGAAGGCAAGGAAGCGGGCTCCGTGAGCCTGTCGGACGCGATTTTCGGCCTCGAGCCGCGCGCCGACATCGTGCAGCGCTGCGTCAACTGGCAGCTCGCCAAGCGCCAGCGCGGCACGCACAAGGCTAAGGATCGCAGCGAGATCTGGCGCACCGGCAAGAAAATGTACGCGCAGAAGGGCACCGGCGGCGCCCGTCACGGCTCGGCCCGCGTGCCGCAGTTCCGCGGCGGCGGTCGCGCCTTCGGTCCGGTCGTGCGCAGCCACGCCATCGATCTGCCGAAGAAGGTGCGCGCGCTTGCCCTCAGGCATGCGCTCTCGTCCAAGGCCAAGGATGGCGGCTTGATCGTCATCGAAAAGGCGACTCTCGCTGAGGCCAAGACCAAGGCTCTCGCCAAGCAGTTCGGCAAGCTCGGCTGGAGCAACGCGCTGATCATCGACGGCGCCGAGTGCGACGCCAACTTCTGTTCGGCCGCGCGCAACATCCCGAACATCGACGTGCTGCCAGTGCAGGGCATCAACGTCTACGACATCATGCGGCGCAAGACTTTGGTGCTGACCAAGGCCGCGATCGATGCGCTGGAGGCGCGATTCAAATGAGCACCAGCGATCCGCGCCACTACGACGTCATCATCGCTCCGGTGATCACCGAGAAGGCGACCATGGCCTCCGAGCACAACAAGGTCGTGTTCAAGGTCCGCCGCAACGCGACCAAGCCGCAGATCAAGGAAGCGGTCGAGAAGCTGTTCGACGTCAAGGTCAAGACTGTCAACACGCTCATCCGCCAGGGCAAGGTGAAGGCCTTCAAGAACAGAATCGGGCAGTTGTCCGACGTGAAACGCGCGATCGTGACCCTTGAAGAAGGTCACCGTATCGACGTGACCACCGGGTTGTAAGGAGCGGTTTCCATGGCGTTGAAAACCTACAACCCGACCACGCCGAGCCAGCGCCAGCTGGTGATCGTCGATCGCTCGGGCCTCTACAAGGGCGCGCCCGTCAAGGCGCTGACCGAAGGCCAGCACTCGACCGGCGGGCGCAACAATTTTGGCCGCATCACGTCGCGGTTCCGCGGTGGCGGCCATAAACAGGCCTATCGCA
>Ga0265314_10004345_pt1 | contig 13205 bp, 5 predicted proteins | sample 4126metaG_FD_203106 | JGI IMG/M metagenome (GOLD analysis project Ga0265314, IMG submission 203106) | Rhizosphere microbial communities from Carex aquatilis grown in University of Washington, Seatle, WA, United States - 4-1-26 metaG | ecosystem: Host-associated > Plants > Roots > Rhizosphere >... | reverse complement strand
AACACCAGCCACCACAGCGTCTTCGGGTTCTGCACGGCGTCGGGCACGTAGCCGACCAGATCGAGCAAGGCGCCGCCGAGAAACTGGCCGAAGGCGGTCGCCAGCTTGAGGCCGAAGGCCCAGACGCCGAAGTAAGCGCCGGCGCGCTGCTCGCCGGTCATCAGCTCATCGTAGTCGACGACGTCGATCGCCTGCGAGCCGGCCAACGTCAGCGAGCCGGTGACCGCGCCGGCCAACACCATGAACAGCATCATCGCGCCGAGCTGTCCGGGCTGCACCAATACCCAGCCGAACGGCGCCACGCAGCCGAGCCCGAGACCGACCATCATGGCGCGGCTCTTGCCGACGCGTTGCGACAGCACCAACCAGAACGGAAACGACAGCGCGAAGCTGATGCCGAAGGTGAGCGCGATGATCGGGAACTGGTCGTAGAGGTTGAGCCGGTACTTCACCACGATGAGCTGGATGGAGGTGCCCATCGCCGCCGAGACGGTCATCAGACAGAAGGTCAGATAGATGAGGCGGAAGTCGCGATTGGCAAAGGTGTGCCGCAAGCCGCTGACGAAATGCGCGAAGCTGACGTTGGGCAGGCGATCGCGACCGCTGTCGCGCACCGCCAGCCCGGGCAACAGGGTCGCGGCGGCGACGATGATGGCCAGCGTAAAAGCCATCGCCGAAAAGCCGGTGCGGGCGTCGGTGTAGTTGCGCACGATCAGCATCGGCACCGAGGCGCCGGCGACGCCGCCGATCAAGCCGAGCAGCGAGCGCACCTGCACCACGGCGGTGCGTTCGTGATAGCCGCGCACCAACTCGGCGCCCCAGGCCAGATACGGAATCGTGAAGATGGTGAAGAAGGTGTACAGCACCAGGCTGATGCCGAGCATGTACCAGAGCAGGCCGTGCGGCGTGAGCCACACCGGCGGCGAGAACAGCAGATAGAAGAAGAAGGCCATCGGCACGGCGCCGATGAGCACGTACGGACGGCGGCGGCCGAAGCGCGAGCGCGTGCTGTCCGAGATGTATCCCATCGCCGGATCGGTCACCGCGTCCCACGCCTTGCCGACCAGCATCATGAAGCCGACCGCGGTCGGGCTGACGTGCAGCGCGTCGGTGTAGAAGAAGAGCAGGAAGCGGTTGACGACTTCGTTTTTCAGGTCGAGGCCGAGTTGACCGGTGCCGTAGAGAACTTTGGTGCGGACCGGCACCTCACGCTTCTGCCCCATGCGTCCGCCTGCCCTATCGGACACCGTCCGTCATCGAAAGCCCCCGACGCGCGAAGGGCTCAAAGCCGCCGCCATGCGGACGCCGCCGCGTCTCAGGCGCCGAGCCTTTCGGCGGAGGCTTTGACTCCATCGATCGCACGCCGCGGCGGGTCGGCACGATGCAGTCGCCCTCCAACCTCTGCTGATCGCGGCAGGAGTATACCTCGCGCCGTTGGCCGGTGTTGATCTGCGCTTTCACGATCTCCGCGGCGATGGCGCCGCCACGACTTCGTCGGCCGGCCTCGCACTGCGGCAGACATCTTTTCGCGCCGCCGTGCATTCGGCTGAGCGCCGCGGTCGCGGTTGCTTGCGCCGCATCTTGCGGTCGCGTGCGGTGCAGTGGAGAAGGGCACAGCGCTGGCAACGGTGGAGGCTTCGATGACGCGATGGCGGTGGCGGGGGACGATGGGCGTGTGGGCCCTGCTGAGCGCGCTGTTGAGCGCGCGCGCTGCGCACGCCGTCACGGTCGAGCGCTTCACGCCGCAGGGGTCGGTGAAAGACGTGCGCCAGGTGGTGGCGGTGTTCTCGGCTCCGGTGGTGCCGTTCGGCGATCTGCGCGCCGTGACGCCGCCGTTCACGGTCGATTGTCCGGTCGAGGGCAGCGGGCGCTGGGTCGACACGCGCACGTGGGCGTACGACTTCAAAGACAACTTGCCGGGCGGCATCCGCTGCAGCTTCAGCTTGGCGCCGGGCGTGAAAGCGCTGAGCGAGACGGCCGCTGCGCCGCCGAAGCGTCCTGCGGCAGCGGCGCCCGCGGCGGCGGCAACGCCGCAGACGTTCGAATTCGACACCGGCGGGCCGGCAATCGCCTCGACGCAGCCAAGCGACGGCGATGAGCGCATCGACGCGCAGCAGGCCTTCGTCGTCTCGCTCGACGGCGAGGCGACGGACGAATCGGTCGCCGCCCACGCCGCCTTCGAGGTCGCCGGCCTGGCGCAGCGCGTCGGTGTCGACGTGATCGCCGCGCCGCAGCGCGACGCGATCGTGGCCGCGCTGCCGTCGTGGCTGAGACCCGAGGGGCCGTACGTCGTGCTGCAGTCGCGCCAGACGTTCCCCGATGCGACCAAGATCCGCCTGGTCTGGGGCGCCGGCATCACCAGCCCAAGCGGTATTGCGACCGCCGATGAACAGACGATGGAGTATCAGACGCGCCCGCGCTTCGGGGTCGAGGTGACGTGCCAGCGCGAGAACGCCAAGAGCGACTGCATTCCGCTGACGCCGCTGACCGTACGCTTCAGCGCGCCGGTGGCGTGGGCGCAGGCGAAGCAGACCCGCTTGCGCGCCGCCGACGGCTCGATGACCGAGCCCGAAGAGCCGAGCGATCCAGATGAGACCGTCACGACGCTGCAGTTCGACGGACCGTTCCCCGAATCGTCGACCTTCACGATGGCGCTGGCGGCCGATCTGCACGACGACGCCGGGCGCACGTTGCCCGACGCGCAGCCGCTGACGGTGAAGATGGCGCCCTACCCGCCGCTGGCGAAGTTCGCCGCGCGCTTCGGCTTGCTCGAGTCGCACGCCGAGCCGGCCTTGCCGGTGACCATCCGCAATCTCGATCCGACCGTGCACGGGCAGCAGACGCGCCTGACGCACGAGCAGCCGAGCCCCTGGCGCGCCAAGCTGCAGGGCCTCTACGACAACCTCAAAGGCGAAGCGCTGCGCGTCGACAAGCCGGAGGAGATTCTGCCGTGGCTGCAGAAGCTCGCCGTCGCCAAGCGCGACCGCTCGCTGTTCGACAACCTGCAGGCGCCGGAGGCGGTCACCACGTTCACCCTGCCGCAGCCAGACGGCGCCGCGACCATGCAGGTGGTCGGCCTGCCGCTCGAGGCGCCGGGCCTGTATCTCGTCGAGCTGGCCAGTCCGCGTCTCGGCGCGGCGCTGCTCGGCGAGGACAAGCCGATGTTCGTCCCTGCCGGCGCGTTGGTCACCAACCTGGCGGTGCATTTCAAATGGGGACGCGAGAGCTCGCTGGTGTGGGTGACGACGCTCGACGATGCGCAGCCGGTGGCCGGCGCGCACATCGCCGTGCAGCAGTGCGACGGCTCGATCGTCGCGACGGCCGATACCGATGCGCAGGGGATCGCGCGCGTCAGCGGTCTGCCCGAGCCGGATCACGCGATGGCCTGCGACGCCCCCGAGCTCAGCGACTACAGCGACATCGACTATCGGGAGTACTACGCCAACCGCGCCCTGACCTCGCTCAACGCCGGCTTGCTGGTGACCGCGCAAACCGCCAGCGACCTGAGCTTCGTGCACTCGTCATGGGACCAGGGCATCGAGTCGTGGCGCTTCCGCCTGCCCTCGGAGAGCTACGACGCGCCGCTGGTGGCGCACACGATTTTCGATCGGCCGCTGTATCGCGCCGGCGAGACGGTGCACATGAAGCTCGTGCTGCGCACGCAGACGCTGGCGGGCTTCGGCACGGCGGCGCAGGCGGACTGGCCGAGCAAGGCGATCGTGCATCACCTGGGCAGCGATGAGCGCTTCGAAGTGCCGATCAGCTTCGACGCCAACGGCATCGCCGAGGCGCAGTGGCCGGTGCCGGCGGCCGCCAAGCTCGGCCAGTACGATGTGCGCCTGGTGAAGGCCGACAACAACGAGCTTGGCGCCGGCGAGTTCCGCGTCGAGCAGTTTCGCGTTCCGCTGATGAAGGCGACCGTGCAACTGCCGGCGCAGGCGTTGGTCGGCGCGTCGTCGGCGCCGGTGGACGTCGCGGTGCAGTATCTCGCCGGCGGGCCGGCGTCCGATTTGCCGGTCATCGTGCGCGCGCAGGTGCGCGACAAGACGCTGCCGGCCAACGATGCCTTCGCGGATGTGACGTTCGCCAACGGCCCGGTCACCGTCGGCATCGAGCGCACCAGCGACTCGGATGACGAGCAGAGCGACGACGAGGGCGGCGACAAACCGGCGACGCTGCAAAAGCGCGACATCGTGCTCGACGCCGCCGGCACGGCGCGGACCGAGATCACCGGCCTGCCGACGGTGGAGACGCCGCACGAGCTGTTGATCGAAGCCGAATACCGCGATCCGAACGGCGAGACGCAAACCGCCGCCGCCACGGTGCCGCTGTGGCCGTCGGGCCTGCTCCCCGGCATCGCCGTCGAGCGCTGGACCGGCGACGGCGAGGGCGACGCGTCCGCGATGACGCCGTCGATCGACACGCAGGTGGTCGTGCTCGACACCAACTTCAAACCGGTCGCCGGCGCCGACGTCACGCTCAACGCCTTCTCGCGCGTCACCTATTCGCACCGCAAGCGCGTCGTCGGCGGCTTCTACACGTACGACCACGTCGAAGAGACGAAGGCGGCCGGCCAGCTGTGCACCGGGCAGACCGATGCGCGCGGCGTCTTCACTTGCCGCGCCGTCGCCCCGGCGCGCGGCGAGCTGGTCGTGCAGGCGACGGTGACCGACGCCGCCGGCCATCCGGCCTCGGCGCACACCTCCGCCTTCGTCCCGGGCGAGGATGATGCCGCCGGCTTCGACGTGCAGCCGAGCGATCGCATGGACGTCATCCCCGAGCAGCGCGAGGTCGAGCCCGGCGCGACGGCGCGCCTGCAGGTGCGCATGCCGTTCCAGCACGCCACGGCGCTGGTGACGGTGGAGCGCGAAGGCATCGGCGCGGCGCGCGTCGTCACACTCGACGCCGCCAATCCGGTCGTCGAGGTGCCGGTCGACGGCAGCATGGCGCCGAACACGTTCATCTCGGTCCTCGCCGTGCGCGGCCGCATCGCCGGCACGCAGCCGACGGCGATGGTCGATCTCGGCAAGCCCGCCTTCCGCCTCGGCATCGCCGAGCTGCGCGTCGGCTGGCGCGATCACGCCTTGCAGGTGAATGTCACCGCCGACCAGCCGACCTACCGCGTGCGCGACAAGGCCGCAGTGGCGATCGCCGTGCGCACCGCCGACGGCGCACCGCCGCCGCCCGGCAGCGAGGTGGCGCTGGCCGCGGTCGACGAGGGTCTGCTCGAGCTGGCGCCGAACACCAGCTGGAATCTGCTCGACGCGATGATGGGCCGGCGCGGCTACGACATCACCACCGCCAGCGCGCAGCTGCAGGTGATCGGCAAGCGTCACTACGGCCGCAAGGCGCTGCCGCACGGCGGCGGCGGCGGACGGCAAGCGACGCGCGAGCTGTTCGACACGCTGCTGCTGTGGTCGGCGCGCGTGCCGCTCGACGCCGCCGGCAACGCGCAGGTACCGGTGCCGCTCAACGATTCGCTGACCGCCTTCCGCATCGTCGCCGTCGCCACCGGCGGGCTCGGGCAATTCGGCACCGGCAGCACCGAGATTCGCTCGACGCAGGATCTGATGCTGCTCTCCGGGTTGCCGCCGCTGGTACGGCAAGGCGATCGCTTCCCGGCCCAGTTCACGCTGCGCAACACCACCGAGCAGCCGCTCGACGTCAGCGTCGGCGGCACGATCACCGCCAACGGCGACGCGCCGCCGATGCTGCTCGCCGTGCAGCAGATCGCCCTCGCCGCCGGCGAGGCGCACGTCGTCGGATGGCCGATCACCGTGCCCGGCAACGCCGAGGCGCTGCATTACGCCGTCGACGCGACGGCGGCCGGCGGCGCCACCGATCGCCTCGCGGTGGCGCAGCAGGTGCGCCCGGCGGTGCCGGTGCGCACGCTGCAAGCGACGCTGCTGCAGGCCGATCGGCCGATCAGCCTGCCGCTGGCGCGCCCGGCCGATGCGCTGCCCGAGCGCGGCGGCGTCGAGGTCGCCCTCGCCGCCTCGCTCGGCGGCAACACCGCCGGCCTCGACGACTACCTGCGCAGATATCCCTACTCGTGCCTGGAGCAGCAGACGTCGATCGCCGTCGGCCTGCGCGACGAGGCGCGCTGGAAGGCGATCGCCGACGCCCTGCCCTCGTATCTCGATGGCGATGGGCTGCTGAAATACTTTCCGACCCTGCCACAGGGCAGCGAAGTGCTGACCGCGTATGTGCTGTCGGTGGCCGAAGCCGCCGGCTGGACGATTCCGGACGCCGTGCAGGAGAAGATGGTCGGCGGCCTGCGCAGCTTCGTCGACGGCAGCATCACGCGCGACTCGACGCTGCGCGCCCCCGATCTGACGCTGCGCAAGCTCGCGGCGCTGGAAGCGCTGTCGCGCGCCGGCAGCTTCGATCCCGATCAGCTCGGCAGCCTGTCGCTCGAGCCCAATCTGTGGCCGACCTCCGCCGTGCTCGACTGGTGGAGCATTCTGCAGCGCAATGAAAAGATCCCGCATCGCGCCAAGCGCCTGGCCGCGGTCGAGCAGATCGTACGCTCGCGGCTCAACGTGCAGGGCACCGTGCTCGGTTTCTCGACCGACGCAAGCGACGGCCTGTGGTGGCTGATGGCGTCGCCCGACGTCAACGCCGTGCGGCTGGTGCTGCACCTGATCGAGTTCGATCTGTGGCACGACGACGTGCCGAAGCTGATGCGCGGCGCGCTCGGCCGCCAGCAGCGCGGCCATTGGAGCACGACCCTGGCGAACGCTTGGGGCGCGCTGGCGCTGACCCACTTTGCCACGGCGTACGAGGGCGCGCCGGTCACCGGTACGACGGCTGTCGCCCTCGGCAACTCCGCGCACACGCTCGACTGGGCGAACGCACCGCTGCCGCCGACATTGCTGCCCTGGCCGCCGGCGCAGCAGGCGCTGGGGGTGACGCAGCAGGGCAGCGGCGCGCCGTGGGTGACGGTGTCGTCGCGCGCCGCCATCCCGCTGCGCGCGCCGCTGGCCAGCGGCTATCGCATCGCCAAGACGGTAACGCCGCTGGAGCCGAAGACCGCCGGCCAGCTGAGCCGCGGCGATCGGCTGCGCGTGCATCTCGACATCGACGCCGACGCCGAGATGACCTGGGTCGTCGTCGACGACCCGATCGCCAGCGGCGCGTCACATCTGGGCAGCGGCCTCAACAACGCCGGCACGATCGGCAACGACGTCAGCGACGACGCCAAGCGCGACGAGTCGGTGTCGCCGGATTTCGTCGAACGCCGCTTCGACGCCTATCGCGCCTACTTCTCCTTCTTGCCCAAGGGCCGCAGCAGCCTCGAGTATGTCGTGCGACTCAATCAGCCCGGCCACTTCGATCTGCCGCCAACGCGCACCGAAGCGCTGTACGCCCCCGAGATGTTCGGCGAGCTGCCAAATGCGCCGGTAGACGTCGCTCCATAAGCAGTCGGTAAACAGGATCCAACGCGAAGGCGCGAAGACGCGAACAGAAACAACGCCGAGAACATGAGATCCTGGATCGCAAACCGCGATTGCCGATCGGCGTGCCGTGCGCGCGGGCAGTGGTCGCCGAGCGGTGGTCCTTGGCATCTTATGATGGCGCTGCTCTGCGCATGTCTCGCAATGTTCGTCACACCGCAGTGGGCCCACGCCGCGCAGTCGGCAACGCCCGCCACGACGCAAGCGTTGTGGCCGCCGACCTTCGACAGCGTGCGCGCCGCGTTTTGTCCGTCCGACGCGCGCTTGCTCGATCGGCACGGTGTCGTGTTGCAGGAGGTGCGGCTCGATCGCACGCGGCGGCGCTTGGCGTGGACGCTGCTCAACGCGGTTTCGCCGGCGCTGACCGATGCGATGCTGGCGTCCGAGGATCGGCGCTTCTGGCAGCATGGCGGGGTCGACTGGCGCGCCATCGCCGCGGCCGCGTGGCAACGCCTGCGCGGCGGCGGCCCGCGCGGCGCCAGCACGATCACCATGCAAGTCGCGGCGCTGCTCGATCCGGCGCTCGAGCGCCGCGGCGCCCCGCGCGCGCTGGCCGACAAGTGGGCGCAAATGCGCGCCGCGTGGACGCTGGAACGCCGCTGGTCGAAGCGCGAGATTCTCGAAGCGTATCTCAACCTGGTCACCTATCGGGGCGAGCTGCAGGGCATCGGCGCCGCCAGCGCGCAGTTGTTCGGCAAGGCGCCGCACGGATTGACCACTGCCGAGTCGGCGGTGCTCGCCGCGCTGGTGCGCTCGCCCAACGCGCCACGCGCGGCGCTGGCGCGCCGCGCGGCGTTGCTCGCCGGCGTCGACGAGGCGCCCCTTTCGAGCGCGACGTCGGGCGCGCGCAACGTCGATGGCGACGCGGCCGATGCGCCGGCCGCGGTCAACGCGCTGCGCGCCGCGATCGATCGCGCCATCGACCAGCCGGCCGGCGGCGCGGCGCGGATCGCGCTGGCGCCGCACGCCGCACGCCGACTGCTGCGCGCCGCCGAGGGCGGCAGCTGTACCGACACCGCATCGACACTCGACGCCGACACCCAGCGCGCAGCGCTCGACGCCGTGCGCCGCCAGCTCGTGTCGCTGAGCGGCCGCGCCGTGCGCGACGCGGCGGTGCTGGTGGTCGACAACGCCAGCGGCGCGGTGCGCGCCTACGTCGGCTCCAGCGGGCGCTTCTCCGCCGCGCCGCAGGTCGACGGCATACTGGCGCGCCGTCAGGCCGGCTCGACGTTGAAGCCTTTTCTGTACGCAGCGGCCATCGACCAACGCTTGCTCACCGCCGCGGGGCTGCTCGACGACGCGCCGCTGGAGCTGGCGGTCGGCGGCGGCTTGTTCCAGCCGCGCAACTACGACGACCACTTTCGCGGCGCCGTCTCGGTGCGCACCGCGCTGGCCAGCTCGCTCAACATTCCCGCCGTGCGCGCGCTGCAGCTGGTCGGCGCCGACAGCTTTGCCGAGAGCTTGCGCGACCTCGGCTTTGGCGGCGTCGATCGCCCAGGCGATTTCTACGGTCCGTCGCTGGCGCTCGGCTCCGCCGACGTGACGTTGTGGCAACTGGTCGGCGCCTACCGCGCACTGGCAAACGGCGGCACATGGTCGCCGCTCAGAATGACGGTTCCGCGAGACACCGATGTGGTGGCGTGGGACGCTTCTAATGTCGTGGCGTGGGACTCCAGTCCCGTGCACCAGCTCGGCGACCCGGCAGCCGCTCGGTGGACGAGCTGGCTTTCGCCCGCGGATGAGGCCGGCGGGTCGCCAAACTGGAACGCGGGACTGGAGTCCCACGCTACGACCTCAGAACGAGCGGATGAGGCCGGCGGGTCGCCGAACCGGAACGCGGGACTGGAGTCCCACGCCACCACATCAGAAAGAACGGATGAGGCCGGCGGGTCGCCGAACTGGAACGCCGGACTGGAGTCCCACGCTACGACCTCAGAACGAGCGGATGAGGCCGGCGGGTCGCCGAACTGGAACGCCGGACTGGAGTCCCACGCCACCACATCAGAACGAGCGGATGAGGCCGGCGGGTCGCCGAACCGGAACGCGGGACTGGAGTCCCACGCTACGACCTTAGAGAGTCAGAAGTCCCACGCTACGACCGTAAATGTCTTCTCACCGGCCGCCGCGTTCATCACCGCCGACATGCTCGCCGATCGCGCCAGCCGCAGCGTCACCTTCGGCTTGGAGAGCCCGCTGTCGACGCGTTTCTGGACGGCGGTGAAGACCGGCACCAGCACCGACATGCGCGACAACTGGTGCATCGGCTTTTCGCGCCGCTACACCGTCGGCGTCTGGGTCGGCAACTTCTCCGGCGCGCCGATGCAAGACGTCAGCGGCATCACCGGCGCAGCGCCGATCTGGCAGGAAGTCATGGAGTGGCTGCATCGCGACCTGCCCAGCCTCGCGCCGGCGCCGCCCGCCGGCGTGCGCGCCGCGACGGTCACGTTCGCCAACGGCGTCGAGGCGCCGCGCGATGAATGGTTCGTCGCCGGCACCGAGCCGCGTGGCGCTCCCGCCGCGCGCGCCCACACGCCGCGCCTGCTCACGCCGGTCGACGGCACCACCGTCGCGCTCGATCCCGACATCCCCGCCGCACGCCAACGCGTCACGTTCACCGCAGCAGCCGGCGCCGGACTGCGCTGGCGCCTCGACGGCGATGAGCTCGCGCCGGTGAGCGGCCCGCTGCTCTGGCCACCGACCGCCGGCACGCATGAGCTGGCACTCGTTGCCGCAGACGGCGCCGTCGTCGACACCAGTCGCTTCGTCGTACGGCCCTGAGCGGCGGGCAAATGCACCAGCTGCGAAGGCGCCGCGTCAACGACTCAGCTCGCGCTCAGGCCGGCAGTGGCCGACCCCAGCGCGCCATCAGGCCGCGTGCCGTGCGATAGTGATAGGCCGAGCCGAACAACAGCAATAGCGCCGCCTGCAGCAGCCAGGTCGGAATCATCCGCCAAGCGGGCAGCGCGCCATGCGCGACTGCGAGGACCTCGGTCGCGATGAGGCCGTAGATGACGAGTACGGTCAGCGCGGCGATGCCGGCGCGTTCGAGCGGACGGCGGGAGGCCCAGACAAGCAGCGCGGTCCAGCCGAGCATCAACGCCGCAGCATAGCCACTGGCGAAGCGATACGCGCCACCACCATCGTCAAAGCCCCACAGCACGCGAGCCAGTGGCGGGTAGAGCAGCGGGCCAAGTGCCGCCGCGTCGGTAATCGCACCGGCAAGAAACGCGGTGCGCAGCAGGCGCTGCTGACGGTCGTCGACCATGCCCCCTCCTTCGCGCCGCGTCGCCTCAGCGACCGGCGAGCAGGTTCTCGACGTAGCGGGCGATGATATCGGTCTCGATGTTGACCGAGTCGCCCGGCTTCTTCTCCAGCAAGTTGGTGTGGCCTTGCGTGTACTGCACCACCGACACGGCGAATGTCTCGGACGTCTTGTCGATGATCGTCAGGCTGGCGCCGTCGATACACACCGGCCCCTTCACGACCATGTAACGCAGCAGCTCGGCGGGAGTGCGAAAGCGCGCGATGATCGCCTCGGCTTCCGGCGTGAACGAGTCGATGCTGGCGACGCCTTCGACGACACCGCGCACGATGTGGCCGCTCAGGCGATCGGTCGGGCGCACCGAGCGCTCGAGGTTGACGCGGTCGCCGCTCCGGAGCCCGCCGAGGTTGGAGCGCCGGTAGGTCTCCGGCATGACGTGCGCGAAGAACGCCTCGCCCTGCAGCTCGGCGACGGTGAGGTCGACGCCGTTGATGGCGATCGAATCGCCCAGCTGCGCGTCGGCGGTGACCTTCGGCGCGCGGATGCGCAGCGTGCCGCCGGCGGCTTCAATCACTTCTCCCACTTCCTCGACGATGCCGGTGAACATGGCAGTCGCTTACCACACGCCGACGGCGGCTCAACGCCGCGTCAGAGGTGTTTGGTCGCCTCGCGCAGCGACAGCGGGCTCAGGCGCGCGCGCTGCGCCCGCACGTAGCGGCGCACCCAGGCGGGATCGCTCTTGGCGTATTCGCGCAACGCCCAGCCGATCGCCTTGCGCAAGAAGAACTCGCGCGAGTCGAGCGCCGGCTCGATGCAGTCGGTCAGCAGCGTCAGGTCCGTATCGCGCTTGCAAGGCAGCTGGCAGAGGATGGCGCTGCGCCGCTTCCACAGGTCGTCGCTGCGTGACCATGTGCGCATGGCGCGCTGCATCGGCCGCGGCGCATTGGCGAGGATCTCCGGCAAGCGCTGCGTCGCGATGCCGTCGACGTAGTCCCACCAGGCGCCGCTGACGATCAGCTCTTCGTAGAGCGGCAGCGCCGCCATCGTCTGCTGGTCGCGGTAGAGTCGGTGCGCCGCCAGCTCCAACGCCGCGTAACGCTCTTCACGAAATGCCGCCGCGCGCCACAGCGCCAGGATCGTCGCGCGCCACGCCTCCGCGCTCAGCAGGCGCGGCGCACCGTACAGCTCGCGGCACAGGGTGCGTACCGTCGGCACGGGCACGCCGCGATATGGCATCGCCGACTTCATGTACGCCTGCATCGCCGGCGCCTTTGCGGAATCGGCATGCGCCGCGAGGCGGCGCCGCACCGCCTCGACCAGTGCCACATCGGCGGCATCTGTGGATTTGGAACGTGCGGGTTGGCCCATGGCGCGACTTAGTCCTGTGACGCGCACATCCCGACGCCACAGTTCAACCGGTCGGGACAGTCGAGGGCCGCGAGCCGCCCGACTCATATACCGGCGCACAATTCAACTGCGATCCGGCTAGCGGCGGCCCTGTGCCGGCCTGGCCGCGCGACGCGGGGCCGAACGGTATGGATGAAACGACCAGGCGACTGCGTGGACGAGTGGTGCGATACATTCCCGCAGCATGCGGATCGTTGAGCTGGGACGCGGGACTGGAGTCCCACGCCCGACATTTAGACGCCGAGAAAGTCGCGCGTGTGGCGCAGGAAGATCGCCAGCTGGTCGTGATGCACCCAATGGCCGGCGTGCTCGATATTGAAGAAGGTGTAGTCGCGAAACGCTTTGGCGCGGCCGTCGATCTCCGGATCGGAGGCCCACGATTCGGTGCCGCGCAGCAACAGCACCGGGCAGGTGATCTGCGTCCACAGATCGTGCGCGTCGTGCATGTTGAACAGATACGGCGAGGACGCGCGCACGTAGTTGTCGAACTTCCACAGATACGTACCGTCTTCGTCGCGATACGATCCATAGACCGTGAGATGGCGCGCCTGCTCCGGCGTCAGGCGCGGATTGGCTTCCTGCATGCGCAAGACGGCTTCGTCGAAGGTCGCGTAGCGATGCGGATGACGGCGCGCCAGCGATTTCATCTCACTGATCCACACCCGCATGCGCTTGTGCGCCGGCGGTTGCTCGCGCAGCATCTCCGGCGGCGGCCCGAGCCCTTCGACGGCCACGACCTTCTTGACCCGGTCCGGATAGGTGCCGGTGTACTGCAAGGCGATCGAGCCGCCGAGCGAGTGGCCGATGATCGTCACTTGCTCGATGCCGAGCGCAATCAGCAGCTGAGCGACGTCGAGCGTGTAGTCGACCATGGCGTAGCTGCCGCCGATCGCCCACTGCGAATCGCCGTGGCCGCGCAGATCCGGCGCGATGACGTGGAAGTCGTTGCGCAGATCCTGCGCCACCCAATCCCAGTTGCGCGCGTGATCGCGCCCGCCGTGAATCAAGAGCAGCGGCGGCTTCTGCGGATTGCCCCAATCGACGTAGTGCAGCTTGAGGCGCTGCGAGAAGAAGTAATG
>Ga0265314_10004344_pt1 | contig 13207 bp, 13 predicted proteins | sample 4126metaG_FD_203106 | JGI IMG/M metagenome (GOLD analysis project Ga0265314, IMG submission 203106) | Rhizosphere microbial communities from Carex aquatilis grown in University of Washington, Seatle, WA, United States - 4-1-26 metaG | ecosystem: Host-associated > Plants > Roots > Rhizosphere >... | reverse complement strand
CCGGCGCCGGCGATGATCACTTCCAGACCCCGCCCCTCCGCGCTCTTGGCATATTCCACCATCCGCTCCGGTGTGCGGTGCGCCGACACAATCTTCATCTCGTATCCGACCTGCAGGGCGTCGAGCGTCTCCGCCGAGTACCGCATGGTCTCCTCGTCGGACTTCGACCCCATGATGATCCCCACCCGGATCGTCCTCTCTGAAGTTCCACTGCCCGCTTGAGCCATATCCGCCTCGTCGAAATTCGTCTTGCAGAGAATACTCGATCCACCCGCGGCGGTGTAGCGCCCGCACTCCACCGCCAACCGCGCCCCGTGGTATTGCCCTGATCGCATCCCCGGTTAAAATCCCCTTATTGGCGGAGTTCGCCCCATGTCCCTTTTGGCTATCCATCTTGACGCGTCCGGCATTGCGGTCATCGCCGTCGTGGGCATCATGATCCTCGGCGTCGCTTACTTTGCGCTGCGCTTCTGGCTGGTCTCCACGCGGCCGCCGGATATCAAGGAAGTGCGCACGCCCAATCTTGACCGCATGAACCGCGATGCCCTTGCGCATCTCGGCGACGAAGAAGATGACGACGACGATGACGCTCCCGCCGGGCTCAAGGAAGACCTGCCGCCCAGGCTGGGATAACCCCGCACGCTACCCTCAACTCCACTCCAGCGTCGCTTCCCCGCCGCCTGGAACCTTCCGCACCTTCCCCAGAAAGCACGGCTTCTCTCCCACCGCCCGCAACGCCGACATGATCGGCTTGGTGAACGTCGGCCGAACCACCAGCACATAACCGATGCCCATGTTGAACACCGAGAACATCTCATCGGTGTCCACCGGCCCGTTCTTCTGGAGCCACCCGAAAATCGCCGGCGGTTCCCAGGCATCCCGCTTGAGCCGCGCCGCGTAGCCATCCGGCAATACCCGGGGCATGTTTCCCGGCAATCCGCCCCCGGTGATATGCGACATCGCCTTGACGATTTTCTTGACCTTGTATTTGCCAAGGATCTTCTGCACCGTCTTGACATAAATCCGCGTCGGCTTGAGCAGTTCCTCCGCCAGCGTGCATTTCAATTCCGGAATGTAGTCGTTGAGATCCGCGCCGGTTTTTTCCACGACCCGCCGCGCCAGGGCATACCCGTTTGAATGCAGCCCCGATGACGCCAGGCCAATAATCGAATCCCCCGCCTCCACATCCTCCGGGTTCATCATTTTGCTCTTCTCAACCACCCCCACGGCAAAGCCCGCCATGTCAAATTCCCCTGGCGCATAAACCGCAGGCATCTCGGCCGTTTCGCCGCCCAGGAGCGCACAGCCCGCTTCCACGCATCCGTCGGAGATCCCCTTGACCATCTGCGTCGCGACTTTCGGGTCCAGCGTATGCACCGCCAGGTAATCCAGAAAAAACAGCGGCTCGCCCCCCTGCACGATCAGGTCGTTGACGTTCATCGCGACCAGGTCAATGCCCACCGTATCATATTTTTTGAGCGTCGCGGCTACCTTGATCTTTGTCCCCACGCCGTCGGTGCACGCAATCAGCACCGGCTCCTTGTAATTCCGCGCAAAGAGCTTCTCGTTGTAATCCAGCCGAAAGAGCCCGGCGAAAGCGCCATACTTGCCCAATACCCGCGTGGAATAGGTCCGCTGACACAGATGCTTGATCTGGTCGACCATCGAATCGCCGGCGTCGATATCAACCCCGGCATCCTTGTACGTGATCGCTTTGTTCGACATGGCGGCGGAGTATAGCGGCTGTTTCGCCGGAGTTCACGCGGAGCGATTTTGACCGCCTCATTTTCAGAGTTGCCGCCCGCCCGTACAATCCCGCCCCATGGCACAGCCCGGTCCCATCATGAGCATGACCCAATACCTCGGGGCGAGGTTCGTCGCCATGATGCTCGGCCTCTTCCCCGTCAACGCCAACCTCAAAAGCGCCCGCGACATCGGCAGCCTGCTCTACGCAATTGACAAAAAACACCGCCGGCGGGCCATCGAGAATCTCTCGGCCAGCTTTCCGGAAATGCCACGCGAACAGGTCGAAGCCGTCGCCGAACGCTCCATGCAGCATTTCATCGAGCTGGTCATGGACATCCTTTTTACCACCCGCATGATCAACATCGAAAACTGGCACCAGTATGTCCGCCTCAATGGCCTCGGCGAATCGCTCCGGGTCATGCTGCGCGGCCAGGGAGCCATTGTCCTCACCGGCCACTATGGCAACTGGGAAATCCTCGGCTACACCCTCGCGACGCTCGGTTTTGAAACCTATTCCATCGCCCGGCCGATCGACAACCCGCTGATCGATTCCTGGCTCCTCGGCGTGCGCGAACGCCGCGGGCAGATCATCCTCTCCAAGCGCGGCGTCACCACCACTGCCCTCGACGTCCTCAACAAAAAAGGCGTCCTGGGCTTTATCGCGGACCAGAACGCCGGGCCCAAGGGAATGTTTGTGCCGTTCTTCGGTCGCCTCGCCAGCACCTACAAATCCATCGGCCTGCTTGCCATTCAAAACGACGTCCCCGTGATCGTCGGCTACGCCCGCCGGCGCGAAGACCGCTTCAGCTTCGATATCGGCGTGCAGGATGTGATCTATCCCGAAGACTGGAAGAATTACCCCCGCGATCAGTACACCGACGAGCTCCACTACCTCACGGCCCGCTACACCAAGGGCATCGAGGATTTTGTCCGGGCCGACCCAACCCAATATCTCTGGATTCACCGCCGCTGGAAAACCCGGCCCAAGGGGGAAGTGGAAGGCAGCGTCAAAGGCGTGGGGTGATATGTGGCATCGGCGTCCCGTCGATGCTTTTCACGTCCACAACCGCGAGGGATGCGTCAGCGTCAATTCTTCGAGCGCCTCCGTGCCGGCAAGTTGCTCAATGACCTTCAACCCATTCAACCGGGCATGGATGTGGCTCATACGATGCCCATCCGAGCCCACCATGAAATACCGGCCATCCATCAAATAGCGCCTGGCAAGGTTCACAACATCCACCGAGTCAGCGCCCGCAATCGGCCCGAGGTTCCCCTGAAACAGCACCCCCAGCGCGGCAAGGTCGTTGATCCGGTTCGGATTCTCCCGCAACACCGTCATCCGCTCCGGATGCGCGATGATCACCGTGTGCCCCCTCGCCTGCAGCCACTCCACGCCGCGCGTCGCCCAGTCCGGCCAGTCCGGTTCCCACAGATCAGCCAAAACGTATTTTCCAACGTGGCCGAAGGTCGGGACCAGGCCATCGGGCAGCCCGTTCGCGAGATTCGGACTCAGGCGCAGTTCCCCGCCGGGCCGAAGCTGGATCGGAATCTCAGCCGCATCCGCATGCCCCTGCAGCATCCGCACCCGTTCCGCCACTTCCGACGGCGTGAGATCCGTAAACTCGATCGCCCCGCAGTGCGGCGTGCAGAAAATCCGCGAATACCCGTGCGACACCATCACGCGCAGCAGTTCGAGGCTCTCATTGATGGACTGCGAACCATCGTCAAGATTCGGAATAAAATGACAGTGAACATCTATGTGATCCATAAAGCCAAGGGTAGCGGAGGAGTCCGCACGAGGCCAGTTGGCGGCTTGGAAAAGTGACCGAAGACCGGCCCCACCGCTCCACAATTCCCCATTCATCCTTTTTGCAGTTGAGAATTTCTGCAAAACGGCGATGAATTGGTAGACTGATCGCACAATGACCATGGCCATGCCCATCACACCCGACACCTGCGAACGCCAAGCCGCTTCGCCAACCCTGCGCCCGATTTCGGTTGGACCATTTAAGCTGGACTTACCGGCGATGCAGGCGGGCCTCGCGGGCTATTCCGACATGGCCATGCGCGTGGTCGCGCGGCGCCGGGGCTGCCCCTATGCGGTCACCGAGGCGCTTTTGGACCAGGTGCTCCTTCGCGGCGGCCGCGGTCTCGAAAAAGGCGCCATCCTTTGCGAACAAGACCACCCCGTCGCCGGCCAGCTCATGGGGAGTGAACCTGAAGAGCTGGCTCGCGCGGCAAAGCTGCTGATCGAGTCCGGCTTCGACGTCATTGATCTGAATTTCGCCTGCCCGGTTAAAAAAGTGATGGGCCGCTGCCGTGGCGGCTATCTGCTTTCCGATCCGGACACCGCCGTTGCCATCATGCGGCGGGTGCGGGAAGCGGTGCCGGGGCTCTTGTCGATCAAGCTGCGGCGGGCGCTCAATGAGACGGCAGAGGCCGCGGAGTGGTTTGAGGTGGTTTTTGAAGAAGCCTGCCGGCTGGAATTCGCCGCCATCGCCGTGCACGGCCGCACCGTGGAACAAAAATACACCGGATTTGCCAAGTGGCCGTTCCTCAAAGGCCTGGCCGCCCGGATGCGCGGCATGACCGGCAATCGGCCGACGCTCTTTGGTTCCGGCGATGTGTACTGCGCGGACGATGCGATGCGCATGCTGCAGGAGACGGACGTCGACGGCGTCTGGATCGCCCGCGGCGCGATCGGCAATCCATGGATTTTTTCGGAATTTGCGGCCCTGCTTCGCGGCGACCCGCTGCCCGCCCCGCCGACGATTTTTGAGCAGCGCGCCGCACTGCTCGAACACTTCGGCCTCGCCCGGGACATCTACGGCGAAGAACTCGCCAGCCGCCAGATGCGCAAAATCGCCATCAAATATTCCAAGCTGCATCCCGCAGGCCCCACGGTCTGGCGCGAATTCATCGAGGTCAAAAACCAGCGCGATTGGGATGCCGTGCTGGATCGGCATTATTCCAACGACGGCCCGGGCGTGCGCGTCGGAAGCGTGCCGGATGCGGAAGACGTCTGCAAATAACATGCGGATATTGATCATCAAGCCTTCGGCCCTTGGAGATGTGGCGACCACGCTGCCGCTGCTCTGTGATGTGCGCGCCGCGCATCCCGACTCCCAAATCGACTGGCTCATCCAGCCCTCCTTTGCCCCGCTGATCGAAGGCCACGACGCCATCAACGACATCATTCCCTTCGACCGCAAACAACTCGCTTCCTGGTGGTGGAAGCCGTCGGCGTTCATGGCCTTTCGCCGTCTCATCCGCCAACTGCGCGTGAATCGTTACGACGCCGTGATCGACGCGCAGGGCCTGCTGCGTTCCGCGTTTTTTACCTGGGTGACCCGCGCTCCAATGCGCATCGGCTTCGGCCTGGCCCGCGAAGGCGCCGCCACCGCCTACACGCACAAGGTCTATCTCCCCGAGGGCGGCCTAAAAATGGTTGCGGTGGATCGCATGCGGGCGCTCGGCCGGCCGCTGGGAACCACACCGGAAGGCAGCCCAGAATTTCGCGTCCCCATTTCCCCTGCCGCACGGAAGCGCGCCGCCGACATGCTCTCCTCCGCAATGTCCGACCCTGTCGTAATACTCCCCGGCGCTCGCTGGGACACCAAACGCTGGCCGTTGGAGCGCTTCGCTGAAATCGCACAACGCCTGCTTGATGATGGGGAGCATGTCCTTCTGATGGGTTCTCCGGATGAAAAGTCCTTATGTGATCACCTGGCCAAAGAAATCGAAAATCGAAAATCGAAAATCGAAAATCTGACGAATCTCGCCGGCCAGACCGACATCGCCCTCATGACCGCTCTCCTCGCCAGGGCGAAACTCGTCATCGGCAATGACTCCGGCCCGCTCCACATCGCCGTCGCCCTCGGAAAACAAATCGTCGGACTCTACGGCCCGACCTCCCCTGAATTCGTCGGCCCCTTCGGCCAGATGCAGAATGTCCTCCGTCACGACGTCCCCTGCCACCCCTGCCGCCGGCGCGAATGCGGCCACCATTCCTGCATGCAGGGCCTCACCGTCGAACTCGTCTGGGAAAAAAGTGCGAGTCGCGTTCGAAATGAAAGCGATCAAATGTCACCGCGGACGAATATTGAATTCGCTCCACCGAATAAAGGAGAAGAAATGGGAGAGCCCCCAGCGACGGAAGTCAAGGATCACGGACGATCAATTGACGTTCCTGGTGGGACGATTCGGGCCGGCGAAGAATACCAACGAAGCGCGCAGCCTGACGGAACGGTACTCGTTGAGCGACCTAGAGCATCGGCCTGCATTCGCTTTTCGAGCCTTTTTGCAAAATCAAAACCAGGGAACCCACCAGCGGACATGAGGATTATCGTCGCTAAAGAGGCAGCGAAACGAGAGGTGCAGGTCGAGGAGCTCCTCGATGGGAGGCATCTAATCACGTACGATACGAATTCGGTCGAGGGGAAAACCCCTATCGCAATGCGTTGGTGGATTACGGGTCTGGGAGAACAGTTGATGATGACCAGTGCAACGGTTCCCGTGGCCGACATCGATCGCCCAGAAACGCGACAGGTCTTCGCCGACGCACGTTCCATGATTGAATCCTATGTGCCGAGCGTGGAACACAAGTTTATCGAAACGGCAACAAGGACGGTGCAGGCAGTGGTGACGCGGTCGCAAACGGCAGCTACACCACAGCGCAGACGCGAGCTTATCAAAGACGAACAGAATGAGCTCTCCCGTCGATTAATCGCGGCCCGCGAACTCGTCGCCCAATACTGCAGTTCGGACCCGGCGGCACCCGAGATTCTGGATTTGGCGTTCAGTCGTTGGACGGCCGATACCTCGCCATCAAAAGCGGGCTTGTCGGAGATTTCGGAAGCCCTGGGTTCGGCGTTTGGGAAACTGCTCTGTGAGTGCCTGGGTATGGAATGGCGAATCATTTCCGACGAGTTCGGGGAGGCGTGGGCGGTTTGCGAACCCAATACGTCCGTCGCTACTTTTCCAATCCAATCGGTACTGAAGCGCGCCCAAAAGGGCGAGGTTCGATTCTTCAGTGACTTGTTCATAACCATTAAGCAGTTCGTAGATAGCCGCGAATATGATTAGAAAGCCCGCTATCGAACGAGCGCTGCACCCGCCGGAGTCCGCATTGCCGCCAATCATCCTCGCCTCCGCCTCTCCACGACGCGCCGAACTGCTTCGCGCAGCAGGAATCTCATTTGATGACGTCGTATCTCCCGCGAACGAACCGGAAAAAAAGCCCGCCGGCATTCCAACAGAACTCTGGCCCACCTGCCTGGCATACATGAAAGCCACCGCCGTCCGCGATCATCTCGGCAAAAAAGCCAAAGCCCGCCTGATCCTCGCCGCCGACACCATTGTCGTAAACAACAGCGATGGCAAAATCCTCAACAAAGCCCGCAACCGCGCCCACGCCCGTCACATGCTCCTCTCGCTGCGCGGAAAAACCCACCGCGTCATCACCGGCATCGCCCTCCTGCAGGATGACCGCGTCCGCCTCGCCTCCGCCACCGCCCTCTGCCGCGTCACAAAATTTCCGAACGCGCTCCTCGAAAGCTACCTCGATTCCAACCTCTGGCGAGGCAAAGCCGGCGCCTATGGCATCCAGGACGAGCACGACCCATTTGTCCATCTGGTTTCCGGTGATATAACCACCGTCATCGGGCTGCCGATGGAACTGGTGCGACGCGAACTCGCGACATTCTTACGAGGATAACGCCGATGCAAGAAGCGACCTCCCAGCGAAAACGAAACAATCCGTACATTTTGCTCGCGGCAGCCCTCGTCGTTGGCGCAGCGGTCACGACACTCCCCATCGCCTGCTCCGGCAACAATTCCCCCGCCACAACTCCCGCAGTCACCCCAGCCCCGACCACTCAGCCCGCCTCATCTCCAAACGCCATCGACTCTGACCCCCGCGATCCCAACCCCATGACCTTCGCCACCACCAACATGACCCTCAAGGGCAAGCCCTTCATCATGGAGATTGCCGACACTGACGCCAAGACTGAGCACGGCTTCATGTACCGCAAGTCCCTGCCCGCCGATCACGGCATGCTCTTCGTTTTCCCCCAGGCTACCGGCCTCGAGTTCTACATGAAAAACACCCTCATCCCACTGGACATCGTCTTTCTCGATTCCACCGGCCACGTCGTGGACATCGAACAGCGCCGCCCCCTCGACGAAGAACCCCATGGTCCTGTAACGCCCACGCAGTTCGTGATCGAGCTCTATCAGGGCACGGCCGAGAAAATCGGCCTCCAGCGCGGTGATCGTATTGACCTGCCGAAAGAATACCTAAAGGGCGGGGCAGCCTCCTCCGACAAGTGAATAGGGCAGCAAAAACCGCGCGTCGCGTGCGCAGGATTTGCCGCATCAGGCACGGACGCCTGGGTTCCGGGCCGCGCCGGCGTTTCGCCGGCGCCACGTCTTGCTGTGTAAAAAAGCGCACGAGGCGCTATCGAGAGGCAAATGGTCGCTTGTCCACCGTCACTTCCGCGCATTCTGGTCGTCGCCGACCAATACCCGCCACCACCACCGGAGGCCTCCGGCCTCGGGCACCTGCTCGCCCGCTCCGAATACCGCTTCACCATCGCCTCCATGGAGAACGCCGCCGAAAAATTAACCCAGCACGATCATTCCGCCGCCGTCCTCCTCGCGCCGCCCACCTATTTCAACGGCCATCAGAAAGACCTGATCCGCGTCCTCGATGAGCTCGTCTCCCGGCAAATCGGCGCCATCGTCCTGACCTATTCCCCCGGCGATCTCGAAATGGCCGGCCGCATGTGCACCACCGATGGCCTCATGGCCGTGCCGCTCAGCTGCAATCCCGATGAGCTTGTCGGCCGCCTCGCAGGCCTCGCCGCCGCACGCCCCATCATCGATCAGCTCCAGCGCGAAAACGCCATGCTCCGCAAATACGACACCGGCATGAGCACCCAGATGACCCAGATGGACGAGGAAATGCGCCTCGCGGCAAGGCTGCAGGTCGATTTCCTCCCGCGCAAAATGCCGGAGATGGAAGGCGTCGCCTTCGATGTCTTCTTCCGCCCCGCTTCCTATGTTTCCGGTGATATTTATGATGTGGCCCGGGTCGACGAAGAACACGTGGGATTCTTCGTCGCCGACGCCGTCGGCCACGGCATGCCCGCCGCACTGCTCACCATCTTCCTCAAGCGCACGCTGCAGACCAAGGAAATGACCAAGACCGGCTACCGCCTGATCCTGCCTGATGAAGCCCTTGCACATCTGAATAACGAGCTGGTCTCGCAGCAGCTCTCCATGTGCCAGTTCGTCACCATGGCCTATGGTGTCCTCAACACCAAAACCCGCGTGCTCCAGTGGTCCCGCGCCGGCCATCCCTCGCCCATCCGCCTCCGGCGCAACGGCTCCGCCGAAGAACTGAATGTCGATGGCGCGCTCCTTGGCGTGTTCGGCGAAGAGAAATTCCCGCTGCAGACCGTGCAGCTCGAACCCGGCGATTCGGTCCTGATGTATTCCGATGGATTCGAATCCGCCTTCACCGACCCTTCCGGACTTGTGAATGAACGTTACCGCCTGGAATTCGCCAGGCTCGCCTGTGAAAACCCGCGCGAACGCTTCGCCCGGATGGTCGAGGAACTCGATCACCAGGAAGGCAGCCTGCATCAGCGCGACGATCTCACCGCCCTGCTCATGACCCTCTCCCCCTGAACCGCTTACCCGCGCCAATCGCCGCCCACTATACTTCCGGCATGAATGCCCCCATTCCCACGACCCTCCCGCCAGGCGAATCGCGAGCTTCCCAAAAGTCCCCCCGCCGCATTCGGGCCGGAGCCGCGATGACGCTCGCCGGCCTGCTCCTCTTTACGCTTCTCGCCGCCGATGTCCATTTTCATGGCAGGCTGGCACAGTGCGACGGAATTATCGCCCGTAATCTGTACCAACATATGAGCGGCGGTGCGATCTTCCTCTTCGCCGGCATCTCGGGTATGGGCGAACTCAAGGTCATCGGTCCCCTCACCACCTTGCTCGCGATTGTCCTGATTTTACAACGGAAATGGCGCACTCTCACCGGATGGCTCGCCGCGATGCTCGGCAGCGCCGCACTTTGCTCAACCCTCAAAAATGCCTTCGCCGTCCCGCGCCCCCACGATTTCACCACCTTTGTTTTTCAGCCCGGATCCGGCTTCAGCTTCCCCAGCGGCCATACAATGAGCGTCGCCATTTTCGCCGGCGCGCTCGTGATGGTCATCATGCACCGGCGCCCGCTGTCCCCGAAGAAACGCACGGCACTGTGGCTCGCCGCCGCAGTGCTCGCCGTGCTCGAGGCAACGGCGCTCTTGCTGATCGGGGTGCACTTCCTCACGGATGTCCTCGGCGGATTGGCAATTTCGCTCGCGTGGCTTGGCGTGATCCGGATGATCCTGCCTCCGCGCCCGCCTATGGGATCTATTTCGCAGGAGGTGCATCATGAAATCAACCGTCGAACAGATCCGCCAGCGCTTTGATAACGAAGTCGAGCGCTTCAGCAACCTCGAAACCGGCCAGTCCGCAACCATAGATGCTCCCCTTTCCCTCGATCTGATTTCAAGCGCCGCCGTTGCAGTCACCCCCAATGCCAAAGATTTGCTGGACATCGGCTGCGGCGCCGGCAATTACACCCTCAAACTCATCGAAAAATTCGAGACCGACCGCGGACTCTCCGCCGGGTCCGGCGCCAACATCGAAATGAACTGTCTCCTCGTCGATTTGAGCCAGGCCATGCTCGACCGCGCCGCGCAACGCGTCTCCTCGCGCACCAAGGGAAAGGTCAGCACCCTACAGTCAGACATGCGCGATGCCCACTTCGGTGAGCAAACCGTCGACGTGGTCGTCGCCGGCGCCACGCTTCACCACCTGCGCACCGATGTTGAATGGGAAGCCGTCTTCGCCAAAATCTTCCGCGCCCTGCGCCCCGGCGGCTGCTTCTGGATATGCGACCTCGTCGAGCACACCTCCCCCTCCATCCAATCCCTTTTTCAGCAACGCTACGGCGACTACCTCCGCGCCCTCAAAGGCGGCGGCGAAACCGGCCGCAAATACCGCGACGAAGTCTTCGCCTACGTCGCCGCCGAAGACACCCCCAAGCCGCTCGTCTACCAGCTCAACCTCCTCCAGCGCGTCGGCTTCACGGACATCGAGGTGCTCCACAAGAACGTCCTCTTCGCCGCCTTCGGTGGAAGCAAGCCTTGAGCGCGCCCAGAAACCGCCCGAATTCCCCGCAATTCTTGACTCTCCAGCGAAAATGTCGTACACTTCGTCCTCTACAAGTGAATACGGCTCTTATCAAGAGTGCCAGAGGGACGGGCCCGTTGAAGGCACAGCAACCCATCACCGACGTGTGAAAGCGTCGGAAGAAGCGGGTGCTAATTCCCACCCAATTGGGTAAACCGATGAAAATCGGCCAACCAATCAAGGGGATAGATAAGTGGATCGTCTGCCTCAAATCGCGAAAGCGGCGAAGGGCACAAAAGCGGCGGCCTCTTATCGGGAATACCCGGTGGGAGGCCGTAATCGTTTTTGCGAAAGGCGCGATGATGTCATTCGTCATAGGACTCCGGTGTCGCGAGTGTCACAAGCAGTACCCCCAGAAGGGCGTGCATGTGTGCGAAGTCTGCTTCGGCCCCCTCGAAGTCGAATATGACTACGAAGCGATGAAGGGCAAGGTAACGCGGGAGAGCATTTCCGCCGGACCGCGCAACCTCTGGCGATATCGCGACCTTCTGCCAATTGAAGGTGAGCCCAAAACGGGGCAGTTTTCCGGCTGGACCCCTTTCAAGCGCGCCCGCAACCTGGAAAAAGAACTCGGCGTCAAAGAACTCTACATCAAGGACGACTCGGCGAACTATCCGACGTGGTCCTACAAAGAGCGCGTCGTCTCCGTCGCGATCACCAAAGCCGTCGAGCTCGGTTACGACACCGTCGGCTGCGCTTCCACCGGCAACCTCGCCAACAGCGTCGCCGCCCACGCCGCCCAGGCCGGCCTCAAGGCCTTCGTCATGATCCCTCATGATTTGGAACAGGGGAAAGTCCTCGGCTCCCTGATCTTCGGCCCCACCATGGTCCGCATCCAGGGCAACTATGACGACGTGAACCGCCTCTGCAGCGAGATTGCCGACAAATACCGCTGGGCGATCGTCAACGTAAACCTCCGGCCGTTTTACACCGAAGGCGCCAAAACCTTCGGCTTCGAAATCGCCGAACAGTTCGGCTGGAAGCTTCCGCGGCACACCGTGGTCCCCACCGCCGGCGGAACGATTCTCCCCAAGATTCACAAGGCCTACGATGAGTTCATAAAGCTCGGCCTGGTCGCCGATCCCGGCCCGGGCGGGGCGAAAATCTATTCCGCCCAGGCCGCCGGCTGCAATCCGGTGGTCGAAGCAATTCACGCCGGCCGCGATCTCATCAAGCCGCAAAAACCGCACACCATCGCCAAGAGCATCGCCATCGGCAATCCCGCCGACGGCTATTATGTCGTGCAGGCCGTCAAGCAATCCGGCGGCTGGGGCGAGAGCGCCACCGATGAGGAAATCGTCGACGCCATCAAGCTCCTCGCCCGCACCGAAGGCATCTGGACCGAACCCGCCGGAGGCACCACGCTCGCCGCAACGATCAAGCTCATCGAGAGCGGCCGCATCCCGCGCGACGAAAGCATCTGCGTCGCCATCACCGGCAACGGCCTAAAGACCACCGAAGTCGTCGTCGATCACCTCGCCCCGCCCAAGAGCATCCCCGCGAAGCTCGAAGCGTTCGATGCAGTCGTGCGCGGCGTCCAGGTCGGCGAACCCGTGGCAGAAACCGCAGGCGTATAATGCATGAAAGTGCGAGAGGTCATTCGTGTGATTGAATGGGACGGCTGGTTCCAGGTGCGGCAGAAAGGAAGCCACCGTCAATTCCACCATCCCGCCAAACCCGGAACGGTGACGATTTCGGGTGCTCTCAACGAGGACATGCCCAAGGGAACACACAACAGCGTTCTCAAACAAGCTGGGCTTAAGAAATAGGTGCGACCGATGGAATACCTTGTAGTCATTGAAAAAGAAAAAAGCAGCTACGGCGCGTACGTTCCCGACCTTCCAGGTTGCGTGGCGGTGGCAAAATCCAAGGCACGCGTAAAAAGGCTCATTGAAGAAGCAATCTCGCTTCATCTCGAAGACATGCGTTCTCGTGGGCAACGAATTCCAAAGCCCCATTCAAGTTACGAACTGATTTCTGCAAATTGATGTTGGAGAAAATCATGGCCATCAAAGTAAAAATCCCAACGCCCCTCCGGCAACTCACCCAGGGCGTCGATGTCGCGGAACTCTCCGGCGGCAACGTCGGCGAAATCCTCTCCGCTCTTTCCTCCCGCTTCGAAGGCATCGACAAACGCCTCTTCAAGCAGCCCGGCGAGCTCAACCGCTTCGTCAACATCTACGTCAACGACGAAGACATCCGCTTA
>Ga0265314_10004343_pt1 | contig 13208 bp, 8 predicted proteins | sample 4126metaG_FD_203106 | JGI IMG/M metagenome (GOLD analysis project Ga0265314, IMG submission 203106) | Rhizosphere microbial communities from Carex aquatilis grown in University of Washington, Seatle, WA, United States - 4-1-26 metaG | ecosystem: Host-associated > Plants > Roots > Rhizosphere >... | reverse complement strand
CGGGGAAATGTTGAGAAAGGTTTCCCAGTCGGCGGGGATGGCGGGGCTATTGGGGGAGCTGCTGCTGCGGTAGTCGAGGTGCAACTCGACGTGGATGTCGGCGAAACCGGTCTCGCGGGCCATGCGGAAGAGGTCGCGTTCGCTGAAATTGGTGGTGGGGGTTTTCCAGATTTGTTCTTCGGTGCTGGGGTATTGGGCGGCCTTCCAGCGCTGCAGGAGGCGGAGGAAATCGATGTCGCCGGTCTGGGGCTGGCTGGCGATGAGTTTGGTGAGGGCGCAGGCCTCGAAGGCTTCATCCTGCATGATGGGTTCGGCGAGGGAGATACGGCCGCTGGATTTGAGAATGCGGAAAAGCTCCCGAAAGGCGGCACGTTTGTCGGGCACGTAGGCGAGGACGGCGCGCATGCCGGCGGCATCGACGGAGGCGTCAGGGATGGCGGCGAGCGATTCAGCGGAGGTGCAGATGAACCGGCACTGTGAGAGGACACTTCGCGCCCGGGCGTTTTGCTCGGCAGCATTCAGGAGCGGCTGGGAAATGTCGGTGAGAATGACGTTCAGCGACGGGCCGATGCGATCGATGGCCCCCAGGGCGAGCAAGCCGTCGCCGGTGCCGATATCGGCGAAGGTCATGCAGGGGCCAAGTTGTGCCGCATCCAGGACGCGGTCACGGAAGCGCTGGACATCCCGTTGCACCAGGCGCTCGAGCGCACTGCTGTGCCCGAAGCGGGTGCCCAGGAGCCAGCGGGACCACTCATCGTCGGAGACGTGGGTCATGGGAAGATCCAGAGGACGGTGTTGATAAAGGCGAATTGTGGGGCGTTGGAATGGAGAAGTCCAGCGTTTCCATTCCGCGCCGGGTCCGAGCACACGTTTGTCTTATTTATTTGCGTCCGGGGATATCGAGGCGTGATAATGGACGGGCTAGGGATGATTCTTGGAACCACGAGGATGCAATGGCAGATCCACGCGAAGATGTGACGGAAGTGCTGGAGCAATTGCGCGGGGGGGATCAGCGCGCGGCGGATAAATTGCTGCCGCTGGTGTATGACGAATTCCGGGCGCTGGCGCGGCATTATCTGACGCAGGAACGGGCGAATCATACGCTGCAGCCGACGGCACTCGTGCATGAGGCGTACATGAAGCTGGTGGACCAGACGCGGGTCGACTGGCAGGGACGGAATCACTTTTTTGCGGTGGCGGCGCAGGCGATGCGGCGGATCCTGGTGGATCATGCGCGCTCGCGGCAGCGGGACAAGCGCGGCGGCGGGCGGGCGCGGGTGGCGCTGGATGAGGCGATCGCACTTTCGCCGCAGAAGGATGAGGACGTGCTGGCGCTGGATGAGGCGCTTGAGAAGCTGGCGCAGCTGGATCCGCGGCAGGCGAAGGTGGTGGAGTTGCGGTTCTTCGGCGGGATGAGCGTGGAGGAAGTGGCCGAGGCGCTGGGCGTTTCGAAGCGGACGGTGGAGGGGGATTGGACCTTTGCGCGGGCGTGGCTGAGCCGGGAATTGCGCGGGGAATGAGCGGATTTTCCATTTTCCAATTTCGATTTTCGATTTTTATTTGGGTCACGGCGGGGTGATCGCCCGTGGAGGAGAAATGACGGAACAAGAGTTGAAGGACAGACTCAAGCAGTTTGCGCTTCGCGTGATCCGCTTGTGCGACAGCCTTCCGAGCAGGCGATCAGCGGGTGTTATCGCGGGGCAACTTCTACGTAGTGGCACTTCGCCGGGTGCAAATTACCGTTCGGCCTGTCGAGCACGTTCGTTGGCCGATTTTGTCGCCAAACTTGCTATCGCTGAAGAGGAGATGGATGAGAGCACGTACTGGCTTGAACTTATCATGGACTCTGGAATGAAGCCGCGAAAGCTGGTTGGGGATTTGCATCGGGAGTCGGAGGAGTGCACTAAAATCCTGACGGCGTCGAGAATCACCGCTAAATCCAATGGCGAAGCGGCACGCGTCGAGTTGATAAAAAATCGAAAATCAAAAATGGAAAATCGAAAATCAGGATGACTGCCGAAAAGTACAAACAGGTGAAGGGGATTTTTCTTTCGGCGTGCGACAAGCCGGCGGGGGAGGTTGCGGCTTTTTTGGAGACCGAATCGGGCGGGGATGAGGAGATTAAGCGGGAGGTGGAGAGTTTGCTCGCGGAGCATCGGAAGAATGCGCATGTGATTCCGGAGGAGCCGGAGGGGCCGCTGGGGGGTGTGAGCGCCTTGCTTTCGCGTGCGGGGATTGACGTAGGGGAAACGGCCCCGGAGATCGGGGAAAAAGTGGACCGGTCGGCAAGGCAGGGCGAGGGCGGGGGCGGACACTCCGAACGCCTGAAGATGGATGAAACGCGTTACCTGGAGGAGGCGCACGATCAATCCAGCGGTTCGCGCTCCGGGATTGTGGATGCGGGGCGGTTCATGGCGGGGACGATTGTCGCGGGGCGGTATCGGATTATTGAAATGCTCGGCCGCGGCGGGATGGGCGAGGTGTATCGCGCGGATGACATCACGTTGAATCAGTCGGTGGCGCTGAAGTTTCTGCCGGCGCTGTTTGGGTCGGATGCGAAATGGCTGGAGCGGTTTCGCAACGAAGTGCGGCTCTCGCGGCAGGTGACGCATCCGAACGTCTGCCGGGTGTTTGATATCGGGGAGTTTCAGGGGGAGCAGTTTATTTCGATGGAGTATGTGGACGGGGAGAACCTGGCGAGCCTGTTGCGGCGCATCGGGCGTGTGCCGCGGGACAAGGCGGTGCAGATGGCCCGGCAGCTTTGCGCGGGGCTATCGGCGGCGCATGACCGGGGCGTGCTGCACCGCGATCTGAAGCCGGCGAACGTGATGATCGACGGGCGCGGGGCGGTGCGGATCACGGATTTCGGCCTGGCGGCGCCCGTGGATGAGATGCGGGCGGAGGGTTTTGGCGGCCAGGGAAATGCCCCGGTGCGCGCCGGGACGCCGGCCTACATGTCGCCCGAGCAGCTCGCGGGGCAGGCGGTGACGGTGCGGTCGGACGTCTATTCGCTCGGCCTGGTGCTTTACGAAATGTACACGGGGCGGCGGGCGTTCCGGGCGGACTCGCTGCGGGCGTATCAGAAATTGCATTCTTCGGAAGAGCCGACGCCGCCGAGCGTGATCTTGGATGATATGGATCCGATCGTGGAGCGGGTGATTCTCAAATGCCTGGAGAAGGATCCGAAAGAGCGGCCGGCGAGCGCGATGGCAGTCTCGGCGGCGCTGCCGGGCGGAAATCCGCTGCGGGAAATCCTTGCGGCGGGGGAGACGCCATCGCCGGAGGTGGTGGCGGCGGCGGGGGAGGCGCACGGCGCGATGCGGCCCAGTTTTGCGATGATGCTGCTGGCGACGGCGCTTTTCTGCCTGATCGGGTTTGTATGGATGGCGCCGCGTGTGTTCGTGGTGCAGCGGGCGCTCGATCCGCCGGAACAGTCGCACGTGGGGCTGGACCGCGCCCCATCGCCGGCGATTCTGACATTCAAGGCGCAGACGCTGCTCAAATCACTGGGGTATGCGGACCTGCCGAAGGATTGGGCGCAGGGATTCGACGTCAACCGCGGCTATTACCTGCATGTGGAGAAAGACCAGCTGGAGCGGAATCGCATCTGGCAATTGGCGCGGCCCCGGCTGGGGATGGTCTATTTCTGGTATCGGCAGAGTCCGGAACTGCTGGTGCCCTCGCGGCCGGATGGGCAGGTGGAGGAGCGTGATCCGGGAACGGCGTTGCCGGGGATGACCAAGGTTCGCCTCGATGCGCTCGGGCGGCTGGTGCATCTTGAAGCGAATCCGGGAGATCCGACGCAGTCGATCCCAGCATCACCGATCGCAAGTGCGACTGCCGAAGCGGCGCGGTCATCAGCGACACAGCCGGCTGCCTCGCAGGCGGGGGTGGATTGGAAACCGCTGCTGTCGGCGGCGGGAATTGATCTGGCGAAAGGGAATTTTCAGGCAGCGGCGCCCCAGGGTTCACTCCCGGTGAATTTCGATCTGCGCGCAGCGTGGGCCGGCTATTTTGATGACCCGAATTTGAACAGCGTGCACGGGGAAGGCGTGCGGGTTGAGGCGGCGGCATATAAGGGGAAAGTGGACTATTTTGCGATCATCGGGAATTGGAAGGAAGAGCCGCTCTCCGAGGACCAGGCGCAGGTGAAGAGCGCCGGGCAGTGGAACCTGCTGGTGCAGACGGTGCTGATCGCGGGGCTATTGGTGGCGGGGTGCGTGCTGGCATGGCGGAATTATCGCAGCGGGCGCGGGGATCGCGTCGGCGCGATGCGGATGGCGGTGGCGTTTTTTCTGCTGGGGTTCGTGGCGTGGGTGTTCCGGGCGCATCATGTGAGCGATCCGACGTTTGAATTTCTGCTCTTTGAGCGCGGGATGGGGACGGTGCTTTATCTCGTAAGTCTGATGTGGATTTTTTATCTGGCGATGGAGCCCTCGGTCCGGCGTATCTGGCCGGAGACGGTGATTTCCTGGAGCCGGCTCTTGGCGGGTAAATGGTTTGATCCGTTGGTGGGGAGGGATGTGCTGGCCGGAGCCGCGGTGGGCGTGATCACGACGCTTTTGGCGCTCTTCGAATATCAGTTGCCGCAGTGGATCAATTCCAAGGCGCTGCCGGTCCCGCTGCCGTCGATCACATCGGTGACGATGATGCTGCATTCCACGCGGAACCTGGGGACGCTTTTTTCCAGCGCGATTGAATCGCTGTATGTGGGGTTGGTGCTGCTCTTGTACCTGGTGCTGGCCCGGATGGCGACACGGCGGCGCTGGATGGCGGCGGCTTCATTCATCCTGCTTTTTGCGGTGGCGACGGCGCATTACAACGTCGATGAGCCGTGGCGGCTGGGGTATGAAAACCTGCTGTCGCTTTTTGTGCAGGCGACACTGGCGGCGGTTCTGATGGTGCTCATGACGCGCAACGGCCTGGTGGCGGTGATCTTCTGCCTGCTGGCGCGGGCGTTTCTGATGGATTTCCCGGTGACGTGGGACTTGTCGGCATGGTACGCCGGGGCCAGCATGATCGGCATCGGCGCGGCGGTCATCACACTGGTCCTGGGATTTTATGCGGCGCTCGGCGGACGGGCGCCATTTAGCCTGAACGCCAGCGAGGGCTGATACAGGATCCACCCTTCCGGCAGGGCAATTTTTCGCGAGGTTCGTTTTCCTTATTTCGCCGTTGCCAGCGCGGCGCGTTTTTCTGCGATCAGGTGCAACAGCGCCTTCTGCGGGTCGCTGAATTTTTCGGTGCCTTCGTGCATCAGGGTTTCTTCGAGTTTCTGCTGGCTGACTTTCTGCTCGATTTCATCCAGAATTGCCTTTGACGGCATCTGGTCGACCATGCGCGTGTAGTTTTTGTTCAATTTTTCCACGGCGTCGTTGGTGGCGGGGGGGTTGGTCTGGATGTCGCTGCCGGCGAGGGCTTCAACGTATTTGTCGGGCGGATCGGTGGGTTTTTTGGTGCCGGTGCTGGCGAAGATGATTTCCTGGTCGAGTGGGAGATTTTTGTCTTTCCAGAAGGACTGGTTGATCCGCCAGAGTTGCTTGGCGTTGACGATGCCGACCTGTCCCTGTGCGGCGGGCGAAAGTTCCGGGACTTTCTTTTCGGTATAGACATCGACGCGCGAGACGAAGATGGAATAGACGCTCTTGAAGGACTTGAGGCCGCCGGGGCGGGATTGGGCGCCGCGCCAGACGTTGTTGCGGGCGATTTCGTATTGGCGCTCGGTAAAGATGAGCGTGACGTTGAGGATGATGCCCATGGCGGCGAGGTTTTCGAGGGCATCGAGTCCGGCGCTGGTGGCCGGGACCTTAATCATGCGATTCTGATGGGGGCGGCTGCGGGCGCGGGACCATTTCTCGCCGAGCTCCACGTAGCGCTTCACTTTTTCCTTGTGGTTCAGCGGGCTGTTGACATCCTCGAGCAGCGGATCGAGCTCGAAGGAGACGTGGCCGTTGTTGCCGTGGGTCTGCTCCCAGACCGGCAGAAACACGAGCTGGGCGTCGCTGACAAGTTCATCGGTGAGCGCCCAGGCGATTTCCTCATCCTTCATCCCTTTTTCGATGAAGGCCTGCAGGTGATTGTCGAACCGGCCTGTCTTGATGAGGTCGGAGATGATGATGGGGTTGCTGGTCGCGCCGGTGGCCCCAAGAGCCCGGTTCTTTTTGACGAGGTCCGGATCGATGGAATCGAGCCAGAGTTTGGTGCCGGTGGCGATCAACGATTTGAGGCTCATGATTGGCTCCTTCCAGGGTCGCGATTTCACACCCATTCATATGCGAGAGATGACACGGTGACAAGGCGAAAAGGTGACACGGTGAGGAAATTAATTTCACCTTGTCACCTTGTCACCGTGTCATGAGATCACGGCGTATCGTCATCGCTGCCGAAGCCGCTCCAAAGATACAGGAATTCCGACTGACCGCGCGGGACCAGGTCGCCCAGGTCCAGGTTGATGTTGAGCATGTTCATCTGCGGCTGGGGATTCCCGGGATTGGATGCATAAATGCTGTTGTAGGGATCATCGCTGCGGCGGTACATGACAATCTTGGCGTGATCTATGTGGGCCATCTCCTTGGCCTTGTTGATGGCGGTGTCGAGATCGCCGGTCTCGTCGATCAGGCCATAAGTCACGGCATCTTTCCCGGTGACCACGCGGCCATCGGTGAGCATCGGCCAGTCGGCTTCCTTGATGTGATTCGGCGAGGCTTTCACGACGCCTTTGAAGCCTTCATAAAACTGGCCGACGATCCCCTGAAGCAACTGCCGGTCATTATCGGTAAGCGGGGCGTCCGGGGATTCGGCGGGCTTGAAGGGGGAGCCCATGTCCTTGTTGGGGCCGCTCTTGACCGACTCGGTGGCGACGCCGATCTTCTTGAGCGTGCCGTTGATATTGAGCGTTTCGATGATCACGCCGATCGAGCCGGTGATGGTGGTGGGGTAGGCGACGCGGTAATCCGAGGCGCAGGAAAGGTAATAGCCGCCGCTGGCACAGACATCCATCATGCAGCAGACGACAGGCTTGTGGGTTTTGGCTTTGAAGGTGAGCAGGTCGTGGTACATCATGGAGCTGGCGGTGACCGTGCCGCCGGGGGAATTGATGCGAAGCAGCACGGCTTTGACGCTGCTGTCCTTGGCGCAGGCGTCGAGGATTTCGCGGAAATCGGAGACGGGATTGTGGCCGGAAGAAAGCAAGCTGCCGGACTTCATGTTGGCGATGAAGCCCGAGACGGTGATCATGGCGATTTTGTCGGAGGTGAAGGCGCCGGCATCGTAGGATTCGATGGTTTTCTGCTGGAGCTTGTCTTCGACGGGGACGATGTCGAGGCGGATCGTGCGGTTTCCGCAACCGGCGAGAAAGCCGGAGGCGACGGCGGCGGCGGAGAGAAAAACGGTTCCGAGGAAATGGCGCGTCGACATGGAAGGGCTCCTCAAGGATGTTGCTCGCGGGATTCTAGCACAGGAACGCGCGGCACCCGGAGCGAAGCGGCGAAAATTTCAGGCGGAAAAAAAGTCGGTCAGCGTCTTGAGCACCTGCTTTTCGACGGCGGGCACTGTTTTTGACGCATCGATGATGCGGTAACGTTCAGGCCACTGTTTCACCTGCCAGAGATAATTCTGGCGGACGCGCTGAAAGTAGTCGCGGTTGCGCTGTTCGATGCGGTCCTGGAAAAGGCCGGCGGTATCCGAAAGCAACGGGTTGAGCCGAGCCATGGCCTGATCGATTTCGAGGTCGAAGACCAGGGTGAGGTGAGGCCAGTGGTTGTTGACGGCGGATTCGGCGACCTCGAGGATTTGCTGAAGGTCCATGCCGCCGCCGCCGCCCTGGTAGGCAAGGGTGGAGGAAGCGAAGCGATCGGAGAGGACGCACTCGCGGCTGCTCAGGGCGGGCTGGATTTGTTCATGGACGAGCTGGGCGCGGGAGGCCATATAGAGAAGCATTTCACAATGTACGTCCATATCGTCGTGCTCGGGAGAGAGCAGCAGCTTGCGGATCTGATCCCCGATGGCCGTCCCGCCGGGTTCGCGAAGGCGGCGGACCTTGGCGCCCTGCTCCTCGAGGCGCGCGACGAGCATCTGTAATTGGGTGGATTTTCCGCACCCGTCAGGGCCGTCAAATACAACGAATTTACCGGCGAGCAATGTGGCGAGGTCTGCGGGCATGAGCGTCCTTTAATGTTCCGCGGCGATGCTACGGAGCGGCGGCGAGGGCGTCAAATTGCCCTTCTTGCCGGTAACGATTTGTGGCATCATGCGTAGAACGAAGTGGGGATGGCCGATGGTAAGGTAACGGTGTTTTGCGTGGCGGCGGTTGGCAACTCGGAGCCCACACATGGCTGAAAATTTCCTGACGCCGATATGGGAGGCGGAATCCGGGCGCTGGGATGCGGCGATGGCGGGGCATCTGCTGCGGCGGGCGGGCTTTGGCGGAACTCTGGAAGAAATTGATGCGGCGGTGAAGGCCGGGCCGGCGCGGGCCGTCGCGGGAATCGTGCATTATGAGAACGTGCGGGACGACCTGCCGTTGGTGGAGTTCGGGGAACTGACAGCGCCGGACATGGGTGCGGGGAGGCTCACTGGGCCGCAGGGACAGATGCGGCCGCCGCTCACGCAGCAGATCATGCAGAACCTGCCGGACGGGGATAAGAAGGCGATCCAGCAGCTCCAGCAGGCGGCGCAGCGGGCGAAAGAGGAGGAAATCCGGCTCTGGTGGCTCGACCGGATGATCCGGACCCGGCGGCCGCTGGAAGAAAAAATGACGCTCTTCTGGCACGGGCTGCTTGTGAGCTCGGCCCAGACGGTGCGGAATTCCTACTTTCTTTACAAGCAGAACCAACTCTACCGCCAATACGCCACGGGGAATTTCCGTACGCTGATTCACCTGGTGTCGCGCGATCCGGCGATGCTTGCGTATCTCAACAACAATCAGAATGTGAAGGCGCATCCCAACGAAAATTACGCACGGGAATTGATGGAGCTCTTCACGCTGGGGCGCGGAAATTACACGGAAACTGACATCAAGGAATCCGCGCGGGCATTTACGGGCTGGACCAATACGGGGGATGTGTTTGTGGCGCGGCCGGCGCAGCATGATGCCGGGTTCAAAACGTTTTTGGGTCACACCGGGAATTATGACGGCGACGACATCATCAACATCATCTTCACGCAGAGCGCGACGCCAAAATACCTGGCGACCCGGCTGCTGAAATTCTTTGGCGCCGACGAGCCTGGCGATGAGATCGTTGAACAGCTTGCGGGGGTGGTGAGGCGTAATGATTATGAGATCAAGCCGGTGCTCCAGGCGCTTTTGGCGAGCAGGTGGTTTTATTCTCAAGAGGTCATGTGCCGGCAAATCAAGAGCCCGGTGCAGCTCGTGGTGGGGGCGCTCAGAAGCCTGGGCGTGAGCATCCTGGAGCCGGCACAGGTGGTCAATGCGCTCCGGCTGATGGGCCAGGATCTGTTCAACGCGCCGACCGTGAAGGGGTGGGATGGCGGGCGGACCTGGATCAACACGAGTACGCTTTTCGCGCGGTATAACCTGCCGGCGTACCTGGGAACCGGCAAGCTGCCCGCGTCGAGCAAACAAACCGCCCCGGCAAACGCCAAGCAGCAGTTCGCGGATTTTGAAAGCGGATGGGATCCACAAATGGACCTTGCAGCCGGCAACGCCGCAACCACCGACGGGGTGGTCGATCTTTACGTTCAGAAGCTGCTGGGCTTCCTGATCGACGCCCACAAGCGCGATGAGCTGATTGAGTACATGAACGGGACGGGCGATCCGAAGTCGCATGTGCTCGATCCAATCAGCGCCGAAAGCGACAAACGCGTGCGCGGGCTGGTGCAGCTCATTATGGGCATGGCGGAATATCAATTGTGTTGATGGGAATGGTCTGTGGATGGCGGCCGGAAAAGACGATGCGGCGAGGTCCGGCCACCGATAACCGATGAGGAGCCAACATGGATACGATGCACACCAGGCGGATTTTTCTGAAGCGCGGGCTGACGGTTCTTTCCGCGGCGGCGACCATGCCGGCGTTCCTGCAGCGCACGGTCTATGCGATCAACAACCCGGCCGATGCTCCACTTACGCAGACCGCGGCGGGGGAGGGGGAGCAAATCCTGGTGGTGATCCAGCTCTCCGGCGGCAATGACGGCCTGGCCACCGTGATTCCGCTGGACAACGACGATTATCGCCGCGCGCGGCCGCAAATCGCGGTGAACAACCCCCTGGCACTTGCCAATGGCGTGGGATTGCATCCGGACCTGACCGCATTCAAGGATATGTATGACCAGGGGATGCTCGCGGTGGTGCAGGGGGTGGGGTATCCGAATCCGGACCGCTCGCATTTCCGTTCCATGGAAATCTGGCAGACGGCCGATCCCGCGCATCCGCCCAAGGACGGATGGCTGGGGCGTTATTTTGATGCCCAGTGCAACGGGATCGATCCAAAAACCACGCCGGATCCGAAGTCCGGAATCAACATCGGTGCGACGGCCCCCATTGCGATGCAGGGGGAAAAGTTCACGGCAATTTCGTTCCAGCGGCCCGATTCTTACCAGTGGTTCGCCGGCAATAAGAATATCGACCCGCGGATCAAGAATACGTTCGCGGAAGTGAACGATCTGCATGGAATGGAAGGGGCAAGCGGGCCGGTGGCTTCCGGGAATCCGACGCTTGATTTTCTGGAACGGACAGCACTCGATGCCCAGCTCACCAGCGATGAGATTATCGCCGTCACCACACGCTACCGGCCGACCGTCAGCTATCCCGGCACTCCGCTGGGTCAGCAATTGCAGATGGTCGCCCAGATGATTGCCGGCGGCCTCAAGACGCGCGTTTATTATGTCTCGCTGGGCGGCTTTGATACGCATACGCAGGAAAAACAGCAGCACGATCGGCTGATGCAGACGCTGTCGGCAGGGGTGGGCGCCTTCATGAAGGATCTGAAGAACCAGGGTAACGACAAGAAAACGGTGGTGATGACTTTCTCTGAGTTTGGCCGGCGGGTCACGGAAAATGCCAGCCACGGGACCGACCACGGGACAGCGGCCCCGATGTTCGTCATGGGGCCGGCGATTAAAGGGGGCGTATTTGGGGATCATCCGTCGCTTCGGCCGACGGATTTGGACCAGGGGGATCTTCGATTCCACACGGACTTCCGCAGCGTTTATGCCTCGATCCTGAACAACTGGCTCAAGGCGGACTCGTCCAAAATACTGTATGGGAACTTTAAGACGTTGCCCCTGATTGGGTAGCGTAAATCGGGTAGTGCAAATCCGCGGAATAAAGTTCGAACCGCCGGGCACTTCGCTCGTAGAAGTAACAGGCCGATCGGATTGCTGATCCAGCCTTGTGCCTTGTGCACCTCTTGACTTGGCTTCGGCGATTCCGATAGACTCATATAAATGCCGCCGGTGTTAGCACGTCCATTAATAACCAGCGGCACTTACTGAAATTCCTGGAGGAGTGTCAACGGTCCAGTCGCGTATGGAAACATGTGCGGCCAGGTTTCGTTGAATTCTTCGGGACTAAAAAGTCTACAGGACGGCGGTGACGGTCGCCGACGGCGTGTGTGTGCAGTTCCAGATCGTTGTTCAAGCAGGCGCTTGAAGGAGGTCTCATGAAGCGGAAACGTGGCTTTACCCTGATCGAGCTTTTGGTGGTGGTGGCGATCATCGCACTGCTGATTGCGATCCTGATCCCGTCGCTGGCCAAGGCCCGCGAATCGGCCCGGCGGACGGTGTGTGCGACAAACCTGAAATCGCAAGGCTCGGCGATCGCGATTTACGCGGCCGGGGCCAAGGATTACATGCCGATGTTTACGGGTCCGGTCATCGGGATGACCGGAGTCAACAACGGCAGCGGATATTGGTTCCATGACGAACCGCTCGATTTTGGCAATACGTTGCTTGGCGTCGCCTCGGCTTCCACGGCGCAGAACATGGCCAGCGGCTCGATCCGCAAGTGGTTCTACTGCCCGTCGAACGCAGTCGCCAACGCCGATGCCTTGTGGAACTACAACAATGGTGCCACCGGTTATCGCGCCTTGGGATATGCCTATCTGAATGATCGCACCGGTCAATCCGATGGCAACACCGATGGCAACCTGCCGGATCTCCGCTGGAAGAACGGGAGCCCTCCGGGTACTGCGGATTATCTGTCCAAGAACGGCAACGAAGACATCAACTCCTGCCGCGGCATCCTTGGACCGCTGCAGTATCGGCAGCAGCTGACCGCGACCGAGAATCCGACCGACAACGAACTGGCTCTGGATGAAATTGTGTCCATCGGCCAGTACAGCACCACCGGCGTCGACTTTTCGCAGACCCCCTCCAATAACGGCGTGAGCGCCGTAAATTCGGTGGCGGTAGCTTCGGGCACGGCTCACCTCAATGGCAAGAACTGCGCCGGCGCCAATGTGCTCGCGTATGACTGCCACGTCGCCTGGAGGCCCTTCAATCTGCAAGGCCGAGTGGCGTATTGTGCGACTGCGGCCAACCCCAACGCCGGCACCGCCATTTACTGGTTCCCCTCCCCGTAAGCATCTAAAAAACTTGATCGGTAAAGTTACAAAGGCCCGCAGTGATGCGGGCCTTTTTTCTTGGGTATCGACAATTGAAACGCGCGGGCAGTAACGTCGGCGGACGGGATACCGATCAATATTCGACGAACGGAAGATTTGCGCTCGGGGTTTCGACGTAGCCCGCGGCGGCCTGCTTGAGCGTGTCCTGGGCCATGCCCAGGGCTTTGAGGATCGAAGGCATGTCGTCGGCCACTTGGATGGGCTTGTTGCTGCGGCTGCCCCAGGTGGGTTCGGCCGCGGGCTGCTTGGCGTCCTTGGTCTTGATGCCGGTGTGGTAATAGACGGTCGCGTCGGGGTCCTTTAAGCCGTGGCCGGTAAGGACGCAGGCGACGCGTTCATTGCGGGAAATCGTGTGGTTTTTCAGCAGTTGCTGCAGCCCGGCGATGGTGGCGGCGGAGGCGGGTTCACAGCCGAAGCCGTAGCGGCCGATGAGGGCCTTGGCCTCGAGGATTTCCTCGTCGGAGACTTCCGCGACCACACCGTGCATGACGTCGAGGGCACGGAGCGCTTTTTTGAGATTGACGGGGCGGGAAATTTCGATCGCACTGGCGATGGTGTGCGGATGGTAATTTGCCTCATCCATTCCGGCATAGAGGCCTTTGATCTTTCCTGATTCGACATTGCCGC
>Ga0265314_10004341_pt1 | contig 13212 bp, 12 predicted proteins | sample 4126metaG_FD_203106 | JGI IMG/M metagenome (GOLD analysis project Ga0265314, IMG submission 203106) | Rhizosphere microbial communities from Carex aquatilis grown in University of Washington, Seatle, WA, United States - 4-1-26 metaG | ecosystem: Host-associated > Plants > Roots > Rhizosphere >... | reverse complement strand
GAGGATGTTCGAGTCCCAATGGCGATTATGGTACGTGGAGAGGACGACCTTCTTGCGTTTGGCCCACGCGATCATGTCGTCGCATTCCTGGACCGTGATCGCGAAGGGCTTCTCGACGACCACGTGGCGCCCGGCCTTCAAGCACTGGATCGCGACTTCGGCGTGAACGTTGTGCGGAAGAATAATCGCGAGCAGTTCGACGTCGGACTCGCGCAACATCTTGCCGACGTCTGTGTACGTCTGGATGCCGGGGAAGTCCGCTTGCGCGGTCTCCAGGCGCTTGGCGTCAAGGTCGCAGACCGCCGCGGGCTCGAAGCCCGGATTTTTGCACATGTCGAGGATGTGATGCTTGCCCATGTTGAAGGCGCCACCGTAGCCGATGGTGCCGACCTTGATCTTCTTCACGCGGACCTCTCCTTGGGGGTGGTGGGGGTTGGAACTCCAAAACTCTATCCAGCGGGGGATTCCGGCCAAGCGCCGGTTTCTGTCCGGCGCTCGGGGCCCGCATAGGCGGCGTTTTCGATTTTGGCCGTGCGCGGACCATCGAATAAGCTCCATCCATGCAAACTTCAATGCCCCGCGTGCGCTTGATTGCCGCTGGCGATCTGCACCACATGGCCTCCAATCGCGACTCCTTGCTATGTGCGCGGGCGTTGGAATTGTGGCGTTTGCTCGAAGCGCAGGTCGCGTCACAAAATCCGGATGCGCTGCTGCAGCTGGGCGATTTAATCGATGGCTACCAACTGCCCATTGATGTTTGCCGGCGTGACCTCGAAGCCGTGCAGGCTGTCTTCGACAAGAGTCCTGTGCCGGTTCACGCACTAATCGGGAACCACGAAACGGTTTACCTCCCAGACCGCCCCTTCATGTTGCGTACGCTGCACTGGGAAGACTTCTCCCGCGTGGTCGAGATCGGTCCGTTGCGGGTCGTGCTCTTCGATCTGACCGTTGATGGAGAAAGCTATGGCCTGCTGACGCCGGAGCGCGCGGCGTGGCTTGAAGCCGCGGTCACGCGCGCGCCGCAAAAACCCGTGCTGTTGTTGCAGCATCCGCTCGTTCATCCAAAGGAATCCGTCTGCGAGCATCGGCATTACGTGCAGAATTCCGGCGCCTATCGCGAATTGCTCGCGCGCCTGCCGCAGATCGTGATGCTGCTTACCGGGCATCGCCATATTCCGGACCTGCTCGAAATTCCAGGCACGAAGCCCTCTACGCCAGCTCCCGGCCAACGTATCGGTGTGCTGCCACAGATCACGCTGGCCGCGTTTTGCAGCTATCCGTTAACCTTTGCTGAATTGCACGCCGATGCCGAAGCGCGCACGCTGACATTTCGAGAACTGCCCCTCGAACCGCAGCCGGCGCACCCAATCTCGAAAGAGCTGCCCGCGCTGCTGCGCGAAGTTTTAGAGACCAAGGTGCAGGAGCTGCCGGAAGTCTGGCGCGGTCGCGAGCGCATGACGCCGGCCTTGCGCGAAGTAAAGGTGCGGTGGGCTTAGCGTTGCGTACCGAGCGCTTGTTTGCGGAATTGCAGTGGCGTGGCTTCTGGAGAGACGCGGCGGAACGCCTGGTAAAACGGCGCGACGCTCTGAAAACCTGACTCGTACGCGATCTCCAGCATGCTTTTGTCCGAACTGATCAGCAGCCACTGTGCGTGTGAAACGCGCAGGCGCATCAGATACTCGCCCATCGACATCTGCGTGGTGCGCTTGAACGCGCGCATGAGGTACTTCTCGTGCCAGCCCGCGACCGCGGCGACTTCCGATGAAAGTATTCCGCGGCGGTAATTCTGGTTCAAGAACGCCAGTGCGCGCTCGATTCCCGGATCGGGTGGCAGCAGCGCCGCACCTTTGGCGGGGGCTTTTGTTTCAAGCGCGAGGCGCCGCAGGCGTGCTTCAAGTTCCAGTTGCACGGTTTCGTGGGCTTGCGGGTCGCTGCTTTCCTTGTCGCGGACCCAACGTTCCAGGATGCGTCCTTCGAATTCCAGATCGCCGGGCGCGCATGAAGTCTTCACGAATTCGCCCTTCAGCAGGCGTTCGTCGAGCCGCGCTGGGAGCTTCCAACTTAGCAGCATGGGCAGCGTGAACGTGGCCCACACGCCCACCACCGCGGTCCCATCAATGGCCTGATGCGGCACGCTGCCCCAGAAGACCGCCAGGTCGCCGGGCTTAAGTGTTACGACTTGGCCGCCGTACACGTAGGTCAGCCAGCCTTTTTTAAGAAAGTTCAGTTCAAGGTCCGCGTGGCTATGCGCCTTAGGCATGCCCACGTTGCGATCTCGCAAATGCCAGACCTTAAAGCCGAGGGGCTCGTTGACGATAAGGCCTTTGGAGTGCGGGGCAGGCTTCGCGCGCATAGGTTACTTTTCAATAATAAATAGGCTCATGTCAAGAAGAATATATGCAATCGGGCGCGTATAGTTTTAGTAACTTCGACCTGGAGAGCGCGCACATGGCCAAGACCGAAACCCCCTACAAAGCCACCGCGATGGACGATTACCTCTTCGACCTGCGCGGTTACCTGCATCTGAAGAACGCGGTCGACCTCGACCACGTGAAGTCGATGAACAAGATTCTCGACGAATTCCCCAAGATTCAGCCCGGTGAATGGCATGGCTATGTGCACCGCGAGCCGATCCCTCAGAGCCGCGGCGTGTGTTTGCAGCAGATTTACGAAGCGGGCGAACCCTTCGAACGTCTGATTGACAACCCGCGCTGGATTGAGCTCTTGAAGCGCTATGTCGGCGGCGAGGGTTCTTTCGACTGGCACCACGGGCCGCTCTTCATTGACGAAAGCTTTTCCTGCGTGCGCGGCCCGCACGAAGCCATCGGGATGCACTCCGGCAACGCCGAATGCAACAAGAAGCTTCAGTACCACTATCAGTGCGGCAAATTCATGTGCGGCCAGATCAACGTGCTGCTCGCGCTGACGGACATCGAGCCCGGCGACGGCGGCACGATGCTGATCCCCGGCAGCCACAAGGCGAACTTCCGGCACCCGGCCGCGGAAAATCTGGACTGGGAGAAGACGCGCGGCATGGAAGGCACCGAAGGCGCGATCGAAGTGATGATGAAAGCCGGCGACGCGCTGCTCTTCGTCGATGCGATCACGCATGGCGCTGCGGAGCGCAAGAATCCCGGCGAACGCCGCATGGTCGTGTACCGCTACGGTTCGGCGTGGGGCAATTTCCGCTACGGCTACATCCCGTCGCCGGAATTGCTCGCGCGGCTCAACCCCGCGGCGCGACAGATGGTTTACCCGTGGAAGCACCAGGTCCCGCCGCACGCGTCGGGCATGCTCCCGGGCATCGCGCAGCCGGCCATGCTGCAGGCGTAATAGAAATAAATTGGCGTACTTGATCGGAAGAACAAAAGCCCAAGGCGTTACTTGGGCTTTTGTTCTTCCTGCATTTTTTTGATGGCCTGAAGGGACTCGTCGACATCCTGTTCAATCGCGTGATCGGGCAGCGTGTAAGTGTACTGATCGTCTTTGGGCGGCGGGTTGCGTTCGATGTTGGTGATCGAAAGCTCCGCAATCGGCTCGCCCTTGGCCGGCAGCCATTCAATGCGGCGGGGTAGCAGGTCGTCTTTGCCCAGGAAAAGCCGCACACGTTTGACTTCGAAAAGCGGCGTGCGCCCGCACATACCGCCCAAGTCCTCGTTGCGCTTCTGAACTTCGGCGAGATCCTCGCGCGCCGGGCCTTCCAGCACGACCGCCGCGATGCCGTCGAAATCATGTTCCGAGCGCTCGATCAGATCGAAGTCCTGGCTTAAGTGCCAGACTTCCAACAGCGGATGCGGCGTCGTGCTCCAGCCGAAGCGTTGGGAGGCAAGGAACGTGGCCCAAAGCATCTTCTTGGTGTCGGTGGCGCCTTCGGCGATCGAGCCGATTTCAAACCAAACGTGCGTGCCGTCGCTGACCAGGCGCTGCGGGCTGTGCTGGTCGGCGATTTTGACCAGCGACTCCATGAAGAAATGCTCGCCGGTCGACGTGCCGCGATATTTGGCCAGCGTCTCAATGGGCTGCGCGGCGAGGTTGATGTTGTAGGCAATATCCGCCGCGAAGCCTGGCTTCTCGGCGAGGGTCTTTCGCGCCTTATCGAGAAATATCTGCGCGTCGAGCACCGCGAGTAGGCGCGCCGCGCGCGATTTGGTTTCGGCGTCGGCCGATTTGGCGGCGGCTTCGAGAACTGTGCGCGCGGTTTCGCCGGCCTCACGCAAATTCGCTGTGGCGGTTACGCGCTTTGGGAGCGCATCGGCTTTGAGGTCCTGAACGTAGCCGGCGAGCTGCTCTGGCGTCGGCCCCGCGGGCGGTTCAGCGGCCGCGGCGCCAAGCGCAACGTACAGCAGAATGGGCAGGAGCAATCGCATGCGGGAGTTCATAGCGCGGCTTGGGCCGAAGGCAATCGGCGGGAACCGGCGTTACTGAAGCGCGGCGGGAACTTCGTTGGGCTGCGGCTGGCGCGAGGCCAGCCATAGGACGCCCGCTTCGACCAGCTCTCCACGCAATTCGTGGATTTCGCGCGATTTGCCCAAGCCGTCGGGCATCGTCAGGGTCAACTGGCCGCCCAAGTGCTGCCGGAATTCTTCGAGGCCCGCGACGATCTGAAGCTTGCCCGTCACGCCGCTGCGCTTGGCCAGCGTCGGGTGCCAGAGCGCCATGCCGCAGGCTTCCATCGCGCGGCAGACGCGGTCGCGTTCGGCGATGGAAATATAGCCCAAGCTTGACGCGACGTGCAGGTCCAGCGCCACGCCGATCGCGACGGCTTCGCCGTGCCGCACCTGATATTGCGTCATCGATTCCAACTTGTGCGCGGACCAGTGGCCGAAGTCGAGCGGACGCGCTGAGCCCATCTCAAATGGATCGCCGCCCATGCGGATGTGCCCGGCATGCAACAGCGCGCCGCAGCGCACGGCTTCTTCCATGGCGTCGAGGTCCCGCGCGGCCAGCCGCGGCGCGAGCTTTTCGAGGCGGTCGAGGAACATGTGGTCGCGGATCGCGGCGACCTTGAACATCTCTGAAATCCCGCTGCACCAGTCGCGCCGCGAGAGCGAAGTCAGGAAGCGCAGGTCGTTGAGCACCGCGTAGGGTGGGGCGAAGGTCCCGATGAGGTTCTTCACGCCGTCCAGATTCACGCCGTTTTTCACGCCGACGGCCGAGTCCCCCTGCGCGAGCACGGTCGTGGGGATGCGCAGCAGCCGCAGGCCGCGGTGAAAAACCGCCGCTGACAGCCCGACCGCGTCGAGCACCGCGCCGCCGCCAAGTGCCGCGACGAACGAATGCCGGCAGAGCTCGAGGCGCTGGTACTGGTGCGTCATGCGCTGCACGAACATTAAATCGTTTTTGACGGCTTCGCCGCCGGGGACAATCACCGGATTGGTGACGAGGTGGATGCGGTCTTTGCGTGCGGCGCACCAGTCGCTGATGGCCTGCGGCAATTTCGGCCACGCGCCCAGCACGCTTTCATCGACGAAAAACGCCAGCTTATGCGGGCCGCCTTCAGGCAGGGTTTCAAGGAGCGCTTCGTTCTGCGGCTCGAACAGGCCGCGCGTGAAGACAATGTCGTACGCGAAGGGAACCTTGAGCTCTTGTCGGTAGCGCATGGGGGGCTCTCGTCAGACGGCCTACTTGGCCGGCTTGATCTCCGTGAGCGTGAATTCGTGCGAGGCGAACGCGTAGTCCTTGCCTTCGGGAATCTTGACCACGAAATTCGCGACTTCGCCTGGCGCCAGCGGCCCTTCAACAAGCTTCTCGGCCACGGCTTTGTCCGTCCCGTCCTTCTGCTTCAAGTGTACCGTGATCTTGATGTCTTTAACGGGAATTTCCTTGCCGTTACGCGTCGCGCCGACCACTGAGACGCTGCCGTCTTCCTTGGGGAAGAAGTCTGTCAGGATCACTTCGACGTCCTTCTTGTTTTTGAATTCCTCTTTCTTGGGTCCGTCGGCGCTGCAGGTCGCGAACTCCAAGCTCTGCTGGTAGGTGTCGTACTTGGGCACGCCCTGAATCGTGAAGGTGAAGGCTTTGATCTCGCCGGGCTTGATCACGCCGGGCAGTTCCTGCGCGTGCGATTTGACGGTTTTCTCGACTTTTTTGTCGACCGCGATGAAGTCCATGTTCAGCCGGACGGCTTCGACGCCGTTCGTGAGACCGTTGCGCAGCTTGCCTGAAACTTCCAGGTCCTCGCCCTTGGCCCCTACGCGCTTGAACGACCATTGCGCGGCTTCGAGGTCCTTGGAGTTCGTGAAGTCGCCGCCGGAGAGCTGCTGTTCCATGGCCACTTCATCGCATGTCACGGAGACCGAAACCGTCGAGTAGCCCTTGGGCGGCCGTGTCGGCAACTTGAATGGAATCGTCTCGTCGGCGCTGCCCTTCAATTTGCCGTTGCCCAGCGGGCCCGACCAGTCACCGATCTTAACCTTCTTATTGTTCTGCTGCGCGAAGAACGTCACCGTGACCTTCACGCCCGTGGCTTCCAGCGTGCCGATGTTGCGAACCCGCACCTTGCCGGAGTAAATCCCCGTTGCGTCTTCGCCGCTTTCTTCGCCCATGACCTGCACGCCGGCGGTGCCGGACTGGGCCTTCTCGATTTTTGGTTCGGGGCAGTTGACGTCCGAATTCGACCACCATACTTCACGGCCACCCTTGTAGGTCACCACGATCTGGTACGCGCTGAAGATCGGGACGAATTCCTTGGCTACCGCGACCACTTTGCCTTCGCCCGATTTGAGCGTGCCGACCGTCTGCTTGATGGGGTCGAAGACTTTCTCGCCGATGCCCGAGAAATAGGTCAGCTCAATTTCGACATCTTCAAGCGCGGCTGCGGAGTTGTTCTTGAGGTTGAAGTTGGCGGTGACACGGTTGGAGCCCGTGACCGTTTTGCGCTCGCGACCGTACTTCCAGTCCCCGACGAGGGTCTTGAATTCAGGGGTGTTTTCCATCGCCTGGACGAGCCAGGGGGCGCAAAACAGGGCCATCAGCAGCAGGAATTTGAGGTACGAACGGGCAGGCATATTGCGATTCTCCCGGTGCCAAACCAAGTCGAACTGGGGCGCTCATTAAGGTTTAACGAGCAACCCCAGTCCAGCTTGCTGATTAGCACCAGAAGTAAAGCAACCTTTAAGCCATACGTCTTATTTGTGTAAGTCCTTGCTACTTAATGTTTTCGTATGCAAGGTTCAGGGCGATCAGTGCGTAGGAAGTACACAGGATCGGGTCATTTTCCTGCCAGCGGTCCACCGGGTTCACAAACGAGCCGTCGGCCTTCTGGATGGTGGCCAGATACCCGCCCAAGTCGTTGCCCCAAGCCGCCTTCTTGCCGCCGCCCAAGTCGAGCTCGCTTTCGCCGTAAACCGAGAGGCAGCGCGCCAGGGCAACCGTGTAGTAGAAGTACCCTTGGCCCTTCGACGCATCCGGCAGGCCGGGCTGGTTCTTGACGTCGTAGTTCGCGCGGATGTACTTCATCGCAGCTTTGACTTCCGGGCTGTCCTTGCCCAAGCCGCAATACAACAGCGCGCGCAAGCCCTGGAAGCTCATGTTGCCGTACGGCACCGGCGCTTCTTTGCCCGCGCGGGTCTTGAAGGTGTCGTGTTCGCTTTCGCCCGGGAGGTATACAAAGCCGCCGGCGTTGTCGCCAAACTTCATCTCGGGCGAGTCGTTCGTTTCCAGGTTGTCCTGGCAGCGCCGCACAAAGGTCAGCGCGTTCTTGAACGCCGGCGAATCTTCCTTCAGGCCCAGGTCCTTAAGTGCATCCATCGCAAAGATCGTGTTCGAGAGGTTCGCCTGCAATGACATCGCGTAGGCAAAGCCACCGTACGAGCGGATGTGCACGTCCTTCTCGTACCCTGCTTTTTCGTCGAGCTGGCAATTCAGGATGAACTCTTTTGCCTTGTCGAGGACTTCATTGTACTTCGGATCGTTCAGGGCCTTGAGCGCCATCACCGCGGTCGAGGTGTTGTAATTCGCGTTCTGGAATTTGGGGATCCAGATCGCGCCTTTGGCGTCCTGCTTGCCGACGAGGTACTCCGCGGCCTTGGCCAGGGCGGGGGCCTTATCCGCCGTTAGTTTGGCCGGGCCGGAAGCCAGCCCATAAGTCGCCAGCGCCACAACGCCCGGCACGCCATGCGCGAAGCCCTTGCCGAAGGTCCCGTCCTCGTTCGCATTGTCGATGAGGAACTTCTGGGCCTTCTTGATGGCTTCCAGCGTCTGGGCTTTCACGTCGCCTTTCGCGGGGACCGGCGGAGGCGGTTCCGCGGCGTACAGAGTCGCGGTCGCCAGCAACATTACAGCCAGGATCAACGGGAGTCGGTAAGACATTTGTATTCTCCAAAGGTTAAGGGCAAGGAGCCGATTGGGACCTTACTTGAGGGTCTCGCGGCAAAGCGTGAGCGCGGTCAGCGCATAAGCGGTGCAGACCACCGGGTCGTCTTCGAGCCACTTGGCTTCGGTGTTGACGAAGGAGCCGTCGGGGCGCTGAATCTTGGCCAGTTGCGAACCCAGTTCCGCGGCCCAGTTGATCTTGTGGCCATCGGCGGCTTCGAGTTCCTTCACGCCGGCGGCCTTCAGGGCCCGCGCGGCCGCGGCGGCATAATAGAAGTAGCCCGCTGCGCCCACATTCGGGTTTTCCTTCGCGCTGAAGTTGGCCTTGAACCACTTCAGTGCCGCTTTGACTTCTGGCGCGTCGGCCTTCAAACCGCAGAGCATGAAGCTTTCCAGCGCCGCGGCAGTCATTGAACCATACGGCTTCGGAACGGTGTCGCCCTTGCGCGTCTTGAGCGTGCCGGCTTCGCTCTTGGTCGGCGTGTAGTAGCCCCCGCCGCTGTTTTCGCCCAGCTTGCCGTCTTCGGTCGGATTGGTTTCGATGTTGTCCTGGCAGGAGCGCACGAAGTTCAGGACGCTCTTGTAGACATCGGCGCTTTCCTTGACTTTGGCATAGCCGCTGGCGTTCAAGCCATTCAGCGCGATCCACGTATTGCTCAGATCCGAGCCGCCGTGGAACCCGTAGCCATAGGAAAACCCGCCATCTTTGATCTGGCACTTGAGCAAGTAGGCGCGCGCCTTCTCGATCTTGCCCGTGTAGGCGTCATTCTCGAGCGCGGAGAGAGCCGCGATGGTCAGCGCCGTGTTATAGGTCTCGCGGCCACCTTCCTTCAGGGCGAAGGCTCCATTCTCCTGCTGGCATTCGAGGAGGTACTTGACCGGGCCGGTGATGAAGGGCCCGTTCGATTCGCGGTAATCGTGGCGGCATTCGGCGAGAGCGCGCACGACCAACGCGATTACGCCCGGCATCTTGGCGTTGGGCGACTTCGGGTCGCCGAACGTGACGCCCTTAAAGTCATACGATTGTCCCAGCCACGCTTCGGCCTTGTCAGCCGCGGCTTTGGCGCTGTCGGCGGTGAAGGGGCGTTCAACCGGCGGCTTGACCGGAGGTGGCGGCGGTTCCGCCGCCTGCGTTGCCCAAGTAAACGTGGTGAGAACAACAAGTAAACCCAACAGTTGCAGGCGCATCGCGCTCGCCTCCTCTAAATGCGGTGTATGCGTATAGGTTGCCAGAAATTAACCTTCGGGCAAGGTACAGAAACCATTTCGTGCTCGCGAAAATGAGAATTGTTTAGGGCGCTTTCTTCTCCGAATTATTCAATCCGTAGTAGCGCCGCAGTTCCGGCTCCACATCGGGAAAAGAATCGTGCGCCACGCCGGCGAGTTGCGCGCGGTCGAGCGGTTTAACCGGCATCGGCGTGACGGCCACGTGTTTGGGCTTTTCGTTGCCCGGTTTGCCTTCATTGGTCTGAGTGCCGTTGACCGGCTTCTCGCCCTGGTCGGCCTTGACCTGGTTGCGCAGTTCCTTCAAGTACTGACGCAAGTCCTGATCGAGCTGGCTTTCGGGAATCCCCGCGACGCGCGCCGAAATGTCTTCGTACAGCGACTTCTTCTCTTCGAGCGCCAGATTGGGATCGAGCACGTAAAGTTCCAAGGTCTTCATTTCCGTCGCGGAGAGCGGCTTAACCTTCAATTGGGTATCGCCGCCCAAGCCTTCGCCGCCTGATTTCAGGCGCAGGCCGATGTTTTCATCGCTGACCTTTTTGGTGGCGGCGACGGTGGGTTCCGGCTTCTGCTGCGGCATCAATAGCGCGCAGCCCAGGGCCAGCAGGCCCAGCCAGAGCATGTGGCTCCACGCGGGCAGCTTGAGTGGCAACAAGTGGCGCGCGCGGTACTTACCGGCCAGCCGCAGTGTGGCAGCGCGCTGGGCTTCATGGAAGAATTTTTCGACCGCGCCTTTTGGCGCATCGGCGCGCCGCAGATAGGCCCATGTAACGAGATGCTCGTTCAGCTTGCCGCGGCGGTCGAGCTCCGCGAGCACCAGGTTTTCCTTGGGCGCCGTCAGGAGTGTGCCCGCGACAAACGCGCCCAGCACGACGGCGATCAGGGCGTTGTTCCAGGCGATCAGCGGTTCCAGCGCCGGATACAAGCGCGCCACCGCGACCAGGACTGCGGCGAAAAGCAAGCACGCCATCAGCGTAATGCAGGCCCAACGCACGCCTGCATTCAGCCGTACGCGCAGCAGGGCGACTTGGACCAGCCGTTCGAGGTTTCGCTCATCCATAGCTATTGGTGTAGACGTTCCTAAACGCGGCCTGTTCACCGCTTTCCTCTTATATGGCAAGCTTTGGGCCAGCGGTCCACAATATTAACTGATTGACGTAGAAGCAGTTACGTTAGCGCGCGCGGATGTCCTGTCGTTCGGACAAACAGCGCTTGCACGCGCACTGTACAGTTATTTACCAAGTTGTGGGGTGTTCGGTTCCTTCGTACTTTCCTCCGGTTTGGCCAGAGGCGCGTCCGCGAATACTTTCTTGCCCGGCTTCAACTCGCCTTTGCGGTACTTCTCCCAGAGTTCCTCGTTGGTTGCCGCTTCGGCTTCGGCATTGCGATAAGCTTCGGGTTTCTCACCCACCGTGATGTTCATGTCCACATCGGCGATGTCGCGATGAATCTTCAGCGCGACCTTGTCGCCCGGAGACATTCCGCGGAAGATCTTCCACGCGTCTTCCATCGTTTCGGTCGCCTTGAATTCATGGTCGCCGAACTTCGTGATCAGGTCGCCGACTTGCAGACCTTGCGCTTCCGCCGCGGTCCCGGCGATGACCTCCTGCACCTGGACGCCTGGCGGATCGCTCGACAGCGACCAACTGATCCCGATAAAGCCCTGGCCCGCCCGCATCCCGGGCATTTTGGGCAGCACGTCCGTCAGGAAAAGTTTTTTGCAGGCCTCGTCGAGGCGCGCGCGCAGCTCAAGATCCGCGGTTTCGTTCAGCGTCTGGACCAGTTGAGGGAGAATCTCGCCCGGGGCCTCGGAGAGCTGCTTGCTCGCGGCTTCGCGCGTATCGAATTGTTCGTCGCCAAGCTGCGCCAGCAATTTCTCGATGCGTGGCTTGTCCCAGCCTTTCGGCAGCGGGATGTCGTCGGGTTTAGGCGGAGGGTTGGCGCCCGTGTCGAGCGCCGCCAGCGACGCGCCAGCAAAACAGCAGCACAAAACCAAATTCAGCCAGCGCATAACCGGCTCCTTCAAATGGGCATCCCAATGCTAACACCCATTAGACGCAGACAAGCGTTGTTTTGGTCACGATATTTTCGGCGGGGCCGGATAAAGCGCCGCCCCAAGCTGGTAGCCGAGGAACGTGCCCAGCAGGCACAGGCCCACGCTGAGTCCGATGTACACCAGCGCGGTCTGCGGCTCGCCTTTGCGGAAAAGCTGAAAGGTCTGAAGGCTGAATGAAGAAAACGTCGTAAATCCGCCCATCACGCCCGTTGTCAATCCGTAATGCGTCAGGTCGCTCCAGAGGTGCGCCTCTTTGCCCAGATAGAAGAAAACCCCGATCAGCGTGGAGCCGATCACGTTAACCAGACAGGTGCCATATGGAAATTGTGGCGGTAGCGACGAGCCTTCGACCCACTCGGTAGTCTGATTGTCCAGCAGCCAGCGCAGCACGCTGCCCAGCGCCCCGCCCACCGCAATCACCACCGGGAGGCGCCAGTCGTTCAAAGCTGCGGCTCCTTACTTCACTTCGGCTTTATCGCCTTCGACCGTCAGCGCGCCAATCTTGCCGCCTTCGACCTTGACCGGCGTGCAGGTCAGCGCCGGCGTGTACGCGCTGAAGTCCAGCGTATAGAGGGCCGCGTCGCCCTTGGTCTGAATAGATGCGATCGCGAACTTCGTCGTGGACATCTGCTTGACCTGCGGCGTCGTGCCCGGCGCGACCGAGCAGAGCCGGTACCAGTCCCACTGATTCAACCCATGGACCACGATCTTCTTCACGTAGAAAATTTCGCGGTGCTCGCCGCTGGTCGGGAGCAGATAAATCATGAAAGGGAAGGGCGGGTAGCCGCGTTCATAGGCTTCCCAATCCTTTTTGAGATCTTCAATCTTCAGCGGCACGCTCTTGAACGGCACGACCGTGAAGGACTCTTCATTCGATTCCGCGTGGCCGGACGGCTTCGTGCTGTCGGCGATGCCCGTGAGGATCGCTTTGACCTTGTACTTGCCGGGTTCGAGCACGTTGTAGAAGTGCCCCGCCTGCAGGTTGTATTCGGGGGACGACTTGCCCGCTTCGAGGAACTGAGTCTCTTTCAAGTCCGCCGGCTGGAGAATCCCGCCGTCCACGCTGCGCTTGATCAGGATCGGAGCTTTGGCGGCTTCGCCTTCTTCCGGAATGCGGAAAATCTGGAGGTCCACGATGTCATGCGGCCCGAGCGCCGGTTCGGCATACGTGTAGTTGTAGCTGCCCACGTTCTGCGAAGGCGGCGGGCTGGAGGGCTTGGTGCGGTTGGTGAGGACGAGCTTCACCACCAGGTCGTCGACGGGATTGGTCGTCCCGCGCGTGTAAGATTCGCCGTTGGGCAGCGTGATCTTGGCTTCGACCATGTCGCGTCCGGGGCTTTCGGTGCCGAAAGCCATACCGGGCAGCGCCAGGGAAGCGGCGAGGGCAATTAACGCGCAACGCATCATCGCGAGACTCCTTGAAACTCTTTGTTTGGCAACGCCTTGCGATGGTACCACAAAGCCGCGAGCGTCAAGATGTGGAAAAAAACACGCCTTTTAATTAGGGGTGGGCGTAGTTTGGAGGGTGATTTGAATGAGACGTGATTGTGTTCTGGTTGCCACTGCGCAGGTCGCTTGGACAGTGCGTAGTCCGTCGGTTTTGCGTTTGGCTTGGGAGA
>Ga0265314_10004340_pt1 | contig 13213 bp, 13 predicted proteins | sample 4126metaG_FD_203106 | JGI IMG/M metagenome (GOLD analysis project Ga0265314, IMG submission 203106) | Rhizosphere microbial communities from Carex aquatilis grown in University of Washington, Seatle, WA, United States - 4-1-26 metaG | ecosystem: Host-associated > Plants > Roots > Rhizosphere >... | reverse complement strand
CAGAAGGTCGAGCGCGTCGTGCATGACGCGCTCGTAGGGCGTCCGGGGGGCCGGACGCGGGTCCGGGCCGGCGGCCTGGAACGGTGGCAGGGCCGCGGTGAGAGCGGCCAGGGACTGGTCGGGCGGCGTGCTGTCGGGCATGGGTCCTCGGACGTGTCAGGGTCGCGCGAACGGGCCGGCGGCATCGTACCGCACGTGTACCCTGTCGCTGTGAAGGCCAAGCTCCTGGCGACCGCCCTCGGCTCGCTCGGGCTTCTGTTCGCCATCATCGCCCCCGTCGTCGCGGCCGGTCCCCCGTTCCCCGCCCCGGTCGCCGGCCAGTACGTCTACGACACGGCCGGGGTCTTCTCGGCGGGCGTCGTCGAGCAGGTCCAGTCGACGATCGCCGCGATCCGCCAGCGGACCGGCGCCGAGATCGTCGTCTACACGCAGGTCAAGTCGAGCGTCGACGAGCAGGGCGCGAAGGACGACGCCGACGCCCTGGGCAACCAGTGGGGCGTGGGCCAGGCCGGCTTCGACAACGGCCTGGTCATCCTCTTCGACCTCGACGAGTCGCGCTGCCACGGCCAGGTCCGGCTGGACCCCGGTCCCGGGTTCGCGGCGACCTACATGAGCGAGGGCGACCTGCAGGGCGTCTACCAAGACGACATGCTCCCGCACCTGGCGGGCGGCGCCTGCGACATGGATGGGGCCATCCTGGCCGGCATCGCCCCGATCGATGCCAGCATGACCCCGGAGGGAGCGCAACAGCTGGCCTTCGCGCGCGAGGTCAACGCGGTGGTCGGGCTCATCATCGCCCCCCTCCTCTTCATCCTGGCCGCGGGATATGCCGTCCTGACGTGGTACCGCAAGGGTCGTGACGCGGTCTACACCGACGATCCGTCGGTCCTCATGGCCGGGCCGCCGGAGGCCCTCACGGCCGCCACCGCGGCCCTCGTCTACGACGACCGCTCGAGCCGTCATAGCCTGACCACGGCGATGGTCGACCTGGCCAGCCGCGGCGAGCTGGCCTTCGCCCCCGAGGGGCAGGCCAAGGTCGGCATCCGCGTCCTGGACCCGCACCCCGACGACGCGTCGCTGGCGGCGGCCCGGCGGCGGCCGCTCTCCGACGCGGAGACCTACCTGGTCGACGCCGTCCGCGGCATCTCCTCCGACTACCTGGACCCGTCCGACGTCCTGCAGTTCGGCCAGAAGACGCCCGAGTTCGACAAGCGGCTCGAGCAGCACGCGGTCGACCAGGGCTGGTTCGCCCGCCGCCCGCGCGATCTCATCCAGCGCTGGACGCTGGTGGCCGTCGCCGAGCTGGTCCTGGCGGTCGTCGTCGGCATCATCGGGGTCAACCTGCCCAGCAGCGGTCTGGTCCTGCTCGCCGTCGCGGCCGGGGCGGCCGCCGTGGTGACCTTCGTGGTGGCCCAGGTGATGCCCGCCCGTACGCTCGACGGGGCGCGCATCCAGGCCATGCTGAAGGCCTATCGGCGCACGCTCCAGGCGACCATGGCCCAGGCACGGTCGATGCCGCAGGTGGTCCAGCAGGCCAACCTGGCGTGGCTGGACACGCCCGATCTGGCCACCGTGTGGGGCGTGGCCCTGGGGCTGCAGAACGACATCCAGACCGTCCTCCAGCGGACCCTGGACGACCAGCGAGCGGCCGGCGGCACGCCGAGCAGCGCCGTGTGGTTCCCCCTCTGGTTCAGCCCGGCCTGGTCGACGGCCACGTCCCGGTCGGACTTCGCCGCCGGGGGCACCGGGCTCTTCGCGGCGGGCAGCTTCTCCGCCTCGCCGGTGCCCAACTTCGGCAGCATGTTCTCGGCGCTGGGCGCCATCGGCAACACGCCGAGCTCCTCGGGCGGTGGGGGCGGGGGTGGCTTCGGCGGTGGCGGCGGCTTCGGCGGTGGTGGGGCCGGCGGCGGCTTCTGACCGCGGCGTCGCCCTCGGCTAGACTGGGCCCGTGGGCGCCGTCGAGACCATGGACCAGTTCTTCGAGCACCTCAACGCGGGTGAGCGTGAGGCCGCCGTGGCCCTCATGGCCGATAACGCAGAGATGCGCATCCACGTCGGCGACAACTCACAGCTGCTCCGTGGCGTGGAGCGCGTGGGAGGCTGGTTCCTGCGGGCGGACAAGGGCCTCAAGATGATCCCCGCCGACATCCGCGACACCGGCTCGACCTACGAGTGCGACGTGCTCGTGGTGCGGCCCGGCGTGAACTCGCAGCACCTGGACGCGACCTTCCGCGTGGAGGCCGGCCGCATCACGGCCATCAACCTGGCCCCGCGCTAAAGGCCGCGCCGGGTGCGGCGCCTAGGGTCCGCCGCTGGCGCTGGCGGAGGCGCCGGGGACCGGGATCGTGATCTTGTCGCCGACCTTGATCTTGTTCGGGTCGGTGATCTGCGGGTTGGCCGCCTCGAGCGCAGCGAGCGTCAGGTGGTAGCGCGCCGCGATCGTGGACAGCAGGTCGCCGGACTTGACCGTGTAGATGAGCGGCGTCGGCCCGACGGCGAGCGTGGGCGCGATCGATGTCGCCGCGGCGGTGTCGGAGGCGCCGGCCGAGCCGGTCGGGGTCGTCCCACTGTTGCCGGGCAGGAAGCTCGGCAGCAGGAAGAGGGCCACCGCGGCCACGATGAGGGCCGTGAGCGCCAGGGCGACCGGGGGCACCGACGGCAGCCCGCTGCGCGTCCGGAGGCTGGGGTACAGCTCCTGCCGCCGCGGCCGCTCCCACGGCGGATTGGTGCCGTCGCTCGGTGGCACGGGTTGGCGTGGCGCAGCGCGCGCCGGCCGCGGACCGGACCCGCCGGTCCGGGTCCCACTGGGCCGGCCGGCCAGGAACGCCGGAGCATCGGATGCCTCATCGGCGGCCGCCGCTGATCCGCCGGCTGCGGCTGCGGCGGCGGCTGCGGTGCCACCCACGAGCGCGGCCAGCTCGGCGTGCCCGGCATCGTCGTCGGCCGGCTCAGCAGGCGGGGACTGTTCGCCCGACTCCGGCTCGGCGTCGTCGAAGGCGGCCAGCTGGCCGATGTCCCCCCGGGCTGCAGGTGGCGCGTATCGGGAGGTCGAGGCGGCGGGTGGCTGGGTGACCCACGCGCCCGGATCGACCGGCGTCCGCCCCGCCGGCACCTCCTTGGCGGCGGCCGGATCCGACTCCTTGGCCGCCTCGCGACGGGCCCAGGCCTGGAAGGTCGGGCAGCTCGGGAAGTCGCGCGTCAGGCAGTAGCGCTCCTGGTGGGCCAGGGCGCGGGGGGCGGGACGCGGCTCGGCGTAGCAGCGATGCCGATGGTCGGGGGCCGTCGAACGCCGCTCGCGATCGTCCTCGAACGCGACGAAGGGGCAGGCCGGCGGGATCTCGACGGGCTCCACGGCGCGTCCGGTCATCGCAGGCATGATACCGGCAGCGGTGGGGCTCCGATGCGGGCACAATGGCCGACACGACCCCAGGCGAGGCCGCCGGCCCGGCGGCACGCACGAAAGGAGCCCTCATGTCGTTCTCCCGCGTCAAGGACGCCCTCAAGCCACGGCGGACCGCGCACGCCCACTGCGACGTGCCGTGCGGCATCTACGATCCCGCCACGGCCCAGCTGGCCGCGCGCACCGTCTCGCGCATGGTCGAACTCATCGGGGGGATCGGCGGCGGCGAGGTGGAGGACCGCAACAAGTTCGCCCGCTGCGTGGCCGTCAAGGAACAGCACGCCGAACAGGTCAAGCGCGACGTGCAGGTCATCTGGAGCGACTACTTCAAGCCGGAACACCTGGCCCAGTTCCCCGAGCTGCACGACCTGACGTGGAAGATCCTCAAGCAGGCCGGCAAGTGCAAGCAGAGCGTCGACGCCGCGGCCGCCGCGGACCTCGAAGTGCAGGTGGCCCGCTTCGCCGAGATCTTCTGGACGACCAAGAACGCGCCCGTCCACACCATGAAGCCGTCGGCCGAGGGCGCTCCCAAGAACGCCATCGCGTGGGAGGTCCGCGCCGCCTGACCCGGTGCGCCGCGTGCGGCGCCGCGCGCTGCGCGTCGGCGCCCTGGCCCTGGCGCTCCTGGGCGCCCCATGGGTGGGCCGGGTCGTCCGGTCGTGGCCTCACCGGGTCGCCGTCGAGGGGCACAGCATGGCCCCGGCCCTCCGCCCCGGAGATTGGCTCCTCGTCGACCCGCTGGCCTACCGGGATGCCGGCCCGGCGGTCGGCGACATCGTCGTCGCGCCTGACCCCCGTGAGCCGGCCCGCCTCCTGGTGAAGCGGGTCGGCGACGTCACGGGGGACGGTTCCCTCGAACTGCGGGGGGACTCGCCGGACGCCTCCACCGATTCACGCGCCTTCGGGCCGCTGCCTGCCTCGGCCGTGACCGGGCGGGCGTGGGCACGCTACTGGCCCCTGGGGCGCATCGGCCGGTTGCGCTGATCAGGCGGCGGCCGCGACGTGCCGGCCCAGGTCCTTGATCATGTCGAGGTCGCGGGGCAGGAGGTCCTGCAGCGCGAGACGCTCGACACCGGCCGCCCGGAAGGCGGCCACCTGCTCGAGCACCTGCTCGGGCGTGCCGAACAGCCACCGCGCCCGCCGGACCGCCAGCCACGCCGCCAGGGCTTCGGGTGTCTCATCGGCGCGTCGCAGCTCGACCATCAGCCGCCCGAGCCGCTCGGCCACCTCCCCCTCATCGGCCCCCATCAGGACGCCGGTCATGGCCGAGAAGACGATCGTGTCAGGATCACGCCCTTCGGCCACGCAGGCGGCGCGCAGGGCCTCGCGCACGGCGGCCGCGTCGGCGGGGGTGGCGCTGGAGAGGTTGTACTCGTCGGCGAAGCGGGCCGCCGCGCGCAGGCCGCGTGGCTTGCCGTTGCCGCCCACGAGGAGGTGCGGGTGGCGCCGGCCGTCGCGCCCCGCCGGGGGCCGGTACAGCGAGCCCCGGACCTGCCAGAAGCGCCCCTCGAAGGTCCAGCCGTCGGGCTCCGTCCAGAGCCCGTGGATGATCTGCAGGGCTTCCTCGAATCGGTCGAAGCGCTCGGCCAGCGGCGGGAAGGGGATGCCCAGCTGGGCGTGCTCGGCGTCGTTCCAGCCGGCCCCCAGCCCGAGCTCGATGCGACCGCCGCTCATGGCATCGACCGTCGTGACCAGCTTGGCGAGCGGCCCGGGGAGGCGGAAGGTGACCGGCGAGACGAGCGTCCCCAGGCGGATGCGTCGCGTCTCGCGGGCGAGGCCGGCAAGGACGGCCCAGGCGTCGCTGGTGGGATTGTCGGATGCGCCAGGGAAACTGGCGTAATGGTCGGAGCGGAGGAGGCCCTCGAAGCCCGCCGCTTCGACCACGCGCGCCACGGCGAGTTGCTCCTCGTAGCTCAGGCCCTGCTGCGGCTCGAGCATCAGCGCGTAGCGCATCTGGACCTCCTCGTGAACCATCAAGGTTGACAGGACCATCCTGACGTGTAGAATGGTTCATCTCATGGCAACTATTGCCGACCACTCACCATCCACGGCGCCCGATCCCGTCCTGATCGGCGGCGGCGACCTCGATCCCGTCGCCCGGCGTGTCCTCGACGAGTTGTCCGATGCCCTCGGCGCGTGGCGCTGCGGCGGCAGCGAACGCCTCGTCCGGGCCGGCGTCAGCATGAGCCATCTGCACGTCATGTGGATCCTCCAGAGCCACGGCGACCTGTCGATGACCCACCTGGCGGAGATGCTGGATATCTCGCTCTCCAACGCGACGGGCCTCGTGGACCGCATGGAGGAGCGCGGCGTCATCGACCGCATCCGCGTCCCCGGCGACCGACGTATCGTCCTGGTGAGCCTTTCCGATCACGGGCGCGAACTGCTCGCCCAGGTGGACCTGGTGCGCAGCGATCTCGTGGCGACCGTCCTCCGGCACCTGGATGCAACGCAGCTTGAGGGCCTGTTGCATACACTGGCCGACCTGCGCCAGGCGATGCAGGAGGCCCGCGCCGCGGGAGAGCTCCCGGTCTTCTCCGCCGACGAACACGCCCACCAGCGTTACCACCCCCAGCCAGCCTGACCAGACAGAGGGAGATCACCGACCTGATGGAAGCCATGCCCCGAGAGGCCGTCGCGTTCGAGCCCGACACGGCTCATGATCCCGCGCTGGGCCTCGACAACCGCACCAAATTCGAGATCCTCTTCGCCGTCCTGCTGGGCCTCTTCCTGACGGCGCTCGACCAGACCATCGTGGGCCCCGTCCTGCCGCACATCGTGACGGACCTCAAGGGCGCGGACCTCTACACGTGGGTGGTCACGGCCTACCTCCTGACCAGCACCGTGACGATCCCCGTCTACGGCAAGCTGTCCGACCTCTACGGACGCAAGCCGCTCCTGATGATCGGCATCGGCATCTTCCTGGTCGGCTCGGCCCTCTCCGGCCTGAGCCAGGAGATGTGGCAGCTGATCCTCTTCCGCGCCATCCAGGGCCTGGGCGCGGGTGCCCTGTTCCCGATCTCGCTGGCCGTGGTGGGCGACCTGTTCACGCCGGCCGAGCGCGGCAAGTACCAGGGCCTCTTCGGCGCCGTCTTCGGCATCGCCTTCCTGGTCGGCCCGTTCCTGGGCGGCGTCCTGACCGACAACGTCGGCTGGCACTGGATCTTCTTCGTCAACCTGCCCATCGGCGTCATCGCCCTGGCAGTCATCGCCCGGTTGCTGCCGACGATCCGGCGCGAGGGTGCCCGCAACAACATCGACATCGCAGGCATCGCCACGCTCACGCTGGCCATCGTGCCGGTCCTCATCGCCCTGACGCTCGCGGAGAACGGCGACTGGTCGGCGCCCGGTGTCGTCGGCGGGTTCATCGCCGGCGTCGTCTTCCTCGTGCTGTTCATCCTGGCGGAGGTGCGGGCGGAGGATCCGGTCGTGCCCCTCGAACTGTTCCGCAACCGCACCTTCACCGTGTCGAGCGTGGCCACCTTCCTGGCCAGCTTCGGCTTCGCGGTGGCCATCATCTTCTTGCCGCTCTGGTTCCAGGTGGTCCAGGGCGCGTCGACGACCGCCTCCGGCTACGACCTCCTGCCGTTCCTCATCGGGCTGATCTTCAGCTCGATCGTGACCGGCCAGTTCATCAGTCGCACGGGCCACTACAAGTGGCTGGTGGTCATCGCCATGTTCCTCGTCGCCGGGGGGCTGGCCCTCTTCACCAACCTCCGCGCCGACACGCCCACGCCGATCATGTGGGTGTGGATGTTCATCGCCGGCATCGGCGTGGGGCCGTCCTTCGCTGCCTTCACCCTCATCGTGCAGAACGCCGTGCCGTTCACCCGCCTGGGCACCGCCACGGCCGACCTGACCCTGCTGCGCCAGATCGGCACGTCGGTGGGCCTGACCGTGGGCTTCACGATCTTCTCCAACAACCTGACCTGGGACCTGCTGCGGTCGCAGATCATCGCCGCGGGTGCACCGGCGGCCTTCGTGCCGACGACCGCCCCGGCCGGCTTCAACATCAGCCAGCAGCTGACGCAGGTGGGCGGCGACCCGCTGGGCTCCTTCCTGTCGCAGGTGCCAGCGGCCGCCCAGGCGGCATTCCTGAACGGCTTCCATGGCGCCTTCTCCATCGCCCTGGCCAACTCCATGTGGGTCGGCGTGGCGGCGGCCGTCGTGGCTGGCTTCTCGACGCTCTTCCTCAAGGAGCTGCCGCTCCGCGCCACCCACAACCCGACGTCCGAGTTCGCCCGGTCGCGGCCGAGCGGGTCCGCCGCCCCCGCCGCGGACTGATCAGCGGCGGCCCCACCGCCCCCACACAGCCAAGAGCCCGGTCCACCCGGACCGGGCTCGTTCGATTCCTGCGCCAGGGCCCCCATCCTCCCGGCCACCACCGTGGTTGGTGCTAGGTGTGTTCGGGGGGTCGGTGGACGACCGATCGGCCGCCTGTGACTCGAACTTGAGCGTGGCGGTGATCTCCGTCGAACCTCCCTGGCCCCGAGAGGTCGCGTACCACCAGCAGGGCTGGTGAGACGGGGAACGGCGCGGCCGCCACCCGCCGAACCCATTTGCCTCAGGCGGCGCCGGCGTCGGAGGTCGGGGTGAGCGGTCCGCCACCGGGGCGGCGGGCCATGCGGCGCCGCAGGACCATGAGCGGCAGCCCGACGAAGATCAGCAGGACCAGCAGGAACGGCAGGCCCACGATGCCCAACCAGACGAGGCCCGTGGCCACGCCCTGGCCGACCTGCAGGAGCTGGGCGACGGCCTGGTCGACCTGCGCGCCCAGGTTCCAGTCGTTGGTCGCGGTCGTGACGGCCACCACGGGGGCCTCGAAGCCCACCGTCAGCGTGCCATCGGCCGCCTGCTGCTGGAGGTGCGTCTGCTCGGTCGTGAGCTCCTCGATCTGGCCCTGGACGTTGGTCAGCTGGCCCTGCACCTCGAGGATGTCGCTGATCTTGGTGGCCTTGGCCATGATGCCCTGGAGGGCGGTCTCGGTGACGCGCAGGTTCTGGATGCGCGCGCCCAGGTCGATGACCTGGCCGGTGACCTCGGTCGCGTCGGTCTTCTCGCTCAGGACCTTGGTGCTCAGGCCGCGCAGGGCGTTGAGGGCCGCGTCCCACTGGTCGGCGGGGATGCGGTAGGTGATCGAGGCGACCGGCTGGTCGCCCTTGGCCGACTGCTCTGAGCCGCTGACGTACCCGCCGAAGCCGCTGATGAGCGTGCGGGCCCGGACGACGGCCGCGTCGACATCGGTGACCTGGAGGTCGAGCGTGCCGGTCTTCACGACGAGCGCCTGCTCGGCCGCGGCAGCCTCGGTGTCCGAGGTGGTCGTGCCGGTCCCGCCGCCGGTGGCGGATTGCGTGTCTGTGCCGCCGTTGGCGTCGGCGGGCGCCGGCTGGGCGGCCGGCTCGCCTTGGCCAGCGTCGACCGGGGTGCCCACGTTGCTCAGGGCGGCCCGCTCGGCCGGCGCGGCCGCGCTGGAGCAGGCTGCCACCAGGAGGACGATGACCGCCGCCGAGAGCACGGCGGCCGTGCGGCGCGGATGTCCGGATGGGCGGTTCATGCGAGGCCTCCCGAAGGTGGTGTCACGAGACGATGCTGCCTTGAGGACGCCGCGTGCCGCCTCCCGGTTCCCCGTTACCATGCGGCCATGCCCCGTGTGACCGAGCCGGCCGCCACGATGCCCGTTGCGGTCGTGGTCATGCCCATCCCCTCCGGACTCCAGGCGATCGGCACCCAGCACCGGCCGTTCGAGCCGGTCCTGCCGGTCCAGGACCTGCCGATGGGCGCCATGCGCCGCGTCACGCGCGGCGACTTGGACGTCCTGGTGGCCTACACCTCGTGCGGCCTGGTCGCCGTCGACGACCGCTGTCCGCACATGTCGGCGCCCCTGTCGCTCGGCGTGCTCGAGGACTGCATCGTGGGCTGCCCGCTGCACAGCGGCCGATTCGACCTGGCCAGCGGTGGCGTGGTGCAGTTCCCGACCACGGGCGGCCTCGATGCGGAGGGTGGCTACCATCCCACGTGGAGTCCGCCGGACCGCGAGGCACGGCCGGAGCCGACGGATCTCAAGGCCCGCGCGCGAGCGGCCACCCGCATCAGGCGGCTGCGCTACTACCCCTTGCGCGTCCGCGAGGGGGTCATCGAGCTGGCGTGGCCGGCATGAGCGGCCCCAACGGCAGCGGTCCCCTCTTCACGCCCCAGGAGATCGCAGCCGTGCGACGACCGTTCCGCGCTGCGTCGCTCCTGCCCGCACGTGCCTACCACGACCAGGCGATCTGGGACTTCGAGCGCGAGCAGTGGTTCTTCACGGACTGGGTCTGCGTGGGACGCGAGGAGGACGTGGCCGCGCCCGGTACCTACCAGCGGATGGACGTCCAGGGCGAGGACGTCGTGCTGGTGCGGGCCCGTGACGGCGTCCTGCGGGCCTTCTACAACGTGTGCCGCCACCGCGGGACCTGCATCGTGGAGCCGGCGTCCGGTAGCGCCCCACGGTTCCAGTGCCCCTACCACGCCTGGATCTACGATCTGGACGGGACCCTGGTGCGGGCCAGGCACACGGACGACCTGGCCGATTTCCGCCTCGAGGACTTCGGGCTCACCCCGATCCGTCTGGCGACCTGGCAGGGCTTCATCTTCCTCTGCTTCAGCGAGCAGACGCCCCCGCTCGAGGCCTACATGGGCGACTGGTTCGAGCACCACGCCGGCTTCGAGCGCGACTATGCCAGCCTGCGCCGGGCGGCGCGCCTGGAGTACGACGTGGCGGCCAACTGGAAGATCGTGGCCGAGAACTACTCCGAGTGCTACCACTGCCCGGGCGTCCATCCGCTGCTCAACCAGCTGACGCCGTACGACCAGGGGGAGGACTTCTTCCCCCGGGGACCATGGAAGGGCGGCTGGATGCTCTTCGCCGACGGCTTCCAGACGATGTCGATGGACGGCGACCGCCACGGCCGCCCGCTGCTGCCGCACACGACGGCGGTCGATGCCCGCCGCATCTACTACTACATCCTGTGGCCCAACCTCATCGTCAGCGTCCATCCCGACTACGTCCTGACGCACCAGGCCTGGCCCGACGGGCCGGAGCGGACCCGGGTCGTGTGCGACCTGTACGTCCATGCCAACGACGTGGGCGCCGTATCGGTCAGCGACGCGGTCGAGTTCTGGGACCTGACCAACCGGCAGGACTACCACGTCGTCGAGCTCCAGCAGCGGGGCACGCGCTCGCGGAGCTGGGTCGCCGGACGCTTCTCCAACCAGGAGGCGGCCGTCCACGCCTTCGACCTGATGGTCATGGACCGCTACGCCCAGGACGGCCGTCACACGGAGCGCGAGGCCAACACCAGGGTCGAGCGGCCGCCCCGAACCCGAACGGCGCGCGCCGGCGTAACACCCCCATGATGTCGCGTGGCCCCGCGTGGGTCTCCCTGGTGGTCGGTGCCCTGATCGCGTTGATCGGGCTGTTCTGGATCGGTCAGGGCGTCGGCCTGATCGGCGGTGGCTTCATGAGCGGGAACGGCATCTGGGCCGTCATCGGCCTGGTGATGGCCGTCATCGGCGTCCTGCTCGTGATCCGCGCGCTGCGCGTCAGGCAGGCACGCTGAGCATCGCCAACCAGCGGGCCTCGTCGGGCCCGACGGCGAAGAGGTCACCCCGCCGGACCAGTGGCAGCGCCAGGAGGCCGGGGTCGCCGAGCAGGCGTTCGAGCAGCTCCTCGTCGGTCATGCGCAGATACGCCAGGCCAAGCTCCGCGTAACGGCGCCCGCCCGCATCGACCAGCGTGGCCGTCCCCAGCCGCGAGGCGAAGCGGCGCAGCTCGGTCGGGGCCGGCGGCTTCACGCTCACGTCCACCAGGCTGACGGGGATGCGCCGCTCCTTGAAGAAGCGCAGCGCCTGCTGGGTCGGACGCGAGTCGCGGCGACCGAAGATCTGGACCGGGGCGACGGGTGGCGCCATCGGCAGCTCAGGGCGTCCCGGGCAGGCTGAGCAGCCGCCGCGGGTTGTCGATGGTGATGGTCTGGAGCGTCGCCGCATCCACGCCGGCCGCCGTCAGCCGGGGCAGGAACGTCTCCTGCAGGTACGTGTAGCCGTGGCCGCCGAACGCCACGAGCTGGCTGTCGTGGCAGACGTCCTGGCTGAAGAGGAGCTGCTCGGCGTGGCCGCGGGACAGCAGCTCCAGGACCAGGGCGATGACGCGCGGCTCGCCGGCCCGTTCCTGGGGCGTGAAGCTCATGCCAAGGAAGTCGAATTCCACGCTCGCCCCGCGCCCCATGAGGGCCAGGTAGTGGGCCAGGTCCGGGTATGAGTCGGCGTGGCCGATGACCACCCGGCTCGGATCGGCCCCTTCGTCCTCGAAGATGCGCAGCTGGGCCAGACCCACGTCGGACATCACGGCATGGGTCGTGATGGCCAGGCCCGTCCGACGTGCCGCGCGGGCCACCGCCCGGTGGATCCGCTCTTCGCGGGCGGTCAACCACGGTTTGTCCGTGCCGATCTCGCCGATGATGCCGGGACGGATGCCCGTCCCGTCCACGCCCTCGGTCGCTTCGGCCACGAGCCGATCGGCCAGCTCATCCACCGTACGCCGGTCGATGTCGTCGGCCGCCGGGTAGTAGGCGTCGCGGTACCAGCCGCAGCCCATCACGACGTGCAGGCCGGTCGCCTCGCTCAGGCGGAGCAGGCGGCGCGGATCCCGGCCGATGGCCGGCAGGGTGACATCCACGAGACACGTCCCACCCGCATCGCGGAACCGCACCAGCTCGGGCCCGATGACCTCGTCCTCGCCGGTCAGCTGCCAGTAATCCCAGCGCGCGGGGATGTGCCACAGCACGCAGCGTGTGTGCTCGTGGGGCAGGGTGAAGCCGACTTCGCCCGGCGCGACCGGGCCCCGGACCGTCTGGATGAACGCCATCGCGGCGAGGATACGTCGGTCAGGCGGTCCCGGCGACGAGGGTCCCCGACTTATAGACCCCGCGGATGCGCTGCCGCAGGTCGGCGAAGGCGAACGGGTCGCCGTCTACCACGACGATGTCGGCCCGCTTGCCCGCCTCCAACGAGCCCGCCTCGTCGGCCAGGCCCATCAGCTCGGCGGCCGACCGGGTCGTGGCCAGCAGCACGTCCACCGGGGACATGCCGCCCGCCTCCATCAGGACGAGCTCCTTGAGGTTGGCGCCGTGCGCCGTGACGCCCGAGTCGGTGCCCATGGCCACCTTGACGCCGGCCTTGACGGCGCGACGGAACGACTCGGTGTGGACTTCCACGACCGAGCGAGCCTTGCGGATCTGGGCTTCCAGGAGGTTCGCCCCGGCCTCGGCGGCCTCGATGACGCCGCGGGCCGCCACGAGCGTGGGCACCAGCCACGTGCCGTTCTTGAGCATCAGGTCGATGGCCTCGTCGTCCAGGAAGATGCCGTGCTCGATGCTGCGGATCCCGGCCCGCACGGCGGCCTTGATGCCCGGCGCGCCCTGGGCGTGGGACATGACGTAGCGCCCGGCCCGCGTCGCCTCCTCCACCAGGACGGCCAGCTCGGCGTCGCTGAAATGGGCGTGCCGAGGGTCATCGCGCGGCGACAGCACGCCGCCGGTGGTGAAGACCTTGATGACGTCGGCCCCCGCCCGCACCAGCTCGCGGACGCGGAGGCGCATGGCATCGGGGCTGTCGACCATGCCGGTCGGGAAGCCTGGGTAGGGCAGGTCGCCAAGGTCGTAGCCGGAGATCATCCAGCCGTCGCCGTGCCCGCCGGTCTGGCTGATCTGGTTGACCGAGATCTGGGTGTGCGGGCCCGCCACGAGGCCGTCGTCCACGGCCTGCTTCATGCCCAGG
>Ga0265314_10004339_pt1 | contig 13218 bp, 16 predicted proteins | sample 4126metaG_FD_203106 | JGI IMG/M metagenome (GOLD analysis project Ga0265314, IMG submission 203106) | Rhizosphere microbial communities from Carex aquatilis grown in University of Washington, Seatle, WA, United States - 4-1-26 metaG | ecosystem: Host-associated > Plants > Roots > Rhizosphere >... | reverse complement strand
CCGCGATCACCATCACCCAGAGCAGGAACGCCGTGCCGCAGCGCGGGTGGATGAGCGAGTACCGCTGGACGATCTCGGGCTCGAGCTCCTCCCCCGCCTCGTACGCGTTGATCGCCTTGTGCTCGGCGCCGTGGTACTGGAAGACGCGCCGCAGGTCGGGGAGAAGCGAGATGAGACTGAGATAGGCGATGAAGATCGACACGCGGATGAGACCCTCGACGATGACGAACCAGCCGCCGCTCTTGATCGGCAGCGCCTCGGTGATGAGCCCCGGCGTCACCTTGAAGAGCGCGATCGCGAAGCCGATCGCGATCACGAACGCGAAGATGAGCGCACCGCGGGACAGCTCGGTCTCGACCTCCTTGCCCTCGTCGCCCTCCTCCTGCGCCGCGTAGTTCGCCGAGATCGCGAGCGCGCGGAAGCCGATGGCGAGCGACTCGCCGAGCGCCATGACGCCGCGGACGATGGGCAGGCGGAAATACCAGTGGTGCGCCATCGACGAGTCGATCGACCGCGTCACCTGCGCGATCGCGCCGGCGGGCGTCCGGACGGCAACGGCCCAGTTCCCGGGGCTACGCATCATCACGCCCTCGAGGACGGCCTGACCGCCGACGGTGGTCATCCCGTGGCTCCTACTTCGTGCGCTGGGCGCGCTCTGCGCGCTCGAGCCGGCGCTGGAAGCGCTCGACCCGGCCGCCGGTGTCGACGAGCTTCTGCTTGCCGGTGTAGAACGGGTGGCACTGGGAGCAGATCTCGACGTGCAGCTCCGGCTTCGTCGACCGGACCTGGAACGTGTTTCCGCACGAGCACGTCACCGTTGAGATGACGTATTCGGGATGGATTCCGGTCTTCATCGTCCGGCCAGGATAGCAGCGGCCAGTTCCGGTAAAGCGTTCCCGCCCGAGACGACGACGGCGATCCGGCCGTCCCGCTCCACCTTGCCGGCGAGCACGGCTGCGGCCGCCGCCGCGCCGGCGGGCTCGCATGCGAGCTTCGCCCGCGTATAGAGAAACCGCATTCCATTCTTGATCTCCGCCTCGCTTACAAGGACGGTATCGACCTTTCCGCGGCAGATCTCAAGGGGAAGCTCACCCGCGAACGGGGGTGCGAGGCCGTCGGCGATCGTGCTCGACTCCACCCGGACGCTGTGCCCCGCCTCGAGGCCGGCGGCGAAGGCCCGGGAGCCCTCCGGCTCGACCGCGACGACGCGGGCGCGGCCGTCCAGGGCGGTCACGATCCCGGCGATCAGCCCGCCGCCTCCGACACCCACGACGACGGTGGCGACGTCGGGGACGTCCTCGAGGATCTCGAGCGCGACGGTGCCGTGGCCGGCGACGATGAGCGGGTCGCTGTGGGGATGGAGGAAGACGCGGCCCTCGCGGTCCGCGACCTCGAGGGCACGCTCGTACGCGACCGCCGCGTCGGGCGACGAGGTGTCGACGGTCGCGCCGTAGCCGCGGGTCGCCTCCACCTTGAGCGGGCTCGCGCTCTCCCACATGGAGACGAGGCAGTCGACGCCCTCCTGCGCGCACGCCCACGCGACCGCCTGCGCGTGGTTCCCGGCCGACCACGTGACGACGCCGTGACGCCGCTCGTCGGGCGTGAGCGCGAGTACGCGGTTGAGGGCGCCGCGCGCCTTGAAGGAGCCGGTCTTCTGGAACAGCTCGGCCTTCAAGTGCGCGCCGAGCGAAGCCGAGGAGAGCGTCGGCGTGCGGTGCACGCGCCCGGCAATAGCCGCGCGTGCCCGCTCGACGTCGACCGGCGTCAGCATCTCGTCACACCAACGTTCGCGTGCCTGGCACCTGCCTGGCACCGGCGTTGGGGAGCATCACGGTGAACGCGGTCAGGCGGCCGGGCTCGCTCACGACTTCGACACGGCCTCCCATCGCCTCCGTCAGCTCCTTCACGATCGCGAGCCCGAGGCCGGTGCCGACGGGCCGCTCGCGGCCGTAGCGCTCGTGGAGGTAGAACCGCTCGAACGCGCGGTCGCGCTCCTCCGGCAGGAGGCCCGGGCCTGTGTCCTCGACGCGGAGCAGCCCCGGCGCGGTGATGACCCGCACCTCGCCGCCGCGCGGCGTGAGCCGGAGCGCGTTCTCGACGAGGTTCGACACCACCTGCAGCGCCCGGTCGGCGTCCGCGACTGCAGGCGCCGGCCCGTCGGAGAACGCGATCAGCCCGACCCCGAACGCGGCCGCCTGCTGCTGGTAGCGGCGGACGGCGTCGGCGGCGACCTCGCCGAGGTCGATGTCGCTCGGGTGGACGCTGAAGTCGGTGCGGTTCATGCGCGCCAGGTCGAGGAGGTCCTGGACGAGCCGCTCGAGCCGCGCAGACTCGGCGGCGACCGTCTCCGTCGCGTCCTGGACGTCGACGGCGCCCTCGGCGAGCGCCTCCGCCCAGCCGCGGATCGCCGTCAGCGGCGTCTTCAGCTCGTGGCTCACGGAGAGCAGGAACGACCGCTCCGCCTCCTGCGCGCGCGTCAGCTGCTCGGCGAGGTCGTTGAACGCGAGCGCGAGCGTCGCGAGCTCGGCCGCGCCCTTCACCGGCACGGGCTCGGGCCGCGTGCCGCGCGCGAGCGTGCGCGCCGCCTCGGCGACGCGGTGCACCGGGCCGGCGATGCGGCTCGAGAGGAACAGGGCGGCAATGCCGGCCAGGGCGCCGCCGGCGAGCGCGGCGATGAGGAGGCTCTCGACGAACGGCGTCCACTGCGACTTCGTCGAGCTCTTCGGCCGCAGCAGGACGAACGGATGGTTCTTCTCCACCGGCTGCGCCGCGAAGAAGTAGCTCGTCCCGCCGATCGTCACCGAGCCCCGCGCGGGGTTGCCGGCCTTGAGATCGTCGCGCGCCGACTGCGGCAGCGCGGCCGCGCTCGTCCGGTACGTCTCGTGCTGCTGCGCGAGGTACGGCTGCAGTGGCTTGAGGTACGTGAACGGCTGCAGTGCAACGCGCTCGCGCTCCGCGATGAGCGCTGCCTGGTGCTCGACGTCCTGCAGCGTCGCATCGTCGACGGCGCGGCGCGTGAGCAGGAGGCCGAGCGCGAGCGTGAGCCCGACGCAGAGCACGACGATGACGGCGATCGCCGCGAACAGCCTCTGCCTGAGACTGGTCCTCATGCCGATGAGCTTACGCGGGAAGGAGCTTGTATCCCGAGCCGCGGATGGTGCGGATCGACTCCGGGTTACCGACCTTGCGGCGCAGCTGCGCGACGTGGACGTCGACGGTGCGCGTGCCGCCCGGATACGTCATCCCCCATACGAGGTCGAGCAGCCGCTCGCGCGAGAGCACGATCCCCGGATGCTCGAGGAAGCACGCGAGGAGGTCGAACTCCTTGCCGGTGAGCTCGACGACCTCGCCGGACACCGTGACCTCGCGCGCCTCGCGATGCAGCTCGATGTCGCCGGCCGTCAGCACCTCCTCGACGTTGCGCTGCTCGACGCGGCGGAGGATCGCCTTGATGCGCGCCGCGAGCTCGCGCGGCGAGAACGGCTTGGAGACGTAGTCGTCGGCGCCGAGCTCGAGGCCGGCGACGCGGTCGGGCTCCTCGTCGCGCGCGGTGAGCATGAGGATCGGCACCTTCGACTGCGCGCGCATCTTGCGGCAGACCTCGAAGCCGTCGATGCCGGGCAGGCCGATGTCGAGCACGACGAGCCGGACCGGATGGCGCCGCAGCTCCGCGAGCGCCTCCTCGCCGGTGCGCAGCCACACGACGCGCCAGCCGTCCTGCTGCTCGAGGTACGACTTGACGAGACGCCCGATCGCGTCGTCGTCCTCGACGAGCAGCAAGACGCCCCCGGTCGCCGTCACCGCCATCTCCTACTGGCCGAAGCCCTCGACCTGGATGGTGTCGGCCGAGCCGGTGGCCGGACGCGAGACGACGACGCGCATCCCGCGCCGTAGCTGCGCGGCCGTCCCCGTGCGAAGGCCGAACTCGACGGTGACGGTCGACGCAACCGGGATAGTCTGCTGCGTCCCATCCTTTTCCCGGAGCACGACCTGATCCGGCGCGACCGTCACGATGACACCGCGGTCGATGCGCGTCTCCTGGACGCCGGAAGTCGTCTGCCAGATCACGTCGGCACGGATGAGCCGGTTGCCGCCGAACATCTGCTGAAGGATGCCGCCCATCGGCAGGGCGAAGCCACTCTGCGCGAGCCAGAAGAACGCGTTGACCGCGACGAGGAGTACGGCCAGGAATGCGAATCGCCGACGACTCACGGTCACATCATCACCGCTTGCGGCAAATGACGCGTAAGGCGTTCGTAAATCAGGTAACCGTGTACTCGGGCCCGGAGCCGCCCTCGGGCGGAGTGAGCCGCCCGCCCTTGGCCGTGATCGCGCCGCACTGGACGCAGTTCGACGGTGCGAGCTGCACCGTCACCGTGCCGTCGCCGCCCTCCGTGCCGAGCTCGTAGACCTGTGCCGGGCACATGTTCACCCAGAGGTCGGCGACCTCGCGCGGCACACGCTGCTCGATGCGGATGTGGTTCGGCTGGTCGTCGCGCGTCTTGTTTCCGGACAGGAAGACGGACGAGAGCTTGTCGAACGTCAGCGTGCCGTCCGGCGCCGGGTAGCTCTTGCTGCGGTCGCTGCGCAGCAGCGGCTGGTCCGCGTCCGGCTCCGCGCGCATCTTCCCGGGCGCCATCCGGCCCTTCGACGCCGTCATCGCGCTCGCGAGCGCGCCGCCGACGAAGAAGCCGCGCCCGAACACCTGCCGCATGTCGCGCACCTCGTACAGGTCTTGCCAGATGAAGCTGTCGCGGATCGCCTCGTCGTACGAGCCGAGCGACGTCGTGGGCGTCGCGCCGCGTTGGAGCGAGGCGAACGCCGACTCGGCCGCGAGCCGTCCCGACTCGATCGCGTAGTGCACGCCCTTCAGCGTCGGGATGTTCACGAAGCCGACGCCGTCGCCGCACATCAGGAGGCCCGGCGCGTGCAGCCGCGCCGGCAGCGAATGGAAGCCGCCGCTCGGGATCGTCTTCGCGCCCCAGGCGACGCGCTCGCCGCCGGCGAGCAGCGTGCGGATCTTCGGGTGCGTCTTCAGCTCCTGGAGGATGTCGTGGACGGAGAGCTCGACGTCGCGGTAGTCGAGCCCGACGACCATCCCGATCGTGAGCATGTCGTCGCCCATCGGATAGACGAACGAGCCGCCGAATTCGCGGTACTTCGCGGCGGTGCGCAACGGCCACCCCATCGTGTGGATGACGCGGTCGAGCGGCTTCGGGACCTTCCAGACCTCCTTCACGCCGAGCTCCCACACCTGCGGCTCGTCGCCGCGCAGGCCGAAGCGGTCGAGCGCGACGCCGGTGAGGTGGCCCTGCGTCCCCTCGGCGAGGACGGTGACCTTCGCGACGATGTCGGAGCCGGGCTCGTAGTTCGCGAGCTGCTCGCCCTCGCGCCCGCGACCCTTGTCGCCCGTGCGGATGCCGACGGTGCGGCCGTGCGCGACGAGCAGCTTCTCGGCCGTCGTCTCGGGGAGGATCGTCGTCCCGCCCTCCTCCGCGCGCTCGGCGAGCCACCGGCCGAGCCGCGAGAGCGAGAACACGTAGTTCCCGTGGTTGCGCATCGTCGGCGGCGGCGGGATGCGAACCGCGTTGCGGCGCGTGAGGGCGTACACCGACTCGCCGTCGACGCGCCCGTACGACCCCATGTCTTCGATGCGGTAGCGGTCCTTGAAGAGCCGGCGCAGCGAGCGCGGGTTGACGCACGCGCCGGAGAGCAGGTGCGAGCCCGGCTGCTTGCCCTTCTCGACGAGCGCGACGGGCACGTCGCCGAGCCGCTCCGCGACCTCGGGATGCTCCTCGAGCAGCTGGCCGAGGCGAATCGCGCACGCGAGCCCGGCCGGCCCCGCGCCGACGATGAGGACGCCGACCTCGATCCGCTCGTCGGCCGGATCGGTCGGCTCGCTCACGTAGTCGCCCGCCGCGAACGGCGGCGGGAACTCGGAGGCGCGGACGGTCATGCGTCGCGCCGCTGCTGCAGGAGCTCGGTCAGCTTCGGGACGATCTCGTGGACGTCGCCGACGACGCCGAGATCGGAGAACTCGAAGATCGGCGCGTTCGGGTCCTTGTTGATCGCGACGATGACGTTCGAGCTCTGCATGCCTACCTTGTGCTGGATCGCGCCGGAGATGCCGAGCGCTACGTAGAGCTTCGGCGACACGGTCTTGCCCGTCTGCCCGATCTGCGCGGAGTACGGGTACCAGCCGGCGTCGACGACGGCGCGCGTCGCGCCGACGGCGCCCCCGAGCACCCGCGCGAGCTCCTCGGCGAGGCTGAAGTTCTCCGGTGCGCCGAGACCGCGGCCGCCGCCGACGACGATCTCCGCGTCTTCGATCGACGGGCCGCTCGACTCCTCGAGCTGCTGGTCGACGATCTTCGCGGCGCGCGAGTGCTCCTCGAGCTCGAACGCGACGTTCTCCACCTGCGGCGCTCCTCCGCCGGTCGGCACAGCGTCGAACGAGCCGGCGCGGAAGAGCCCGACGCGCGGCGACGACTTCCAGCCGACGTCGACGAGGACGGAGTCCTGGAGCGCCGGGCGCTTGCCGACGAAGTCGCTCGTGAGGTCGACGAGGTCCCAGTTGAGACCGGCGTCGAGACGCGCGGCGACGCCGGCGGCGACGTCGGCGGCGAGGACGGAGTTCGCGAACAGCACGGCGTCGTAGCCGCCGTCGGCCACCACCTTCGCGATCACGTCGACGCGCGGCTGCGGCAGCGGCGGATCGAGCGAGGCGTCGTCCGCGACGTGCACCTTCTTCGCGCCGTACGTGCCCGCCTCGGCCGCGAGCGCGGTCACGCCGCCGCCGACGAGGACGGCGTCGGCGTCGCCGAGCGACGCCGCCTTCGCGAGCACGCCGAGCGAGCCCTTCTGGAGCTCGTCGCCGTGGTGCTCGAGGAAGACGAGGATGCTCATACGAGCCGCTTCTCCGCGAGGAAGTCGACGATTGCCTGCGCCGCGTTCGCGTCGCCTTCGATCTTGCGGGCGTCGGCGCGCGCAGGCGGGTCGCCGAGGCCGAGCACCTCCGTCTTCGAGCCGGCCTCCCCCGCCGCGCCGGCGTCGACACCGAGGTCGGCGAGCGAGAGCGTCTCGAACGGCTTCTTCTTCGCGCCCATGATCCCCTTGAGGGACGGGTAGCGCGGCTCGTTGATCGCGTCGCTCACCGCGAGGACGGCCGGGAGCGACGCCTCGATGACGTCGTAGCCGTACTCGGTCTGGCGCTTCACCCGCACGCTCCCGTCGGCGAGCGTCACCTCGGCGGCCTGCGAGACGACCGGCCGGCGGAGCCGCTCGGCCACCGCGGCCCAGAGGACGGCGCCGTCGGCGTCCTCGGCCTGCTGGCCGAAGAGGACGAGATCCGCGCCCTCGCGCTCGAGCGCGGCCGCGAGCACTCTGCTCGTGGCGAGCAGGTCGGCGCCGGCGGCGGCCTCGTCGCTGACGAGGACGGCGCGGTCGGCGCCCATCGCGAGCGCCTTGCGAAGCGAGTCGGCCGCCTTCTCGGGGCCCATCGAGAGGACGACGACCTCCCCTTCGCCGTCGCCTTTCAGGCGCAGTGCCTCCTCGACCGCGTTCGCGTCGAAGTGGTTGAGCGCCCCTTCGCCGGAGCGGTCGAGCCGCTTCGACCCGGGATCGATGCGCGCATGGCCCTCGGGGACGTGCTTCACGCAGACGGCGATCTTCATCCGGCCGCGATCCTATCCCTGCGGCGCGACCACCCGGAGGCCGTGGTGCACGGCGCCGGCGGCGAGTTGTGCGTTGTACGTCATGAAGCCGTCCAGCTCGCCGTCCGCCACGAGTCGCAGTGCGGTGACGAGATGGATTGCATCCAGCGTGGCGATGTTCGTCGGCAAGACGAGCTCCGCGGCGCCAAGGAGCGCATCGTCGACCGGCATCAGGGTCACGTTGGCGATCAAACGCTGTGCCTCGTCGTCGAGACCGTTCCGACCTCCAAGGCGCCGCAGCTCGATTCGGAGAAGCCGGCTCGAGACCACGTCGTCATAGCGCGCGAGCTCTGCAACGGTCGCGTCGGCACCGGGCTCGGCGAGCAGGACGCGTCCGAGCGCACTCGTGTCGACGTAGATCGACGCCACGGACTATTCGAACTTGTCCCGGCGGGTCTCGGCGAGGTAAGCGTCGGTGGTGCCCGCCGGGTGCGGCTTGAGGTTCAGGCGCTTCACGGTCTCCTCTATCCGGCCGGTCGGAACGGTGGCGCCGTACTTCATGGCGAGCCTCGAATAGCCGTCCGTCGTCTTCGGGATTAGCCGCGCGACCTCCTCGCCGCGCTCGGTGACGACGAGCTCCTCGCCGGCCTTCACGCGCGCCAGGTACTTGCTGAGGTTCTGTCGGAGCTCGCGGACACCCACCCTGGCAGCCATTGTGCTACACAAAGTAGCACCTCTTACATACGGGTCTTCAACGCCTCGACGTCGGCGACGAAGGTCTTGCTCACCCTGTAGACGCCGACGTGGCGCACCGCCCGCTCACCCTGGTACCAGGCAGCAAGTGCGAGCTGCTCGTTCCCGTTGAAGACGCCGAGCAGGTGGTGGAGGAGCGTCACCCCGACCTCGACGTTCCCGCTCGCCGTGTGCGGCACCTTGTGGCCGAGGAGGACGTTCTCGACGTACTTCCACGTGGACGGCAGGAGCTGCATGACGCCCTGCGCGCCGACGGACGAGACGACGTCGTTCTGGTAGCCCGACTCCATCCAGGCGAGCGCCCGCGCGAGCTGCGGGTCGACACCGTAGTGCCCGGCCCAGTAGTCGAGCGACGCGCGCACGGCGGTCGCGTTCGTCGCCGAGACCGCAGACGTCCGCTGGACGTGTACGACGGTCGCCGGCAGGCGGAGCTTCGTCCCGATGATGAGATACCGCGACGGGTCGAGACGGTTGATCCGCGCGAGCACGCGCAGCGTCGTGTGGTGCCGGCGCGCGATCGCCGTCAGCGAGTCGCCGGGCCTGACGACGTAGTGTCGCACCGTCGTCACCGTCGTCGTGGAGACGGACGCGCGCACGGGGATGCGCGTCTGCAGGCCGAGCGCGGTGTACGTCGCGCGGCCGACGACGCCGTCGGCGTTCAGGTGGAGCTGCCGCTGGTAGCGACGCAGGCCGCGCACGGTCGGCCCGTCGACGTAGCCGTTCACCGGGATGGAGATGCCGTGCCGGACGAGCAGGAACTGGAGGACGGCGACGTCCCAGCCGAACTCGCCGCGCGAGATCGTGCGTGCGCCGAAGAGCGGCGTGCCGAACGGCCCGAGCTCGCGCCGCATGTGCGCGTCGGCGAGGCCGGTGACGCGCAGACCGTGCGTCTTCTGGAACGTGCGGATGGCGGCCACCGTCCGCGGCCCGACGATCGCGTCGATCGGACCGTCGTACAGGCCCTGCGCGCGCAGCGCGACCTGCAGGCCCGCATGCTGCGGATTCAGGGCTGCGCCCGCCGGTGCAGCCGCCGCCCAGGCTGCTGCGAGCACTCCCGCTATCGCGACCCCCCGGAAGCGCATAGGACTTCCGGACTACGAGTCGTAAACGGTGATTCCTGCTAGCCCTGTGTAAAGCGTGGCTCGCGCTTCTCGACGAAGGCGGTGAGGCCTTCCTTCGCGTCGGCGCTGCCGAAGAGCTCGCCGAACTCCTTCGCCTCGACGGCGAGCGAGAACGGCGCCATGTTCACGAGCCGCTTCGCGAGCGCGAGCGCCACCGCGCTCTTCGCCGCGAGCTCGCGCGCGGTCCGGAGCGCGCGCTCGAGCACCGGATCGGCGATCTCGCTGACGAGCCCGAACCGCAGCGCCTCCTCGGCGTCGATCACGCGGCCGGTGAAGATGAGGTCCTTCGCGACCGCGGTCCCGCACACGCGCGCGAGGCGCTGCGTGCCGCCCCAGCCGGGGACGATGCCGAGGTTGATCTCCGGCTGTCCGAGCTTCGCGCGCGCCGACGCGTAGCGGAAGTCGCAGGCGAGGGCGAGCTCGCAGCCGCCCCCGAGCGCGAACCCGTTGATCGCCGCGATCACCGGCTTCGGCATCGACTCGATCAACCGGGTGGTCTCGTGGCCGAGCGCGCCCCATGCCTTCGCCCCGTCCGCGTTGAGCCCGCTCATGTACTTGATGTCGGCGCCCGCCGCGAACGCCTTCTCCCCGGCGCCCGTGAGGACGACGGCACGCACGGAGTCGGTGCCCGCGAGCTCGCGCAGCCGGTCGCAGAGCTCGGTGAGCGTCGCGACGTCGAGCGCGTTGAGCGCCTCCTCGCGGTCGATGGTGACGACGGCGACCGCCCCGTCACGCGTCACGTCGATCAAGCGGGGACCGCGCCCTTGAGGAAGTCGACGATCGCGGTCGTCGGCGCGCCCGGGCCGAACACGCCCGCAACACCCTGCCGGCGGAGCTCCTCCGCGTCGTCCTCGGGGATCGTCCCGCCGAGCACGACGAGGACGTCCTCCGCCCCGTTCTCGCGGAGCAGCGCGAGGATGCGCGGGACGAGCGTCATGTGCGCGCCGGAGAGGAGCGAGATCCCGACTGCGTCCGCGTCCTCCTGGATCGCCGTCTCGACGATCTGCTCCGGCGTCTGGTGCAAGCCCGTGTAGATGACCTCCATGCCGGCGTCGCGCAGTGCCCGCGCGACGATCTTCGCGCCGCGGTCGTGCCCGTCGAGGCCGGGCTTCGCGACGACGACGCGGATCTTCCGCTCCATGGCGCGAAGTCTACGACGCGACGACGAGCGGAGCGTGCCGCGCGATGACGTCGAAGTCGGCGTCGCGGTGCAGGAGCTCCGCGTTGGCGCGGATCGCGACCGCGGCGATGAGGCAGTCCTCCGCACGACGGACGGTCTCGCCGCCGCGACGGCATGCGCGGTAGAGCGCGGCGGCCGCCTCCCAGTCGGAGGGCTCCTCGAGCGGAACGAAGTGGCAGCGGGCGAGCAGGCGCTGGAGCTCGCGGATGTTCGTCTCTTCACGCACGCCGGCGAGCAGCTCGAGGATCACGATTCCGACCGTCGCCAGCGCCTCGTCCTGCTCGAGCGCACGACGCAGCCTCAGATGCACCGGGCTTCCCGTGGCCCGGTCGAGCTCGACCCACGCCGAGGTGTCGGCGAGGATCACGCGAAGCGCGGAGGGCCGCGCATCTCGTCCAGGTCTCCGTCCCAGAGGTGGCGCCCCTCCATCGCGAGCGCCTCCTCGCGGCTCATGGGCTCGATGTCGAGCCGGCGCAGCGCGAGATCGACCGCCGCCCGTTTGGTCTTCAGCCCGAAGCGGCGCATGACGCGCTCGACGAGCTCGTCGTCGATGTCGATGTTTGTGCGTCCGATGTGTATAGCGTACACCTAGAGGTTTGATGTGAAAGTCGGCCGCCGTCGGGGGCGCTCCAGGCCAAGCGGGGCAGTGCGGGCGGCCGATCCCGCGCAGCGCCTGGGGCGTCATCCGGCCCGGCCGAATTTCACATCAAGCCTCTAGCCGGGACAGACGAAGTCGTCCCCCTTCGCGACCGCCCAGATCGCCCCGTCGGGGCAGAGCACCTCGGTCGCGTACAGGTCGGGGTCGGGGGCGATGTTCGGGTCGGCGCCGAGGCCGACGTCGATGCCGCCTGTGTCGCGGGGCGGCTCGCCCTCGTCGTCGCCGGTCGCGAATCCCGGCGGCTGAGGTGCGGGCACCTGCGTCGCGAGCGGATCGCAGCTCGACGGCCCGAAGTCGTCGACGAGCTCCTGCGGCACCATCCACGTGGCGCCGCCGAGGTCGAAGCACTCGACGTAGATCGTGTCGGGGCTGCTCGCGCGGGCGGCGCCGGACGCCGCGGCGGCGAGGACGAGCACGGCGAGCAGTGCGCCGATCTTGCGGTTCACGTTCCCTCCTCTCGACTGGTGCACCCAGTCGTACGGGAGGACGTGTGACGGCTCTGCCGCGGTTTCCCGTCAGAAGACGGGCGTCTCGCGCCAGGTGCCCCAGACCTCGCGGAGGGTGTCGCACATCTCGCCCATCGTCACGTACACGCGCGAGGCGTCGAGGATGGCGGGCATGAGGTTCGTGTCGGTCTCGGCGTCGGCGCGCAGACGCGCGAGGGCGGCCTCGACGGCGGCGCCGTCGCGCCCGGCGCGCGTCGCCTGCACCCGCTCGATCTGCTTCTGCTCGAGCGCGGGGTCGATGCGGAGGAGCTCGATCGGCTGCTCGTCCTCCTGCTCGTACCGGTTGACGCCGACGATGACGCGCTCGCCGCGCTCGACCTCGCCCTGGTAGCGGAACGACGCTTCCGCGATCTCGCGCTGCATGAAGTTCTGCTCGATCGCCGCGACGACGCCGCCGAGCTTCTCGATGCGGTCGAAGTAGTCGTACGCCTGCCGCTCCAGCTCGTCGGTGAGGTGCTCGAGGTAGTACGAGCCGCCGAGCGGGTCGGCGGTGTTGACGACGCCGATCTCGTGCGCGATCACCTGTTGGGTGCGCAGCGCGAGCCGCACCGCGTGCTCGGTCGGCAGCGCCAAAGCCTCGTCGAAGCTGTTCGTGTGCAGCGACTGCGTCCCGCCGAGCACCGCCGCCAATGCCTCGATCGCGGTGCGGACGAGGTTCACCTCCGGCTGCTGCGCCGTCAGCGACACCCCGGCCGTCTGGGTGTGGAAGCGCATGAGCCACGAGCGCGGATCCTTCGCGCCGTAGTGGTCGCGCATCCGCGTCGCCCAGATCCGCCGCGCCGCCCGGTACTTCGCGATCTCCTCGAAGAAGTCGAGGTGCGCGTTGAAGAAGAACGACAGCCGCGGCGCGAACGCGTCGACGTCCAGGCCGCGCGCAATGCATGCATCGACGTACGCGAATCCGTCCGCGAGCGTGAACGCGAGCTCCTGCGCCGCCGTCGAGCCCGCCTCCCGAATGTGGTAGCCGGAGATCGAGACCGGGTGCATGAGCGGCATCTCCGTCACGCACCACTCGATCATGTCGACGACGAGCCGCATCGACGGCTCCGGCGGGAAGATCCACTCCTTCTGCGCGATGTACTCCTTCAGGATGTCGGTCTGCACCGTCCCGCGCAGCGACGCCACCGGCACTCCCTGCTCCTCCCCCACACACGCGTAGAACGCCAGCAGCATCGCCGCGGGCCCGTTGATCGTCATCGACGTCGACACCTCGCCCAACGGGATGCCGGCGAAGAGCGTCTCCATGTCGGCGAGCGAGTCGACCGCCACCCCCTCGCGCCCCACCTCGCCCAGCGAGCGCGGATGGTCCGAGTCGTAGCCCATCAGCGTCGGCATGTCGAACGCCGTG
>Ga0265314_10004337_pt1 | contig 13221 bp, 10 predicted proteins | sample 4126metaG_FD_203106 | JGI IMG/M metagenome (GOLD analysis project Ga0265314, IMG submission 203106) | Rhizosphere microbial communities from Carex aquatilis grown in University of Washington, Seatle, WA, United States - 4-1-26 metaG | ecosystem: Host-associated > Plants > Roots > Rhizosphere >... | reverse complement strand
GCAACACCACGGTCGGCGTAGTGATCAACCCCGCGGGGCTCTCGTTTAGGTCGATCCCCTTGCTCGACGCGCTGAAACTGTACGATGGCCCCAAGGTCGAGGTTCACATCAGCAACATCCACAAGCGCGATCCGATCTACCAGCACTCGCTGATGTCGCAGGCCGTCACCGGCGTGATCGCGGGCCTCGGCGCCCTGGGTTACGCGTTGGCCATCGATGGTATTGCGGCGGAGGCGCAAAAATAGCGCCGCCCGGCAAACGCTAGATATCGAAGAACACCGTCTCGTTGTCGCCCTGCAGGCGAATGTCGAAGCGATAGACGGCGTTGCCGCTACCGGCCTTGCGCGCTGCGATCAGGGTCGCTCTGCGATCGGCCGGCACCAGCGCCAGGATCGGGTCGGCGGCATTGCCGGCCTCGCCGTCGAAATAAATCCTTGTGTAGAGATGCAGCAGCATACCGCGCGCGAAGATCGCGAGCAAAAGATGCGGCGCCTGCGGTTTGCCGTCGGGATCGGGCACGGTGCCGGGCTTGATGGTGTCGAAGGCAAAATCGCCGTTCGGATCGGTACCGCAGCGGCCGAATCCCTTGAACGATGAATTGGGCAGCGCGCGCTTGTCCTGCGGATCGGAAAACCGACCCTGCGCATCGGCCTGCCAGATCTCCAGCATGCAATCCGGCACCGGCGCGCCGTCGCCGTCGAACACCCGGCCCTCGACGCGAATGCGTTCGCCCGAAGCGTCCGGCGTCACCAGATTGTTGGTGAAGGCGTCGTTCCAGTCATAGGCGCCGTTCGGCGTCAGGCCATACTTGAAGAACGGCCCGACGGTCTGCGACGGGGTCAATCCCTTGTCCTGCACTTACTTGGTCTCCATCGGCGTGGCCTCGCGGCCGCGTAAAACAATGTTGAAGCGGTAGCACAGCGCCCAGTCCGGCCTGGTGTTTTCCAGATCGAACGACGACACCATCCGCATCCGCGCCTTCTCGTCCGGCACCGAATTGAAGATCGGATCGAACTCGAACAGGGGATCGCCCGGAAAATACATCTGCGTCACCAGCCGCGACACGAAGGCGTAGCCGAACACCGAGAAATGGATATGCGCCGGCCGCCAGGCATTGTGGTGGTTACCCCATGGATAGGCGCCCGGCTTGATGGTGATGAACCGGTAGTAGCCCTGCGCATCCGATTGCGCCCGGCCCGCACCCGTAAAATTTGGATCGAGCGGTGCCGGGTGCTGGTCGACCACGTGGATGTAACGGCCGCAGGCATTGGCCTGCCACAGTTCGACCAGCACGTTCGGCACGCCGCGGCCGTCTTCGTCGAGCACATGGCCGTGCACGATGATGCGCTCGCCGAGCGGCTCGCTTTTGTGCTGGATGGTGAGGTCGTGATCGTTCTCGCGCACGGTCTCGTGGCCGTAGACCGGGCCGGTCAGTTCGGTCAGCGTGTGCCGCATCGGGATCAGCGGTTTTGAAGGCGAACGCTTGACCGTGCTTTTGTACGCCGGCGACAGCCGCGCCGGATGCGCGGCCAGGCTCGATAGGGGGTAGGAAAGGGTCATGGGGCTATCTCCGGCTGTCCGTCATTGCGAGCGAAGCGAAGCAATCCAGGCTACAAGCAAGGCTGGATTGCTTCGTCGCTATCGCTCCTCGCAATGACGATTCTGCGATCAGTTCAACTTCTCGATCGCCATCGCGACGCCCTGGCCGACGCCGACGCACATGGTGGCGAGCGCGCGCTTGCCGCCACGCTTCTCCATGCCGTGCACCGCGGTCAGCGCGAGGCGGGCACCGCTCATGCCGAGCGGATGGCCAAGCGCGATCGCGCCGCCATGCGGGTTGACGAAGTCGGCATCGTCCTTGACGCCCAATTGGCGCAGGCAAGCAATACCCTGTGACGCAAAGGCTTCATTGAGCTCGATCAAATCGAAGTCGCTTATTTTCAGCCCGAGCCGCTCCATCAGCTTGCGGGTCGCCGGCACCGGGCCGATGCCCATGATACGCGGCGGCACCGCCGCCGACGCAAGGCCGAGTATCCGCGCCCGTGGCGTCAATCCGTGCTTCTTCACCGCGCCTTCGGAAGCGAGGATCAGTGCGGCCGCGCCGTCGTTGACGCCGGACGCATTGCCCGCCGTCACCGTGCCGGGATTGCGCACGATGGGTTTGAGTTTGGTCAGGCCTTCCAGCGTGGTTTCTGGACGCGGATGCTCGTCCTTGTCGACCGTCACAGGGCCCGCCTTGCCGCCGGGAATCGTGATCGGCGTGATTTCTTCGGCGAAATAGCCCGACGCGATGGCGGCGCCGGCGCGCTGCTGCGAGCGGATCGCGAACGCGTCCTGGTCGGCGCGCGAGACCTGGAATTCCTCGGCGACATTCTCGCCGGTCTCGGGCATCGCATCGACGCCATATTGCGCCTTCATCAAGGGATTGATGAAGCGCCAGCCGATCGTGGTGTCATAGATATCGGCCGAACGCGAAAACGCTTCCGGCGCCTTGCCCATCACGAACGGCGCCCGTGTCATCGATTCGACGCCACCGGCGATCGCGAAATCGATTTCACCGGCGCGGATCGCGCGGCCCGCGGCGCCGACTGCGTCGAGCCCGGAGGCGCACAGCCGGTTCAACGTCAGGCCCGGAACCGAGTCCGGCATCCCCGCCAGCAGCAGTGCCATCCGCGCCACATTGCGGTTGTCCTCGCCGGCCTGGTTGGCGCAGCCGAAAAACACTTCATCGACCTGCGACCAGTCGAGATTGGGGTGCCGCGCCATCAGGGCCTTGATCGGGGCGGCGCCGAGATCGTCGGCGCGCACCTTGGCCAGCGAACCACCGAAGCGGCCGATCGGGGTGCGGACGGCATCACAAATAAATACATCACCCATTGAGTCTCTCCCTGAATGCCGCGTTTTTCGCCAGCCTGACGGCTCGAATGAAGCCGAGTTTTAGGAGCGCGCTGGCGGCAGGTCAAATATTCCTGATATGCCAGCGCCGCTTTCCCGCGAGGGCCGTCATGCCCAAAACGCCCAAGTGGTCTACTGGTGATCTACAGGTGATCCACAGGGGTGCCGGGAGGGTGGAAAACCCGGTTCGAGGCGGCAAAGCAATAGGACCGGGCGGGGAAATTTTGTAGTTTGCGCCACCCATGACGATACCCATGCCATCGATCCCCCTGCCGCCAGAAGACCCCACACCGGCCAGCGATGCGCCCTCGCGCGTCACGCCGATGATGGAGCAGTACCTTGAAATAAAGGCCGGCCATCCCGGGCTGCTGCTGTTCTACCGGATGGGCGATTTCTACGAGCTGTTCTTCGAGGACGCCGAAATCGCCTCCAAAACGCTCGGCATCGTCTTGACCAAGCGCGGCAAGCATCAGGGCCAGGATATCCCGATGTGCGGTGTGCCGGTGGAGCGCTCCGAGGATTATCTGCACCGGCTGATCTCGGCGGGTCACCGCGTCGCGGTGTGCGAGCAGACCGAAAATCCGGCCGAGGCGCGCGCCCGCGGCAACAAGAGCGTGGTGCGCCGCGGCGTGGTGCGGCTGGTCACCCCGGGCACGTTGACCGAAGAGACGCTGCTCGACGCGCGCGCCAACAATTACCTGCTGGCGATCGCGCGCGCCCGCGCCTCCGCCGGCGGCGACCGTATCGGGCTGGCCTGGATCGACATTTCGACCTCCGAATTCATGGTGACGGAATGCGCAACCGGGGAACTGGCGGCGACGCTGTCGCGCATCAACCCCAATGAAGTCATTGTCACCGACGCGCTGTATGGCGACGCCGAACTCGGGCCGCTGTTGCGCGAATTGCCGGCGGTGACGCCGCTGACCCGGGACTATTTCGACAGCGCCACCGCCGAGCGGCGGCTGTGCGACTATTTCGCGGTCGCGACCATGGACGGGCTGTCGGCGATGTCGCGGCTGGAAGCAACCGCGGCCAGCGCCGCCGTCACCTATATCGACCGCACCCAGGTCGGAAAGCGCCCGCCGCTGTCGCCGCCGACCCGCGAGGCCGCCGGCACCACGATGGCGATCGATCCCGCCACCCGCGCCAACCTCGAATTGACCCGCACCCTGTCAGGCGAACGGCGCGGCTCACTGCTCGACGCGATCGACTGCACGGTGACCTCGGCCGGATCGCGATTGCTGGCGCAGCGGCTGGCGGCGCCGCTGACCGACAGCGCCAGCATCGCGCGGCGGCTCGATGCAATCGGCACCTTCGTGGCCGATACCGCCGCCCGCGACGATATCCGCGAGGTGCTGCGCACCGCGCCCGACATGTCGCGCGCGCTGGCGCGGCTGTCGGTCGGACGCGGCGGCCCGCGCGATCTCGCCGCCTTGCGCGATGGCCTCCTCGCCGCCGATCGGGCACTGGCGCGATTGGCCGAGCTCGAAGCGCCGCCGCAAGATATCGTTGCGATCATGGCTGCGCTGCGCCAGCCGTCGCGCGACTTGGCGCGCGAGTTCGAGCGTGCGCTGGCCGAACAATTGCCGCTGATCAAGCGCGACGGCGGTTTTGTCCGCGAAGGCTATGACATATCACTCGACGAAACCCGCAACCTGCGCGACGCCTCGCGGCTCGTGGTCGCCGCGATGCAGGCGCGCTATGCCGACGATACCTCCATCAAGGGTCTGAAGATCCGCCACAACAACGTGCTTGGTTACTTCGTCGAGGTGACGGCGCAGCACGGCGACAAGCTGATGACCGCGCCGCTGAACGCGACCTTCATCCATCGCCAGACGTTGGCCGGCCAGGTCCGTTTCACCACCTCCGAACTCGGCGAGATCGAGGTCCGCATCGCCAATGCCGGAGACCGCGCGCTGGGGCTCGAGCTCGAAATCTTCGAACGACTCAACGCCATGGTGATGACGGCGAGCGAAGACCTGCGCGCCGCCGCGCATGGCTTTGCGCTGCTCGATGTCGCAACCGCTTTGGCAAAGCTCGCGATCGACGACAATTACGTGCGGCCCGAGGTCGACGGCTCGCTCGGCTTTGCCATCGAGGGCGGCCGGCATCCGGTGGTCGAGCAGGCGCTGAGACGCGACGGCCAGCCCTTCATTGCCAATGCCTGCGACCTCTCGCCGGGACCGCAACAGACGTCCGGCCAGATCTGGCTGATCACCGGCCCCAACATGGCCGGCAAATCGACCTTCCTGCGCCAGAACGCACTGATCGCGCTGATGGCGCAGATCGGCAGCTTCGTGCCGGCCTCCCGCGCCCGTATCGGCATCGTCGACCGACTGTTCTCCAGGGTCGGCGCGGCCGACGATCTGGCGCGCGGCCGTTCCACCTTCATGGTGGAGATGGTGGAGACCGCCGTGATCCTCAACCAGGCCAGCGAGCGCTCGCTGGTGATCCTGGATGAAATTGGCCGCGGCACCGCGACCTTCGATGGCCTGTCGATCGCGTGGGCCGCGATCGAGCATCTGCATGAGAGCAACCGTTGCCGCGCGCTGTTCGCGACGCATTATCATGAACTCACCGCGCTCTCCGCCAAGCTGCCGCGGCTGTTCAACGCCACGGTGCGGGTCAAGGAATGGCAGGGCGACGTGGTGTTCCTGCACGAAGTGCTGCCGGGATCGGCCGACCGTTCCTACGGCATCCAGGTCGCCAAACTCGCCGGCCTGCCCGCGCCTGTGATCGCGCGCGCCAAATCCGTGCTGGCTAAACTGGAAGCCCAGGACCGCGGCCAGACCGCGCGTGCGCTGGCCGACGATCTGCCGCTGTTCGCGGTGCCCTCGCGCGCCGCCGCCGAGCCTGCACCGCCGAGCGAGGCAGAACTGCTGATCGAGGCCGTCAAGGCGTTGCATCCCGACGAGATGTCGCCGCGCGAAGCGCTTGACGCGCTGTATGCGTTGAAGGGCAAGTTGCCGAAGAAGTAGCCACGCCGTCATTGCGAGAAGCACTTGCGACGAAGCAATCCAGTCTTCACTTGTGGCTCTGGATTGCTTCGCTTCGCTCGCAATGACGACAAAGTTCGTAGGGTGGGCAAAGCGAAGCGTGCCCACCGATTTAAGCATCGCGCTGATGGTGGTGGGCACGGCGCAAGCGCGCCTTTGCCCACCCTACGGCTTCGCTATTCTCCGCCGTCCGCCCCACCACAGCGCGAGATTCCAGCTCACGCAGGTCGCGAGCGCCAGACTGAGCCCGATGGCCGAGCCGAATTGCAGCACCGCGACATGAAGCACCGCGATCCCGGCGCCAAATCCGAGCAGACCCCAGCCGGCGTTCGCGACCACCGCCGCGGTCGCCGGTCCGCCGATGCGCGGATGCAGGATCAGCATCATGCTGGAGAACACCACCGGAAACAGCGCCAGCATGCCGCTGATGCTGGGGCCGACCCAGCCCGACAGCGTCACCACCGTCGCAACCAGGGTCGCGACCAGCGATGCGCGCAGTGGAATGTCGTACCAGCGCCGCGTGATCAGCGGCATCCTGACGTGACGGTATTGCGCCAGCAGTGGAATACAGATCGCAAACGCGATCGCATTCGCGGCCAGTCCGCCGATCAGCGACCAGTGCACCATTCGCACCACGACCGCCAGCGCGATCCAGACCGCCGCCGCGCAGGCCCAGCTGAACAGCGCGCTGCGGCGCTGCGCCAGCAGCACATAGGTCAGGCCGAGGAAGATGGTGGCGGCGTTGATCGGCAGGCTCGCCAGCGCGCCCTCGGCAATGAATGCCGCGTCATGGTCGAGCGCGAGGAAGACATAAGACGGCCCCGCCGAAATCGGCAGGGTCGCGACCAGTGCGCCGATCACCGGCCCCGAACGCTCGGTAATGATCGAAGCCGACACCACGAACGCTGCGGTGATCGCCATCCGGAAGCCGAGCGTCAGGAGGAAGGTGAGATCGGGGGACATCGGGGCGTTCTCTTACCCTCCCCTGGAGGGGGAGGGTCGGCCCGCATGGAGCGTAGCGAAATGCGGTCCGGGGTGGGGTGGGGCGGAGTAGACTAGCGACGGCGCGTACCATCGCTGCGCCACCCCACCCCGCTCGCTCATTTCATTCGCGATCGACCCTCCCCCTCCAGGGGAGGGTGAAGAACAACATCACACCCTCTGCATCGAAACCGAAACCTTGGGGCCGTTCTTGATGGTCTGGTAGACCACGCAATAGCGCTCGGTGAGTTTCAGCAGCAGGTCGAGCTTTTCCTGCGGCGCGTCGGTGCCGACGTCGAAGCGCAAGCGAATCTCGGCAAAGCCGACCGGGGTTTCCTTGTCGATGCCGAGCGTGCCGCGAAAATCGAGATCGCCTTCGGCGGTCACGTTGCCGGTCTTCAGCGGAATTTCGATCGCGGTCGCGACCGATTTCAGGGTGACGCCGGCGCACGCCACCAGCGCCTCGAGCAGCATGTCGCCGGAGCAAAGCTCAAGCCCGGAGCCGCCGGTGGCCGGGTGCAGGCCGGCGACCGCAAGCGCGCGGCCGGTTTCGACCTTGCAGGCGATGCCTTCGTTCTCGATCGAGCCCCTGGCCGTCAAGGTGATCATCGCCGATTTCGGATCGGTCTTGTAGCGGTCCTTGATCGGGGCCTGCGTGGCGCGGAGTGTGGCAGCGTCCATTTTTGTTCTCCCGGATATTCTTGCGCTATCGGGTGTAATGCGTTGCGACGCCGGAGTCACCATCGAACGGGCGTCGAGCCACGTTACCTGACAGCCTTGAAAAACTGTTTTGGTTCAATATCTTAATACTTCGCTTGAACGTGAGAACAGGCGATTTCAGAAACTCTCGCCGAGAACGAACCAAATCAAACGCAGCATGCCACGACTGTCACCGCACAATGACCCGTGACAGCATCGGCCGCGTCCTTTATCCGGATAGAATGGACAGCGTCGTGACAGAGGCCCGCCCTGAAGCGGACGATCGTTTCGATACCGCGCGGATCACCGCCGCGATCGATGCGCTCGCCGAAAAACACGCCGGACGCGAGGACACCTTTCGCGCCGCGATGGCGCAGATCCTGAAGGCCGAGATGATCGAGGCCCGCGCGGTCGCGCAGGCCGTGCTGCTGAAAGACCGACATGGCCGGCGCTGCGCCGAGCGGCTGTGTTTCGTGCAGGACGAGATCATCCGCATCCTGTTTGCCGCCGCTACCCGCCATCTCTATCACTCGCCGATCCCCTCCGGCGCCGAGCGCATGGCGGTGGTTGCCACCGGCGGCTATGGCCGCGGCCTGATGGCGCCGGAATCCGACATCGATCTGCTGTTCATCCTGCCCTACAAGCAGACCGCCTGGGGCGAGCAGGTCGCCGAGGCGATCCTGTATTGCCTGTGGGACATGGGGTTGAAGGTCGGCCACGCCACCCGTTCGGTCGATGAATCGATCCGGCAGGCGCGCGGCGACATGACGATCCGCACCGCGATCCTGGAGACGCGCTTCCTCACCGGCGACCAGCCGCTCTATGACGAGTTGGTGGCGCGGTTCGACAAGGAAGTGGTGCAGGGCACCGCGGCCGAATTCGTCACGGCCAAACTCGCCGAACGCGAGGAGCGCCATCGCCGCGCCGGGCAATCGCGCTATCTGGTCGAGCCCAACGTCAAGGACGGCAAAGGGGGCTTGCGCGACCTGCACACGCTGTTCTGGATCGCCAAATACGTCTACCGGGTGCGCGAGACCGACGAGTTGCTGGACCGCGGCGTGTTCGACGCGCAGGAGTACCGCACCTTCCGCCGCTGCGCCGATTTCCTCTGGTCGGTCCGCTGCAACATCCATTTCTTCTCGGGCCGCGCCGAAGAGCGGCTGTCGTTCGACATGCAGCGCGAGATCGCGATCCGGCTCGGCTACACCTCGCATCCCGGCATGCAGGACGTCGAACGCTTCATGAAGCACTATTTCCTGGTCGCCAAGGACGTCGGCGATCTCACCGCGATCCTGTGCGCCAAGCTGGAGGACCAGCAGGCCAAGCCCGCCCCGGTGCTGAGCCGCATGATGGCGCGGCTGCGGCCGAGCACGAAACGGCGCCGGGTGCCCGACAGCGACGATTTCATCATCGACAACAACCGCATCAACCTCGCGGCGCCCGATATCTTCAAGCACGACCCGGTCAATCTGATCCGGATCTTCCGGCTGGCGCAGAAAAACAATCTCGCGTTCCACCCCGACGCGATGCGCACCGTGACGCGATCGCTGAAGCTGATCAACACCCAGCTTCGCGAAAATCCGGAAGCCAACCGGCTGTTCATGGAGATCCTGACCTCGAACGACGCCGAAGTGGTGCTGCGGCGCATGAACGAGACCGGCGTACTCGGTCATTTCATCCGCGCCTTCGGCAAGATCGTGTCGATGATGCAGTTCAACATGTACCACCATTACACGGTGGACGAGCATCTGCTGCGCTGCGTCGGCTATTTGCAGGACATCGAGCGTGGCGGCAACGACGAGTTCGTCGTCGCCAGCGACCTGATGCGCAAGATTCGCCCCGAGCACCGCGCGGTGATCTACATCACCACCCTGCTGCACGACATCGCCAAGGGCCGGCCCGAGGATCATTCGATCGCCGGCGCCAAGGTGGCGCGGCGGCTGTGCCCACGGCTCGGCTTCAGCGCCGCCGACACCGAAACCATCGCCTGGCTGATCGAGCAGCATCTGACCATGTCCACGGTGGCGCAATCGCGCGACCTGTCGGATCACAAGACCATCGAGAACTTCGCCGCCGTGGTGCAGTCGGTCGAGCAGATGAAGCTTCTGACCATCCTGACCACCGCCGATATCAGGGGCGTCGGGCCCGGGGTCTGGAACGGCTGGAAGGCGCAGCTGTTGCGTACGCTGTATTACGAAACCGAACCGGTGCTGACCGGCGGCTTCTCCGAGGTCAACCGCGCCCAGCGCATCGCGGTGGCCCAGGCCGAATTCCGCGCGGCATTCACCGAATGGCCGGAGCAGGAACTCAACGCCTATATTTCACGGCACTATCCGGCCTACTGGCTCAAGGTCGAACTGCCGCGCAAGATCCGCCATGCCCGTTTCCTCAAGGCCAATGAAACAGCGGGCAACAAGCTCGCGATCCATGTCGGATTCGACGAGGCCCGCGGCGTCACCGAACTCACCATTCTCGCTATCGACCATCCCTGGCTGCTGTCGATCATCGCCGGCGCCTGCGCGTCGGCGGGCGCCAACATCGTCGATGCGCAGATCTACACCACCACCGATGGCCGCGCGCTCGACACCATCGCGATCACGCGGGAATATGACCGCGACGAGGACGAGGGGCGGCGCGCGACGCGGATCGGCGAGATGATCGAGGACGTGCTGGAAGGCAAATTGCGGCTGCCCGAAGTGGTGGCGCGGCGCGCCTCCGGCCGCGGCAAGGCCCGTCCGTTCGTGGTCGAACCGGAAGTCACCATCAACAATCAATGGTCGGACCGCTACACCGTGATCGAGGTGTCCGGCCTCGACCGCCCGGGCCTGCTGTATCAACTGACCACCGCGATCTCGAAGCTCAACCTCAACATCGCCTCCGCCCATGTCGCGACCTTCGGCGAGCGCGCCCGCGACGTGTTCTACGTCACCGACCTGCTCGGCGCGCAGATCAACGCGCCGACCCGGCAGGCCGCGATCAAGAGCGCGCTGATCCATCTCCTGGTCAACGACGACGTCGCCGCGCAGCCGGCGGCCTGACCGGCGCAGCGGGCGACAGGCGATGCAGCCGCCGGACGCAAAACTTCCCCATCAGGTTCGCGCCGTCGTGTTCGACATGACGGGCTGATCTTCAACACCGAGGACATCTATCGCGACGCGGTGATGGCCACGGCCGCCGATGCCAACCATGACGTTCCCTTAGGCTTCTATCTGTCCACGGTCGGTCTTACCGGCGCAGCCACGCGTCTGGCATTCATCGAACGTTACGGCGAGGGGTTCGATTACGACACCTTCTGGAACACGGCGTCGAACCGGTTTGCCGAGATGGCAAGGTCGCAATTGCGGCTGAAGGCGGGCGTGGTCGAACTGCTCGACCTGCTCGACAGGATCACCTTGCCCCGCGCGATCTGCACCTCCTCGCGCCATGAGGACGTCCGCAACAACCTTGCAATCGGCGGGCTGGTCGGGCGATTCCAGTTTGTCATCGCGCAAGGCGATTGTAGCGGCAGCAAGCCGCATCCGGCGCCGTTCCTGAAAGCCGCCGAGCGGCTGGGCCGTCGCGCCGCAATCATGTCTGGCGCTGGAAGATTCCTATCACGGCGTTCGCTCCGCCATCGGCGCCGGAATGATGACCATCATGGTGCCCGACCTGTTTCCGCCGACCGACGACATGAACGAATTGTGCGTGGGCATCGCCCAGGACCTTCATGAGGTCTGCAGTCTGATCGCGGCCCAGCCGCGCGGATAAGCGGCGCTTGCCTCGCGGCTTTCGGGGCATGCCCCGCGGACCGGAGGCGTGCTACCGTCCAGACAATGGATCGGGCTCGGGGGAATTCGCATGGCAGTGATAGCCAATATCGTGGTGGCGCTGGTCGCCGCACTTCATCTCTATTTCCTGGTGCTGGAGATGTTCCTCTGGACCAGGCCGCTTGGCCTCAAGACCTTTCGCAACTCGCCGGAGAAAGCAGCCGACTCGGCGGTATTGGCCGCCAATCAGGGGCTCTATAACGGCTTCCTCGCCGCCGGCCTGATCTGGGGACTGGTCCAGCCCACCGCCGGCTTCGCATTCCAGATCAAGATTTTCTTCCTGCTCTGCGTGATCGTGGCCGGCATTTACGGCGCTGCGACCGTCAGCCACAGGATACTTTTGGTGCAGGCGGTCCCCGCCGCGATCGCGCTGATTCTGCTGTTATTGGCGTGAAAACATTCACCTTTCCGCCACGGGCGTTCTTGCATTGCGGCATCCCTTCCTTCACACTCCGACCCCAGCGACGGCGGCCGGCCAGAACTGCGTGCAGATCCCCGGTCAAGACCGTTGGCACAATCCCGAAATGTGAGGAAATCAGCACTATGAGGAACGGCCTTTTTCATCTGCTTACCGGAACGGCGATTGCGATCGCACTGTCCGCAACGTCGGCTTACGCGCAGAAGAAATACGACAGCGGCGCCACCGATACCGAGATCAAGATCGGCCAGACCGTGCCGTTCAGCGGGCCGGCCTCGGCCTATGCGACCATCGGCAAGACCCAGGCGGCGTATTTCAAGATGATCAACGATCAGGGCGGCATCAACGGCCGCAAGATCAACCTGATCCAGTATGACGATGCCTATAGCCCGCCGAAAGCCGTCGAACAGGTCCGCAAGCTGGTCGAGGGCGACGAAGTGCTGCTGACCTTCCAGCTGGTCGGCACCCCGCCCAATGCCGCGGTCCAGAAATACCTCAACGCCAAGAAGGTGCCGCAGCTGTTCGCAGCCACCGGCGCATCGCGCTTCACCGACCCGAAGAATTTTCCATGGACGATGGGGTTCAATCCCAACTACTTCGTCGAGGGCCGCATCTACGGCCAGTACATCATCAAGAACTATCCGAACGCCAAGGTCGGCGTGCTCTACCAGAACGACGATCTCGGCAAGGATTATCTGAACGGCATCAAGGCCGGCCTCGGCGACAAGGCGGGCAGCATGATGGTTGCCGAAGCCTCCTACGAAGTCTCCGATCCGACCATCGATTCGCAGGTGCTCAAGATCAAGGACGCCGGCGCGGACCTGTTCTTCTCGGCGACCACGCCGAAGCAGGCCGCGCAGGCCATCAAGAAGATCTCCGAGATCGACTGGCATCCGGTGCAAATCGTAGATATCAACGCCACCTCGGTCGGCGCGGTCATGAAGCCGGCTGGCCTGGAAGCGTCCAAGGGCGTGATCAGCGTCAATTACGGCAAGGATCCGCTCGATCCGACCTGGAAGGACGATGCCGGCATGAAGCGCTATTTCGACTTCATGGCCAAGTACTATCCGGAAGGCGACAAGAACTCGAATTTCAACACCTACGGCTACAGCACCGCGCAATTGATGGTGCATGTGCTCAAGGAGTGCGGCGACGACCTGACCCGCGAGAACGTCATGAAGCAGGCAACCAGCCTGAAGAACGTTCAGCTCGATCTGGCGCTGCCGGGCATTCTCGCCAACACCACGCCGACCGACTATCGCGTCAACAAGCAGCTTCAGATGATGAAGTTCAACGGCGAGCGTTGGGAACTGTTCGGCCCGATCCTCGAAGACACCGGCGCGGCTGGCTAAGCGGTCGGCTACGATTGAAATAACAATCGGCGGTCCCTCGGGGCCGCCGATTTGCGTTGGAGGCCTGCCAGGGC
>Ga0265314_10004335_pt1 | contig 13230 bp, 13 predicted proteins | sample 4126metaG_FD_203106 | JGI IMG/M metagenome (GOLD analysis project Ga0265314, IMG submission 203106) | Rhizosphere microbial communities from Carex aquatilis grown in University of Washington, Seatle, WA, United States - 4-1-26 metaG | ecosystem: Host-associated > Plants > Roots > Rhizosphere >... | reverse complement strand
GTGCGTCACGTCGTCCCAGAGCGCGCGCAGTTTCTCGTAGCTGCGGTGGAAGCCTTCGCTGAACTCGTGGGGCGCCGCGTACACCATGATGCGCGCCGTCCCCATCACGTAGGGCGCGAGGTGGGAGTTCGCCACTGGGCCCGGAGGCGGCTTGGAGGAGAACGCCATCATCACGGCCACGATCACCGCGCATACCAGGGCCCCGCGCAGCACTCCGAAAGCACCGCCCATCAGGCGGTCCAGCCAGGAGAGGTGAACCATCTTCAGCAGCCTGGCGATCAGGGCGCCCAGAAGAGCGCCCACCAAAATGACGCCCACGAAGACGATCAAAAACCCGAGAACGTTGGCCCACGTTTTCCCGACATGCGTTCCAAAAAGCGCTCCCACGCTTCCGTAGAGCCACAAGCCGCCGACCAGGCCCACGACCACGGCCGCCAGGCCCAGGGCCGTTCGCGCGAACCCCTTCTTCAGTCCCTCCAACACGGACGAAATCAGAACGATAGCGAATACGATGTCCAGCCAGTTCGGCATAGTTCTCCTGCCCGGGCAGGCGGAAGGGCCTGCCCCGCGGCTATAGCGACCGCCCGGTAAGAACGCGGAACGCTTCCTTGTACTTCTCGCTGGTTTGGGCCGCGACTTCGGGCGGCAGGCCCGGCGCCGGCGGCTGCTTGTTCCAATGAATCGATTCCAAGTAGTCGCGGACGTACTGCTTGTCGTAAGAGGGCTGCGCGCCGCCGGGCCGGTAGGTCTCGCTGGGCCAGAAGCGCGAGGAATCGGGCGTCAGGACCTCGTCCGCCAGCACCAGGTCGTCGTCCACGAAGCCGAACTCGAACTTGGTGTCGGCGATGATGACGCCGCGGCCGGCCGCGTAGTCGGCGGCCTTCCGGTAGATCGCCAGCGTCAGTTCGCGAAGTTGACGGGCCAGGTCGCTGCCCACCAGGCCGACCACGGTATCGAACGAGACGTTCTCATCGTGCCCGGTCTGCGCTTTGGTCGCGGGAGTGAAGATCGGCTCCGGCAGCTTGTCGCTCTCCTTCAATCCCGCCGGAAGGGGGATGCCGCACACCGTGCCGCTTTGCCGGTACTCCTTCCAGCCCGAGCCCGCCAGGTATCCGCGCGCAACGCATTCCACCTCCACCATGTGCGCCCGCTTCACCAGCATGGACCGGCCCTCGAGCTGGTCGCGGAACTGAGGCAGCGGGGCGGGGTACTGGTCCACGTCGGCGGTCAGGAAGTGAGTGGGCGTCAGGTCCTTGAGGAAATCGAACCAGAAGACGGAGAGTTGGGTGAGCACCCGGCCCTTGTCCGGGATGCCAGTTGCCAGGATATAGTCGAACGCGGAGATACGGTCGGTGGCGACGATCAGCAGCCGGTCGCCGACCGAGTAAACGTCGCGCACTTTACCCCGCCCATGGCGCTCGACGCCGGAGAGGTCGGATTCGAGAAGAGTGGTGGTCATAGCTCAACTGTATTGTTACCACGAACGGCACGCCCGTCGCCTGTCCATATCCATTCGATCAACAGGCCACAGGCCGACTATACTTAGTGATGCCCCATGAAGCTCTCCATCCTGATTCCCGTCTATAACGAGCGCACGGTGGTGGAGCGTTCGATTGCACAAGTAATCAACGCGCCCCTGCCGGAGCAGATGGAACGCGAGCTGGTCATCGTGGACGACCGCTCGACTGACGGCACCTGGGATATCCTTACCCGCCTGGCCGAAACCATTCCCTCCATCCGGCTCTTCCGCCATGAGGTCAACCAGGGGAAGGGCGCCGCCGTCCGGACGGCCATCCAGGAGGCCTCCGGCGACTTCTGCCTCATCCAGGACGCCGATCTCGAGTACGATCCCTCGGAATATCCGCGCCTGTTGCGCCCGCTGCTCGATGGCCACGCCGACGCCGTCTTCGGCTCGCGTTACCTGGCCGGCGAGCAGACCCGTGTGCTCCCCTTCTGGCATTCCATGATCAACAAGGGGCTCACCGTCACCTGCAACATGTTCTGCAATCTCAACCTGACGGACATGGAGACCTGCTACAAGGTCTTCCGCACCGATCTGCTCAAGAGCATCCCCATACGCTCGAATCGCTTCGGCTTTGAACCCGAAATCAGCATGAAGTGCGCCAAGCGCAAGCTGCGCATCTACGAGGTGCCGATCAGCTACCACGGCCGCACGTACGAGGAAGGCAAGAAGATCGGGTGGAAGGACGGCATCAAGGCGCTCGGCACCGTGCTGCGCTTCTGGGCGATAGACGATCTGTATGTCGAGCCGTATGGCCGCGGCATGCTGCAGAGCCTGACCGGCACGCCACAGTACCTGAGCTGGCTGACGCGCATCCTGCGCCCGCACCTGGGGGACACCGTACTCGAGGTCGGCGCTGGACTCGGGAGCCTCACAGGCCGGCTCATGGCCAAGCGCCTCGAATACGTCGCGGCCGAGCACGATCCGCTCTACCTGCACGCGCTCCGGAACCGCTTCCTGCGGACTCCCAACGTGTGCGTGCGGCCGCTCGATCCGGCGGTGCCGGCCCAATTCGACGAGCTGCGCGAGAGCTTCGACACCGTGCTGTGCGTCAACGTGCTCGAGTGCCTGGAAGATCCCGCCGCCACGGTGGCTGCCCTCTATGGCACGCTCAAGCCTGGAGGCTCGCTGCTGGTGCTGGTCCCGCAGAACCCGATGCTGTACTGCTCGATCGACCGCCGACTAGGTCACATGCGGCGCTTCCGTGCCTCGGACCTGACCAGCATGATCGAGAATGCTGGATTCCACGTCGAGCGGCTGTATCAGTTGAACAAGTTCGGCACGCTCGCCTGGCTGGTTTACGGAGGATTGCTCCGCCGGAACCGGATCAACAAGGTCACGCTGAAGCTGTTCGACAAGTCGGTGTGGTTCTGGCGGCGGGTGGATCCCCTCCTGCCGTGGCGCGGGCTCTCGATCATCGCCCTGGCACGCAAGGGGGCCTGAGATTGGGATAATGCCGTGGGGTCCTCTCCCTCACGGTCGCGGTTCGGTGCTCTCAGCACGGAACCGTGCGCGTAAGCAAGCGGATGTCCAAGAAGAGGTTTAGTTAGTCGATGCGAGTCGCGGGTCTGGATTACCAACAGCGGCAAGTCGTGGTGCGCGACGCTTCCGAACCAACGCTAGGCGGAGCGAACGAGGCACTGTTCCGCGTCCAGGAAAGCGGCATCTGCGGAAGCGACCGCGAACTGGCCGCGTTCCGCCACGGCTACCCGCCGCCCGGCGAGGACTTCCTCATTCTCGGCCACGAGGCCCTGGGACAGGTCGTCGAGATAGGGCCCGCTGTCGCCGGCCTGAGGCCGGGAGACTGGGTGGTCCCCATGGTTCGGCGCCCCTGCCATCCGCCTTGCCCTTCCTGCGCCCGCGGCCGCCGCGATCTGTGCGTGAGCGGCCGCTACACCGAGACCGGAATCTTCGGCCGCCACGGCTACCTGCGCGAGTTCGCCGTCGACGCGGAGAGCGACCTGATTCGCGTGCCTGCCGGGTTGGCCTCGTGCGCCGTGTTGATCGAGCCGTTGAGCGTTGTGGAGAAGGCGGTCGAAACGGCGTTGAGGATCCACGAGCCCGGCGCGCGGTTCGCCCTCGTTCTGGGCGCCGGCCCGGTGGGAATGCTGGCCGCGCTCATCTTGAGCCTGCGCGGTCTGGAGGCGTCGGTCTATTCACTCGAGCCGCCGGATCATCCCCGGGCGCGTCTGGCCGAGCGCGCCGGAGTGCGGTATCTCACACGCCTCGAGGGCGTCTCGGCCGACGTCGTGATCGAAGCCACGGGCTCCGCGGCGGCCGCCTTTGCCGGTTTCGATGCGCTCGCGGCGCTGGGCGTGTACTGCATTCTGGGCAGTCCGAACGCCAGCGGCGAAGTTCCGTTTACCGAACTGATGCGGCACAACAAGACCGTTTTCGGCAGCGTCAATGCCGGGCCCGAGGCGTTCGCCCTCGCGGTCGCGGATTTGGCCCGGCTCGACCGCGGCGTGCTCTCCGGCATGATCCAGCGCGCCTCGCTCGCCGCAATCCGAGAGACGGTGAGCGCGCCCCCGCCTGCGGCCGTGAAGATTGTCCACGTGGTCGCCGACTGATTACACTAGAGGCTCATGTCCAACCAATACGTGGTCACCGGCGGCGCTGGGTTCATCGGTTCGACTCTGGTGCGGAAGTTGCTCGCCGGCGGCGCCTCGCGCGTCGCGGTAATCGACAACTTGGCCAGCGGCCACGAGGAGAACCTCCAGGAAGTGTGTGGGCAGGTGGATTTCCATCGGGCCGACATACGCTCCTACGACGAGATTGCGCCCGTGGTTTGCGGCGCCAGCGTCGTGTTCCACCTGGCCGCGATTCCCTCCGTACCGCGCTCCATCAAGGACCCGGTGCCTTCGCACGAAACCAATATCGACGGAACCTTTGAGGTCTTTCGCGCCTGCGCCGCGGGCGGCGTCGGGCGGGTGTTCTACGCCGCCTCCTCTTCGGCGTATGGTGACACCGAAGTGCTGCCCAAAGTGGAGACCATGACGCCTCGGCCTAAGTCGCCCTACGCAGTCCAGAAGCTGCTTGGCGAGTATTACGCCGCGGCCTTCGCCGGTTGTTTCGGCCTGGAGACGGTGGCCATCCGGTACTTCAACGTGTACGGCCCGCGGCAGGATCCATCCAGCCCCTATTCGGGGATTATTTCGCTGTTCATGACGGCGCTGATCGAGCGCCGGTCGCCAACCATCTTCGGTGACGGCGAGCAGTCGCGCGACTTCACTTACGTCGAAGACGTGGCCGATCTCACCATCAGCGCCGCGCGCGCCACCGGAGTCTCGGGCCGGGTTTACAACGGTGGAAACGGCAACCGCTACACGCTCAACCACGTCTGGGAGACGTTGCAGAAGATAGAAGGGGTTTCGATACCAGCCAAGTACGGACCGTCGCGTCCCGGCGATGTGCACGATTCACAGGCAGACACCACCGCCGCGGTCCGGGACCTGGGCCATTGCCCGCACTTCAGTCTCGAAGACGGCCTGCGCCGCACGCTCGATTGGTACCGGCGCCAGCGGGGCTGATCAGCGCGGCAATTCCGCCTCGGCCCGCAGCTTGATGGCGCGCAACCACATTCGGCGGGTCAGCGAGCTTCCGGGGTAGATCATTCGCCAATACGCCGCGAACCCGTGGAGGGCGCGCCGGCGCTGCTGGCCACCCTGGCGCTACTTGCCTGCTACCTGCCCGCGCGGCGGGCAACCCGGATCGATCCAGTCACCGCGCTCAGGGAGCAGTGACGCCCGGCGCCTGCTTGCCGAGCGGCGAGGGTAGCGTCACCTCGCACCCGCAGTCTTCGCCCGCGTTCTTCGCCGTCTTCTGGTAGTCGATCTCGTAGTCGATGATGTCGCGCAGGTTGGGCCACGGGATCTGGCCATCGATCCGCCGCCCGTTGATGAACATCGTCGGAGTCGCGTTCACCTTCAGTTCCTTTCCTTCGGCGAGGCTGCGGTCCACCTCCGCCTCCGTGGCCTGCGTGGCGACGCAACTATTGAACTGCATCGTGTCGATCTGCTTGTCTTTGGTGGTGGCAAACTCGGCGAGCTTGCCCTTGATGTTGTCGGCCGTGATCTCGGCCTGGTGCGCGTAGACCCAATCGTGGTAGTCCCAGAAGGCGGCCGGGTTCTGACGGAAGACGCAGCGGCCGGCCATGGCGGCCGTCTTCGCCCACGGATGAATCTGCACCAGGGGGAAATCCTTGAGGTACAGGCGGACTTCCTTGGGATACGCGCTCAGAAGGTTCTGCCGAAGCATCTCGGCTTCCTGCTTGCAGACCGGGCACTCGAAATCGGTGAAGATCACCAGCACGACCGGAGCGCCCTCAGTCCCCATGCTCGGCTGGAACTGCGTCTTCAGCTTGTCCAGGTCCGGCTTGAAAGGGTTCTGGTTGACGTCGAAGATCACCGCTCTCATGATCTGGTGGCCGTCGTGGGAGACCAGAAAGTTCTCGTCCTGGCTCGCCTGGCCGGCCGACGCCCGCACGGTTACGGTGTAGAAGCCCGGCAGCTCGGGGGACTGCTTCGCATCCATCACCTCGACCTTGATCGCCTTTCCCCACACGAAGAGATGCCTCACGTAGGCTTCCAGAGTCGCCTTGTCGAGAGCGGATCGGGCCGGCGCCGCCTCTTTCTTTGCCGCTGTTTGCGGAAAAGCCGCCAGGCTGGCCAGACACAACATCAGTGCACCACGAGAGATCAAGCCCATAAAAGACCATTCTATCAGCCTACGAATCCGTGAGAACCTTAGCCCGCCGCTTTAACAACTGTATTCAGGGAATGGGACCAACGCGCCTCGCGGCCGCTCACATCACGCTTGCGAAACACGGGAGTGGAGGGGCGGCAGCCCGGCCGCCGGCGCCCGAAGGCGGGGCGGTCCCCGGTGCACCCGGGAGTCCGCAGGACCACGCCGCGCCCTGGTTCGCTCTGCACGTCCGGTCCCGGTCGGAGAAAACCGTGGCGGCCTCCCTGCGGTCAAAAGGGTTTGAGGAGTTCCTCCCTCTCTATCGCAGCCGGAACCGGTGGTCGGACCGTGTCCAGGACGTGGACCTGCCGCTGTTCCCCGGCTACGTCTTCTGCCGTCTTCAGCCTTCCAGCCGCCTCCCGGTGTTGACGACTCCGGGCGTGGTATCGATCATCGGCTCGGGGAAGAGCCCCCAACCCGTGGAGCCGGAGGAATTGGCGGCCATCCAGGCGCTGGTGAGGTCCGGGCTGCCGGCAATTCCTTGGCCGTTTCTAACGACCGGCGACCGCGTGCGGATCGAGCACGGAGCGCTGGAGGGCGTTGAGGGGATCCTCACCGCCGTAAAGAAGGAGTCGCGCATCGTGCTGTCGGTAACGCTCTTGCAGCGATCGGTCGCCGTCGAGGTCGACCGGAATTTCATTCGCCCCATTCTCCCCCGGAGTGCCGTGGCATGTCCGTGATCAGACGAAAAACCCGAACCATCAGCATTCGACTGTCCGACGACGAATATGTCGCGCTGAGGGACGTGTGCGAGTCCCAAGGCGTACGTAGCCTCTCGGACTTTGCCCGCCTCGCAATCGAGAGCCTGATCGTCGGAGGCGGCATGAACGCCCAGGTAACCGTGAAAACGCGCCTGGATGTTCTGAACAGCCGCGTCGACGTACTGGACCTCGCCGTGGAGCGACTGGCGGGAATCTTCGAAGGGAGTGGCCGCAGCGACGGGGCCGAATCCTCAGGCCAGATCGAAACGGAGAATGCCGTCCCAGCCTTCCGGCCGTGACGTAGCTGGCTACCACCATGACTATCGGGATGTTGACTGCCGCTCCCGCCCGCAACGACGGAGCCGTGTTCCCGGCTCTGTACGAGCTTGCTAAAGCACTTGAACTGATAGAACCTATCAAGCTGAAATTATTCGGGATAGAGGATGAGTCCGCGCTTGAAGACCCGGTCGCGCGGCAAGGCCTCCAGGTTTGCGCCGAGCGGGTCGTTGGACCGCGTCACTTCGGCTACTCGCCGAGCCTGACGGATCGCCTCTTCTCCGGCGGCCTGGACCTGGTTCACACCCATGGCGTCTGGATGTACCCATCGGTCGCCTCACTGCGTTGGGCGCGTCGCGAGCGGCGGCCCTACGTCGTCAGCCCGCATGGCATGTTGGACTCCTGGGCGTTGGCGCAGTCGCGCTGGAAGAAGCGCGTCGCCGGTGCGCTCTTCGAGAACGACCACTTGACGGGCGCTGCGTGCCTGCATGCCTTGACCCGCGCCGAGGCCCGGTCCATTCGGTCGTACGGGCTGAAGAACCCGATCTGCGTTATCCCGAACGGCGTGCGCGTTCCGCCCAGGCCCGTGCCGCCGAATCCACCCTGGGAAGAGGCGGTCGAACCGGACGCCCGGGTGCTTCTCTATGTGGGCCGCCTCCAGCCCACGAAGGGTCTCACGGAGTTGCTGTTGGCTTGGGCGCAGTTGCGACGCCAGACCTCCGCCCGTTCCTGGAAACTGGTGATTGCCGGCGGGGACGAAGGCGGACACGGAGACTGGCTTCGCCGTCTGTGCGGAGCCCTGGGCATCGAGAGCACGGTTGTCTTCGCCGGTCCTCAGTGTGCTGCAGCGAGAGCCGCGTCCTTCGCCAGGGCCTCCGCATTGGTTCTCCCCTCCCGTAGCGAGGGACTGCCAACGGCCGTGCTGGAAGCCTGGGCCAATGGGCTGCCGGCGCTCATGACCCCGGCGTGCAACCTTCCGGAGGGCTTCGAGGCAGGTGCTGCGATGTCCATCGCCGCCACCGGGCCGCTAGAGATCCGCGACGCCCTGCAGTGGCTCTTCTGGCTACCTGCCGCGGACCTGCGGGCGATGGGAGAGCGGGGACGGGAACTGGCCAGGCAGAGCTTTTCCTGGGATTCCGCGGCCAGCCAGATGAAGCTGGTCTACGAATGGGTCCTGGGGCGGGGAGAGAAGCCCGCCTCGGTCATGCTGCAATAAGACTCCAATCGGCTCGTTCCCAACATCGAGTGGCGCTACCTTTGGACCGATAGAGCCTATGGTAAGATTCGGTCGGGGGGGGCGAACATCGAAAGCCACACTGACGGCGGCGAAGGCTCTGCGTTCATCGTTCCTGCCGCGCCCAATCGCCTGGTCATCGCACACTATCACATCTTCAAGAATGCCGGTACGACCATCGAGTATGTGCTGGGGCGAGCATTCGGCGAAGGATTTGCGACTGTCCACGGCCCGGCGCCCGATTCCGTCCTGCGCCGGACGGACCTGGTCTCGTTTCTGGAGGCTCACCCGGACGTCGTTGCGGTGTCGAGCCATCATCTGAATTATCCGAAGCCGGACGTCCCTGGCCTGAATGTGTTTGACTTGTGCTTCCTGCGCGACCCGATCCAGCGTCTTTGGTCGGTCTACCACTACCTCTGCCGGGTCGAGTCTTTTGACGAGCTGAGCGCCTGTGCGAAGTCGATGTCCCCGCGGCCGTTTTTCGAGCTGATGATCGAGCAGCATCCGCAACTGGTGAACGACGCGCAGGTGAGCCTGATCGCGAACGGCGGCGCTTACACCCATCCGCCTGGCTTCGCGGATCTGCGGGCCGCCATAGACGTGCTCCGGCACATGTCGATTGTCGGGCTGGTGGACCTGTTCGACGAGAGCCTCGTTGCGGCCGAGTACTTTCTCCGGCCGGCCTTTCCGCGATTACAGTTCCAGTACGTCAAGCAGAACGTCAGCCCGGCCCTCAGTCCGAACGACGGCGATACGAACGTACAACCCGAAGAGCGGATTCGCGAGGCGATTGGCGACGTGTTGTATGGACGCCTGCAGCAATTGAACGACCTCGACTACCGGCTGGTCACTCGCACCAGGCAGGAGGTACGGCGGCGCTTTTCGCTGATGCCTCGCCCCGAGGAACGCCTGGCCGACTTTCAGTCGCGCTGCGAAGTGCTGCGCCGCGCCCATCTGCAACTGGCCGCCGGCTGAACGCGCCGGGCGTTCACGTTGGAGCGCCTTGTCACAGCCGGCCACCCAGAAAGTCACCCATCGCGGTAGCTAACGGGCTGAAGCATGGAGAGGCTTGATCCCGAACTGTTCAGCGCCTATTATGAGGGGCATAGACCCCTGCAAATGAGATCCGATCGGCACAGACGTCGCGTCCGAGTTTGTCTACTTGCCATGCTGCCCGTTGCGGCTTTCGCGGACAGAGTGTTCTGGGGATGCGGGTACGGAGAGCCGCAGACTCTTCGGTCAGGTCAGATTACGTGTCGTCAGGAAGTGCGACAGTGCAAAAACATGATTCTGAGTTGCAGCCGGGGAGCCGACCCCCTTTTTACGGCGAGTGATTTCGCCGACTACATCGCAGCATCGGATGACGGTCAATATATTGTTGGCCTGTCGAACTGCGGATCCGAAAACGCGTTCTGGGTCAGGGACACCCGCGGAAATGTGATTCAACGGAAGACGCACTTCCTCGGCCCGGATTATTGGCGGGGAATTCACTACTGCTCGGAAAGCGTCACCAACGTGCGCGAGTGGTTTGACGGGAAGGCCCCCGACGTCAGGTTTCAATTCAGGGACGCCAAGCTTGTGCAGGTCGCAGTCCGAAGCTGTGACGGGAAAGACCTTCGCCTCCTGAGATGATTGGCCCGAATCCTTCGATGGACACACCGTTGGTTGAGCCCACCACCGAGGCGCCTGAGGCCATAGAGTATTCTGGGTAGGTTGACGCAATCCCGCACAGATACTACCGGTGTGACGGTCTGGGTCACCGGCTTGAGCGGCTCCGGCAAAACCACAATCGGCCAAGCCCTCGCAGAGGTGCTGCGCGCACGAGGGCATCGGGTCGAGATCTTCGACGGGGACTGCGTGCGCCAGAATCTCACAAAGGGCCTGGGTTTCTCCAAGGAGGACCGCGACGAGAACATCCGCCGCATCGGTTTCGTCGCCCACCTGCTGTCCCGCAATGGCGTGATCGCGATCGTGGCGGCCATCTCGCCCTACCGCGCGATCCGGGACGAAGTGCGCGCCCGCATCGGGCACTTCGTCGAGGTGTTCGCGAACGCTCCGCTGGAAGTCTGCGAGCAGCGTGACCCCAAAGGCATGTATCACAGGGCGCGCGCCGGCGAGATCAAAGGATTCACCGGCATCGACGACCCCTACGAGGCCCCCCTTGCGCCCGAGGTCGAATGCCAAACCGACCGCGAGACGGTGGAGGAGTCCGTCGCGAAGGTCCTTCGCGTTCTTGAAGCCCGTCGATACACGCACGGCGACCAGGACGCTTCGGGCCCGCGGTGATCGAGATCCGCCCGTTTCTTCGCCGCCATCTGGAGCGAGTCCTCACGATCGAAAACGCGTGCTTTCCCCGCGAGGCCTACCCGCGCGAGCTGTTTCTCGAACTCCACCGCGAGTGCGCACGCCACTTCTTCGTGGCGTTGAAGTCGAGGCGCATCGTCGGTTACGCGGTGACGTCGGTTGGGGAAGGGGACGCGGAGATCGTCTCGATCGCGGTTCTTCCTGAACACCGCCGCTCGGGTGTTGCCACGGCCCTGCTGCGCCATACCATCTCGCGTCTCCGCCGCGCTCATGTGGGGCGCGTAACTCTGATGGTCAGGCTGGACAATCTGGCCGCGATCCGCTTCTACCGCGGGCTGGGATTTCGCGCCGCCGGACGCATCAAGCGCTACTACGAGGACCGCTCCGACGGCCTGCTCATGCGCAAGCGGCTGTGAGGGACGCCCGGCCGGTGCGACAATTGCTTTTCGGGGAGGAATCACTTGTTCAAGAACATTGTCTGGCTGGCCGCGTTCGCCGCGGTGGCCGCTGTGGCCGAGACTCCGGTGGATCCGCTGGAGCAGATCTTGAAGATGGGTCGCGGAGTAAACATCATCGGCTATGACCCGCTGTGGGACGACTTCGCCAAGGCCCGTTTCAAAGAACGCCATTTTCAGCGCATCCACGAGGGCGGGTTCCAGACGGTTCGCGTCAACCTGCAAGCCTTCGGCCACATGGACGCGCAGAACAAGCTCGATCCGGCGTGGCTCAAGACGCTCGACTGGGTGGTGAAGAACGCGCTCGCCAACAACCTGCTGGTCATTCTCGACGAGCACGATTTCGAGACTTGCGGGAAGGATCCCGCCGGGTGCGAGGCCAAACTCCTGGCGTTCTGGGAGCAGATCGCGCCGCGCTATGAGGATGCCCCGGCAGAGCTGTTGTTTGAAATCCTGAACGAACCGAATTCCCAGTTCACCGCTCCCAGGTGGAACAGCGTTCTGAAAGAAGCGCTGGCTGTCATCCGGAAAACAAATCCCACGCGCAATGTCGTCATCGGGCCGGCCTTCTGGAACGGGATCCAGTTCCTCGATAAACTCGAGCTGCCTCCGGATGACCGGCACATCGTCGTCACGGTGCACTATTACCTGCCCATGCAATTCACGCATCAGGGCGCGTCGTGGAGCTCGATGACCGCCAAGCTCTCGGGCATCACCTGGGGGACCGACACCGAGAAGCGCCGGGTGGAGGAGGATTTCGCCGGCGTCGCAAAGTGGTCCAAAGCCGAGAAGCGGCCGATCCTGTTGGGCGAGTTTGGCGCCTACGATAAAGGCGACATCGAGTCGCGCGTCCGCTACACGGCTCACCTGGCGCGCACGGCTGAGTCGCTCGGTTTCGCGTGGACCTACTGGCAGTTCGACTCGAACTTCATCGTCTACGACATCGACAAGGACGATTGGTTCCAGCCCATCTGGCGCGCGCTTGTGCCGGCGGCCACGCCTGCTGCGGTCCCGGCCGCCACAGGCGTCGGCACGCCGCGCTAGTGCTCTGATCGCAACATCCGCTCCCTGACGGGCGGGGTTGCGGCGTCACCTCCGCCCGCCAGAATGGTGTACCACCTCCATCGCTACCAGCGGCGCCGCATTGCCGCACAACCGGCGACTAGCCCCATTTTGTTCTGAAATCAGAACAGAATTAACGTACGACAGCGACTCCACGTGCGGCGCCACTTCCTATAACGGCGACCTCGTCAAGCGTACTGACGCCGTGGGGAACGTCACCTGCTACCAACACGACCTTCTGCATCGCGTGACCGCCGCCCTGCCCCAGGTCGGCAGCCCCTACTATAGCCAGACGCCCCAGAAGCATTATGTCTATGACCAATCCGCCAGCAACGGCAGTATGGGCCGCCTCGGCCACGCCTACACCTGCCCCTCCTCCTCGAACTGTTCCACCTGGACTACCGATCTCGGCTTCGTCTATTCGGCGCGCGGCGAACTCACGGACGTGTACGAACTCGCGCCGCACTCCAACGGAGGGTACTACCACGTGAGCGCGACCTACTGGGCCAACGGCTTGATCAACACCCTGAACTCGCGCCTCGGCACTCTTCCCACCTGGACGTATAATCCAGAGGGGGAGGGCCGCGCTTCCGCTGTGACCGACTCGACCCCCCAGACACTGGTGGCCCCGACGAGCTACAATCTCTACGGGCTGCCCACGGGCATGACTTTCGGCTCAACTGACTACGACTCCTTCCAATATGACGCCACCGGCCGCATGACCCAATTCGCAGCCGTTGTGCGCAGTTCCTCGATGACCGGCGTACCAACCTGGAACACCAACGGCTCGCTGCAGCAACTGGCCATCAACGACGGGTTCAACGCGAACAACACCCAGACCTGCACCGACCAGCACGACGACCTGGCGCGCATCGCCGCGGTCAACTGCGGCTCGGGGAAATGGAATCAGAGCTTCAGCTACGGCTCGAACGG
>Ga0265314_10004334_pt1 | contig 13231 bp, 7 predicted proteins | sample 4126metaG_FD_203106 | JGI IMG/M metagenome (GOLD analysis project Ga0265314, IMG submission 203106) | Rhizosphere microbial communities from Carex aquatilis grown in University of Washington, Seatle, WA, United States - 4-1-26 metaG | ecosystem: Host-associated > Plants > Roots > Rhizosphere >... | reverse complement strand
TCGGATTGGACGTCGCCGTCATAGTTTTTGCAGGCCCAGAGATATCCGCCGGTCCATTTCAGGCTCGCGGCCACCATGTCGTCGATGAGGCGGTGTTCGTAGGTCAGGCCAGCGGCGTCGAAGCGCGGTTTGAATTCGCGCTCGAAGATTTCCTGGAAGAGATTTTTGAAGCGGCCGTCGTAGACTTTCAGAATCGTATTCTTGGTGGACAGGTAGACGGGATAATGGCGGTCTAGCGCGTAGGTGAAGCAGGCGCGGGCGAAGCCGGAGATGGACTCGTCGAGATTGAACATGCCCATGACGACGCCGGCTCCGGGGGCTTTTACGATTTCGCGTTCGATGGGGGCGCTGCCGTCATCGGGGGTCCAGCTCACTTTGAGCGAGCCGGCTGAGGGGAATTGGAAATCAGTGGCGCGATATTGATCCGCGAAACCGTGGCGGGCGACGACCACCGGTTTATCCCAATGCGGCACGATGCGCGGGACGTTTTGGCAGATGATGGGCTCGCGGAAAATGGTGCCGTCGAGAATGTTGCGAATGGTGCCGTTGGGGCTCTTCCACATCTTCTTAAGGCCGAATTCTTTGACGCGGGCTTCGTCGGGAGTGATGGTTGCGCACTTCACGGCTACGCCGTATTTCTGCGTGGCTTTGGCCGAGTCGATGGTGATCTGGTCGTCGGTTTCGTCGCGCTTCTCGATCGAGAGATCGTAATATTTGAGGTCAATATCCAGGTAGGGGAGGATGAGGCGTTCGCGGATCCATTGCCAGATGATACGCGTCATTTCGTCGCCGTCCATTTCGACGACAGGGTTCTTGACCTTAATCTTGGCCATCTAAAGTGAGAGCTCCTAGGGGGTGGGGTAAACTTAGTATTATCGCCGATAGTGTGGCGAAAACGCTAGTGCTCACCCTAACTTTTAATGACTACTGACCCGTTATTCCAGCCGTTTACGCTACAGAACCTGACCTTGAAAAATCGGATCGTGATGGCTCCGATGACGCGGGGGAAATCGCCGGGCGGGGTTCCGGGGGCGGACGTCGCGGCTTACTATCGGCGGCGGGCCGAGGGCGGCGTGGGGTTGATCGTTACGGAGGGGACTTCGATTCCACATCCGGCAGCGGTTTTCTATCCTGATGTCCCGCGATTTTATGGCGAGGACGCGTTGGCGGGATGGAAGCGAGTGGTGGAGGAAGTGCACGCGGCGGGAGGCGTGATTTTTCCGCAGTTGTGGCACGTGGGAGTAATACGCGATCCGGCGCATCCGCTGCCTGCGGGGGTCGAGCCGATCAGTCCTTCGGGATTGCGGGTGCCGGGGGAGCCGTCGGGCGTGGCGATGACGCAGGGAGACATCGATGCTGTCATTCTGGCGTACGGCGAGGCGGCGGCTTCGGCGAAACGGCTGGGGTTCGATGGCCTGGAAATTCACGCGGCGCACGGGTATTTGATCGATCAATTTTTCTGGGACGGCACTAATCAACGCACGGATCGCTACGCGGGCAGCATTGCGTCGCGCACTACATTCGCTGTCGAAGTGTTGCGCGAGGTGCGGCGCGCGGTGGGCGCGGAGTATCCGGTGGTACTGCGCTTTTCACAATGGAAGCTGCAGGATTACTCGGCTAAGCTGGCGACGACTCCGCAGGAATTGGAGCAACTGCTCGCGCCGCTGGTGGCTGCGGGCGTGGATGCGTTTCACTGTTCGAGCAGGCGGTTTTGGGATGCGGAGTTTGCGGGGAGCACTCTCAACTTGGCTGGGTGGACCAAGAAGTTGACGGGGCTGCCGACGGTCACGGTTGGGTCGGTCACGCTCAATGAAGAATTCATGACGACGTTCCGGTCTGACGAAGGCGCGGCGGTTACAGGGCTCTCCGATCTAGTGGAGCGGTTGGCGCGCGGCGAGTTTGATCTGGTGGCGCTGGGGCGCGCGTTGATCATGAATCCGGATTGGCCTAAGCAGGTGCAGGCCGGGAAGATTGGGGAGTTGCGTCCGTTCCACCGGGACGCACTGGCGACTCTGGCATGAAGCGAATTCTGATCGCCATCTTGGCGGTGGTGCCGGCTTGGGCTGCGGAGACTCCGGTGATTTTGTATCCGGGGATGGGGGCTTGGCATCATGCGATTGGCACACGGAACGCCGAGGCGCAAAAGTTTTTCGATCAAGGTCTGAGTTTGCTGTACGGGTTCAATCGCTATGAAGCGCTGCGGTCATTTCACAAAGTAGCCGAGTTGGATTCGCAAGCGGCGATGGCTTATTGGGGGATCGCGATGGCGCTGGGTCCGCACGTCAATATGGACGGCGACGGCGATGTGGATCTGAAGGCCGGGTGCGAGGCGCTCGAAACGGGGCTGCGGCTGTCGGGTGTGGCGGAGGGCGAGCGAGCTTATCTGGAGGCGGCGGCTACGCGCTGTCCGGCTTACGATCCGGCGAAATATATTGCGGCGATGAAGGCGCTGGCGGGGCGTTTTCAGGATGATCTGGACGCGCAGACGCTTTACGCAGAGAGTTTGATGATTCCGATTCGCTGGAAGTGGTATGCGGCGGATGGAACTCCGGCGGCGGGTGAGTTGGAGGCGGAGCATGCGCTCGAAGGCGTGCTGCGGCGCTGGCCTACGCATGCGGGGGCGAATCATTTTTACATTCACGCGGTGGAGTCTTCGAAGACTCCGGAGCGGGCGGTGCCGAGCGCGCAGCGGCTGATGGCGATTGTGCCGGCGGCGGGGCATTTGGTGCACATGCCAGGGCATATCTGGCTGGTGTTGGGCGATTGGGAAACGGCGGCTTCCGTGAATGAGCGCGCGGCCGAGTTGGACCGCCGCTACTTTGCTGCGAGCAATGTGTCGACCAGCGCATATGGCGGCTATTACCTTCACAACCTGCACTTCATTCTTTACTCGCGGCTGATGCAGGGGCGGCGTGCGGAATCCTTGCGCGCGGCGGAGGACGTGGGGAACGGGATTGCTCCGATGTTGAAGGCAATGCCGGCGATGGCAGCGATGATGCAGCCGTTTGGGTCGTGGCCGCTGTTTACGCAAGTCCGCTTGGGCGAGTGGGCCACGGTGTTGAAACTGCCGCGGCCGGATGACAAGCTTACGATTGCGCTGGCGATGTGGCATTACGCGCGGGCGCTGGCGCTGGTGGCTCGCGCCGATCGGGCGGCGGCGGTTGAGGAGCAGCGTGGGTTTGAGGAGGCGCGGGCGAAGGTTCCCGCGGATTCGAGTTGGGGGAACAATCGGTCGGCGGATGTTTTGGCGATGGCCGGCGAGATTCTGGCGGCGCGTGTGGCGGATTCTCCGGCGCTGGCGGTGCCGCATTGGGAGCGGGCTGTCGCCATGCAGGACGCGTTGGTTTATGACGAGCCGCCGGCTTGGTATTATCCGGTGCGTGAATCGTTAGGAGCGGCGCTGCTTCGTGCGGGGCGTGCTGCGGACGCCGAGGCGGCGTTTCGCGAAGGGATCGCGCGCGTGCCGCGGAACGGGCGGATGCTGTTTGGGTTGATGGAGAGTTTGCGGGCGCAGGGGAAGAATGATGCGGCGGAATTGGTGCGCCGTGAGTTTGACGCGGCTTGGCAGAAGGCTGACGTCAAGCTCACGATCGATACTTTGTGACCTGCTAGCGCGCTAACGGGTCGGGGCGGATTTGGAATTTTACGATTTTGCCTTTGGTGCCTTTGCCGCCTTCGATGTGCCACACGAAATGCGTTCCGTAGTTCGAATACAGCGCGCGGCCTTTCCAGCCGGCGTTGGGATCGTCGATTCTGGCGTCCATACCTCGCGAGTAGAAACCTAACGGATACGGAATGCGGAAGGTGGTCCACTCTTTCGTTTGCGGATTCAGAGCCAAGAGCGAATCGGAGTTGGAACCTGTGGCGAAGGGCGTGTTCGCGCCCAGACCGATTACGTTGTGTTGATCCACCCAGTTGTAATAGTGGAAGTCGGCCGGGATGTCGGTGCCTTTTAGTTTGGGGCCGGTGGTTTGGTAGAGCGTCCAACCTTCTTTGCACTGGCTGCCGTCGACCTTTGCGGGGCCGTTGAGGTCTTTGCATTTGCGGACGTCGAAGCTGGCTAGGTGGCTGCTGGCGGCTAGGGCCGTCCACACTACGCCGTTGCTGTCGACGTCGACGCCGCGAGGATCGAAGCCGGGTTCGGGGACGCGGAACACTTGTGTCTTGCAGGATACCGGAGCGTCGTTGCCGCGCTGCATGCGGATCAGGTAGCCGGGATAGAGCTCGCTGATGCCCCACACGGAATCGTCAACGGGGCTGGGGATCAGCGAATACAAGCTGTAGCTGACCAGGGAATCTAGCTTGGGATCGAAGGGCGCTGCTGCTGGGGTTCGCGCCGCGGCTCCGGGCCCACCGCCGGCGGTGTCGCTTTCGTAGAGCACGGAGTCTTCGCCGCCACGGCGAACCGGGATTATGTTCCAGGGCTTGGTGATTTTGCCGTCGCCGTTGGTGTCGACCGTTTGGCCGCACCAGCCGACGGCTTTTTGCTCGTCGTGGGTCTCTTCGTAAATCTTGGTGTCGATCCAGCCGACGATGGGGCCGGTGAGCTCGTTGAAATAAACGGTCTCGTCGGGGTCGTTATCGAACTGCAGGTGGTGCGTGGAGAAGCAGGTGTCGATCAGCGTGAACTTTTGCGTTTTGGGATCGTAGATGGCGGCTTGGCGGCCGCTGTTCTTCAGCGGGAACCATTCGGCGTATTTATTTTTGGGATCGCTGCACCACGCGGGGTCGGCGTTGGCGCGGATCTTGGCGGTCATCCACACGCGGCCCTTGCTGTCGAACATGGGATTGTGGGGATCGGCGGGATCGTAGGGCGGGTTCGACCAGAGGTGCTCCATGCCCCAAAACATGGACGGGCGATTGGGCGCAGGGAAGCGCGAGGGCACTTTCTCCCGGGGATCGCGGGTGGGGATGTCGATGGCGGAAGTGTTGTTCTCGCGCGGGTCGACCCAAACCAGTTGACCGTGTCCGGCATTGACGGCGTACATGCGGCCGCCGCCGTTCACAGTGGGATGATTCTTGTCGGTTGAGATTTGATCGTGCATGAAGGAGTGATCGTCGCCGACGTCCCACAATGTCGCGACGATGTTGCGCTCGATGCCTTTGGGACGCGGCGGCGCGGGCGGGACTTCGCCGTTGGCGATGCGCTGGGTCCAATCGGAAAAAGTTTTGAGCGAGGTTTCTTTGCCTTGCGTGGTGAGCACCGAATACATGTTGGTGCCGCGGACACCTACGCCAAGGCGCCACTCCCAAGCTTCGGCGTGGGTTTTCAATTCGGGCTTGGCTGCGAAAACATCGTCGAGCGTGCGCGTTAAATGATTGCCGAGCTGGTGGCAGAAGTTGCAATCCGATTTGAGGGAGTTGATCCAATGATTCTGGATCAGCATGCGGGTGCCGGTGCCGTTGCCTTGGGGCGCGGGGCCGGTGCCGGGGAAAAGACTTTTCGAGGGCGGCTCCAGCAGCGACAGCCAGTAATTGCCGGGATACACTTTCGCGGCTTCCTGCGGAGTTTTCGCGGCAGCGGCTTTAAGCATAACGGCGGGCGCGCCGGGTTTGAGTACGATGGGCGTCGAGTCAACTAATCCATAGCCGCGCACCCAAACTTTGTAATTCGCGGTGGGGAGGTCGGGTACCAGGAAGCGTCCGCGATCGTCGGTAACTACGATTTTGATAAAGCCGGTGAGCAGATCTTTCGTCTCGGCGATCACCCACACGCCGGCTTCGGGGCCTTTGGGACCTTGCACGGTGCCGGTGATCACTCCGCTGCCGGCGGTCTGCGCACGCGACGGAGAGACCGCGAGAGGGGATAGGAGCGCGAGGCTCATCAGGACGGTGTGAACGGTGGAGCGGGTGATCTTCATGGCACTCCTCTGCATGTTTTTGGTAAGCGCGAAAGGACTTAGTATATTGGGCCTGCTGGCGCGATGCAAACATGCCCGCACGAGGCACTGAATGTTAAAGTGGGAACCGCGGCTCACATAGGGTGCCGCAGCCATGGCTATCGATCTCGCAGGTCCAGTTTCTCCGCTGCAACGCGCTGTGGTGCTGGCGAGCTGCGTGGCGGCGATCGCGGTGATCACTCTGGCGGAACGATTCACGGGCCGCGTGGTGCCGCTGGGCGGATTTTATCTGCTGCCGCTGGTGGTGGCGTCGGCCTTCGTTTCGCGCTGGTCGATTTTTTTGCTGGCGATTGCGACGGCGGTGGTGAGCGAATATTTCGGTCCCTATACATGGGGGCCGGAATCGCTGCGCAGACTGGCTCCGGCGATTGCGGCGTTCACGGGCGGCGGATTATTCGCGGGCGAGCTGGCGCGCAACCGGCGCATCGCCAGCGCACTCCTGCAAAAGACGCAGCAGGAGGCGCGGGTTCGACTCAACGCGGTTACGGAAATGCGCGCGCTGCTCGAAAGCAGTCCGGTTGGGCTGCTTACGGTGGACCACACTGGGACCATTAGCATGGCCAACGAGGCGGCCTGCCGGCTGTTGGGATTCACGGAAGGATCGCCCGAAGGAGACCCTATCGAAAACTACATTCCCGTGCTGGCCCGACTCCTGCACTCGCCGAAGGTGGTGAACCTGATGCAGACCAAAGTGGAGGCCAGCGGACGGCGGCGCACGGGGGAAACGTTCTTGTCGCAGGCCTGGGTGTCGTCGTACGAAGACGCTTCGGGGCCGCGGCTGGCGGTGGTGTTGTCGGACGCCACCGAATTGATTCGCGACCGCGAGGAAAGCGGGCTGAAGCAATTGTTGACGAATTCACGGATCGTGGCCGGCGCGGTCTCGCATGAGCTGCGCAATCTGGCGGCGGCGGGCTCGGTGCTCTATCACAACTTGAAAAAGCACGAAGAGCCGAATTCGAACAACAAGGATTTTCAGGCGCTGGGGACAGTGGTGGAAAGCATTTTGCGGTTGTCCTCGACGGAATTGGCGGACGCCAGCGAGGAAGTTCTGGAAGGCGTGGACGTGGGCGATTTGCTGGAGGAACTGCGCGCGATTATTTCGCCGTCGCTCGAAGAATCGGGAGTGAGGGCGGATTGGGAAATTGCGGAGGGCCTGCCGCCGATCCGCGTGAACCGCTCGGGGCTGCTGCAGGTATTTTTGAATTTGACGAAGAACAGCCGCAGCGCTTTGCAGGAAACGTCGAACGGGCGCATTCTGGTGACGGCGTACGCATTGGATTCTTCGGTGGTGATTCGCATCTCGGATAACGGGCCGGGCATTTCGTCGGCAGAGCGGCTGTTCCAGCCGTTTCAGCCAGGGGCGTCATCGACTGGCTTGGGGCTGTTCGTTTCGCGTGCGATCATCCGGACTTTTGGGGGCGAGTTGCATCATTTACAGCCGGCGGGCGAGTGTTCATTTGTAATCGAGATTCCTGCGATGCTGTCGAGCGAATCCTAATATGCCAGACAGAACGCGCATATTGCTGATCGACGACCACTCTTTGTTTCGCGAGGCGATTGCGCGGTTGCTGGGCGCAGAGCCGGACTTCGAAGTGACCGGCGAATGCGCGACGGTTGAGGAAGGGCTGAGCCATTTGCGCTCGCAAAACGCCGATGTGGTGCTGCTGGATATCAATCTTGGTCTGCAGCAAGGCGGAGCGTTTTTGAATCTGGCGTGGGAGCAAGACTTCAAGGGAAAAGTGCTGGTGGTGACGGCGGGCGTTAGCAAAACGGAAGCGGCGCGCCTGATGGAGCGGGGCTGCTCCGGCATTATTTTGAAACACGAACGTCCGCAGTTGCTGGTAGACCGCATTCGACAAGTGACGCAGGAGACGGCCGAGCAGGCACCGCCTTTGCTCCCTGATTTGGCGCAATTCGAACAGTTCGAGCCGACGGACACGCGTCCGTTCACGCCGCGCGAACGGCAGATTTTGCGGGGCGTGTTTTCGGGAAAGTCGAACAAAGAGATCGCGCACGATATGAATATTTCGGAGTCTCTGGTGAAGGCGGTGCTGCAGCAATTGTTCGCGAAGACCGGAGTGCGCACGCGTTCGCAGTTGGTGCGGACGGCGATCGAGCGGCACTGGAAGGAACTGGAAGAAGAAACGGAAGGCAGCTAATCGCGGCCGCCGAGATAGTAGTGCACGGCGGGCGTCACCAGCAGCGACAGCACCATCGAGGCGAGCAATCCGCCGATCACGGCGATGGCCAGGGGCTGCAGCATTTGTGATCCGGCGCCTAGCGCCAGCGACAGCGGAATCATGCCGGCGACGGTGGCTAGGGCGGTCATGAGGATGGGACGGAGGCGGCGTTCTCCGGCTTCGATCATCGCGTCGAGTACCGGCATGCCTTCGGCGCGGAAACGCTGATCGGCATCGAGCAGCAGGATGCCGTTCTTGGCTACGATTCCGATCACCATGATTAATCCCATGAAAGAGGAAATGTTGAAAGTGGTTCCGGTGATCAGCAGTGCCAGGAAGACGCCTGAGGTCGAGAGCAGCGCCGATGCGATGATGGCGGTGGGCGCGGCGAAGGTCCGGAATTCGAAAAGCAGCACGGTGAAGACCAGCACTACGGCTAGCGCCAATACGACGAGCAGGTCCTTGAAGGATTTTTGCTGCTCGGCATAAGTTCCGCCGTAAACGATGCGGATCGAGGGCGGCACCTGCATGTCGGCGACGGCCTGCTGAACCATCTCCATGCCGGTACCGAGGCTGACGCCTTCGAAGCGGCCGGTGACGGCGACTTCACGCTGCAGGTTCTCGCGCAGAATTTCGGTCTGGCCGGCTTCGTCCTTAAATTCGGCCAGCGAGCCGAGGGATGCGGACTTGCCCGTGGAACTGCTGGTGATCATGGTGTTGCGAATTTGATCCAGAGAGGCCCGGGTGTCTTCGGGAAAGCGGACGCGGATGGTGTAGGAGCGGTCGTTCACGACGACGGGCGTGGTGGCGGGCTCGCCTTGCAGGATGGCGCTGGCGTCGAGTTCGATTTCCTGCGGCGTGAAACCGGAGCGCGCAGCTACAACCGGGTCGACATTCATGACGATGGCGGGTCCGCTGACGGTGTTCTCGATGCCATCCTTCACGTCGGCGACGGCTTTGATTTTCTTGATGCGGTCCGCGATTTTTGGGGCCCAGGCTTTGAGGATCTCGGGATCGGGGGAGAATAGTTTGATTTCGATGGGCTCGGGGGAACTGGTAAGGTCGCCGATCATGTCTTGCAGCACTTGGATGAATTCGACATCCAGCTGCGGATATTTTTCGTTGACTTTCGCGCGCAGGCCGGAGATCACTTCGTCGATGCCGCGGCTGCGGTCGCGTTTGAGCTTCACGGAGAAGTCACCGTTGTTGGCTTCGGTGACGGCGGCGAGGCCGAGTTGGAGTCCGGTGCGGCGCGAGGTGCTTTCCACTTCCGGAGTGTCTTTCAGGATCTTCTCGACGCCGAGCAGCACGTCGTTGGTGTCGGCGAGCGAGGAGCCGGCGGGCATCAGGTAGTCGAGGATGAAACCGCCTTCGTCCATTTCTGGAAGCAGATCGCTGCCGAGTGCGCGATAGCACAGGAACGACGCTCCGATCAGTAATGCGCAGCCTAGGGTCAATGCGAGGGGATGCGCTAATACGAAGCGCAGGGCGCGCACGTAGGTGCGCAGGACACGGGCCATGAATCCGCTGGCGGCTACATGATCGTGTGGGCCGGACTTGGTGCGGCGGAGGAAGTAATGGCTGAGGGTGGGGGTCCAGGTGACGGCTAGCGCTAGTGAAGTGAGGAGCGCGGTGCCGACGGTGATCGCGAGGGCGCGGAAGAAGGTTCCGGTGACTCCGGTGATGGTGATCAGCGGGAGGAACACTACGATGGGCGTGATGGTGGATCCGACAAGCGGCACGCGGATTTCGCGCAGGGCGCTGCGGATGGCTTCGCCGCGGCTTTGGCCGGAGTCGCGATGCATGACGATGTTTTCGACGACTACGATGGCGTCGTCGATCACGAGGCCGACGGCGGCTGCGAGTCCGCCGAGGGTCATTAAATTGAAGCCTTGACCCATGAGGCGCATGGCGATGAGTGTGATCGCAATGGTGGCGGGGATTACTAGGGCCGCTACCAGTGAGCTGCCCCAATCGCGCAGGAACAGAACCAGGATAATGGCGGCGAGAATCAATCCGATCAGGATGGCGTCGCGGACGCTGTTGATGGAATCGCGCACGAGCGTGGATTGGTCGTAGAAGGTTTGGACCTTCACGCCTGGAGGCAGAGTTTGTTTGATCTGATTGAGCTCGGCTGTGGCGAGGTCGGCGACGGCGACGGTATTGCTGTCAGGCTGGCGGAAGATGTTCAAGAGCACGGCGGGCGTGCCGTTGGCGGTGACCATCGTGTAAACGGGCATCACGGACTGCTTCACGTCGCCGATGTCGGCGATGCGGATGGGAACGCCGTTGGGCGTGGTGCGCACTACGATGTTGCCGATTTCGCTGGGATCTTTCGCTTGCCCGGTGACGAGTGTGAGCGAGAGCTCGTGATTGTTTTCGATCAAGCCGGGGGAGTCGATCATGTTTGTTTTCGCGACGGCGTCAAGAATTCCGGGGACGGTGACTTGCGCCTGCAGGAGTTTCGCGGGGTCGGGAATGATGTGGAACTCGGGGACCTGCCCGCCTTGCAGAACTACCATCGACACGCCGTTGACGCGGTTGAGGCGCGGCTTGATGGTGTAGTTGGCGAGCTCCCAAAGCTGGGTTTGCGTGAGTGTGTCGGAGGTCAGGCTGTAGGCGAGAATCGGGAACGCGGCGAAGGTCAGGCGGTTTGCGGTGAGCTTCGCTGTTGGCGGCAGCGACGATTGCACGCGCGCGAGGGCGGCGTTCACGTATTGCAAGGTCTGGAACATGTCGACGTTCCAGTTGAAGAAAAGATTCACTTCGCCGGAGCCGCGGCTGGTGGTGGATTTCACCGATTCGAGGCCGGGCACGCTGTTCATGGCCTCTTCGATGGGTCGCGTGACGGTGACTTCCATCTGGTTGATGGGGGCCACGCCGTTGTCGATGCCGACGACGATGCGCGGGAAATCGGTGGAGGGGAAGACGGCTACGGGAATGGTGAACGCGAGATAGACGCCGATCGCGATTAGCGTGATGATGACGAAAATAATGGGGCGCGAGAAACGCGCGGTCCAATGCTCGGGCGCGGCGTCCACGGCGGGGGAAATGGTCGATGGCTCGATCATTGTTGCTAGGCCTTACTTGCCTTTGTCGTCGTCGTCTTCGTCGTCATCCTCGCTCTTAGGTTTCTGGATGGCGACCTTGGCTTTGTCTTCGAGGCCCAGGCCGCCGGAGGTGACCACTTGATCGCCATCCTGCAAGCCGGTGAGAATTTGCACGCGCATGCCCTGGCGCACGCCGGCGACGATGCGGCGCTCGTGCGCTACCGAATCGCTGGTGATGACCATGACCTTCTGGCCGCCTTCATCGGAATTGAGCAGCGCGGAAGTGGGCACGACGATGGTGTTCTGAATGGTCTCGGCGATGATGGAAACGCGCACGGTGCCGCCGGGCTTCAATTTTTCTCCGGGGTTGGGAATTTGCACCCAGACTTCGACGGTGGTGGTGTTGGGATCGACGGAGGGGCTGACGACGGTGACTTTGCCGGCGAGATCGCCGTCGGGTCCGGTGATGCGCGCGGGGCGTCCCACGGCGATGGCGGTGGCTTCCTTGACGGGGACGTTGGTGCGCGCGACCACTTGCGAGATGTCGACAATCGAAACCAAGGGCGTTCCGCTGGCGGCGATTTCGCCGGGGTAAATGGAACGGTCCGCGATGACTCCGCTGATGGGGCTGCGGATCTGGCCGTAGGAAACTTGCACGGCGGCCGAATCGTAATGCGCTTTCGCGGCGGCGACCTGCGCTTGACCGCTGGCGATGGCTTCGCGCTGGCTCACTTGATTTAACGCCTGCAGATGATGCTGGGCGACGTCGAACTGGATTTGGGATTGCGACAGCGCGACCTTGGAGTCGTCCACCAGCTTCTGCGCTAGCGCGCCCTGGCGCTGCAATTCGACGCGATTGTCGTAGAGTTTCTTGGCGGCGTCGAGCGTCTGCTGGGCGGAACGCACATCGGACTCAGCTTTGCTGCGATCTTCGCCGACGGTGGCTCCGGTCAGGGTTTGATAGGCTGACTGCGCTTGTTCGTATTGATGTTTGCTTTCTTCGGCCGACGCCGCTAGATCGCTACTCTCGAGTTCAGCCAGCAGTTGGCCGACGCGCACGTGATCGCCGCGGTTGACCAGAATACGTTTTACGGGAGCGCTGATCTTGGGCGTCACATTCGCTTGGTTGATGGGATACAGTACGGCGTCTGCGGTGACTACGTGATCGATGGCACCGCGCACGGCTGTCTCTACCGTTACTGGCGTGGGTGCTTCTTGTTCTCCGGCGGCTTCCTTGGCGGTGCCGCCTTTGCCGCATCCGGCGAGGAGGAGGCCCGCTGCGAGCACAACGACGATGTAGAGGTCCCGGCGCATCCCTAAAATGTTCCCGTGAGAGTCTGCAGATTTGCCACTGCCAAGCGGTACCGGCTCAGCCCGTCCACGTAGGCGTTGCGCGCCTGGATCAGGGTGCTTTGGGCGTCGACCAGTTCCAGTATGGTAGCCTCTCCGGCTTGATACCGCAAGGCGTTCAATCGCAGGCTTTCCGAGGCCAGGTCGACTGTGTGCTGGAGCGAATCCACTTGCTCGCGGGCGGTTTGGGCTTCGGCATAGAAGCCCTGCAAATTGCGCACGAGAGTGCGTTGGGCGGCGCTTAATTCGACGCTAGCCTGATTGCGTTTGAGCACGGCCTGGCGGACTTTGCTGGCGCGCGTTCCCCAGTCCCATATGGGCACGTTTAGCGAGACGGTTAGAAAATAACCCAGGTTGGGCACGGGGCCTTTTTGCGGGTCGGCGGCAACGGTGCTGTGTAATGCGAAGGCGTTGGCTTCGATGCCGTAGGCGAGGTCGGCCGTAAGAGACGGCAGGTAAGCCTGGCGCGCGAGCGTGACGTCGAGGCCGGCGCCGCGCAGCGCTGAGTTGGCGGCTTTGAGATCGGGATTTTCGCGCTCGGCCATGGTTTGGATTTCGGGGAGCGCAGGGAGCGCGGGGGCCAGCGCGAGATCGTCAACGAGATTGAAATTCTGATTGAAATCCCGGAACAGCATGACGGCCAGGTCGAGGCGTGCGTTCTCCATGGCCAGTTTGGATTCACGGAAGGCTTGGTCTTGGGAGGCGACTTGGAGGTCGGCTTTAACGGTGTCGCTTTTCGCTACTTCGCCGC
>Ga0265314_10004333_pt1 | contig 13231 bp, 10 predicted proteins | sample 4126metaG_FD_203106 | JGI IMG/M metagenome (GOLD analysis project Ga0265314, IMG submission 203106) | Rhizosphere microbial communities from Carex aquatilis grown in University of Washington, Seatle, WA, United States - 4-1-26 metaG | ecosystem: Host-associated > Plants > Roots > Rhizosphere >... | reverse complement strand
AAGATGCGCAGGGTGTGCGAACCCGCGTTGATGACCAGCGCGATGTCCTGTCCGGGCACGGTGGCCACATAGGTTGGCGAGTCGCCGGGCGCGAGTTCGGTGATGGCCAGGGTTTCCGAAAGGATGGCGGACACCGTGTTGCGGCTAGGGTTGGCCACGTAGACGTAGTGGGCGCCAGCTTGTGGCGCGAGGAAGTCGAGCTTCTGCTCTTGCTCGGGCGGCAGCGACGCCGTGGAGCCTCCCACGGCCATCGAGCCACCGATGTTGATGGTCGGCCCAGCGGCATTGGACCCTCCCCATCCGTTGCTCAAGCCGGCGTCCGCTTTGTAGTAGTCGCCGCCGCTCGCCGAGGCTCCCGAGGCGCTACATCCCCCCACCGGCACCATCAGTGCACACAAAACCAAATGGTATTTGTTCATGGCAAACAGCTTCACGCAGCAATTTACGTGCCGCGCGCAAAGGGCGCGGAAACGCTGGCGCGCCCTACGCGCCGAGCGATGGTTGTCTGACATGGGTGTCGCGGTTCGCACCTGCCCGCAAGGCGTTTTCCGAGGCGACCTTTAGCCCTGCCCATTCTTGCCGAAGATCATCTAGGGTGGCAGTTCCCAAGTAGGTGCGCGATGCAGATATCAACGGTGCAGGCAGCAGGCGGAAAGATCAGCCTGCGTGTGGATGGGGACACGGTTTTCATTGTGGGCGAGATCGACCAGCTTAGTCCCCGCGACTTCATGGCGGGGTTTCTCGAAATCGTTCACAACATGGCGCTGGGCGAGGGGCTCGGCGAGGTGAAGGTGAACGTCACCGAGCTGGCGTTCCTCAACTCCTCGGGCATCAAGGAATTTCTGAGCTGGATTCTGCGGCGCAACCGGATACCACCGGAGAAGAAGTACAAAATCAACTTCCTCTTCGACCCGGCGGTGGCGTGGCAACCCATCACGTTGCCCAGGCTTCGCGACCTTGATGCCGAGGGCATCCTGCTGACCCCAGTCAGCCAGCCGCGCCAGATGCCCCTGCACGCGGTTCGCTAGGTCGCTTCTGGGCCGCGGGTCATTAGAATTTTCCCCGAGCGGACCAGTTCCACGACGCCGAAGGGACGCAGCAAGGTGATGAAGCTGTCGAGCTTTTCACTGGCGCCAGTCACCTGCAGGATCAGCGAACTGGCGCTGCAGTCCACCACTTTGGCCTTGTAATGCTCGGCGGTTTGCAAGATCACGGTGCGCTCGTCGAGGCCGGCCTTGATCTTGACCAGTGCGATCTCGGTCTCGACCACGGCCTGTCCGGTGTGGTCGATGGCGCGCACCACGTCCACCAGCTTGGCGACCTGCTTGATGATTTGTTCAAGGGTGTCGGGATCGCCGCTGCAGGTGATGGTCATGCGCGAGAAATCCGCGCTGACGGGATCGGCGCTGACCACCAGGCTTTCGATGTTGTACCCGCGGCGGGCAAACACCAGGGCCACGCGCACGAGAACGCCGGGTTGGTTGCGCACCAGCACGGAAATCGTGTGAAGAGGCAAGGTCGAAGCGGTCGGATGGGTCGAAGTCGCGAGAGAATTCATGGTCTACCTTCTAAGAATGAACACGAGAGAATAACTCGGTGCCTGCGTTGCTGGTTCGCGTGGGTAGCAGCCGGCTTTGCCGACGGCGGACCATCGCGCGAGGCCGAGCGCAGCGAGCGGGGTGGTTGGTGGCGGGCAGGGGCCTCGGGTTTGGCGAGGCCGCGCGAATCAAGCGGCGAGGGCGCGAGCGAAGCGAGCGGGGGTTGGCGGAGGTGGGGCAGGTCCCGGAGCTCCCGAAGGGAGGGGTGGCAGGGTGGGAGGCGGGTGCTGAGTGCAAAGCGAACACTCTCAGGGTTCCCATAATCATGTCGAGCCCGCGGGCTTTTCCAGCGTCACCTTGGGTGGCTCGATGATCATGTCGCTCAGGGCGGCGCCCGCGGGAATCATGGGGAAGACATTGTCCTCCCGGACCACTTCGGCGTCGATCAGGCAAGGGCCGTCGTTGTAGTCCATGGCCGACTGGAGCACCTTGTCCACGTCGGCCGCGCGGCGCAGGTGGAAGGCCTTGATGTTGTACGCCTCGGCCAGCTTCACGAAATCGGGATTGCCTTCGAGGGGTGTGCCCGACAGGCGATTTTCGTAGAACAGTTCCTGCCACTGGCGGACCATGCCCAGGAAGTGGTTGTTGATGACTAGGATCTTCACCCCGATCTTGTTGACGGCCGCGGTGGCCAGTTCGGATAGCGTCATCTGGAAGCCACCGTCGCCTACCACCGTCCACACCGCTTTTTCTGGGCAACCCAGCTTGGCGCCCACGGCGGCGGGAAAGCCGAAGCCCATGGTGCCCGCGCCGCCCGACGACAGCCAGTGATGGTTCTTGGTGGTTAGCAAGAACTGGGCGGCCCACATTTGGTGCTGGCCCACGTCGGTGGTGATGATGGCGTCGCGGCCACCGAGCTTGTCCAGGCGATCGAGGATGTGCTGCGCGCGCAGGCCGCCCTTTTTCGGGTAGTGCAGCGGGTATTGTTCTCGCCAGGCGCCCACCTGGGCCAGCCACGCGTCGCTGTCGCAGGGGCCGACCAAAGGAATCAGGTCTTCGATCACCAGGCGGGCGTCACCGGCCAAGGCCACGTCGGGCCTTAGCACCTTGCCGAATTCGGCCACGTCGATGTCGACGTGGATCTTCACCGCGTCCTTGCAGAAGGTGGAAAGCTTGCCGGTGATACGATCGTCCCAGCGCGAGCCGATGGACATGATCAGGTCGCAGCCGTCCACCGCCTTGTTGGCGTACGCGGTGCCGTGCATGCCGAGCATGCCCAGGTGAAGCGGGTGATCTTCCGGCACCGCGCCTTTGCCGAGCAGCGTGTTCACGATGGGCGCCTTGATCTTTTCGGCGAACTTCAGGATGGCTTTGCCGCCATTCGAAATCACCGCGCCGTGGCCGACCAGCAGGATCGGGCGCTGGGACTTGGCCAGGAACGTGGCCGCCTGCTTGAGCAGCTCAGGTTCGGCGTGTTCGGGCACGTGGTAGCCCGGCAGATCGACCTTGTCCACGAAGGGCGCGGGGCAGGGCGCCGCCAGCACGTCCTTGGGCAAATCGACGAGCACCGGGCCCGGCCGTCCCGAGCTGGCGATGAAGAAGGCCTCCTTCATCACGCGCGGGATGTCGGCCACGTTCTTGACCAAGAAGCTGTGTTTGACGGCGGCGTAAGTGATGCCCGTGACGTCCGCCTCTTGGAAGCCGTCCTTGCCCAGCATGGGCCGGATGACCTGGCCGCACAGTACGATCATGGGAATCGAGTCGGACAAGGCGGTGAGCAGGCCGGTCACTGTGTTGGTGGCGCCTGGACCCGAAGTCACCACGACCACGCCGGGCTTGCCGGTGGCGCGGGCGTAGCCATCGGCCATATGCGTGGCGCCTTGCTCGTGGCGGGTGAGGATCAGCTTGATTTTCGACTCGTAGAGCGCGTCGAAGAGCGGAATGGCCGCGCCACCTGGCAATCCAAACACAACATCGACGCCCTCGCGCTCCAGACACTGCACCACTTTGTCCCCGCCCGTGGGGATCTTGCCCACGGTTGGAGACTGTGCTGCTGCCTTGCTGCCAAGGTTCGCATTTTTTCTAGAACTTGAACTTCTCTTCACGATCTTCTTAGCCATCTTTGCACTTTCCAGGTCAAATCGACGTGATAGAGGCAAGTATCGTCGTAATCATGTCGATTTTCAACAAACTTCGAATCGACAGTAGTTTGCACATCGACGATCGCGTCGAAAGTCTATCAACAACGCGACGTGCATACTATTTCACCACAGAGCCACAGAGAGCGCAGAGGGTAGAAAAGAAAAAGGGTTCCGGATCCAAGATCCGAAACCCCTGCTTCTCCGGCCTCTGCGCTCTCTGCGCCTCTGTGGTGAAAAATTCCCTATTCGACGGTAACGCTCTTCGCGAGGTTGCGCGGTTGATCCACGTCGGTTCCGCGCGCCACGGCCATGCTGTAGGCCAGAAGCTGAAGCGGTAGCACAGTGACCAGCGGCTGCAGGAGCGGCGGAGCATCCTCTACCCACAGCACGTCTTGGCAAAGCCCCTTGATAGCCTCGTCGCCCTTGGTCGCCACAGCGATGACATGACCCTCGCGCGCGCGCACCTCGGCCAGGTTCGACAGGACTTTGTCGTAACCCTTGCCCTGGGTTGCGATGACCACGACGGGAAGTCCGTCGTCGATGAGCGCGATGGGGCCGTGTTTCATCTCGCCCGCGGCGTATCCCTCGGCGTGGATGTACGAAATCTCTTTCAGCTTCAGCGCGCCTTCGAGAGCGATGGGGTAGTTGGTGCCGCGGCCGAGGAAAAGGAAATCGCGCGCGTGCATGTACTTGCGCGCGAGTTCGCGCAGGTTTCCGGTGGCGCGCAGGGTTTCGCTCATCTTGAGCGGCATCTGCACGAGATCGCCGACGAGATCGGACGCGGCCTTCCCGACCAGAACGCCGTTGCGCCGGCCGAGGTGAATGGCGAGCAAGGCCAGGGCGGCGAGCTGCGCGGTGAAACACTTGGTCGAGGCCACGCCGATCTCGGGTCCGGCGTGGGTGTAGAGCACGAGATCCGATGCGCGTGCGATGGCGGAATCGACGACATTGCAGATGGCGAGGGCGCGGGAGCCGCGGGCCTTGGCCTCCTTCACCGCACACAGAGTGTCCAGGGTTTCGCCGCTTTGGGAAATGGCGACCACCAGATCCTTCGCGCTGACCACGGGCTCGCGGTAGCGAAATTCGCTGGCCAGATCCACCTCGCACGGGATGCGGGCCAGATTTTCGATGAGGAACTTGCCGACTAGGCCCGCGTGGTACGAGGTTCCGCAGGCCAGGATGACCACGCGGCCGGTGATTTCGCCGAGCGACTGGCCGTCCAGGGTCACATCGCTCGTGTCGAGAAGCAGGCGGCTGCGCAGGGTATCGCTCACCGCCTGGGGCTGCTCGTGAATCTCCTTGAGCATGAAGTGCGGGTAGCCGCCCTTCTCGGCCTGACTCGCTGTCCAGGTGATGGTGCGTGGCGTGCGCACAATCGGGTTGCCATCGAGATCCGTGAATGCCACGGAATTCCGTCCCAACGCCACCACATCGCCGTCTTCGAGGAAAATCATCTCCCGCGTGTATTCGAGAATGGCCGGCGCATCCGACGCCAAAAAGTTTTCGCCGCCGCCCAGGCCGATCACCAGCGGCGAAGAATTCTTCGCGGCCACGATTTCGTCGGGGTGCTGGTCGGACATCACGGCGATGGCATAGGATCCCTCCACCTGTTTGAGGGCCTTGCGAACCGCATCGGCCAGGCTCTTCGCGCCGGCCGAGATGGCTTCGTCGACCAGGTGGGCGATGACTTCGGTGTCGGTCTGCGAATGGAATGTCCGGCCAGCGGCCTTCAAGCGATCGCGCAGGACTGCGTGATTCTCCACGATGCCGTTGTGAATGACGGAAACCACTCCGGACCGGTGCGGATGCGCATTTTCGTCCGATGGCCGACCGTGCGTGGCCCAGCGGGTGTGGCCAATGCCGAGCGTGCCCTTGGGGGAATCCTCCGCGAGAAGCTTCTCGAGGGCTGCCAGCTTGCCCTGGCAGCGCACGATCTTCGTTTGCTTCCCGACCAGCACCGCCACGCCGGCCGAGTCGTAGCCGCGGTATTCCAGCCGGCGAAGCCCACTAATAAGAACCGACGTCGCGTCGCGCGACCCTGCATAACCAACGATTCCGCACATGCAGCTAGGTCTACTAGGCAGTGTCGGGCACAGCAAGGCTCTTCTCGGCCAGCGACGAGGCGAGGTCGAGAGCGGCCAAGAATCCCTGCCACTTCGCCCGTCCGGTGCCGGCGATATCGTAGGCCGTACCGTGATCCGGCGACGTGCGCACGAAGGGCAAGCCCAGGGTCAAGCTCACGGCCTCGTCGGAGGCCAGCAACTTGATGGGGATCTGGCATTGATCGTGGTACAGCGCCACCACGGCGTCGTATTCGCCGCCCAGCATCTGGCGGAAGATGGTGTCGGGTTCGTGCGGGCCGCTGACCCGCGCGGCCAGGCCCGAGGTCGAGAGCAAGCGCTGCGCGAGATTGACCGCGGGCAGGACGAGATGGATTTCCTCGTCGCCGATGCGCCCGCCTTCACCGGCGAGAGGATTGAGTCCGGCCACTGCCACACGCGGCAAGCGAATGCCGAAGTAGGTGGAAAGCGCCTGCGCGGTGAGAACTGTCGCCTGGGCGATGCTCGCGGGGGTGAGAAGAGATGGGATTAGGCGCAAAGGTACCCGGCCGGTCACCATCGTGACCCGCAACCCAGAGCCGATCTGCATGGTGGCACAGCTCTTGGCGCCCACCCGATCGGCCAGGTACTCCATATGGCTTGGGAACGGCACGCCGGCCTTGCCCGCCCACTCGCGCGAGATGGGCGCCGTGACGAGAGCGCTCACCTTCCCGCCGATCACGGCGTCCGTGGCCGCGGCCAGGTAGTCGACCTGTGCCCGGCCCGTGATCTCGCTCGGCAATCCTGGTTGGGCGTCGTTCTCTCTGAGCCGGGTGACAGAAACCACGGTGGTGCTTTTCGGCAAACCAACCCCCGCGCGCGCGGCCGCTCGCCCAAGCACCCCCGCGTCGCCGAACACCGTGGCCTCGACACCCGGCCGGGCAGCGAGCGCGCACACAATCACCTCCGGGCCGATTCCGGCCGGACACCCCATGGAAACCCCAATTCGCGGCGAAACCCCCATGCTTCTCTATAGTACGACATAGTACGACGAGGAACCGAACCGCCCCTTGCAACTGCACACGCCGGACCTCTCGTGGGAGTGCTAGCGGAGCACGAACCAGGTCACGGTGCAAGAAAGATTCTAGACCTATTCCAGAATCGTCGCCTTCCTCTTGGCTTCACCTGTTTCCGGGTGCAATACTCGAAGCAGGTATGGACGACTTTCATTGCTCCTTCTGCCAGAAACGCCGGCGCGAGGTGCGAAAACTCATCTCGGGTCCGCGCGTTTTCATCTGCGACGAATGTGTTGCCCTGTGCAACGACATCATCGCCAAGGAAGAGGCGGCCGAGCGTCCACGGTATCCGCGGCCGCGCGAGATCTTCGACGAGATCGACAAGTACGTCATCGGCCAGGATCGGGCGAAGAAGGCGCTTTCGGTTTCCGTCTACAATCACTACAAGCGCATCGGCCAGCGGGGCAAGGCGGCCGACGTGGAGATCCAGAAGGGCAACATCCTGCTCATCGGTCCCACGGGCTGCGGAAAAACGCTGCTGGTGCAAACGCTCGCGCGCAAGCTCGACGTACCCTTCGCCATGGCGGACGCCACGACGTTGACCGAGGCGGGCTATGTGGGCGAGGACGTGGACAGCGTCATCAAGTCGCTCTATCGCAACGCCGGCAACGATCCGGAGAAAGCCTCGCGCGGCATCGTGTGCATCGACGAGATCGACAAAATCTCACGCAAGGGCGGCGGCCCCTCGGTGACTCGCGACGTTTCCGGCGAAGGTGTTCAGCAGGCGCTGCTCAAGATCCTCGAAGGCAAGCATGCCACCATCACGCCGGACGGGGCGCGCAACCGTCCGCAACAAGAGCTGATCCAGGTCGACACCACCAACATCCTTTTCGTGTGCACGGGCGCCTTCAACGGTCTTGAAGAAATCGTCCGCCGCCGCATCGGCAAGAGCGGTCTTGGCTTCGGCGCCGCCATCGCCAAGGGCGAGGAATCCAAGAACGAGCTGCGTGCCATGGCCCGCACCGAGGATCTCATCAAGTTCGGCATGATCCCGGAATTCATGGGCCGGCTGCCCATCATCGTTGGCGCGGACGAACTGAACGTCGACGATCTGGCCCAGATCCTGTGGAAGCCCAAGAACGCCCTGTCCAAACAGTACGAGCGCTTGCTCGAAATGGAAGGTGTCAAGCTTCGCTTCACCGAAGATGCCCTACGCAGCGTGGCCGAGGAAGCCGCCCGCCGGAAATCCGGTGCGCGTGGCCTACGGGCCATTCTGGAAGAGGTCATGCTCGACGTGATGTACGAGATCCCCTCGCTGTCCGGGGTCACGGAATGCGTTGTCACTCGTGACGTGGTGGTGTCGCGCGGTCGTCCGCAGCTAATCAAGGAGAAAAAGGCGTCCTAGCCGCGCTAGTATCGCGGCGTAAGTGCACAGCGACGCTAAACTCGGTGGGCCACCCTACCGAAGGTTCTTCATAGGCCCACTTATCGCGAGGAAATCATGCTGACCAATGCTGAGAAAGAACAACTGCTAGGCGTGCTCGACACGGCCAGGAAACGTCTGGCCAAGGTGGGCGAACGAGCGCTGAACTATTCGATGAATCACGAGCGCAACATCGGGCGCGATTCCATTGACGAGTCCATGGAGGAAGAAATCTTCTCCACCGAGATGCGCTTGCACGACCGCGAGAAGTACCTCTTGGGCAAGGTTGACAAGCAGCTTGCGCGCCTCAAGGACGGCTCGATCGACGTATGCGAGGGCTGCGGCGAGAAGATCGCATTCAAGCGTCTGTTGGCGCGGCCCGTGACCAGCTTGTGCATCGACTGCAAAGAGCAGAACGAGCGCGAAGAAGCCGCGGTCGAGCAGGCCGGACAGGGCGGCGGCCTCGAGGGCGGCGGCCTCGGCGAGCTCGGCGTCGCCGACGAATAGCCTGCCGATCCTCGGATCTTTGCCACGTCTGCCTTGCACCTTTGCTGTATAATGCGCGCCAACAAGTCAGGCGGCCCGCCCGATGCCCGATAGTCGTTATCGAATCACAGAGCGTATTGCTGCCGGTGGAATGGCGGAGGTCTTCAAAGGCGTCGCCGAATCCTTGCAAGGGTTTCGCAAGAACGTGGCCATCAAGCGCGTCTTGCCCGCGCTGACCAAGAACCAGAAGTTCATCACGATGTTCCTGGACGAGGCGCGGCTTTCGCTGTTCCTCCAGCACGCCAACATCGTTCAGGTGTTCGACATCGGCCACGCCGATGACACCTACTTCATCGTGATGGAGTTTGTGGATGGCGTGGACCTGAAGGCCATCATGGAATGGCGCCGCCGCATCGGCCGCCGCCTGACCATCGGCCAAACCATCTACATGATCATGGAGGTCTGCAAGGGGCTCGCCTACGCCCACGACCTTGTCCATCCCGAAACCGGCGAGCGCTTGGGCATCGTCCACCGCGACGTTTCGCCCGCCAACGTGCTCATCTCGAAGAACGGCGAAATCAAACTGGCCGACTTCGGGCTGGCCAAGGCCGCCAGCCAGGTCGAGTCGACCGACCCCGGCGTGGTCAAGGGCAAGATGAGCTACCTCTCGCCCGAGGCAGCGCGCGGCGAGAACGTCGATCAGCGCGCGGACATTTTCTCCGTGGGAATCCTTCTGTACGAAATGCTGACCAGCAAGCGGCTGTTCTACGGAGACACCGACTATCAGACGGTCGAACTGGTCCGCAACGCCAAGATTCCGCCCATCGCCACGCAAAACCCCGAGGTCGAACCCGAGTTCGAGGAGATCTGTCGAAAGGCGCTGGCCCGCCGCACGGAGGATCGATTCCAAACCGCGACGGATTTGCAGGACGCGCTGGCGCACTACCTCTTTTCGCGCGGCCTGAAGATGATCCAGCGCGATATCGCAGAGCTGGTCCGCGCCTGCATCGAAGACCAGGCCACTCAGTCTTCTGGCGGCAAGGCCAAGCGCTTCGGAACCGTCGACACCATCCTGCACTCCGAGCTCGACGCCTTCACCTCGCTGGAATTCGACAACGCTGCCCAAGATGGCCAAGTGGTCGCGCCCGCGGACGGCGGTGTGCAGGTGGGCAGTTTCATCGATCCGCGCGCGTGGTCGTCCGAAGCCGACTGGCCGGGCCTGCGTTCGAGTGGCCGCCGCGATACCGTCGGCGAATTTCCACGCAGAGATTCGCAGCCCTACCCGCGCGACACCGTGAACGACATGCAAGCCCGGCAGAGCCAGCCCATGCCCGCCGCTGCGGCTCCACGGCCACCGTCGAGCGCCAACATGCCGGCTCTTTCGCAACCCGCGCAGATACCGGGCGGCTATGCGCCCGTGCAACAGCAGCCCGCTCGCTCGCACGTGATTCCCCGCGGCGTTTTGCTGGGAATCATGGCCGGCGCGGTGGTGATCGGCGCGCTTTTCGCCTGGCTGCTGTTTAGCGGACGATAGCACTCTTCTTTCTCGCCATCGGCCCCACGGGCGATCGTGGTATGAAAGGCGCCTTGCCCGGGCAAGGCCGGGTCAACGAAAGTGGAAGACGATGCTGCACAGAAAACACGTGGACGCCAAGGGCAACTGGGTTAGCTACCGGCCGGACATCAAGATTCTCGACTGCACCATCCGCGATGGCGGTTTGGTGAACGATCACAAGTTCGACGAATCCTTCGTCAAGGCGGTGTACGAAACCTGCGTCGCCGCCGGCGTCGACTACTGCGAACTCGGCTACAAGGGGGCGCGGCGGCTGTTCGCGGCAGGCCAGCACGGCGAGTGGAAGTTCTGCGACGAGGATGTTGTCCGCCGCGTGGTCGGCGACGGCCCGCGCACGCTCAAGCTCTCGGTCATGGCCGACGTGGATCGCACCGACTACAAGACCGATATCGCGCCCAAGGAAAAGAGCGTGATCGATTGCGTGCGCGTCGCCTGCTACATCAACCAGATTCCGGGCGCGCTCGACATGATCAAGGACGCGCACGACAAGGGCTACGAGACCGCGCTCAACATCATGGCCATCTCCTCGGTGCAAGATCGCGAGCTCGAGGACGCCTTGGCCGCGGCCGCCAAGAGCCCCGTCGACACCGTCTACGTCGTCGACTCTAACGGCGCGCTCTACTCCGAGCAAGTGCACGACATTGTGATGGGCTTCCTTGCCGCCTTGGAAGGTACGGGCAAGCACGTCGGCATCCACGCCCACAACAACATGCAGCTCGCCTACGCCAACACCATCGAGGCGCTCATCGTCGGTGCCAATCGCTTGGACGCCACCATCGCCGGGCTCGGCCGCGGCGCGGGCAACTGCCCGCTCGAACTTTTGCTCGCCTTTCTCAAGAATCCGAAATTCCACCTGCGCCCGGTCATCGCGTGCATCGAGCAAGAATTCCTTCCGCTGCGCCAGAAGATGGACTGGGGTTACAGCATCCCCTACATGCTCACCGGCATGCTCAACGAGCACCCGCGCTCGGCCATCGCCGTACGCGAGGGTGATCGCCCCGACGAATACCTGTCCTTCTACGACCAAATGGTCGAGAAGTAATTCGCGTGGGAAGCCCGCCAGCTTTGCTGGCGAGTGGCGCGGCAAAGGCTGCTAGACTTCCGTCACATCGTGGGCTTTCCGTTCGTCGAACTTCGTCGAAGAGGCACCTGACGTGGTGGCCGGCGCAACATTTTTTCTTTGGCTGGCCGCTGCCACCAATCTGGCTAGCGCCGAGGATGTATCCGCGGCGCTGCATCGACTGGGCGACGCAGATCTCGTGCTCATGAACGATCCCGCCGGTGCCCGTCCCGTGCGCGTACTTCTGGCCACGCGCGTTTCAGCGCCGGTGGGAAAAGTGCGTCAAGTCATCGGGGATCCGGCTGCTTTTGCCAAAGCCATGCCATCATTTCGACGGGTCGAGATCGTCTCCAGACGGCAGCGCGCGCCGGACGAGACGGAGTTCGAGGTGGCCTGGGAACTGGAAGTTCCGCTTCGCAATTTGGAAGGCAAACTCTGGCTGCGAGTGCAGGAAAGCGGTGTGGATCTCTCGCTCGTGGAAGGCGATTTCGCGCCCGGCCTTTTTCACCTGAGCGCGCGCAAGGACAGGACCGGGAACAAGGACCTATCCGTGTTGACCATCGAAGGTTCCGCCAATGTGCGCGACGCGAACTGGGCCACGCGCCAGATCGCCCATCGATCGCCCATCGCCGAGCCGGCCATGACCGTGGCCGCGATCTACGTCATGCTCAAGTCGCTCGCGCGTCTGGCCGAAGGCGCGTCGCCCGCGCGTCCAAGCGCCGCCATGGTCGCGCCCGAGCCTTCCAGCCTGAACGGCGCTCTGGTTGGGCAAGCCGCCAATACCTACGCGCAAGGTTCCCGCGTTCTGGCAGCGGTGCGAAGTCGCGCGGACGGCCGCCTTGCTCGCGTCGAGGCCGCTGTCCATGTGTCGGCGCCATCCGACAAAGTAGTAAGGCGGACGATGCACCCCAAGCCCTTCGTCTCCATGTCGGGCTGGAAAAAGATCACGCCCGTAAGCGGCAACCCCGACGAGTGCAAGGATCCAGCGGCGCTGTGTTGGAAGGTGGAAACCAATCTGCCGGTCTTTTCGCTCGACGGAATCTGGAAGATCCGGCCGCGCCCCTGGCGTGCCCGCATGGTGGCCGGCGACAGCCAAGGCGCGGTGATGGCGATCGATGTTCTGCCCGCCAAGCCCTCCGGCCGTTCGACCCTGGTCTTGTCTCAGCACCCGCGCCTCGACATGGCCGGCTATGTGGCGCGCAAGCTGATCGCGGCGGAGCCGTTTCTAGAGCACGGGCTGGCTTTGGCCCTGACCCTGGTCGAGGCGGTGTCGCTGGGACCGGCGCTGGAGAAGGACTAAATCGATTGGCAGTAGCCGACGGTCGTGAAGCCGGGCAAGGGATGACAAGAGACGCCGGGACCGCACGTCGGAATCGGATTCGAGATGTCGCAAAGTAACAGGCAAGTGCCCGGCATGTCGGTCGTCGAGATGCAGGTCAGCCCGCTGGCGCAAAGGGGCGTGGTTTCACCGAATCCGCAGGAGCCACCGACACCTTCGCCGCCGGCGTCTTGGCATTTGCCGGAACCACTGGCGGGGTAGCACGCCTGGCTTGACACGCAGCCTTTCTGCGTCCGTACATAGGTGAGCAAATCGCAGGGCCCGTTCGGTGCGGCCGAGTCCGCGCCATCTCCTTGCACGTCGCTGGCTGCTGGCCCATCCACATCGCTCGATGCTAGTCCATCGTTCGGCATTCCAGCGTCGATGATCCCGCTTGCAACCAGGCCACCGTGCCCCGTCGAAGGCAACACGGGATTGGCCTTGCCAACACAATTCGATGCGACCGCCGCCCAAAGCAGCAGGGCAAACGGAAAGGTCGGTGTGAACACTCGATCGATTGCGGACTTCATCGCCGACACGGCCTTGCCTTTCGCGTCTAGTATACGCGGCCTGAACGCAAGGTGGGTGACGGGGCATTTCTGCGCCTTCCGCCACGAGTGCACGAGACAGACGGTTT
>Ga0265314_10004332_pt1 | contig 13234 bp, 11 predicted proteins | sample 4126metaG_FD_203106 | JGI IMG/M metagenome (GOLD analysis project Ga0265314, IMG submission 203106) | Rhizosphere microbial communities from Carex aquatilis grown in University of Washington, Seatle, WA, United States - 4-1-26 metaG | ecosystem: Host-associated > Plants > Roots > Rhizosphere >... | reverse complement strand
TTGCGAACGGCTCATGGCTAAAAGCGATCCAGATTGTTGAGCTTGGTAAAGGAGCAAACCACAGGCCCGCAGAGGACTTATCAAGAATTTGAACTTAGCAAAATTGCACGCCCGTGCGCCGCGACGTGCGCCCCGAAAACGTACATTTTGCACTCATTGGTAAGGCTTTTTACAACGTGGGCGGCGACGAATGGCGCATTAAGCCTTTTATCTAAGGGGAAATGAAAATGAACAGGCTGCCTTCGTTGCGCGTTGGTCCTCTCAATGTTCAGAACGAGTCTGCAATCTTTGCCGTTGTCAGATCAATTTGCAACGACGGCCCACGCATGGCGCGCAACGGCCAGCTTCACATTCGCGCCATCACTCAGGCCTTTTCCACCGCCTTCGTGACGCAGCACGCGCCACTTTACGCCGCCGGGCAATTCCATTTCGTACAGTGTGCTCTCGCCGAGAAACGCGCTGCTCAGCACGCGCGCGTCGGCGTTGAGTGCGACATATTCTCCCGACGCGTTTTCTTCGTCGAGCACTCGCACGGCTTCGGGCCGGCAGAACGCCGTGGCCGTCGCGCCCGCGCGCACACCATCGGGCAGCGACTCGCTCGCGAGCGGAAAATCGCCGAGCGGCGTCGACACATTTTTTCCGTCGGCGCTCACGGTGCCGCTCAGCGCGTTGACATCTCCGAGAAAATCCGCGGAGAAGCGCGTGGGCGGAAAATGATAGAGCGCGCGCGGCGGACCGAGCGCCTCGACTTTTCCCGCGCGCAGAATCGCCATGCGGTCGGCGAGTGAGAGCGCTTCTTTCTGATCGTGCGTCACGTACAGCGTGGTAATTTTTGTCTGGCGGTGAATGCGCCGGATCTCTTCGCGCATCTCCCAGCGCAATTTCGCGTCGAGATTTGAAAGCGGCTCATCGAGCAGCAATACGCGCGGGCGGATTACAAGCGCACGCGCGAGCGCCACGCGCTGCTGCTGGCCGCCCGAAAGTTCTCCCGGCCGCCGCGTGCCGTAACCTTTCAGCCCGACCATCTGCAACGCATCGGCCACGCGCGCGGCGCGCTCGCCGGCATCGACGCCGCGCGCTTCGAGTCCAAACGCGACGTTGCCGTCCACGGTCAGGTGCGGAAAGAGCGCGTAATTCTGGAAGACCATGCCGAAGTCGCGCTTGTGCGGCGGCACGCCTTTCAGCGATTCGGAGCCGATGCGGATATCGCCGTCGAAGTTTTCGATGAATCCCGCGACCGAACGCAGCAGCGTCGATTTTCCGCAGCCCGACGGGCCGAGCAGAAAAAACATCTCGCCCGGCTGGAGTTCGAGGCTCACGCCGTCGAGCGCTTTCGTCCCGCCGTAGCTGACGCGCAGATTCTCAATCTTCAAGCTCATGGATGAGATGTTCATACTGCCACGGGCGGGAAATTGAAGAGCCTTTCTGGATTGCTCATGTTCGCATAGGAAGTTATTTGGGTGATATAAAAAAATAGCGCGGATTTCGACCCTCTAAAAGGAGCGCAAGTGGCCGATGGGAAGCCTACGCAGCAGCCCGCCCCGGGCTGCGGGAGGAAATTCGTGCAGGTCCAGGTCGCGCCCGTCCAAAGTGTGCCGCTCACGCTGCCGGTACAGAATCGCCAGCTTCTGGATTCGCTTCAGGCCGGCGAACTTTTGGCTGCGCGCGTTCAGACTGGAGCGGGCGGCGATTTGTTTCTGCAGATCGCCGGCAGCGCGATGAAATTTCCGGCGCCGGCGGACATGATGCCCGGTTCGCAAGTGACGCTGCGCGTGAAAGAAAACACGGGCGGAAAATTGCAGCTCGCCGTCGTCGCGCCGGGCTCGCAGAACGCTGACGCGGGCAGCGACGAAGCGCTCTCGGATCTGGGGATGAGCGCGCAGGAAACGGTGCTCGCCGAAACCGCGCCCGGCGACACGCGCTGGCTGGCGAGCGACGATCACCGCCCGCCTGATGTCCCGCTGTCGCCGCGGAAGTTTGACGCGTCGATTGCGCAAACCGGCGCCGCAAACTACGCGACCGAAGAATCGAGCGCCGAACCTCTCTCCGCGCCGCAGCGCTTTCCCGCAACGCCCGCGCAGATCGAGAATGCGTCAACACCTCTGATTTCGGTTTTGCGCGACCCGCACTCGACGACGCCGTCTGGACTGATGCAAGCGGTGCGAGAATCGAGCACGTTTGAATTGAGCAGCCCGACTCGCCGTGAGAATCCGAGTTCGTTCACCAGTTCGAACGTCGCGACCTCATTTTCAACTCACGATAGCGCAACTCCGTTGTTCCCCCTCCCCTTGCGGGAGGGAGTAGGGGGAGGGGTCGGTCGCACCTCGGCGTCCGCATCCCCGTCGCCATCGAACGCGCCACTCCGCGAAAATGCCACTGTCGTCGCCAAGAGCTTTGCCGCGGAAATGGGTCGACCGGCGTTGAACGCGCCGCTGCTGCGCCTCGAAGCCGAATTCGATCTGCCGCGGCACGACGCGCCGGTTGCGGCGGCGCTCGCGCGGGCTGGATTACCGGTTTCGCCGGAAAATCTGGCGAGCCTGCGGCAGGGATTGGCTGAAGGCGTTGCGAAAACCCCGGAAACGCTGGCGTGGCTGCGCGCGGCGAACGTTGAACCGACGGCGAAGAACACGGCGGCGCTCGACAGCGTGCTCAATCCCGAAGCTCCGAAACTCGGCGCGTTGATCGAAAAAAATAACGGCGAATTCCCAGCTCCGCTCAAACCGCTGGTCGTGAATCCCGAGAAGCCGCCGCTTGAAATTGGAAAAGTGTTGAGCGGCGTGCTGGAAAATATGTCGCGCGCCGAAGCGCAGATTTCGGCCAAGTCCGCTGAGCATGCCGGAGAATCCGCCGCGCCGCAGCAGGAACTCGCCACGAACCTGCGCGGGCAGATGTTGCTCCCCGCCGTGCAGGCGCGCGCGGATGCAGTGCAGCCCGGATTGTATTTTCAACTTCCCTGCCGCGTGGGCGAGCAGTGGCGCACGGTGGAGATGCGGCTGAACAGCCGCGCGCCGCAATCTGCCAACACGCCGGCGATCACGGACGTGACGGTGCGCCTGGAGACCGAGCGCAGCGGCACGATCGAAGCGCGTATGATGGCGGTCGACCGCACGCTGGCGCTGGCGTTTCGATTTCAAAGCGTCGACGCACAGAGCCGCTTTCAGAGCGCGGTCGAGGGCCTGCGCGAAAAATTGAACGGCCAGAACGTTTCGTGCATCGCGATCTCATGCCGCGTCGACGCAGATTTCGAGCCGCTCACACAGGGCGGCCGGTTGAGCGTCGAATCGCGCGCGTAGTCTGTTTATGGGGTGCGGGCGTCCCGCCCGCTGTTCGGAAGGCAGAAGGCAGAAAGCGGAAGGCTGAAAGCTAACAGACGGGGCGACAGAACGCAGGATTGAGGAGTGGGTCTAATGCAGCAACCTTTGAAAGCGGCGGCATTGCAATACGACGGGGCCGGCGTACCGCGCGTCACCGCGAAAGGTAGCGGCCTGATCGCTGAAGAGATCGTGGCGCGTGCGGCTCAGTCCGGCGTTCCTGTGAAAGAAAATCCGGCGCTCGCGCAATTGCTCAGCGCGCTGGAACTCGGGACCGAAATTCCGCCGGAACTTTACGGCGCGGTCGCGGAGATTATTGCGTGGGTCTATAAGATGGATCGGGGGATGAAGTGAAGTGCGAAGTTTGAAGTGCGAAGTTTTATTTCGTCCTTCGCACTTCGCACCTCGCACTTCTCAAGTTTCACTGGCGCTCGGCGCTGTTCGCATTTTAATGAACGCGGATGCCATTTCAGAGGGAGGTTCCGCGTGTACGTCGTCAGCGTCACCGTTTACGTCAAGCCCGAGAACGTGCAGCAATTCATCGATGCGTCGCTCGACAACGCGCGCGGTTCGCGCACTGAGCCGGGTAACCTGCGCTGGGATTTGAACCAGCACGAGGAAGACAAGACGCGTTTCCTGCTTCACGAAGTCTACAAAACCAAAGACGATTTCGCGAAGCATCAGCAGCAGCCGCATTACCTGAAGTGGCGCGATCTGGTGACGAACTGGATGGCGCAGCCGCGGCAGGGCGTGAAGTTTGTCAACATTTTTCCAGCCGACAGCGAGTACTAACAGATTTTGAACCACAGAGATCACAGAGCGCACAGAGAAAATCTGAAATCTGTTCTCTGTGCGCTCTGTGATCTCTGTGGTAAGAAAAGAATATGCTTCCATTCACTTTCACCTCTGTCACGCGGATTGTTTTTGGCCGCGGCACGTTTGCGCAGCTTGGCGGAATCGTGCGCGAGTTTGGCGCGCGAGCGCTCATTGTCACGAACGCCGATCGCAGCGGGAAACGCGGCGTAATCGCGCGCGTGTATGCGGCGCTGACGGAGAAGGGCGTCGCGGCGGAGGTTTTTGCGCAGAACGGCGAGCCCACGGTTGCGGATATCGATCGGGGACTCGACGAAGCGCGCAAATTTGGCTGCGACGTTGTCGTGGGCTTCGGCGGCGGCGCGGCGATCGACGCGGCGAAAGCGATCGCGGTGCTGCTGACACACGGCGGCGGCGCGCTCGATTACATGGAAGTCGTGGGGCTCGGCAAAAAGTTTTCGAAGGCCGGAGTTCCTTTTATCGCCGTGCCGACGACGGCAGGGACTGGCGCGGAAGTGACGCGCAACGCGGTCGTGGGCGCTCCCGAAAAACAATTCAAGGCCAGCCTGCGCGGCGAACAGTTGCTCGCGCGCGTGGCGCTGGTTGATCCGGAATTGCAGACGGGCGTGAGTTCTGAGGTCACGGCGCGCACGGGCATGGACGCGCTGACGCAGAATATCGAGGCCTACACTTCGAACAACGCGAACGCGATGTCCGATGCGCTGGCGCTGCAGGGCATCGAACGCGCCGGGCGCGGGCTGCTGCGCGCGTACAAAAATGGAAGCGACCTCGACGCGCGCGAAGACATGGCGCTGTCGGCGCTGCTGAGCGGCATCGCGCTGACCAACGCGGGACTCGGCGTGGTGCACGCGTTCGCCGCGCCGATGGGCGCGAAATATCCCGTGCCGCACGGCACTGTCTGCGCGGCGCTGCTTCCGCCGGTGATCCGCGTAAACATCGCCGCGCTGCGCGCCGCTGACGCGAACCATCCGGCGCTCGCGCGCTACGCGCACGTCGCTGCATTCCTGAATCTCGGCCCGGAGGCGGACGCGCTGAGCGCTTACGTCGAAAACCTGCGGCGCGAACTGCAGATCCCGGGCCTCGCGAAGTACGGGCTGAAGACGGCGGATTTCGCGGAGCTGATTCCGCTCGCGCGGAAGGCGAACAACATGAAGTTCAATCCAGCGACGTTGAGCGAGGGGCAGTTGGAAGAGATATTGAGCGCGGCGTTGTAGTCCAGAATTATTGTTCAATTTTTCACTCATCACAAAAATTTATACAATATGGATTATGCATTAGAGTAAACTGTCGCCCCACGAGGAGTCCGCCGCCCGACCATGACCGAACGCATTGCCACTGCCATCGCCGAAGCTCGTTCTGAACACGCCGGGTGGCGCGCCGATCGCGCGCTGTGTGCGTTGCTGCCGGATTTTAACCGCCGCGCGGCCAAGACGCTTTTTCGCTCGCGCGTGGTGAAGCTGAATGGAAGAGTCGCGACGGGCGCCGAGCGTGTTTTGACCGGCGACCGTTTCGAATTTCCGGATCCCAATGCGAAAGGCGGCGAGAATCTGATCGATCAGGCGCGTGCGCCGCGGCTGACCACGCCGCATGGCCGGCATCTGGTGCGATTGTACGAGGATGATTCGCTGCTCGTGATCAGCAAGCCGGCGGAGATTCCGGTGCATCGCGGGCAGGGCGGATTCACGCGCCGCGACACGCTCGAGGATGTGCTCGAACGCGCTTACCCGCCGCCGCCGAACGCGGAACGCTGGCAGCAGAGTTATTATTTCGTCCACCGGCTCGACATGGAAACCAGCGGCTGCCTGCTGATCGCGAAGAGCGACGACGTGCGCGACGCGCTGATCAAGGATTTTTCCGAGCGCAAAATTCACAAGGAATATCTCGCGCTGGTGACCGGCGAGGTGACATGGAAAAAGATCGTCGTCAAAAATCCGATTACGTATGTGAAAGCCGATGACGACGGCGTTTTTCCGGAGGAACCCCGCAAGGGTGCGGCGCGCTTGAAAAAGCCGTTCGCGCGATTCAAGCGCGGGCGCACGAAAACGATCACGCGCGGCATGAAAAAAGGCATCGCGCTCGACGAGAGCAGCACCGAAGGCAAGACGTGCGAGACGCATTTCGACGTCGTCGCGCGCTTCAAGGGCTACACGCTGCTGCGCGCGATTCCGAAAACCGGCCGCACGCACCAGATTCGCGTCCATCTCAAAGCGATCGGCCACGCGCTGGCGTACGATCCGCTTTATGGCCGCGCGACGCCGCTGCGTTTTCGCGAATTCGACGTTCGCACCGGCGAGACCGAGCTCGGCGACGAGATCGTGCTCAACCGGCTGCCGCTGCATGCGTGGAAACTGCGATTTACGCATCCGGGCAGCGGTGAAGAAGTCGGATTCGAGGCAAAATTGCCGCGCGATCTGCGGGAATTTGTGCGGTTGTTGAAAAAGTATCGAGCGAAGAAGTAAGCAGTAGTCGCCCAAGGCCTTCACTCTATTTTTCCGTCCTTTAATCGCACGATTCGTTTTGCAATTTTTGCGGCTTCGTTCGAGTGCGTTGCCATCACCAGCGTCGCGCCATTTTCGCGCACCAGTTCGGACAGCAGGTCGAGGACGCCGCTGCTGTTCGCGCTGTCGAGATTCCCGGTGGGCTCGTCGGCGAGCAGCAGCACCGGGCGCGTGACCAGCGCGCGGGCGAGCGCGACGCGCTGCTGCTGGCCGCCGCTGAGCGCGTCGGGGCTGTCGTTTTCGCGGCCGCTCAGGCCTACTCGGGCGAGCAATTCCTGCGCGCGTTTTTGCAGATCGGATTCGTTCATAGTTGCGAGGCGGCCGGGGAGCATCACGTTTTCGAGTATGCTCAGCGTGGGCAGCAGGTGGAAAAATTGGAAGACGAATCCCAGACGCTGGCGTCGGAACTGCGCGAGCTCGCCATCGCTCATCGCGTGCAGGTTTCTGCCGTCGACGACGATCGTTCCACCGCTTGGCGTGTCGAGACCTCCCAGCAGATGCAGCAGCGTGCTTTTTCCCGAGCCGCTCGCGCCCATCAGCGCCACCGCTTCGCCCGAGGCGACATCGAGATCGACGCCGGCCAGCGCCTGCACCGAGTTCGATGCGGCGGTGGCGGCTTCGTAGCGTTTCGTGACGTTGCGCGCAGAAATCATTTCGGGCGAACGATAACCTGATCAACTCCAGACTCTAGACTATTTCGACAGCTTCTCTTTCAACCACTCCGCCGGAATCACGCCGGAGATTTTGACTTCGTCGAAGCTGACGTTGTCGTTCAAGCCCTGCAGCCACAGTTTTCCGGTGTGAATTTCTTTGGGCAGCGGCAGCACGTTTGTTTTCTCGGCGCTGGTGCTGAGCTGCGCGCCGAAACCGCCGCCTTCCTTGTTGATATCGAGTTGCAGCTTTTCGACTTTTCCGGAAGCTGCGCGCGCCGGCGCAACTCCGCTGCGAACCGTGCGGCCATTCTCGCGCACCTGCAGCCGCGCTTCGCGGGCGACATCGACGGAGACGCCGTTGTTCGCCGTCTCCAGCGCGCCGAACGCGAACGCGCCGTCGCCGGAATTGTCGCGCGAGAGGCCCAGTTCGATCGAGAGCGGCGCCGAGAACGGAACGATGTGTGCCAACCGCGCGCTCGCCGGCAGCAACAGGCCGCTCGCCGGTTTTTCGCTCGCGGACGACGCCGGCTCGCAAACCCAATCCTGCATCGCCTGCTTGGGATTCTGCGCTGTATAGAGGAGCTCCGCGCGCAGCGTGCCGTCGTGCCGGCCGACGATTTTTACGCGCGCCGAAAGCAGCTCGCTCAAGTCTTCTTCCGTGACCAGGTCCAGGCGCCAGGCCGGAACGCGTGCCTTGGTCAGCGCTTCGCTTTTCAGTTCTTTCTCGTCCGCGGTGAATTCCGCCGCGTGGCCGTAATACAGCGTGCCCATCGACTGCATGGAATGATTGAACACTTTGACGCTTTCGGAATACGCCGTCACCGTCTCCTTCAGTTCCTTGCCGTTCTTCCGCACGCTGATGTGAACGTGCGCGCCGGGATCGACCAGCACCGAGCCGGTCTCCGCGCGGATTTCCCATTCCTGCGGCGCCTGCTGGCCGTCGGAATGATCGATGACGTTGTGCGGACGCTGCACGCCCAGTTCGCCCTTTTCGAGCACGATCACGAAATTTTCGGTGCCCGGAGACTGCACGCGGAAGGTGACCTGCGAGGTCGGGCCGAGAAACAGCGAGCTTCCGTCGCTCAGGTCGAAGCGCGCGCGGCCGCTGTCGGGCGTCAGGTACGAATCGCCCGGGAAAATGTTTTTGCCTTCCTGCACCGCCGAATGCGGCTCGCCCGAACGCTGGTAAAATTGTTCAACTTTGCCCGACGTCATTTTCAGCACGCCCGCGGGCGGCTTTTCCCCGGCCGGATTTTTCTGCGGGTAGAGAAGAATGACGATCAGCGCGGCCACGCCGGCCAGAACCAGAAGCATCAGGCTGACGCTGAAGGCGCGGCGCACCGGCGGCGGCGGCCGTTCGATGACGCGGCTCATGCGGGCCGCGCGGCGGGCTTCGAGCTTCAAGCGCTTATCCGGCGGCAGCTTGGCGACGATGTTGGCCAGTTCGACGACCGCTTGCGCGCGGACTGCGCGTTCAAATTCGGGAGTGCCCTGCACGGCGCGGAGCGACGGCACGGCTTCGAGCGCCTTGCCGGTGCCCTTCAAATCTTTGTACGTGCGCATGCAGGCGGCACACAGATTCAAGTGTTCCTGCACCATCACCGCTTCGGATTCCGGCAATTCATCGAGCAGGAAATCCGGCAACCGTTCACTGCAACTTTCGCAATCCATACTAATGTGCAAACATCCTTTCACGCTTCAGGTCAATTCTCACAACCTGTGTACACCGCGTTCGGTCTCTTTTCGGAGAAGAAAGCGGCCAGAAACCGTCTTGGAATTGTTCGACATTTTATCCCTTTACTGTGAAATCATCGTCTTCCTGCGCCCTGACTCTCGCACAATCTCGCATTTGCCGTGTGTGCCGCGGCAGCCTGCCGTGGCCTGCCCGTGTGAACGCGGCGAGAGTCGCTCATCGACCCTCAAATTCCGCCGTTACAGCCCTTCAATTTGAAATTCTCAAATCTTAATCTTCAATTCTCAATGCCGTGCCCCTCCGCTGACGTCGTGACATCCAATTCGCCATGCGAATTCCGCAATCCGCAATTCTCCGCCGCATCCATTCCAGGAACGCACAGTGCGCCCTCGCCCAGCGCCTCCTTTATAAGCAGCATCTCCATCTCCTGCGGCGCAAGCCCATAGCAAACCAGACATGCGCGAAACATTCGCGTGTAGCTCGAAAATCCCGTCTCCCAGGCGAAACTCGACCGATGCGATCCTGTTTTCTGCCGCTCCACTTTCAGCTTGCGATAAACCTCATACGCGCGGTCAGTCAATTTTTGTCCGGCCGCGAGATCCACTTTTTCGGTCACCATCCCGAGCCACTCCGCCATGCGCTTCTTCCATTTTTTCCGCAACGTCTCCGCGCGAATCGCATCGCACAACTGCGTCGCTGCCAGTCCGTTGATCTCGCGGCACAGCGCCGACAATTTCCGCTGCGCAATCCCCAGATAAAAGCAGACCGTCCGCAGCGGATCCCACTGCGCGAACCGCCGAGTGGCATCGACAAGCACGTCATCGCCCGCCGCACAATCGCCGTTTCGCCCGTAAACTCCTTCGCCCTCTCTTTCAGTCCTGCCGTTTCCGGCCGCCTCCCCGCGCCGAATCTCCCAGCGAATCAACCCTTCCGCGCGCTTTAACAATCGCCGGATCCCCGCCGCGCGTTGGCCCGGATGCAATCCCAATTCCTCCTCCGGAAAAAGCCCGCTGAGCTGCTGCCACAGCGGCGCCTCGTTCATCCACTCCTGAGCGTTCAAAATCCCTTCGCGCTCTGCCTCGCGCGCATCCGCCTCCGCCTGGCCAAACTCCGCGCAATCTTTTTCATACGCGAGTTGCTCCGCCGCCGCGTCGCGCTCGCGAGTTTCCGACGTGGTCGCCTGCCGCACATCCCAAAGCCGCTCGGTTCCGCCCGAAAACATCGTGTTCAGCGGCGCGTTCAATTCCTCCTCCGAAAATTTCCGCGCTCGAAGTTTCAACCGCTCCAGCCGCAGCGGAGCCAGCCGTTTGTTTTCTTCCTCCAGGCGCAACGCCTCGCGTTTCGCCTCGTTCTCGCGCTGAGCTTCGTCCTCCGTCTCCGCTTCCGCTTCGCGCAACTCGTCCTCAATGCCCTGCCAGACATCGCTGACCGGCGGCCCAATCTCATCGCGCAACTTTTCCCGCTCGCGTTCGCGCCGCAACGCGAGCGTTTCGCTTGCTTCGCTCTGGGGCGCAGGCGTCGGGTCGCCCGCTGGATTTTCCGGCGTGTTTCCTGCTGCGTGTTTTTGCTCGTCCAACGACATAGTGATACCCTTCACAATCTCGCGATTGCAATCAAAGACGCATAGGTCCTATCGGTCCCATACGTTCTATGGCGAAATCACGTCAATCCCTTGACGGCCGCGCCAAATTTAAGGTTGTCTTTGAAAGAATTCGCGTCGCGGAACTCAGCCGGTTTTCCCCCGCCGGAGCGCTCTGCGCCAGCCGGGAGTATAGGTTCTCAACCGAGCCCGGATAAACAATCAATATCCGCCGCATATTACCACGGACGCTTCAAGCAGTCAAACGAATAAGTGCCGCAAAAAAAAACGCGACGCAAGCTAAGTGCCTGAGCCGTGAAACGGGCCGCTATGAACCGAGAGTCCGCGCGCCTTTCCCCTCTCCCCTTGTGGGAGAGGGCCGACGTGAGCCCGCTGTTTGGGCGAACGCGGGGTGAGGGGTAAGGGTAGGGGTAACGCCACCCCTTCGCCTGCTTGCGCCGCAGCCTGAAAAGCGCTATTCATAACACATGCTCACGAAGCGACTCATTCCTTGCCTCGATGTCAAAAACGGACGTGTTGTCAAAGGCATCAATTTTGAAGGTCTGCGTGATGCCGGCGATCCGGTCGAAGTCGCGGCGCGCTACGACGCGCAGGGCGCCGATGAGCTTTGCTTTCTCGATATTACGGCCAGCCACGAAGGCCGCGGCACGCTGGTCGACGTTGTGCGCCGCACGGCCGAACAGTGTTTTTGTCCGCTCACGGTGGGCGGAGGCATCCGCGCGGTCGAAGACATTCGCGCCATGCTGCGCGCCGGAGCTGACAAGGTGTCGATCAATTCCGCGGCGATCAAAGATCCGGAGCTGCTCTCGGAGGGCGCGAAAGCATTCGGCGCGCAGTGCATTGTGCTCGCCATCGATGCCAAGCGCGCGAAAAATGCAGACGGCAAACTAGCCTGGCACGTGTTCATCCACGGCGGACGCATCGACACCGGCCGCGACGCGATCGAGTGGGCGCGCGAAGGCGTGAAGCGCGGCGCGGGCGAAATTCTGCTCACCAGCATGGACGCCGACGGCACGCAGGCGGGCTACGATCTCGAATTGACGCGCACGCTCTCCGAAGCGGTCGACGTTCCGGTCATCGCCTCGGGCGGAGCGGGAAATCTGGAGCACATGCATCAGGCGCTGACCGCGGGCAAAGCCGACGCCGCGCTCGCCGCCAGCATTTTTCACTACGGCACGTACACGCTGCATCAGGCCAAGGAATTTTTGAAAGAGAAGGGCGTGGCTGTGCGAATGGCGTGACCTGAAACAGCCGTGATACGTTGTAACCAAGGAGAGATCTCGATGAGCGACGCAGCCCCGCTTCCCACCGTCCCGGCGACTCCCGGATCGCCCGCGCCCGCGCGCGAGATCGATAAGTTTTTCGCCGCGGCGTGGAAAAACAACGCGAGCGACATCCATCTGAAAGTGGGCGAGCCGCCGATGTTCCGCGTGAAGGGCTCGATCATGCGCGCGAAGACCGCGCCGCTCACGTACGACCAGGTGAAAACGATTCTGTACGAAATGATGAGCGAAAAGGACAAGAAGGAACTCGACACGATCGGCGGCGCCGACTTCGCGTACTCGGTGAAAGGCGTCGGCCGTTTCCGCGTGAACATTTTCAAGCAGCGCGGTTCGCTCTCGATGGCCGCGCGCGCGGTGAAGACCGAGATTCCCACGATCGAGCAGCTCAATCTGCCGCCGGGCATCAAAGTCATTCCGACGTACGTAAGCGGACTGGTGCTCGTCGCCGGCGTGACCGGTTCCGGAAAATCGACGTCGCTCGCCGCGATCATCCAGATCATCAACACGACCGAAGCCCTGCACATCGTCACGATTGAAAATCCGATCGAATACCTCTACACGGACCAGAAAGCGATCGTGAACCAGCGCGAAGTCGGCATCGACTTGCCGGATTTCGCGAACGGCCTGCGCCACGTTCTGCGTCAGGATCCCGACGTGATTCTGGTCGGCGAAATGCGCGACGCCGAAACATTCGAATCGGCGTTGATGTCTGCGGAAACGGGCCATTTGGTCTTCGGAACAATTCATTCGGGCTCGGCCGCGCAGACGATCGGCCGCGTGCTCGACTACTTCCCGATCGAACGCCACAACCAGATCCGCCAGCTCCTCTATTTCAATCTGCGCGCCGTGATCGTGCAGAAATTGTTGAAAGGCCTGCGCCCGGACATCCCGCGCGTGCCGGCGATCGAGCTGATGATGGTCAATCCGCTGATCAAGAAATTGATCTACGAAAACGAGGACAAAAAAATCCCCGACGTCATCCGCGCCAGCCGCCAGGAAGGCATGCAGGATTTCAACCAGTCGCTGTGCGACCTGGTGAAACGCGGACTCGTCGCCGAGCAGCATGCGCTCGAAGCTTCGCCGAATCCCGAGCAGCTCGCGATGAACCTGAAGGGCATCCAGTTCTCCGCCGGCTCGATTTCCGGCTGAGCCGTTTATTTGGCGTACGGTGGGCTTCGCCCGCCATTTAGTTTTGGCACGCTCGTCATCGACGGTGGGCAGAGCCCGCCGCACGCGGGCACGCAGATTATTTTTCGAGGATTCAGCGCTACGAATTCGCCGCCCACATCGCCAGAAGTTCCGCAACTCTCGCGCAACTCCGCGCTGTTCTGGACGGGACTGCTCGTGGTTCCCGCGGTCGGT
>Ga0265314_10004329_pt1 | contig 13237 bp, 10 predicted proteins | sample 4126metaG_FD_203106 | JGI IMG/M metagenome (GOLD analysis project Ga0265314, IMG submission 203106) | Rhizosphere microbial communities from Carex aquatilis grown in University of Washington, Seatle, WA, United States - 4-1-26 metaG | ecosystem: Host-associated > Plants > Roots > Rhizosphere >... | reverse complement strand
AACCGCGACCTGGCTTGGCTCATCCATCGCCAGATCTACACTCACTCGATCGACGTCCTTCAGCTCGAATACTTGGTGATGGGGCAATACGCCGGTCAGTTCCGCCACATTCCCAGCATCTTGTTCGAGCACGACGTTTACTTCCAGTCCATCGCGCGGCGGCTTCCCCACATGAGCGGCGTGGTGGAGAGAACAGTGTCGCGCTGGGAATATCTCCGGGCCATTCGCTACGAACTGAAACTGCTGCCCTTGCTCGACCGCATTCAGGTGTGCAGCCGCGATAACGCCGAATATCTCCGGTCTTTCCTTCCTCAACTGAACGGCCGCGTGGACGCCGGATACCGGGCGGGCATCGACACATCCGGATACGAATTTCGTCCTTCCGGCCGCCAACCGTACACACTCCTGTTTCTGGGGAGCTTTCGGCATATGCCTAACGTGGAAGCGCTGCAGTGGTTCCTGCAAGAGGTCTTTCCGCGAATCCGCAAAGAAGAACCCAGGGCGAGGCTGGTCATCGTAGGGTCCGATCCTCCTCCGCGGCATTCCTTGCGAGATTCCGAGGCGATCGAGATGATCGGCTTCGTCGAGGACGTTCGCGAGCCGCTCATGCATTACTCCGTATTCGTCTGCCCGATCCTGGCTGGTTCGGGCGTGCGCGTAAAACTGCTGGAAGCGTTTGCGGCAGGCATCCCGGTGGTTTCGACGCGTATGGGCGCGGAGGGACTGGCCGACAAAGATGGCGAGATCTGCGCGCTGGCCGATGATCCGGCAGCCTTCGCCGCGCACGTCGTTCACCTGCTGCGCCATCCCGAGGAAGCCGAAGCGCTGGCGGTGCGCGCGCGAGCCGAAGTCGTCGCCAAGCGCGATATGCGAGTGATCACCGAGCGGCTGGTGGAGTGTTATCGAATAGAGGTCGGAAGAATGCGCCAGGACGAACTGGGAGCGCCTGCTGAAAAGGTCTGGAGCCAAGTCTCCTGACGGAGCTGGGGGCCCGTCCTATTTGGCCGTGTTCGCTTTCGCCAACCGCTCCACGATCTTCGCGGCGACATGTTTCAGCTCCTCGGGCTGAGTGCTTGCCGGCAGCTCGTATGTGCTCCAAAGAACGTCCCGGCTGGTCCGATTCACCAAAAAAACCAGACCGCGGCTGCTGGAAAGCGATCGCATGGGGCGGGCAGAATTGGAAGCAGGAGACTTGTCCTTGTCGGACTTATCTTTTTCGGCCGGATCTTTCTTGACCGGCGCCCCATACAGTTCCGCGAGGCTGTCCTCCAGGCGCGCGCCGATCCCCTCGGTCAAGATTGCATCCGCTTTCTTTGGATCGGTGACCACCTGGAGCAATCCTCCGGAACTGAGTTCCAGCGCCAGGTACTGGTCGAGTCCGCCGAACATGGGAAGCAAGTACACGGTCTTCACTCCGAAGATCTCTGCGTGCGCACTCGAAATCGGGAGCAGGACGCACAGCGCGCCCATGGCGATGGACAAGGCGATGTTGGTGAGCCACTTCATGTCCCCCATCATACCCGACAAGCTTGTCTGGTCAGGCTATGCTGGTGAAACGGTCGAATGTATACGGGACAAACGATCACGGTGATCAGACCGTGGCGGTTCTCATGAAGGTGGCCGCCGTAGTTCCTCACTGGAACCGGAGGGATCTTCTTCAGACGCTCCTGGCGAATCTCGCGCAGCAGACACGCCGGTTCGACGAAATCATCGTAGTCGACAACGGCTCTACAGACGACTCTGTCGCCGTGGCCGAACGCGCTGGTGCGCGAGTCATTAGGCTCGATCGCAACCTGGGATTTGCCCCGGCGGTGAATCGTGGAATCCATTCCACACAAGTAGATTGGATCGCCATCCTGAACAACGATGTGACGCTCGCGCCCGATTGGCTCGAGCAATTGCTCGCCGCGACTGAAAAGGAACCGGTCTGGTTTGCTACCGGAAAAACGCTGATGGCTGGCGATCCCTCCCGCATCGATGGCGCATTTGATGCCATCTCGCGAGGCGCGTGCGCCTGCCGCTGTGGTTCGGGAAAGCCGGACGGGCCGTTCTGGAATGAACCGCGCCGGATCAGGATGGCTCCCATGACTGCGGCCCTGTTCCAGCGACGGCTGTTCGACGAAATCGGTTCTCTCGATGAAAGCTTCGGGTCGTATCTGGAGGATGTCGATTTTGGGATACGCTGCGCGATCGGCGAGCGTTGGGGCGTGTATGTCCCGGCCGCCGTTGCGTATCATCAAGGAAGTTCGACATGGGGACAGTGGCACAAATACTCAGTGCGGCTGATCGCCCGCAATCAAGTCTTATTGAAAGCAAAGTACTTCGGCGGTTTATCGCCCTGGCCGATCATGGCCGGGCAATTGCTTTGGGGTCTGGTGGCTCTCTGCCACGGGTGTGCAGGCGCTTATCTCCAGGGTAAGATGGCGGGCATGCGCGTCGCTCGATCCATTCCGGCGCAGAGGCAAGCGTCCGAAAATATTGAGGCTTTTGTTAAAGTCGTTGCTTTTATTAAGGAAAGCGAGCGAACGATTCTTGAGGTCCAGCAGCAGACCGGGTTCGACCGTTATTGGAGGGCCTATTTCTGGCTGCAGGGGCTGTAATCGTCACCTACAACTCGGAGGAGGTGATCTTGGGCTGCCTCGACGCGCTGGCTGAAATGGCTCCGGACGTGGTCGCGACCGTGGTCGACAATGCCTCCACCGATCGGACTGTGGAACAGGTCCGTCGGCGACCGGGCGTCAGGCTGGTCACCAACCCCAACAATCGCGGATTCGCCGGAGCAGTGAATCAAGGATTCGCTACAACCGACGGCGATCCGATTCTGCTGCTGAATCCCGACGTCCGGCTGAGAACTCCGCTGACCCCCTTGATCGACGCATGCCGGGAACACGGTCTCGCCGCGGGCCAACTGACTGGGCCGGATGGCCGCGCGCAGGCAGGATTCACCATCCGTCGCTTCCCCACGCCGGCTTCCCTGGCGCTCGAGCTTCTGGGGATCAACCGTCTGTGGCCAGGTAATCCGGCGAATCGCCGCTATCGATACCTGGATCGCGACCTGAATAGCGAAGGCCCGGTGGAGCAGCCGGCGGGCGCATTCCTCATGACCCGCCGCGACGTGTGGGAACACCTGGAGGGCTTTGACGAAGATTTCCATCCAGTTTGGTTCGAAGACGTGGATTTTTGCCAGCGGGCGGCCGAGGCAGGGTATCGGATCGAGTATATGCCGCGAGTTCGCGCGGAGCATTCGGGCGGCCATTCCGTCAAGCAACTTTCCCCGGCTCGCATGAAACAGTACTGGTATGTTAGCCTTCTATCATATGCAGCGAAGCATTTCCGACCCTGGCCATATCGGGGAGTTTGTCTCGCAGCGGTGCTAAGTACGGTTCCGCGGACGGTCGCGGGGGTAGTTTGCGAGCGGAGCCTGAACCCTGTCGTTAGTAGTTGCAAAATAATACGGTTAGCGGTGAAACGGCTGGTGTCCCGCACGCAGCCGGCACAGCGGTCCAGACGCACCGGGAAGACATAAAACAGACGCGATGGCCTCCAACGATTTGGTTTCTGTAACATTAGTCACTTACAACAGCGGCAGATTTATCAAGCGGTGCCTTGAATCGGTACTAGAACAGAAGTACGGAAACATGGAAGTCGTGGTGATCGACAACGCCTCGACCGACGGCACCGTAGATCTTCTGGAACAATTCGCCGACCGTTGCCGCATCTACTATAACGACGAGAACGTGGGATTCGCAGCGGCCCAGAATCAGGCCATCGGTCTGACACAGGGCGAATGGGTGCTGACGCTGAATCCCGACGTTCTGCTGCTGCCCAACTTCATCCAGGCCCTGGTGGAAGCCGGGCAAGTGGATCCCAAGGTCGGTTCGGTGTGCGGAAAGCTGCTCAGCATCCGTGCCACTTTCGATCTGCCCGACAAACAACTGGTGGACTCCACCGGTATCTACTTCACGCCCATGCTGCGCCACCTGGACCGCGGCAGCCAGGAAGTCGATAACGGCCATTACCTCAACTTCGAATACGTATTCGGCGCGACCGCGGCGGCGGCGCTCTATCGCCGCGCGATGATCGAGGACATCGCAGTGCTCGGCGAGTTTTTCGATCCGGATTTCTTCGTGTACCGTGAAGACGCCGACGTCGCCTGGCGCGCCCAACTGATGGGTTGGCGGTGTATCTATACGCCGCTGGCACGCGGATATCACGTGCGCAACGTGCTGCCGGGGAATCGGCGCGCGCTTCCGTCCGTCATCAACATGCATTCGGTGAAGAACCGGTTCCTGATGCGGCTAAAGAACATGACGCCGGATCTCTACCGGCGCAACTGGCCGTCCATCATGGCGCGCGATTTCGTGGTAGTGGGCGCGTGCATTCTTCACGAGCACGGATCGCTCAAGGCGTTCTGGTATCTGGCCCGCAACTGGAAGCGGGTGATGGAAAAGCGCCGCGAAATCATGAAGCGCCGCAGGGCCAAGGACGACTACATCTCCAGTTGGTTTTCCTATGAACCCGTGAGCAGGCCCGCACCCCGTCCGACCGCTCGGGCCGTTGCCCGTGGTCGCGCCGCCCGCGGCTGAGAAGGCCGCCGGCTGCAGGAAACTTAGCGGTGCGATTCGCGATCCTCGGCACTCGCGGCATCCCGGCGCACTATGGCGGCTTTGAGACGTTCGCCGAGGAGCTTTCGACGCGGCTCGCCGCCCGCGGTCACAGCGTCACGGTCTACTGCCGCGAAAAATATTCCGAACCCACGTATCGCGGCGTGCGGCTGAAATACCTGCCCACCATCCGGCACAAATATTTCGATACGCTCGCGCACACCTGCTTTTCGACGCTGCACCTAGCGATAACCCACCGGTATGACGCGGTGCTGTACTGCAATGCGGCGAACGCCGTGTTCACATGGATCCCGCGTGTGCTCGGCATGCCGGTCGCACTGAATGTCGACGGCCTGGAGCGCAATCGCAAGAAATGGAATTCTCTGGCCAAGACTTGGTACCGCATTTCCGAGCGCTTGGCCACCTGGATGCCGAACGCCGTGGTGACCGACGCGCAGAGCATCGCGACATATTATCGCGAAGAGTACGGACGTGCGTCAGAAATGATTCCTTACGGCGCGGAGGTTGGCCCGGTGGAAACCTTCGCCGTGCTCGATCGGCTGGCCCTGGAGCGCCGCCGCTATTTTCTCTACGTGAGCCGCATGGAGCCGGAGAACAACGCCCTGCTGGTGCGGGAAGCGTTCGAGCAGTTGCGAACGCCCTTCAAGCTGGCGCTGATCGGCGATGCACCGTACGCAGCGGAGTACATCGGACGTGTCCGAGCCACCAGCGATCCGCGCATCGTGATCCCCGGGGCGATTTACGGCCAAGGCTACCACGAGCTCGGTTCGCATTGCTTCGCCTACATCCATGCGACCGAGGTCGGCGGCACGCATCCCGCGCTGATCGAAGCCATGGGACGCGGCGCGCTGACTTTGTATCTCGACACCGCGGAAAATGCCGAGGTGGCCGGCGAGGCTGGGCTGCCGTTCCAGCGGGACACCTTGATCCCGGTGCTCGAGCGAGCGCTGGCGATGTCGGACGACGAACGCGAGGCCTATCGCACCAAAGCGAAGGAGCGCGTGCGCACGCGCTACAGTTGGGATGCCGTCACGGACGCGTATGAGAAACTGCTGACAAGGCTCGCTAGTCCACGAACTACAGGAAGGTCATGAGAAGTTGGGTGGAAGTTTCGCTGGGGCAGATTCGCGCGAATTATCGCGCCGTCAGGAAAGTGGTCGGTTCCGAGGTCGAGGTGATGGCCGTGGTCAAAGCCGACGCGTACCGCCACGGCGCCCCTGAAGTGTCGCGAGTGCTCGAAGCCGAGGGCGCTAACTGGCTGGCCGTGTCCAACGTCGACGAAGGCGTCTATCTGCGCCGCCAGGGAATCCGCGCCCGGATCCTGGTGATGGCCGATTTTCTTCCCGAGGAACGCGCCGGGCTGGAAGAATTCGATCTCACGCCGGTGATTCATTCGCTGGAGGACTTGCCGGCCGCGCGCGTTCCCTACCACCTGAAGATCGACAGCGGCATGGGGCGCTTGGGTACGCGTGCCAGTGCGGAAGAAATCGCGCGTGCGGTGCAAGCCGTGCCGGCCAACCTCGAAGGCCTCATGACGCACTTTGCTTCATCCGGCAATTATGAGAGCCGGCAGACGGAAGACCAACTCGTGCATTTCGAGGGTGTGTTGTCCGGGCTGCGCGCCGCCGGCCTGACGCCCCATTATGTTCATGCGTCTGGAACCATCCCTGTCGCGTACGGACGCAAAGCGGCCTGGTGGAACCTGGTCCGCCCCGGACACGCCATCTACGGATACGTTTCGCCGGCAAAGGGCTCGGCGCCCAGACGACAGTTGGTGGTCAAGCCCGCGCTCTCCTGGAAAGCTACCGTGCTCGCCGTCAAGGATGTGGAAGCTGGATCTCTCATTGGTTACGGAGGAATCCATCGCGCGGTGCGTGCTATGCGGATTGCGGTTCTCGCCGCGGGCTACGCGGACGGCATTCCGCACCGCTTGGGAAACCGCGGCCACGTAATCGCCAAAGGAAAGCTCGCACCGATCGTAGGCGCGGTGTCGATGGATCTCACTACCATCGACATCACAGCCAGCCCTGATTTGCGCGTGGGAGACGCCGTGACGCTGCTCGGCTCGGAGGGAGACGCATCGGGTTCTGTTGTAAGCATTGACGCCCAGCAGGTCGCGAAGGTGGCGGGGACGATTTCTTATAGCGTGCTGTGCGGGATCAGCGCGCGGGTCAAGCGAGTCTACGTCGATTAACCCGCGCGCGACGAACTAAACTTACTGCGGTCTCTTGAAGCGGCCAACCAGGACGGCTTTCCCCACGGTGTGCGTATCCATAGCCTTCATGATGTCCGCACGCGATGCGTCGGGGCCCAGCGTCAGCTTCGCATTCAACGCATAGAGCTCCAAGGTGTAGTGATGGTATGGGTTGATGGCCGCGTTGCCGGGACCCATGTATCCAACGTTGCGAATACCCTTAGCCTGGATGGTGCCATCCGGAAGTTGGGCGTCGCTCGGCAGGCCGCCGGAGAGGCTGCGCGCCGTTCCGGGGATGTTGAACATGATCCAGTGGAGGACGTCATCGGTCCCGCCATTGAGCGCGTTATCCGGATCGTGCATGATCAGGACGAAGCTCTGCGTGCCGTCGGGCACGTTGGTCCATTCGAGCCTGGGTGAAACCGGCATCGGAACCGCCTGAGTAAACTTGTCGGGGATAATGCCGCCGTCCTCAAAATCGGGCGAGGTCAGCGCCATTCCAGGTCCTTTGGGTGCGCCCTTGCCGCCGCCCTTGCCCTGTGGAAGCGCCAAGGTCACCGTGAACGCCAGCACCGCAATTGCATAAATCATCTTCTTGAGCATGATTTGGTTTTCTCCTCGTTCAGAACAGCATATCAGGACTCGACGGCAGCGTTAAATGTCGAGGTTCCGCACGTCCAGCGCGTTTTCTTCGATGAACTTCCGACGGCTTTCCACATCCTCACCCATCAGCGTGGTGAAAATCTCGTCGGTCAGAACCAGATCTTCGAGCCGGACCTTCAATAGCGTTCGGGTCTCGATGTTCATGGTGGTCTCCCACAACTGCTCGGCGTTCATCTCGCCCAAGCCCTTGTAACGCTGCACGCTGACTTCGCGCGTGCCCTCGGACTTGACGTGCGAAAGAAGATCGCGCCAGTTCGGCAGATTCTCGCGCTGCGTGTCCTTGATCACCGCGAACGGCGGGCGATTCAACTTGGCCGCTTGCTTGGCCAGCGTCCGCAGCCGGCGATACTCAGGCTGCGTCGCCAGCTCGATATCGATTGCGCGCTCGGCGTTGGTGGGATCCTTGAACGTCACCATCCACGCGGAGTGTTCCTCTTCGCGTTTCAGCTCGGATTGAATCTTCAGCGCCTTGAGCGCTTCGTGAACCGGCTTAAGATTCGCCTCTTCTTGGAAATCGGCTTTGGTGTCGATCGCCAACTCGGGGCGCGCCAGGATCTCGACCACGCGAGGCTCACGGAGACGCCGCTCCATGCGCCGCCAGGTGAGCTGGAACTCGTCCAGCGTCATCAGGAAATTCCGCAGCTCGGTGCTCTCGAGCGTAGCCTTGTCGGCGTTCTCGACTTTCAGGTTCTCGGTCGCCCGGCGCAAAATCTCGCGCGTGAATTCTTTATCGTCCTTGATGTACTTCTCGCTCTTGCCCTTCTTGATGCGATAGAGCGGCGGCTGGGCTACATAAACGTGACCGCGCTTGATCAGCTCCTGCATGTGGCGATAGAAGAAGGTCAACAGCAACGTGCGGATGTGCGAGCCGTCCACGTCCGCGTCGGTCATGATGATGATCTTGCCGTAACGCAAGCGGGCGACGTCGAAATCGTCCTTGCCGATGCCGGTACCCAGCGCCGTGATCATGGCGCGAATTTCTTCGTGCCCTAACATCTTGTCGTAACGGGCTTTTTCCACGTTCAGGATCTTGCCCCGAAGCGGCAGGATCGCCTGATAGCGACGGTCGCGACCGCCCTTGGCGGTGCCGCCTGCCGATTCACCCTCGACCAGGAACAATTCGCAGCGCTCCGGATCGCGCTCCTGACAATCCGCGAGCTTCCCTGGCAGGCCGCCGGAATCCATCGCGCCTTTGCGCCGGGTGAGATCGCGAGCCTTACGGGCCGCTTCACGCGCGCGCGCCGCGTCGATCGCCTTGCCGACGATCTTCTTCATCACCGGAGGGTTCTTGTCAAAGAACTCGCCCAGCTTTTCATTGATGAGCTGGACCACGTAGCCCTGGATATCCGAGTTGAGCTTGCCCTTGGTCTGGCCTTCGAACTGCGGCTGCGGCAGCTTCACGCTGACCACTGCGGTGAGACCCTCGCGCACGTCGTCGCCGGTCAGATTTTCTTTGACGTCCTTGAACAGGCCGCCGCTCTGTCCCGCGGCGTTGATGGTGCGCGTCAGCGCGCTACGGAAGCCGCTCAAGTGCGAGCCGCCGTCTACGGTGTTGATGTTGTTGGCGAAGCTGAACACCGATTCGCCGTACGTGTCGTTATACTGCAGCGCCACTTCCATCGTCAGCGTCCCGCCATTGGGCAGATCGCGCTCGCCCTCGATGTAGATGGGCTTGTCGTGCAGGACGGCCTTGCCCTTGTTCAAATGCTTGATGAACTCGGCGATCCCGCCGACGAACTGAAACTCGCTGGAACGCGGCGGATCCTCGCGTTCGTCTGTCAAAGTAATCTTCAGGCCCTTGTTCAGAAACGCCAGCTCGCGAAGCCGTTGCGCGAGCGTGTCGAAGTTAAATTTCGACGCGTCCATGATGGACGTGTCGGGCTTGAAAGTGATCTTGGTGCCGGTCTTCTTGCCGGCCTTGCCGGTTTGCGTCAGTGGACCCTTGGGAATCCCCCTGGCGTAATCTTGCTCGAAGGTGAAGCCTTTCTGCCAGATCTCAAGATGCAACGCCTCCGACAGCGCGTTTACGCAGCTCACGCCTACGCCGTGCAGACCGCCGGAAACTTTGTAGGAGTTCGAATCGAACTTTCCACCGGCGTGCAGCTTGGTCAGCACCACTTCGGCTGCGGAAACGCCTTCTTCGTGCATGCCGGTCGGAATGCCGCGGCCGTTATCCACCACGGTGATCGAATCGTCTTCGTGAATGGTGACGTTGATCTCGGTGCAGTGGCCCGCTAGGGCCTCATCCACGGAGTTGTCCACCACTTCGTAAACCAGGTGGTGCAGGCCGGCTTCCCCGGTGGATCCGATATACATCGCCGGGCGGAGACGCACGGCCTCCAGGCCTTCGAGAACTTTGATGCTACTGGAATCGTAGACTGCGCTGATGTCTTTTGTCGCCATACTTCTTTCTTGAAACAACTCGGCCGAAGCAGATCTCAGATCCGCATCGGCATGATCACGTAGCGATAGTTGTCTGCCTTTTCGCCGCCCGGGCGAAGCTCGCCGGCGCTATGTGCGTCCTTGAACAAGAACGTGACTTCTTCCGTCGCGACGGCCCGCAGGAAGTCCAGGAGATATTCCGCATTGAACCCGATCTCAACCGCCGGTCCGTCGTACGCCGCAGCAATGCTGTCCTCGCTCTCGCCGGTTTCCGATACCGAGGAGTGAACCTTCAACTCGCCCCCGCCGGCCGCCACACGAATCCCGCGCGATCTTTCATCCGAGAATTGCGCGACACGTTCGATCGCGCCGCGAAACTCGTCGCGATTCACCGAAACCGAATGTGCATGCTCCTTGGGCAGCACGCGTTCGAAGTCCGGAAAGTTTCCTGTGAGCTTGCGGCTGAGCAGCATCCGGCCGCCGAGCTCGAAAAATAAATGGTTCTCATCGCCCGCGAAACGAAGTATCGAATCCGGAGTTGCATCCGCGGCAAGCTTCTGCAGCTCGGCCATTGCTTTGCGAGGAAGCAGCGCCCGATAGGCTCCCGTCACGCCCGGAAGATCGCCGGAGCTCTCGACCATCGCCAGACGATGCCCATCGGTCGCAACCATTGCCATGCTGCCTTTTTTCAGCACTAGCAGCGCACCGTTCAACGTGAACCTCGATTCTTCACTCGAAATCGCAAAAATTGTTTTCGCGATCATCCCCGCGAGGATGCCAATGGGAATCTCCGCGAGCACTGCCGGCATCGCAGGCAGCTCCGGAAAGCTTTCGCGAGACATGCCTGCAATGCGCGTCTTCGAGCGCCCGCACACCAGACTCGCCCACTGGTTTTCAAGAATCTTGACCTGGACCTCGCCCTCGGGAAGCAATCGAACGTAGTCCAGAAGACGCCGTGCCGGAATCGTCCCCGCGCCCTTTTTTTTGACTTTCGCGGCACACGAGGAACGGACTCCCAATTCCAGATCCGTCGCCGTCAGCAGCAAGCGATCGCCATCGGCTTCCAGCAGAATATTGGACAGAATCGGAATCGTGGTCTTCTTCTCAACCACGCCCTGAGACAGGTTCAGTTCTCGAACCAGATCAGCCCTACTAACGGTGAATTCCATAGCGGAGGTTGTTTTTCTGACTAGATCTCTATCAAGTAAGAGTAATCGTAGTCGTAGTACCTGTGGAAACCTTGATTTCTTTCTAAATTATAGCAAGACTGAGGAGTTAAAGCCATCGGAAGCTGTGCGGAGCGCAGTGCATCCCGAAGGGTAAAATCGACCTGGTGTGAGGTATGCACAGGCTGTCACAGGGTATATCGAAGCCGGTCTGTGGATGACGTCAACAACACTAATGGACTGAGTCGATTAGGCTGTGGATCAACCTGTTGAGATCTGTATCGGTCTGGCGCAGCCGCTCGATCTTCTGGACCGAGTGAAGGACAGTAGTGTGATGCTTGCCGCCGAATACTCTGCCGATTTCAGGTAGCGATGCTTGCGTCAGGTCCTTCATTAGATACATCGCAACTTGGCGTGGGTAGGCAATCTGACGCGAATTCGATTTCTGCTTCAGTTGCTGAGGTTGCATATTGAACTTCTCAGCCACCGCGCGCAGGATCGAATCCATGGTGATGCGGCGCTCGCCACCCGAGATCAGGTACTTCAGAACCTGCTGCGCCATCTGAAGCGTTACAGGGGAGCTGGTGATCGATGAGTACGCGATCAGTTTGATCAACGCGCCTTCCAGCTCGCGCACATTCGATTTCGTTTTGGTGGCGATGTAAATCCGGACTTCCTCCGGAAGCGCCACGCCTTCCAGCTCAGCTTTCTTATCGAGGATCGCCATCTTCGTCTCGAGATCCGGAGGCTGGACGTCCACCATCAGTCCCCACTCGAAGCGTGAGCGCAGACGTTCTACCAAACCCTGCGTGCTTTTCGGCGCCGAATCACTCGAGATGACGATTTGCTTCTGATGATCGTAGAGCTCGTTGAACGTGTGGAAGAACTCTTCCTGCATGCGCTCTTTGCCGGCCAGGATTTGCACGTCGTCCACCAGCAGGACGTCCGCGGAACGATAATGCCGTTGAAACGACGGCATGCGGTTGGTCCGCAGGCACAGGATCATCTCGTTCATGAAGCGCTCGCTGGACGTGTACACGACGCGAATGGCCGGATACTTATCGAGAAGCTCCCGTCCGATGGCGTGCATCAGGTGAGTCTTGCCCATTCCGGTGCCGCCATAGATGAACAACGGATTGTAGCTGCGCGATGGGCTGTCGGCTACCGCGCGCGCCGCGGCGTGAGCGAACTGGTTGCAGCTGCCGACCACGAAATTGTCGAAGCGGAAACGCGTGTTGAGTTGTCCGGCGGCTGAGGCGAACGCCGGCTCTAGCGAGGAAACCGAGGCAGTATCAACCGCCGCCGGCCGGGATTCCGCATGCGGCAGGTACACGATTCGATCCACGGGAAGATTCAATTCGCGAATGGTGGAACGGATCTGCTCGGTGTACTCCTGTTCGATAAACTCTTTCGTGACTTGATCCGGCACCTGAACCCGCAACGAGCCTTGATCGAGGCTCTCAAGCGCAGTTCGCATCACCCAATTTTGGAACTCCTGGGGAGCGATTCTCTCGGCTAGCTTCGCCTTAATCAAATCCCACGGATTCAGCTCCTGTGCTACCGCTACGGCTCCGCCCGATTCCCAATTTCCACCCACTGTGATTCTCCTTGCTTACGAGATCCCCGAATGGCCGCAAATTTCCCACATGATTACCACAGCTGTGGAAATCCGTCGTAGTACTCTCTCTGATCCGGGGGAAATTCTCGGCGCTCTTTGCGTGAGTCACGGAACACTAAAGCAGGACGACCGTGCTCACCGACGGATCTCAGCATAGCACAAAACGTTTTGCGGGCAAGAGAAAGTTTGCAGAGTTTATCATCCTTATTTTCAAAGGATTACCACCATCTCCCGCTCGCCGCCGAAGCACTAAAACATTTCGATGACAGACCGTTTGAGGTCGATGTCCAAGGGGCTTAAGGGGTCGAATTGAGCCACTCCCCTCGGGGAATAGCACCCCAATTCAATCATGGAGAAAACTTAACAATCCACCAAATTAGGCTGTAAGGGCGGACTTGACGCGAATAGCACGTTGGTCGTCCCAGGTGCGCAAGGATCTCAGCAAAGAGGGTCCGGCGAAGGCTAGTCGGCGTTAGCTCGCGTTTGAAGAGCTGAGGACCGAGGTAATTTTTGAGAATATCTGGCTGATCGTATTCGCAACTGGGGGAAATGCAGCACCACACGCTACGGCCACAAAGCCGGCCATGAG